>Ga0302325_10004067_pt1 | contig 33959 bp, 25 predicted proteins | sample Palsa_T0_2_FD_201948 | JGI IMG/M metagenome (GOLD analysis project Ga0302325, IMG submission 201948) | Peat permafrost microbial communities from Stordalen Mire near Abisko, Sweden - Palsa_T0_2 | ecosystem: Environmental > Terrestrial > Soil > Palsa > Peat permafrost | place: Sweden: Abisko... | reverse complement strand
GTGACGCGCAGCGTCAGCGCGTTGTTGGCCGCGGTCGTCAGCCACGCGTCGTCGCGGTAGTCGTCATCCGGAAGCACGACGGCCAGGTGATTGTGCACGTTCTTCACCCCGGAGACTCGCTGCGCCGCAGCGGCGGCCTGCAGGTACTGCGGATAGCTCGGCACGGTGCCGTTCAGCCCCACCTCCCCGTTCATGTTCCTGACGGTGATGTCTGTGGCGTCGACAAGCGGGTCGAAGGCTAGTTCGGCTTGGACCGTCGCGCGGATATCCTTGGTGGCTCCCATTTCGGTCTTCCTTTCGCGTGATATTGGCGTGCGCTATCGCGGCCGTGCGCTGGCCTGCCACAGCTCCCGAGTGATGACCTGGAGGGCGCCCGCGGCCGGGATGGCCAGCAGAGCCCCTACGAAACTGCCGAAGAAGCCGCCCACCCAGTCGCCGATCGAAGTCCCGATCAGGAGTGAGAGCAGGACGAGCAGCGGGTTGACGTTGGCCGTGCGGCTCATGACCACGGGGTTCAGCACGTGGTTCTCGATCTCCTGGTAGATGATGAACGCGGCCGCGGTGACGATGCCCGCGGTGAGCGAGTGGCCGAGGGCGAAGGCGACCGTGGGGATGCCGGCCAGCGCGCCGCCGATCATGGGCAGGAAGTCGACCAGGGTGACCCACAGCGCCCACAGCAGCGGGAACGGGACCCCGAGGAGGATGAGCGTGACGAAAACGACCGCCCCGGCGATCAGCGACGTCAGCAGGTTGCCTAGCGCGTAGCCGGTCGCGGACTGGCAGATCTCGCGCGCCACCCGCGTGTAGTAGTCCGCCCGTTCCGGCGGCATCAGCCCCAGCAGTGCCTGGCGCATCTTGGGGCCCTCGAGCAGGAAGAGCACGATCAAGGCGAAGATGGTCGCGAGCGTGGCCAGCAACGACGCCGCCCCCTTCCCTGCGGTCAAGGCGGGCTTGGCCAGGGTCGTCCCGAGGCTCGCCAGCTTGGGCGCGTTGCGGTTGACCCAGGCCTGCAGGTGGAAGCGGGTGACCAGGTGGCCGATCCAGCCGCGGCCGTGCTCGGCGGCCTGGACATAGGACGGCAGCCCATGTGAGAGATGGGTCACGCCGTGCGCCAGCGGATAGCCGAACGCCGCCAGCAGGCCGGCGAAGACCGCCACCGTCCAGATGGACACGATGGCCACCGCCCCGCCGCGACGCCGGATCCCCCACCTCTGCAGGGCCACCACCATGGGATTCAGGATCAGGCAGACGAAACCGGCGACCGCGATCATCAACAGGACATCGCGGATCCGGTACGCGAGCTTGCCCGCGAGATACGTCAGGGCCACGACCGCGACGCTCACCAAGATCGTGGCCAGCGGGACGCCGCGTCTGGCCGCGGCATCCCGCAGGCGCGTGTGCCGGACCGGCACGTTGTTCGCGGCTTCGGCCGGGCCGGGCCCGCGTGGCCCGACGGCGCCCACCGGGCGCTCAGGCGGCGTTGCGTAGTCCTGGCAGCGATTTCACGGCGCCGCCCAGGTGGCGGACCTGGATGCCCGCGGTGATCTGGGAGAACCCGTAGATCAGGGTGTACAGGCCGAACAGCAGCGCCAGCGTGACCGCGCCCACGCCGGGTCGGGCGAACAGCAGCACCCCGAACGCGACGGATACCAGCCCGGACAAGATGAACAGCGCACGGGTGCCCGCGGTCTCCCCGGTCTGGAAACCGGCGAAGAACTCGGCGACGCCGCCGACCAGCGCCCACGCCGCCACGACGATGACCAGCACGAACGCGGTAGGCGCAGGCCAGGCCAGGGCGAACACCCCGGCCGCCAGATCGATCAGCCCGAGCAGCAGATGACCGACGACCGGCCCGGCGGCCCTGCTGCTGAAGGCCCGCGCGCCTTGCAGCCCGGCGTCCGCGAATGCGTAGACCGCGAACAAGATGACCAGCGCGAGAATCGTCACGCCCGGCCAGGCGATGGCGAAGATCCCGACGATGACGGCGAGAATACCGAGCAGGATCAACGAGGTGGATGACGACTTGAACATGACGGGCATTCCTTCCGCTTGCCTGAGCCGCACCGCGCCATCGGAGGAAGTCCGCGGTACGTGTCCTGCCCAGCGGACACGACAGGCGGCGACGCCGGCCAATATCTACCGCCTATAAAGACATAGCTGCCGGCTACACAACGGTGCTCATCCTCAGCGCTGCCTGTCGCGCTCAGTCGCGGCATGGTTGTGCGCGCGGGACGACGGCCATCCGCAACATCGTCTCGCTCGCCCAATGCCTGGCACCGGGCGTGGCGGTAGCGTCAGACGCCTGATCAAGGAGAGGATGAGGTGAGGGAAGCCCGCTCGGACCGCCAGCCGGAGCCGGTGAAACTGTCCGGTCCGGTAGGGGCGGCGCTGGCCATTGAACTGCGGCATCTGCGTTACTTCGTGGCGCTCGCCGAAGCGGGGAGCTTCACCCGGGCCGCGCAGCGCATGTTCATCGCCCAGCCGACCCTGAGCCAGCAGATCCGGCGGCTGGAAGAGATCGTCGGCGCGCCGTTGCTCCAGCGTCGCCGTGACGGCGTGCGGCTCACCAAGGCCGGCGCGGTGCTGCTGGACGCATCCCGCGCCGTGCTGTCGCTCGTCGACCAGGAGGTGAACCGGACCCGGCAGGCCGCAGGCCTGGTACGGCAGCGGCTGCGCGTGGTCGTGCCGCCCGGACTGCCCGATACCCTCGCGGTCGAGGCCGCCTCGAAGCTGAAATCGGCCGCCGCCGCCGCGGACGTGGAGATCACCTGGATCGAAACCCCGCTCGACGCCGAGTTCTCACTGATCCTCCAGCGCCGGGCCGACGCCGGCCTGGGCTGGCTGACGGCCGGCCCGGATGCGTTGCCCTCGCCGCTCGACGTCATGGGCCTCGCGGAGTTCGAACCCGACGTGTGGATCCCTTCGTCACACGTCGTGGCGCGCCGCGGGACGATCAGCCTGGCCGAGATGGCCCAGATAGACGTCATCCACGGTCCGCGCCGCGCCGAGCCGGGGATCTACGATGCCTGGACGCAGGTCCTGCGGACCGTGGATCCGCGCTTCGAATTCAGCGATCCGCCACTCCGGCACTCGCTGCCGATGAACCTTGCCTTCGCCGCGACCGCGGAGAGGCCCACCGCGGTGCTGACCGGCCCCAGCGTCATCGCCGGAAGCCGGCCCAGGCTGATCCGGCTACCCCGGCCGGCGGTCACCCTCGAGATGGTCCAGGTGATTCTCGAGCACCGTCCGCTGGCGGCGACCGCGGCCCTGGTGTGGAGTGGCGACCTGCCCCGGCCCCTCCAGCAGATCCTCTTCGATACCGCGGAGAGCATCATCTCCCCCGACCCAGCTTGCCCAGCCCGGCAGGCCGAGCCGGAACTGCAGGCCCTATCCTTATCGGTCACACCCCGGGCCAGGCGCTGTCGGCCTGCGTTCACATAGAGAGGGGCTGGCCATGACGGCGGCGAGGCAGCCACAGCTTGTCGCGCTCCGCTCCGGTGACGTCGTGCGGATACGGCAGGTACGGCCAGGTGACGCGCCGGCCCTGGCCCGGGCCTACGCGAACCTGGGCGGGCAATCCCGTTACCGGCGGTTCTTCACGGTCATGCCCGAGCTTCCCGAAGCCACCCTCAAGGCGGCGGTCGAGGTCGATCACGTTGATCACGAGGCGCTGGTCGCCGTGCCGCTGTTGTCGACTGAGATCGTCGGGGAGTGCCGGTTCATCCGGCTGCCGGACCAGCCCGGCACCGCGGAGGTCGGGGTGACCGTGGTGGATGCCTGGCAGGGCCGCGGGCTCGGCTCCGCGCTGCTCGCGCGGCTGAGCGAGCGCGCTGTGGAGGCCGGGATCGAGTACTTCACCGCCGAATTCCTCGCCGAGAACCGGACCGTGCTCGCGCTGCTGCCCGGCCTGGGCCAGGTGGAGACCGAATCGCGCGGTCCGGTGGTCGCCGCCAGCGTAGAACTCGCCGAACCGCCTAGCCAACCCGGCCCGGACTTCCTTGAGCTGCTGACCGCGGCGGCGCGTGGCGACATCATGTGGCTGCCCGTCCTGCTCCGCCGGCTGATCCGGGTGCCGGAGGGGCTGGCTCATATCGTGCTGCTGCCGGTGAGCACCGTGCTCAAGACCTGGCGACCCGATCCTCGGACTCCTGACGGCCCGGAGATCCATAACTGACGGCTATGCCACGACAGGCAGCGCCGACTATGCTGCCCGACATGGTGACCGTGGACTACTGATGGCTGTCGGTCACGAGCGGCCGGGGATCACGGTCATGCCCGGCTGCAGCGCTGACGAGCCCAGCCAGTGGGTGGCCCGCAGTGCGAGTTCCACGTCATGGCGATTCTCGTCCACCGGCCTTCCGAGGCTTTCCTTGGCCTTGCGGATCCGGTACTGGACCGTGTTCTTGTGCAGCATCAGCCGTTCGGCGGTGGCCTTGTAGCTGAACGCCACCACCCTCGGCGGGGGAGATCCCGCGGCGAGCGCGACCGCCTGGGCGGCCACGGCCTGGTGGTGGGTGAGGCGAAAACCCGTCGTGCCCTTCGCCGCGTCGCCGAAGGCGAAATGGATGTCGCCGTCCAGGCCCGCTGTGCTGGCCGTCGCGGCGTCGAACGTGTCCCGGATGCCCAGCGGCAGCCAGGCCCAGGCGCTGGATTCGTCGCGTGGCAAGAACACCGGCTCGCCGGAGCAGGCTGTCTGCACGGCCACGTGGCTGACCGCGTGCTCAAGCCGGCTGATCTCATCAGCGGCGCCCGCGGCGTCGCCCGCCCAGCACACCAGGCCCACGTGGTACTGGCGCAGCCGGTAGCCCAGGGTGGCCTCCGCGGCGCTCATATCGATCCGCTCTCCTGATATCAGGTCGAGAATCCGGGCGGTTCGTGCGGCGCTCCGGTTCCGCAGCCAGTTCTCTCGTTCCTGCGTATAGGCCGCGACCACCTCTTCGGATATCTGGTCGATGTAACCAGCCACGATCCCGGACATGCCCAGCGCGGCGGCACTGATCATCTTGGCGTCACTGATCTGCCGAGCCAGTTCCCTGAGCAGCCAGTCCGAGAAACGGGCATGTCCGACCCGGTAGGAGCGCAGCAGAGCGGTTAGCGGCGTGCCGCGCTGCGCCAGCCGGCGGGCGTACTCCACCGCCGCGGCCGGCGCGGCCACAGTGTCCAGGTCGATCCGGTACTGCATGATCTGCAGGCAGGTGTCGACGTTGCTGTCGACGCTCGAAGCAAGCAGGGCGAGCAGCGGCTTGTCGTGGCGTAGCTGCGGGATCTCCCGGAGTATCACGTTGTAGACATCCTCGCGCACCGCGGCGGCTCGGCGGCCTACCGCCGCCGCGACCTCGGCCATGATGCCCGGCCACCACTTGTCGGGGAATGCGGCGGCTATTTCGGTCATATGCCGACACCGGCCAATTCGCGGAGCACCTTACGACCTCGTGCCAGCTTCACGAGAACCTCCCAGCCTTCGGAGCCGACGACGGGCCACGTCTGCGACCGCCAGGTGGCTCTTCACAACGGATCCAGGCTGGTGGCTGAGAAGGTGAAAGGTCATCACCAGATCCAGGTGATTTGGGTTACAGGCTGGGCGCCGGGATTATCCGGTCTCGGGTGGGCCACCGATGACCTGTCTGTGGCTGCGGACTCCGCCGCTTCACCCCCGCGTATGTTATCAGGGCCTTCCGCCCATGAGGTCGATCAGCTCGTCGCGGGACTGGATGCCGTGCCGTTCGGCAAAATCTTCGAGCTCCTTGCGTGAGAAGCGTCGACATAGCGACATGGCGACTGCCTCCAGGCGAAGCCTTCTCGCCTGTGCGACGCCGCGTTAAGGTTCAGATACCTTCCGTACTGCTACCCGTGGGTATTGTGGTCAGGTGGCCTTCAGGTCCAAGTGTCGCGCATGGCGTTCTTCTTTCGATCCAGTCGGGGACGGGCTCATCGCGCGGCTGCCGCGCCGCGCCCTTGGCGCGGAGATCATCAAGAATGAGCAGCGCTGGCTGCCCGGGCTCGCCCCGAGGCTGCCCCTGCCCATCCCTTATGCGGGTTCCTCGGCGCGCTGCACGTCCCCGCGCCGGCGGACGCGCCGGCCAACCCGTTCCGCGGTGTCCCGCTGGCTGAGCGCGCCGGCAAATTCGCGGCCAACCTCGCCCTGCTCACCGGCCAAGCCGACCAGAGACGAGTCGGCCGGGACGCGGTGCTCCGCGTGCAGGACACGGCGCTCGCGGCGCACCCCTACGATGGCCCGCCCCTCTGGCTGCACGGCGACCTGCACCCAGCGAACGTTCTGGTGAACCACGGCCAGGTCAGCGGCGTGATCGACTTCGGCGACATCACCGCGGGCGACCCGGCGAGCGATCTGTCGGTGGCCTGGATGCTGCTCCCGCCCGGCTGTCATGCCAGCTTCTGGTCGGCCTACCAGGTGGCCGGCGGCTCCAGGGGTTCTTGGGTTCGGGTCGACGATGCCCTACGAGCGCGGGCCAGAGGCTGGGCACTAAACCTCGCGATCGTTTTCCTGGCCCACTCGGAAGATAATCCAGTACTCCTGGAAGTCGGCCGCCGCACGCTGCGCACCGTGCTGGAGGATCGGCGCGGACCAGCCGGGTAAGAGCCGGGCGGCCGGTCGTGGTGCCGCGGCAGCTCCACGCGCGGCCGCTGCGGCCGTGGCGGGAACCGTGATGTGCGGCCGAATATCGGATGCTTGACGGGCGCGCGAAGAGTACGTTGTGCGGCGTGGCTGACCTTTACATCGTCGATTTCGGTGGCGGTGAGCAGGAGCGCGCCCGTCGCGAGGCGGAGCGCGAGGCGGAGCGTCGCCGACTGGCCGAGCGCTACGCGCGCTACCTCGTGGCCGGCGCCGAGGTGGACCAGGCCGCGGCGAGCAGGGTTATCACGGCGCTGTTCGATCCCCGCGATGCCGACGGCAATCAGTGCCCGTGTTCCTGTCATCCGCGGCTTTCCGGCGAGCACGGCGATGGCCTCGACTGCCGGTGCACCTGGGACGAGGACCGCCGCGCTGCCGAGACGGCTGGCTGGCGTGAATGGTGGGACAGCCGCGAGACCGCGGAGTTGAACGCCGCGTACCAGCTCAAGGAGGATGCGATCGCCGCCTGGCTGGCCAGCGAGCCAGCCGTGGATGCCAGGCGGACCAGTTCTTATGCGCCTGAGCAGTGGGAAGGAACTGTCGACGGCCGCACCTTTTATTTCCGCGAACGCGGCGGTATCTGGCGGATCGAACTCGACATGGTGCCGTCTGGCAGGTACGCCCAGCGCCTGGCCCGGGTCGGCGAAGGTGGCACATTCGTCACCGAGCCGGTGCCGATTATGGAAGGCGAGGTCATCGCGCGAGGTGCCGAGTCCGATCTCGGTGCGGAGCCAGTTGACCATATCGTGTTCGTCGTCCGGACGATTCGTGATCACTTGCGCGGTGCCGGCTGCGAACATCGCGAGGCACGGCTGTTCTGCCCGGACTGCGGCCAGCGGACGGGCATCGGGAGCTGACATGACGAGACCAGACCTGCCCGGGCCGCGCGAGCCGTTTACCGCGGCGCACCTGAAGCGTTGGCCTATGGGCGCCAAGCGCACCGAACTGCTTGATGGACAGCTGTACTGGCCGGGTGACTTCGATGAGCGGGACGCAATGGTGGCGCGCCGTGCGTTGCCTGGCAGCCGGATCCGCGTCGAGCCGGGAGTTGGCTTGATCGCAGGTCCGGTGCTGGAAGACGAGCCGAAGTCGCGGGAGTGGGCCGACGAGGACGGAACTCGCTGGCACGAGATGAACGGTATGACTCTTTACCAGCGGCCGGGCGAGCGAAACTGGACGATGCGGCCGCCCACGCCACAAGAACGGCGGCACAACACCGAGCAGCTCGCCGCCTACCGCGCTGAGGAGTGGGCGAGCACGGTCGCCGCGTACGCGGTGAACCCGGCCGACGTGCTCGCGGCATGGCGCTACCTGACCGCACATCCGGTCTTCTGGACCTACGTCGTGCCGGGCGACCTGGCAGAGGTCGATCCGCGCGAGGTCGACGAGGCCACCTGGGTCCGGGTCGAGGCCGAGGGGTGGCTGTCCGACAGCGATGGCCTCGCTCACCTGGCGGTCAACCTGGGCCGCTCAGAGGGCAGGCTCGAAGTCAGGATGGAGTACGGGCCCGTGCTATGGCCTCTGGATGTTCCGGCGCAGCACAGGACAGGGCTCCGGGTCGGCGGCACACCATCGCACGACCCGAGCTTGGACGTGGCCGGCCCGACGTGGGAAGAGGCGATCGTGGCGCTGGCCGCGAAGGTGCGCCAGCGCTACGGCGACGACCGTGCGCGTGTGCCTGAGCCGCGGTCCAGCCGTGACAACACCGCGGGATGACCCCGGTCACCGTCGCGGGTATACGCGCAGCCGCCGCCTAAGGCACCGCACTGGCGCGCGAGAACCTACTTCCGCTGCCGTGGCCGTTCAGGGGCTTTTGCCTCGTACTTTACTGAACAGGAGGGATGAGGACAGTGAACATGGACACGCTGGTGAGCACCGGGCAGCCGCCGTGGCGGCCAACGCCTGATGCTCAGGACGTCGACATCTGGGACAAGTACGATTTCCCGATGCACGGCACCTACCGCCTGGGTGATGACCTGATCATCTTCACCGTCATCACCACGGCAGGGAACCGGTCACTGTGGGCATACGTTCCCGTACCCCCTGAGTCGCGCGGGACGGTCGCCACCGCCCAGTTCGATACTGAGGCCGCGTTCAATGACTTCCTTGAGGGATGCTTCGCGGGGCATGAGGCAACGTTTGCCGCGGCCGAAAACTTCATCATCACCTCGAAGTCCGACGGCAGGCGACGGGATTCACCGGCCAACCCGAGCTCAGCGTTCCGGCGGCGTGCCCATATAGCCGTCTAGGCCGACTACGACCTTGGTAAATCTCCATACTCTGGAAGCGAGGACGAAAGGACTGACCTTGAACATCCCGGTGGCCAGCACGCACATGATCGTCCTGCCCGGCGGCGGGTACGCCGCACACGCCCCGCACGAAGCCGAGCCAGTGGCCAGGTGGCTCGGCGAGACAGGCGTGCCGGCGAGCGTGTTCCGCTATCCGCTCAACGTCCGGCACCCGGCGCCGCTTAACGCGCTGCGCGCCGAGATCGGCCGCCGCCGCGCCGCGGGCGCCCGGCGCATCGGCCTCATCGGGTTCTCCGCGGGAGGTCATCTGGCCGGGCTGACCGCCCTCGCGCCAGGCGCCGCGCCCGATCAGACGGTGCAGTTCGCTGTCCTCGGTTACGCCATCACCTCGATGGAGACCGAGACCTACCGTCCTGCCCGGCTGATCCTTCTCGGCGCCGACGCCAGCCCGCAGCTGCGCAGGTCGACATCGCTCGATTCGCTAGTCACGCCTGCGTCGCCGCCGTTCTTCGTCTGGCACACTGCCGAGGATCCCTACGTCCCTCCCGAACACACCTACCGCTTCGCCTCGGCGCTGGCGGCCAGCGGTGTCCCCCACGCGGTGCACGTGTTCGCCCACGGCCCGCACGGCCTTGGCCTGGCCCAAGACGCTGGCGAGGTCGCGATCTGGACCAGGCTGGCGAATGCCTGGATCCAGGAGCAGGCGGCGCGAGGCCAGATCATCGACACCCCGCAAGCGGCCGCCGATGGGGTGTGAGTCGGTCAGTCAATCGATCAAGGGACTGGATTGCTTACCGTGATTGTCCGTGGGACCTGGGGGGCGGCCTGGTAGTTGGCGTTGCCGGCCTGGTTGGCGTCAATGACACAACTGCCCGCGGCGAGGTAGCTAACGGTGGTGCCGTTGGCACCGGACACGCTGCACACCCCGGCCCCGCTGGAGGCCACCGTGAACACTACCGGGTTGCCCGACCCGCCGCCGGTGGCCGACAAGGCCGCCGACCCGCCCACCGACCCCGATGCCGGAGCAGTAAACGAGATCGCCTGGGGAGCAGCATCTACCGTGATTGTCCGCTGGATCTCGGGGGCGGGCTGGTACTTGGCGTTGCCGGCCTGGTTGGCGCCGATGACACAACTGCCCGCGGCGAGGTAGCTAACGGTGGTGCCGTTGGCACCGGACACGCTGCACACCCCGGCCCCGCTGGAGGCCACCGTGAACACTACCGGGTTGCCCGACCCGCCGCCGGTGGCCGACAAGGCCGCCGACCCGCCCACCGACCCCGATGCCGGAGCAGTAAACGAGATCGCCTGGGGGGCAGCATCTACCGTGATTGCCTGCTGGGCCTCGGGGGCGGGCTGGTACTTGGCGTTGCCGACCTGGTTGGCGTCGATGACGCAGCGGCCCGGCTGGTTGAAGGTCACGGTGGAGGCGGAGATCGAGCATACCGACTCGCTCGAGGAGTCGATGGTGAAGGTCACCCGGTTACCCGAACCACCCCCTGACGCCGCCACGGCATAGGTAACGCCAGTGACCGGGCTGGGCGGCGGTGTGGAGGTAAACGAGATCTCCTGAGCGGTTCTGTGCCCGGCCCCACCAGCGCCGACCTCACCAATGGTGACTGTCACGGGTACCGAGGCCTGGGCACTGCCGATCTGCGCGGTCACATAGGTCCTGCCGGCGCTGACCCCGGTTACTGTCCCGGGCGACGTCACGCTCGCCACGGCCGGGTTCGCTGGATTCCAGGTCGCATTGCCCAGGACAGCCCGCGGCGCGGGCTGGCCGTTGCTCAGCCGGCCAGTGAGTCCCAGCCGAATCCTTCCCCCCGGCTTGAGCTTCACTGCGCTCGGCTCGATAGCCAGCAAGGTGAGCTGGATGGTGCGCGGCTTAGGCATGCCTGGGGCAGCGGCAGCCGCCTCGAGCGCCTCGAAGTCTTTCACCAGGCCCATCAGCCGGGCCTTGGTCACGCCTAGGCCCGGCACCGTGGCGTGGTAGCCGACCTGGACCGTGCCATGTGACGGCAGATGGAGCAGCCATTCCACCACCGGATCGGCTCTCACGATCTTGGTCGGGGCGGGCGTGAATACCACCGAATGCGTGGTGGGCGCCACCGCCGCCGGGATCTCGTCCTGGAACGCCACCCGCAGCCCTCGGCCGGTGACGCTGCTGGCGCTGACCGTTTCGGCCAGCATGGATCCGTGCTTTCCTCCCAATGTCCAGCGCCGCGTGATCACCAGGCCGTCCGGGTACTCCTGCGGTGCGAAGGTATAGGAGACCGCCGCAGAAACGGCGGCAGCGGATTCCGGGGCCGGGCGTGACAGCAGGCTGATGGCGACGGCCAGGACCAGAACGACGGCTGCGACGACGGCGAGCATCAGGCGCGCGTTTACCCGGGACCGAGGCGGCTCAGGCGCACGGGCAGCAGGCTTGGCCGGCTGCGATGGCGGGGCGTAATGGACCCAGTCGCCGGTCGGGGCGTACCCATCCGGGTAGTCCCGTGGGTTCAGGTGGCTCAGCACCGTGGCCGGGTGGTCCAGGTCAGCGGGATCCGCCAGCTGCGGGTAGCCCCCGGACAGGGCCGGCCCCGGTGAGGCGCCGACCCGCACCGCCGGTATTGCCATCGAGGACCGGTCCGGTGCGGGGGCCATCGCTGGTGCGGGCATCTGTGGCAACGGCGGCATCGGGGGCAGGGCCGGCTCCCCGGCCAGTTCCGGCTCTAGCCGGCCCAGCGCGGCGGCGGCCTCCGCGGCTGACGATGGGCGCGACCGCGGGTCCTTAGCCAGCAGCCACTCCACTAGCGCCCACAGGTCAGCGCGGGTGCCGGGGATGGGTACCGGCTCCTGCTCAAGATGGCGGTGCAGCACCGCCATCGGGTGGCCGCCCGCGAACGGGGTCCGGCCGGCCAGCATCTCGTACAGCACGATACCGATCGAGTACAAGTCCGCCGCGGGTGTGACCGGGGCGATATCCACCACCTCCGGCGCCATGTACTCCGGCGTGCCGAGCAGGCTGGGCTGCCGGGTCAGCGTCGACCCGTGCGACAGCCGGGCGATCCCGAAATCGGTCAGCTTGAGGATCACCTCATCTTCGGACGCATCTACCAGCACGTTCTCCGGCTTAACGTCCCGGTGGATGATGCCCGCGGCGTGCACGGCGGCCGCGCCCTCCAGCAGCTGCCGGGCGAAATGAACCGACTGCGCCGGCGGGAGCGTCCACCGGCCCGACAGATGGTGGCGCAAGTCCTGCCCGCGCACCAGCTCCATCACGATCCCGGCCGTCCCCCCCTCGACAACCAGGTCCAGGACCCTGACCACGTGCCGGTGGCTGACCGAGGTCAAGATCGAGCGCTCCTGCAGGAACCGGGCGAAGACTTCCGGGTCAGACATCAGCTCCGGCTTGAGCATCTTGACCGCGACCGGGTACCCGTTAGCCCGGGCGCTCCCGCGGAACACATAGCCCATGGAGCCGCGTGCCAGCACTTCGTGCAGCACATATCTACTGCCTAGCAGATTACTCAACTTTTCTCCCCCCAGGGCGCGGTGATACAGAACCGCTGGCACCAGTTAAATAACGCAGACCATCAGTCATCCAGCTAGTCCCGTCAAATCGTGACGCGACACCCAGCCACCGTGGGCGCCGACCGTGAGCCGTTCAAGCTGAGTAGATAAAGCATCAGGGTATCGGTGAGATTGCGGGGCAACTGACCTTTCGCTTGGGATCAGCTGTCCTCGGCACCATTCCGGGTACGGGGTATACGTGAGGTTTAACCTTGAACCACTTCTTGCTGCCGTCGACATTAGGACCCTCGGTCTAGCACTTCATGGTGACGCCGGCTCCCCTGAACCCAGCACAGACGTCAACGCGGCTCCGGCAGGGGATGCGGCAAGCGTCACCACCGCCGAACCGCCAAGAACACTAAAAGCAAATGCGGCCCCAGCCTCCTTCGCAGGTATCCGCAGACCCTTCCCATGCCGTCCCATCTTCCTGAATTACCTCCCCTATCAGCCCGGACCGGTACCCTTGATATAGGGCCCAACCATTGTCATGTCCGTCGGGTGGTGGTCTTGGACGTAAACCGCTTGTTAGACGCTTCAACCCCGACTGAGGGTTACATCTCATCAAATTTCTTAGCATAAAGTCTGAGACACGCTAATCCTCTATTTCGTCAGTGATGAGCGGTCGCTGATCTTCTTAGCGGTTTACCCGAAATATCCCTTTGCTGTCAGGCGGGGTGGTCGCATATCGCTGCAGCGTGACAAGCATGTAGCGGGCAGGCAAGAACGGCAGGCGAGCGTAAGCTGGGTGGCATGACCGCATAGGCATCCCGGACTGGACCGAACGAGTTGCCGCGGCCCGGGGTCGGCGGTGACCTACCGGGCCGAACTGAGCGCCCGAACGCTGAAACAGATGCACAGGCTTCCGGGTCCGGCATTCGACAGCCTCATCGAGGCCATGGCAGAAGTCATCGACTACTCCGACGATCCGCTCCGGACCTTTCCGACCGGCGACCCTTACGGCAGGCGAGTAGAGTTCGGCGACGCGGGCCTGATCACCTACTTAATTAGCGACGGCAACAGCGTTGTCATCATCCTCGACGTCACCTGGGCCGGCTAGCAATCCCATCAACGGACGACCCGGCGAGCATCACGATGTGACAAGGCAATCAGCGTTTGCGCTGGTTGGTCAGCCGTGCCTAGGCAGGGGTTTGGGCAGGCTGACCAGCACGTCGAGACCCAGGTGTTCCTTGCACAGGTATTTGATCTCCTCGTCCTTGGACGCCTGCGTGACCACCGGTGCCCTATACGCCGCACTACTAGCCTCGATTATTCAGTAGCCGTAGCCGCCGCCGGTGCTGGCCTTGGCCGAGGCGCTCGCTGCGGGGGTAGCGCCCGAGACCGTCATCTCGTGCCACAGGCCGCCCGAGGCGTTGAGCCCGTTGCCCTTGGCCTGCCCGGGGGCGGTGTCCGCGGCGTAGGTGTAGAGCGGATGCCCGTCGTAGGTGGCCTGTGCGGTGCCATCTGACCTGGTGATGGTGCCGAGTGTGCCGGTGACGCCGGACATGGCGGTGGCCGGGCCCTTGACCGGCGGCCAGTAGGTCGCGCACGATCCGGTGCACTTCGAGGTGGTCGAGGTGTCCGGGACGAACCAGTACAAGGTGAAGCCCGCAGCGTTGGTCAGCACCTGCTGGCCGGCGATGGTCCTCGCCGCCAGGGTGGTCCCGCCCGAGCTCGCGGCAGGAGCCGACGAGGCCGCGCTGCTAGCTGCGGCGGCTGGGGTGGTGCCCGCGGCACCCGAGCTGCTGCCCGAGCTCGCGCAGGCGGACAGCACCAGTGCGGCCGCGGCCAGGCCGGCGGCGCCCCATATCTTTCGCATCCGGATTTCTCCCCTTCACAGTGCTGATGATCTCCCGTAGGAGTCACGTGCCGGTGAGCCCTTTGGTTCAGTTGCTGCGCCGGCCAGCAGATATACGCGGGCCGCGGCTGCTCCGGCTGGGGGTGCGGGTGCCCCGGATGGCGGTCACCGTGACTGCGTCCTGGTCGAGGTGAAGGGCTCGGCCAGCCCGGTCTCGATGACTGCCCGGTCCGTTCTGCGGCCGGGAAACACCGCCCGGCGCGAGAGCGCGTCCCAGATCGCGACGTGTCCCGGGTGGTGAACCAGTTACGCCGCTGGTCCGTGATCATGGGCAAACGGACAAGTGGCGGGAGACCCGGGTGGCCGCTCGGCAGATCGAGGTACCTGCACGCCTGGCGCATCGTCTGAGCCCTCCCTCGTTCGTCCTGGCCGGAGTCACGGTCTTGCTTCTCTGGGTTGCCGTCACCGGGCTGGTCAGGCAGGGCATGCTCGGGACCGTGCTGTCGGCGGGCTGGGCCGAGCTCGCCGCTCCGCTCTTGGTGGGGCTGGTCGTCGCGACCGGGATCTGCGAGCGGATCTGGCCGGCCGAGCCCCGTCCGGTCCTGGCCCGCGGCCACGTCCAGGACGCGTGCTTCCTGGCCCTGCACGCCATCGTGGTGATCCCCCTGATGACGCTGCTCAGTGTCGGGGCGGCGACCCTGATCGGGCACGCGCAGTGGATCGAGCTGCGGTCGGCCCAGAACTGGCCCGGCTGGCTGCTCATCCCGCTCACGATCGTGGCCATGGACGCCGCGAACTGGCTGGCCCACTACGCCGACCACCGGTTCGATGCGCTGTGGCGCTTCCACGCCCTGCACCACAGCCAGGAGGAACTCAGCGTGCTGACCTCATTCCGGGCGCATCCCCTCATGCACACGACCGGGTTCCTGCTGGCGTCCGTCCCGGTCGTCGTCCTGATGCCCGCGCGCCCGATCGACCCGGTGCTTATCACGGCCTACGTCTGCGTCGGCACCCTGCAGCACGCCAACCTCCGCTGGACCTTCGGCCCGCTCGGCCGGGTCCTGGCGAGCCCCGCGTACCACCGGCTGCACCATGCGACGGACATCCAGGACGCAAACCTCGGCGTCGTGCTGACGATCTGGGATGTCCTAGCCGGCCGGGCCAGGTTCTCCTCTCCCGCCAGCCGCGTCGGCCGCACCGGCCTGGACGGCCGCCCGGTCCCCGTCGAACAGGACAACCCGGCAGCGCGGCCCCTGCGGCTCATGGCCTGCCAGCTGATCGAGCCTTTCCAGGCCCAGCGCTGACCTTGACCTTATGCCCGTTCCATTCCGCTCGACGCGCTGCGCGGGCCGTCATCGAGTTCGCGGCGTGGATACCCCGGCCTTCAGGCCGGGGAGGAAACGCCGCTTCAGGGGTTCCGGATCGCCGGGCGGCGCGGGCGGCAGTGGGATGTACGCCGGGTCAGCCGGAAAACCGGCGAGGTCTGGGTGCCCAAGGCCGGGTGGGTGCGGTTCCGCTGGTCCCGCGCGGTACCGCCGGGCGCGAAGTCCTACCGGGTGACCATGGACCGCGCGGGCCGGTGGTATATCTCCTTCGCGGCCATTCCCGATCCCATCCCGGCACCTGGCAACGGCCAGGTGGTGGGCATCGACCGGGGCGTGGCCGTCAGCGCGGCGCTGTCCACCGGAGCCCTGCTGCACGCCCCCGGCCTGACCGCGCGGGAGCGTCGGCGCCTCCGACGGCTGGAGCGCACGCTCGCCCGCGCGAAGCGGGGCTCGAACCGGCGCGGCACGGTGAAGCACGCGATCGCCCGGCTTCGCGCCCGCGAGACCGACCGGCGCACGGACTGGGCCGAGAAGACCAGCACGGACATCGCGCGGCGGTTCGACCTGATCCGGGTCCTGACGGCGGAGTGAAGATGGCGTGGGTCCCGATCCGGCGGCGCATAATGTAGGGCTGGCCGGGTACCCGTTCTTACCCCGCAGGACAGGCGTGCCCTCGGTCGACTCCTGCGCGGCCCGGTCCGACAGCTTCCACCTGCGCAAACCAGAGACGGCGGTGTTTGAGCTCGTTCGGCTCGGTGGCGCCCTCGCAGCAATGATAGCATTGCTTTCAATGTAAGCGCCTGAGGGAGTGGACATGGCTACGCTGACGATCCGGGGACTTGACGCCGAGACGCACACGCGACTCCGCGTGGCGGCCGCGCGGCATGGACACTCAATGGAAGCTGAGGTCAGGGAAATCCTTCAGGAACGCTTCGCGGCACCGGAATCTGGCCGAGGCCTAGGTACCCGCATTCACGAGCGGTTCGCGGCGCTCGGTGGGATGGACATCGAACCGCCGGAACGCAGTGAATGGCCGCGGGCAGCAAAGTTTGACGCGTGATCATTCTCGACACCAATGTCATCTCGGAACTCACTCGCCCGACCCCCGACCCTGGAGTAATCGCCTGGCTCGACTCGCTGTCGACCGACGAGACCGCGATAACCGCGATAACCGCCGCCGAATTGCGATACGGTGTACGCCGCATGCCCAATGGCCGCCGTAAAGCTGAGCTATCGGAAGCCGTCAACGCGCTTATCAATGCTGACTTCCGCGACCGGGTCGCGCCCTTCGACGTCCTTGCCGCTGATCAGTATGCCGTCGTCGTCACCGGACGGGAACAGGCAGGCCAACCGATCAGCATATCCGACGCGCAGATCGCAGCCATCTGCCGAGTCTTGAACGCTACGCTGGCGACCCGCAACACCACTGATTTCACTGGAACAGGTGTCGATCTTATCAATCCATTATTCGGGCTGCTCACTGATCACCCTGGCCTGTTCCGGCGATTTTCCCGGTGGACCCGGTCCAGGAGGACATTCCTATCCGACCTGTCCAGCGGAGCTGAGGACGCTGTGCAGCGCGGCTGGCAGCGTGATTATTTCCGCGGGCAGGAGGTCGGCGCCCAGGAAGCCCGGGAGCATCAGATGCGACTGCGGCTGAGGCGATTTCAGGACGAGCATGGCTGAGTCCGCGGCGTCAGCCAAGCGCACGCTGGGGCGCCATCATCTGGAAATCCACTCCGCGGATGTCGCGGCGGTCATCCAGGATGTCTACGCGGAAAGCATCTTCGAGCGCCAGCACCGCCGGTATCACCGCAAGGGCGGCGACGGACGGGAGGCTGTCTCCGAGTGGGCACTGGACCTCCGCCGCCCGCTTTCGCGATCGGAGTACCCGGGCCCGCTGGCCGTCGCCGTGCGGGCGGAGCTGCGCAGGCTGAGCATTCGCCAGGTGGCTGGCATGGGCTACGGGGCATTCGCTCTGCTCGGCGGCATCGTCGCGGTTGGCGATGACGTCAGCTCCGTTCTCATCCGCCAGGAACGCAAGCGCTATGGCTTCCAGGAGATCCTGGAAGGGGCCATTGACTCACGCCGACCAGTGGCGATTATCGACGATCTGCTCTCGACCGGGCACTCCGTTCTCCGGGCCGCCACGGTCCTACGGGCGCAGGGGATGAACCCGACGGTTGTCCTGACTGTTTTCCGGTTCTCCTGGCGGGGCGGACGGGAGCTGCTGAAATATCACCGCCTCGGATCAGCAAAGCATCCTATGACCTCATCGGCGCCGCGCGGCGGAGGATCACCGAGCTAATCGCGGAGCGGTTTGACGCTGGGCAACCGCTGTACGTGGATTTCACGGTGCTTACGGCGATGCGCATGGGCGACCGGCATGTGCGGCACGCCGACCGGGAGCGGCGCACGGCCGACGGCGGCTGGGAACCGAATCACACTCCGTACCGCGACTACACGGGCATCGTCTACCTGAACAGCGAGAATGCTCATTTCAGCGGCGGCGTGCTGCGGCCGCCCGTGATCTTGCCCAGTGTGGCGGGAGGCGGCCACCGCCTGGATCAAAATCTGGTCCGGACGCCGTCTGCCACTTCCTCCGGGCTCAGATCGATCAGCGCCTCCCCGTAGATGCGTTCGAAATAGGTGGCATCGCTGCGATACACGGGCTCTGGATTCGACCGGCTGAGCACCTTCAGCACCACCTGGTGCCCGTGCTCGTGCGCCTGCGGCCCGCCGCCGATCACGCCGAAGTTGAACGAGGTGAGGTTCCAGGCCCCGTAGGCGGCCAGCACCTGGGACAGGCCCTGCCCCAGCGCCCGGCAGTCCTCCTCGGTCAGCTCGGTCACGTCAGCGGCCCCGCTGACCACTCCCCACACCTCGTGGAACCCGCTCGGCGCAAAGGGGGTCAGCCAGGCCACCCGGCCGATCTGTCCCACCCACCGGGGACCTCCGGCCTCCTGGTCGGCCAGGGCCGCCCAGTAGGAGCCGCGCCCGCCCTTCCACGCGCCCGACCGCTCGGCCAGAAGGCGCTGGCCGGTCAGGCCGTAAGCGTCGTGAGCGGACTGCAGGTGGGGATGAACCAGCGAGGCGCCCGCGGGCGGAAGGTGGTTACCGTTGATCGAACTCCACCGTGCCGCCGGGTCCAGGCGCCGCACTGCCTGCGCATGGCGGACCATGGCGGCCAGGGCGTCCCCCACCAGAGACGGCGTCAGGTCATCCAGGTCCAGGAAGTGCCGCCCAGGGTCATAGATACCGACCGCGCTGTGGGTCGCGTACGCCATGATGTTGGGCACCACCACCGCCTTGCCGAGGCGGATGCGGCCTTCGGCCGTGAGCTCGGCGGGAAACGGGAAGGTCGCCGTCTCCAGGTGCTCGATATCGAACGGGCAAAAGGCGGGCTTCGCCGTCAGTTTAGCCAGGTCTGGCCGGCTCGCAGGCTGGAGTTTCACTCCGGTGAGGATCCGGGCGCTGGCTCCCGTCAGCGGATCCCGCCGCCAGCGCAGCCGCACCCGGGTCCAGGTCCCGCCAGCGGCCAGATCAGGCACTCTGGCCTCAAGGTCTCGTTCTTCGAAGTCGATCACAGCCACGCAAAGAGCCTACGGGCGATCCCGGGGAAGCGGTGCAGCCGAGGCACTCCGTCAACTCGACCCGTAGCGGGCTCACTGTGGTGCCGATCACCTGCAGGGAGCGCATGACGGCAGGGATCGTGAAGCCGCACCCAGTCATGACCACGTTACGTAACCGAGCAAGTGCCCGTCCCAGCGCCGATTCCGCCTCAGGCACTGCCCGGAGTCACGTCATCAGCATCCACTGACCTCCTTCGACGTACTCACTCAACGCGTGCGACCTCATCTCGCACGACTATCCAGTTCTGTACGCACTGAGCTAGCTGGCCTCACAGGCCTGTGACCTGGCGCCTGGTTGTGTTACGCGGTGCGGTGCCTGGAATACGCCGCAATAGTTCATGGCGCGCCAGGAAGTGATTCGTCCGCGAGCTGCTCGTTTAAGAGTCTGCTACGGGACTTTAATCCCAATACCATTTTTACTTGAGATCGAACGAATGGACGGGCGCAAGGTCGCTAAAGGCGGCCATCGTCGAATTCCACCATGCTACGTAGACGTTTCCGTCACGACCGGTGATGACAATATCGAGAGAGTTGGGGTCGCGCGAGAACGCGCCGTCGACGGAGCCGACGGTGACCGCGTTCGTGCCGACACGACTGAAATCGCTCCAGGCGTTCGTCGTCTGGTCCCAATGGACCGTATACAAGAGCCCGTCGGCATAGCCCGCCACGAATACATCGATGGATTGCTGGCTCCGGCTGACCGCGGCGAGCTTCGAGACGGGGTGCGGGCGCACCGTCGCGCCGACGATCGGCTGGGTGTGATAGGTACCACCGGGCGGCGCCGCCCCCCATGAGTCGGCCTGATTCCACCACCAGGTGTACAGGATCCAGTTCGCGTCGGCGGTTCCCTTCGCTATCGCGAACACGTCGACCTGCTGGGGGGCTCGCGAGATCGCGGCGATGTTAGAGAACGGATGGACGGTCACACTCGGATCACCCGGGATCGAGAACGTGGGCCACGTGCCGAGGACGGATGAGGAATTCCAGAAGAGCTGATACGGCTGGTCGCTGGCTGGCCGGGCGGCGACGAAGACATCCACGGTGCCGGCCGCGCGGCTGGCGGACCCGATGCCGCCGACGAGGCTGGGCAGCGTTCCTGCTGGCATCGGCACCTCGGCCGGCCCGGCCCACGGCTGCGAATCGGCCTGGGTCGCGGCGTCGACGCACGACACGGCGAAGATGCGATGGGTGCCGTCGTTCGTGCTGAAGAAGGCCTCGAGCGTATCGGCCTCGCGTGAGACCAGGTTCACGCCAAGCAGCGGCTCGATGGGCGTCGCGCCGTCGATGTTCGCGTCGAACGTCCAGGTGGTGCCGCGCCGCCGGTAGGCGTGCAGGTGCCAGGCGTCCTCCGCCGTGCCCGCCAGCGAGGAGCGCGCGACGACCGCGAGATCACCCGAGGTCCCGCGGGTCGCGGCGTCATGCGGCGAGTACGGATTGAAGGCCAGCCGGTGATCGGGCAGGGCCATTGCCGAGGTCGCGGACGGCGACGCCGTCGTCCATGCGCCGGCGGTCATCGCGCCGCGACGCACCGCGTACATTGCGAGCGTGGCCGGGTCGACGATCGCGGCGGACAAGCGCCCGCGGCGGATGAGGGCCGGCGCCATCCGCCGTTCGGGGAACCCGGGGTCGGCGACGCTGGAGAAGTTCCCGTCGATACCGATCAGCGGCTTGCCCGCCGCGTTGACCGCCGTCGATCCGTCGGCGTCGGCCATCACGATGGGTAGCGTCGCCGGCGCGGCAGGCGCGGGGAACGTCAGGCCGGCCGGCCAGGGCGTATCGGACGTGAACCACGCCTGCCAGGCGATGTTGTCCGGGTCGGCGGCCGCGCCGCTGTGACCGGGATCCCGCGGTGTGAACGTCACCTGCGCGCCGACCCGCGGGGAGGATACCGACTGGACGCCGGTAATCCAGGGATTCGTCACCCAGCCGGCGATGTCCGGCCACACCCTGCGCATCGCCGTGATCGGCGGATTGTGCGCGTAGAGTCCGGGGCGGTACCCCTCCTCGGCGATGAGCTCGAACCAGAGCGCCAGATAGGCGGCGCCCGCGGCGATCGGCGGCCCGCCGATCTCCCAGTCGATGTAGATCACCGTGTGCGGGTCGAGGTTGGCGGACTTCGCCTTGGCGATCGCATCGGCGGCGTTCTTCGACGCGGCGATCGGCCGCGGATCCCACGGACCTTGCGGGTTCGCGGGATCCTGCTGCCCCCAGTAGATGACCAGCACGCCCCAGCCGTGGGCTCGCGCCTCGTGCAAGCCCGTGGTTTCCCAGTCCCAGGGCTGTGAGCCGCTCCGCTGGTGGCCGACGGCGGCATTGGGGGGATGGCCAGGCGGGCGTATCTCACCGGTGAACGGGGCGGGTGAATCGAGGTACCCGCCCACCCACGCCAGGTTGGTGGCAGCGTGGAAGTAGTCGAGGGCGCCCGCGCCGAGATAAGCGCCACGATCCACCCCCGCGTACGGCGTGTTCTGGCTGGCCAGTCCGGGGGCGACCTGGGCGGCGAGGCCGAGCAGCTGGAGAATTTCGCCGAAGACGCTCATGGGGTTGCGCTCCCGCCGGCTGGTGGTGGCAGCAGCTTGAGCCAGCCCTCGATCGCGGTCGGCGGATCGACGGGGAGCAGGGCATCGTCGGTCGCGTTGACCGTCGGGTCCTCTGTCCAGGTCACGGGGTCCGACCGGTAATCCCATACCCACGTGCCGTTCAGGTCGGTCGCGAGCGGCATGCGGATGTGCTGGGGATCGACCAGCACCGGCCCGAACTGGAATGTCGGCGCGATCGCGGCCAGGCCCGCCTGCACCCACGCGCGCCGGAATCCGATTTCCTTGCGCGGCACCAGGCCCAGCGTGGCGTGCACCGATGCGAGCGGCTCGACCAGCAGCGTGAGGTTGATGGTCTGATTCGGGCGGATGAGCAGGACGCCGGAGGTGTCGATGTAGGGGTGCGTGACGGGCGTCGCGCCGGTGGCGGCGCCGGCGGCGAGGTCGTCGGCGAAGGAGTCGTAGAAGCCGGGCACCAGGTTGATCTGCTGCAGGAACCCTTGCTGGGGGCCGACCTGGCGCGCCATGCCGGGCGCGGCCGCGTCGGCGACGTGCAGCACGGTGTAGTCGTCGTCGACGAAGTATCCGAGCAGGCCGTCCTGCCACTGGGTGAGGTCGCCCAGCCGGACCGGGACGGCGGTGAGGGTTCCGTCGGGGGTGACGACCGGATCGGCCACGTCGAGCCGCAGCAGCGCGCGGATCACGCAGATGGGATGGCCGAGCAGCAGCGAGAGATGCTCGTCGCCGGCGTGGCCGAACGGGTCAACGGTCCACAGCGTCGAGTCGATCGTCCGCAGCAGTGCGCTCCAGGCCGGCTCGCGGGCCTGCGCGGCGTCGGCGATCCCCCAGGTGATCAGGCCCTGTACCAGCTGGACGGCGTAGGCGCTGGTCAGTGAGCCGGCCGGATCCTGCCCGGCCGGGGTCGGCCGTCCGGGTGCGTCCTGCCAGCTGACGGTGCCATCGCCCAGCGGTTGCAGGAGGCCGGCCGGGCCGCCGTCGGCGTTGAAGAACTCAAGCGAGCCATCGAGATGGTTCGGCAGCATGAACGCGCACACCGGGCTGGTCTGGTAGTCGGCTTCCTGCCCGGGCGTCTGCGCGCTCATGAACCGGAACCAGCCGCGGGTGGGGGCAGTGAACCGCGGCGCCAGGCCCAGGACACCGGGCTGGTCCGGGACGCTGAGCGGCCCGGACACCAGGTAGCCCTGCGCATCGTGGCTGGCGTCGGAACCGCAGAGATCGATGAACTGCCCGAACCCGTCGACCAGGCGCAGCCGGAGGAAGCGGAGGAAGCCGGCCCGCATCGCGAAGAACGGCGTGGGCACGGTTCCGCCTGGCGCGGCCGACGTGCCGTCGGCGGGGATGCCGCCGCGGAGCTGGGTCGCCAGGCCGTCAAGCCCGCAGGAGAGCACGTCCATCTGGGCCAGCTCGCTGGCGATGTCCTCGAGCTGGGACGGCTGGACCGGATCCTGGGCCGTTCCTCCAGGTAGCGGGCTGATCGCCATCGCCTGGAACTGCCCGACGAGTCTCTGCGCGAGCGGGGAGAAGAACGCTTCGCGGAAGGGCTTCCCGGCCGCCGGGACGGGCAGCGGGCCGGTCCCGCCGACGCTCGCCGCCTGCTGCAGCGCGTTGTTCACTGCCGAGGCCAGCGTGCTGCTCGCGCCGCCGGTCAGCGGCGACCGGCCCTGGCAGATCGTGCCCTGGCCGGCGGACGGGATGGTGGCCTTCGGGTCCAGGGTGTAGTCGATCTGGCCGAGATCCCAGTCGTCGAGGCCGCCCGGCGACGGCACGAACTCGACCGACCATTCCAGGTGCATCGGGGTCCACGGGCGCGAGGCCGGGGCGACGGCGTACGGGGCCGGCAGCATGCCGGATACGCCGCTTTGCGCGATCAGCGGGCCGTGGTCGACGCGCGGGTTGCGCAGCGAGTACCAGGCGGTCTGCTCGACGGTGATGTTGCGTTCCGCGACCCCGGGTGCCGCGGCCGCCCCGCCGGCCGCCGCGGCCGTACCGGCGGTCGCCGAGATCGCCGTCGCGCTGCCGGGGTCCAGGAGCACCGTCTCTTGCAGGATTCCCTCGCATTCGACCGGCACGCTGCCGTTCTCGACTCCGCGTTCGAGCACGTCGGAGCCGCGCACCGAGGGCCGCTGCGGTATCTGCGGCAGCTGCCAGCTCAGTTCGGCGACCGGGGTCAGGCGGCAGACGACCAGCCCGTCCTCGGTCGGCACGCTGCTGTCATGGACGAACGAGCGCTGGCCGCCCTGCACCAGCACGATGGGGTCCCTGGGCACGAACAGGCGCGGCGGCGAGCGCAGCGCCTGGACCAGTCCGCCCGGGTCGGCAGGCGGGACGGTGGGACCGGCTCCGATCGCGGAGATCACCCCGCCCATCGACGCCGAGATGATCCTTTCCTCGGCGTGGACCGTCGGCGCGGTCCCCCTCTCGACGTCCAGCTGGGCCAGCCCGGCCGGACGGCTGATGGGTCGCAAGCCGGTCCCGCCGGGGCTGGCGCCGGTCCCGGCGCTTCCCCCGGCACCGGCGGACGGCTGAGCGGCGAAGATGCCAGGCCCGGGTGGCGGCGGGTCAGACGGCGGCGCCTGCGGCGGCCCGCTGGGGGCGATGGTCACCGGCTCGGTCGCAGGGGCCCCGCCGGGCTGGCTGGCGAACGAGCTGGCGTGCAGCTGCACGTCGAGCTCCGCGCGCCCGTCGGGCTGGTCGAGCTCCTTGACCACGCCGAGCTGCAGCGCCTCCACGATCGCGGCCTGCTCCGGAGCCTCGCTGGCCGCCGCGATGATCGCGGCGATCGTCTCGGCCATGGTGTTGCCCGCCGCGACCGTAACGCTCGCGGGATCCGGTGGGCCGCCCACTTCCTCGGTGTCGGCGGAGCCCGGCCAGTCGATGCCGACCACCGCCCCGTGCAGGATGCACCCGGTCGGCCACCACGACCCGTTGGTCGTGTACTGGGCGGTCGCGTCGGAGGACGGGGTCGCGTTGGTCGCGGCGAGGCGGGCATCGATGGTGCTCGGCAGCCCGAAGGACTTCGCGGCCAGCACGTACTCTCGGCGGGCCTGCGTTACCTGCTCGAGCTGGTCCGCCTCGAGCGTCCAGCCGAGTTGCTGCATGGCGGCGTTGAAGCCGGCCAGCGAGGTGATCGCCTGATCGCCCAGCGGGTCGGCGGTCGGATCGGCGTACCAGCCGCACACGAGGTAGGCGAGCGGGCCCTGGATCTTTTCGCTGTCCAGGGTGCCGTCGTAGAAGCCGAGGCGGTTGACCACGTTGTCGAAGTAGCCGGCCCAGGACATGTCGCCGTGGCCGAGCGCGGTGAGCGGGTTCTCCACGTCGGGCGCCGTGCCGGACTCGGTCCATCCGTCCAGGTCCAGGACCTGCGGAGGCTCGCCGCCCGCTTCGAGCACCCATCCCCTGACGGCGCGGCGGCCCGGGATCGTGCCGGAGGAGATGCGCAGCACGACCCAGCGGTCCGGGATCGGCGGGAAGCTCGCGCTGTTGCTCGTGCTGTCGGCGGTTCCGCTGGTCAGGCCGTTCGGCAGATACCAGTGCAGGTAGGCGCCGCGGGGCCGGGAGGCAGGCAGGTCGGTGAACGGCGCGGGCAGCAGGCTGGCCGCAGGGACGGGCGGTGTCCCGTTGCCTGCGGCGGCCTTGGGCGGCGTCGCCATCCCGGTCGCCGCCCAGGTCAGCGTGGCGTCGCGCACCATCAGCACGTCGAGCTCGACCGGGACGATCACCCGCGGGTCCCGCGCCAGCGCCGGATGCCACGTGGCGGCGACGCGGGGGGTGATCCCGTGCGCGGCCGCGATCGAGACCAGCGCGGGGTCGAGTCTGGTGCCGGCGACGGTGGTCGTGGTCATCACACCAGCCCCGTGATCGTAGTGCGCAGGTCGGGGTCCGTGATCACGCTTGCGACCTGATATTTCGGCACGAACGCTCCGGAGCTCACGCGGCGATCGGACTTTATCCCCTCGAAGCGCTGGCGCCACGGGTAGTCAAGCAGCTCGATCGCGAAGGCCGCGCTGCCGGTCTGCGGCAGCACCGCGGGGCTGGTCAGCGCCGCGAGGCGGTTACGCAGCTCCGCGACCGCGACGACGCGGCCGTTGGCGGCGCGTACCGGCACCGGCACCGCCGCGCCCGGCTCGATCTGCCCGGCGGCCCCGTGCCGGTCGAGGAAGAAGCTGACCTCGTCGTTGGTCGCCACGGCGAACTCGACGTTGTGATGCGGCTGCTCGCACCACACGAGTTGCGGGATCCCGTCGAAGATGGCCAGCAATACCGAGGGTGACAGCAGCTCGAGGCGCAGCGTCGTGAGCTGGGCCGCGGCGGCGTCGGCCGCCCATTGCGCGGCGGCGGGGGAATCGGGGTCGCCCTGGAACGGCGGCACGATCGTGCTGAACGCCCGGACGTCCATGGCCGGCCAGCCGGTCACGGCGGCCGAGCGCAGCAGGAAGCCGGTGAGGACCCGGGCGGTGCTCTGGTCCGGATCGGCGGGCGCCGGCAGGCCGCGCTGGAGGGTGCGGATCACACGTTCGGTCAGGTCGAGCTGCGACTGCACGTCGGCGGCGTGCGCCTGGTGGTGGGCCTGCTCCCTGGTGCCGATCTTGCCGACCGCGATCGCGCCGTCGACCAGCCGGTCGGTCCAGGACCGGTCGACGTAGAAAAAGCGGATCGACTCGTCGGGCAGCAGCCGCGCGTCGGGGACGAGGTAATCGAAGGGCACGCCGATCAGCACGCGCAGGTGGGCCAGGAACATCTCCATGTAAGGCGGCAGCGTCGACTCGGGCACGCTGGCGTCTACCTGTTCCTTGGCCGTCATCCGCTCCGCCAGCGCGGCCGGATTAGTGATCGAAGCGCTGCGCATCACGCGCCTCCCGGTGTGGTTGCTTGCGGTGTCACTGGTCCCGGTGGGGCGGCTCCCAGGGTGGTGGCCGCGTTGGCGACGGCCTGGGCGCGGGCCGAAGCCAGCCGGTCGAGCCCGGTGGTATCGGCCGCGACCTCCGCCAGTGTGGTGTCCTCGCGGGTGGTCTGCGCGGGGGCCGAGACCACCGCGCCCAGCGTCCCCGGATCGGCGCCGAGCAGGTTCGCCGCCTCGGCGGCCGAGCCGAGCTGCCAGGCCGAAGCCAGGTCCGCCGGGTTCATCCCGGTCGCGCCGCGCACCTTGGCCAGGCCGTAGGCATCGGCCAGCGGCGGCGCGCTCTGCACGACGGCTTGCGTCGCGGCCGTCCCGACAATCGGCGGGATCGGAGTGTGCAGCGTCTCGGCGAGCGTGGCCGGCAGTCCGAGGGTCAGCCGCTCGGCGAGCGCCCCGATCGTGCTGGCCCGGGCCGACTGCTTGTAGGACTCGCGGCGCCAGCGCATGATGGCCTGCGCGAAGCGCGCGTCGGCGGCCGCCAGCAGGCGCCCCGCCTCGAACGCGGCCGCGTAGGAAACGTCTTCCGCTCCCGTCTCCGGCGTCACCCGCCGGGCCTGATCGGCGCTGTGGTACGGGCCGAGAGGGTCCCGTGTCAGGTTGTACGGGACCAGCGGGCCGCGGTACCAGACCGCCTCGCTCGCGCCGGCCCGGTCCTGCAGCTCGATCTGCAGGTGCCCGGTGTCCGACAGCGGCGGGTGCCCGACGTCGGCGACGGTGCCGAACATGGCCACGTCGAGGTTCTGCATCAGCTCGCGGAATGTCCCGGGGCCCTCGCAGGTGAACTGCCAGCTGGTGAGCGCGATCAGCCGCACGCGGGCGGGGGCGACGTACTTCACCGGCGTCCCGATCACCGGCGAGAAGGTGTGCACGGGCGGCTGGGAGAGGGTGAAGATCGGGTTCGGCAGGACGTCGACAGGTTCGGCCACTATCTGGGCGTCGACGGCCGGCGGCGCCACGCGTTCGGGCCGTGGTTCTGCGGTGGGCGGAGGATTGGCCTGCACCAGGTCGGAGCGCTCCTCGAGCGAGACCAGGACCGCGCGGCACTGCGCGTTCGGGGTCGCAAGCCGGTTGGAGATCACGACCGCGTAGTAGCCGTCGCCGCCCGCGGTGTTCAGCTCGCGGTCGTCCACGTTGACCCAGCGCACGTGCGCGAGGAGCTGCAGCTCCTCGATCGACGGCAGGATCGAGGCGACCAGGTCCGCGTCCGCCTCCACCGCGTCACAGGTGATGTTGGCGGGGCTGCCCAGCCGGGCGAACACGTCGGCCGGGACGGCCTGCGGCAGCGGAATGCCGCGCAGCATGGTGTACTCGCCCTCCTCGAATACCAGCAGGGCCACCCACGGCACCGGCGGTGCGGGGGCCGGCGGGGCGCCGGGCGGGATGGTGGGCGCGGGGATCCGCTTGCCGGGGTCAAGCTCGCGTTCCCAGGGCAGGGTGCGGCGGGAGAGCACGATGTGCGCGAGCCCGTCCTGGAACGCCCCGTGCCCGTTGCTGGGCGGATAGGTGGTGGCCACCATGGCCTGCGGGACGGTGAAGCGCGGTCCGACCACGGTGAAGTAGCTCTGCTGGGAGAAGCCCTGCTGCGCGCCGCGGTAACTGACCTCGGTGCTGGCCGTCAGCCGGTAGGACCCGTCGTCCAGCGGCGGCGTCGCCGAATCGTACAGGTACATGTGCCCCTGCGGCGGCGGCTCGGTCATGAGGCTTCTCCGGGGGGGTAGGTCACGGTGACGGAGCCGCCGGGGGAGATCGGCCCGTCGGGGACGAAGCGGTCGGGTATGCCGCCCGCTAGCGCGCTGGCCAGCTCGGCGGCGGTGCCGCCGGTGCCGATCACGCCGCCGACCGTCCAGGCCTGTGCGCTGGCGACGGATACGGTGAACGACGCGGCGCCCGCATCGGCTGAGGCCACGTCGTAGCACAGTAGCCTCCGCTGGCCGGCCAGCACGCGCTGCGGCCCGGCCAGGGTGCCGCCGGTGAACCCGATGGCCAGGTCGGCCGCCTGCGCGGCCCCCGGATCGGCGACATCGAGCGCGATGACGACCACGGTGACCGTGGCCGGGAGCTGGGTCTCCACCCCGATCTGGCCCGCCACCACGTCACCCGCCGGCACGGTGCCGTAGCTGGCCCGCTGCCCGTTGCGGCGGGTCGCGTGCGCCCGCGCCACGTGCACGGTCGCGCCGCGGGCCGCGAAGCGCGAGGGACCGATCTGCAGCAGCGTGCTTGTGCTCTGCCAGCCGACGGCGGCCCGCTGGCCGGCCGGGGCGGACGTGGCGGTGATCGCGCCGAACCCGCTCGCGGTGACTGTGGTGCCCGCGGGCGGCGCGCCCAGCGCCTGGACCAGCACCATCTCGGTACCCGCGGGCACCGGCTGGGTGCTGCTGCCCGCCGCGGCGAATTCGAGATCGGTGAGCACGCCGCCGCTGCGGTCGGTACAAATCATGCGCACGCAGCTGTCACCGCTGAACGTGAAGCCGCCGCTGTCAGCGGGAAGGTCCCATAGGTGGCCGGCGCCGGCGCCGAGCGTGACGCCGGCCCCGGTCAGCGCGGTGGCCGCCTGGGCGAAGGCCTGCTGGTGCGCGGCGCCGGTCGCGGCGCCCAGGTCCGCGTTGCGGATGGCGCGCGAGCGTACCGCGGCCCGGGTCGGCCGCGGCGCGGCGGCCGCGGGAACGGCAAGCAGCCGGGCGCCAGGGACGGCGGGGGGAGCCGGAGCGCGCATCCGCGGCACGTCCGCGAGCTGCGCCGCGAGCGTGGTTACGGAGGTGTGTGGCGCGGGCGGGGCGTCGGCTACCGGCTGCGGCCCGGTTTGCAGCATCGCGCGCAGCCGGGGCTGCTCGAGCAGCACGGGGGAGACGGAGGCCAGAGGTTCGGCCAGGTGCGGCGGGTCCAGTCCCACCGGCTTCAGCGTCAGCCCGGTCGTGATCGGCGCCACCAGCGGCGCCGCGCTGCGGGATCGCTGCAGCGCCTGCGTCGCGAACGGCCCGAGCCCGCCTGGCGGCAGCCCGAAGGCCGCCCGGTTCTGCGCGAACACGCCGTTTCCTGTCAGCACCCCGATGCTCGCCGCGAGCATCTGGCTGGAGCTGGCCGCCGCGATCGCGGCCGCCAGTGAGTCGGCGGCCGCGCCGTATTCCTGCAGGGTCGGGGAGATGATCACGGTCGTCGCGAACGGCAGCGGCAGCGCGTACTGCAGCTGGTCGTTCACCAGGGCCGAGATCGGGATCAGCTGGCTGAGGTCGCTGAGCACGACGTGGGCGTCGACCTTCAGCCCGGCCACCGCGGCGATGGTGCGCGCGGCGGCCGGCAGGTGCGCCGGGTCGGTCCAGTGCCAGGTCGCCTCGGGGAACAGGCCCTTCACCGGGGTGATGGTGAAATGCGCCGGGCCGGCCTCGAGCACCGCCGTGCTCCAGGAGCCGTCTTCCTGCTGCTGCGCGAGCTCGAGGGTGTGCACGCTGGCGACGCCGACCCAGTCCATCGGGGCGACGTCGAGGGCGTTGAGCCCGGCGATGGGGCTGGCCGAGCTGCCGGACACGAAGTCCGAGGTCGAGGTGGCCGGCATCCGGGTCGTGGTGGTGAGCGAGAACTCGATCCCGACCGGCACGGGCTGGGACGCGGTGCCCGGCTGCGGCTGGGCGCCGGGCGGATCGGGGGTGAGCACGCCGGTGCTGAACTGGGTGGAGACCGCGCTGGAGTTCGGGTCGCCGGCCGTCAGGTACTTGCCGGCGAAGGTGTTCCAGTCGGTGATGTAGGGCGGCGGTGCGGGCGGGTCGCCGAACGAGACCGTGATCGAAACGACGTAGTACTCGATCGACGCGGTGCCATGGAACGGCGGCCCGGCGATCATCAGCGAGGCGCCGAGCGACACCGTGACGCCGATGGTGACGCAGGCGAAGAAGCAGACCTGGATGCTGAGCGACGCGCCGATCTGGACGCCGATATCGAATTCGTAGGCGAACGGGTCCCACGAGACCAGGAAGTCCAGGTAGGCGTCGAACCAGGCGCTGACAGGCCCGAAGCTGGCCGTCGCGCTGAGCGATCCGCCGGCCATGACGCAGGAGTTGGTCAGCGCGAAGTAGCAGCCGCCCTTGATGACGATGTCGCTGCCGATGCTCCAGTTGAATCCCAGCCGCGGCACGTCGGGGAACTGCGGGGGCTTGCTGAAGGCCGAGTTGTAGCCGCCCATGGTCAGGACGAACTGGCCTTGCGGGTACCACACGAAGAACGCGAAGCCGCCGGTCAGCTGACAATCGTGACTGAAGATGTAAGAGTTGTCCGTGAGCTGCGCTTGCACGGACAGCACGCCCTCTTCGGAGTTAAAGCGCGCCCTGAGCGCCAGCTCGACGCTGACCAGCGCCGTATCCTCGGTCGGCAGCGCCATCCGGCTGATGCCGAGGATGTTGATCTCGAATCCCCGATCCAGCGCGATCGTGACGATCACGATGCTGTTGATCAGCTCGAAGGTGGTCAGCCGCACGCCCGCGGCGATCCAGAACGCCCCCCGGCTCGGCGGGATCTGCGTTCCCATCTTCAGCAGCGCGCCCATCGGGTCGTTCGCGAGGCTGCTGTCGTCGATGGCGCTGACGAGCACGAACGTGTCGATCGCGTTCAGATCGTTGGGGACTTCGAGCTCACGGTTGTAGCCGAACCCGCCGCCCAGGCCGATCACGAACGCGAACGGCGGGCCGCCGAGGGGATAGCCGAGTGAGACGAACATGAACAGCGACGTGTAGTCACCCTGCGCGTCGGACGGGCGCGAGTACGAGCCGACGATGGTCAGCCCCAGGTCCTCGATCGAGACCGAGAGCATCCCGTCGTACTCGATCGGCGGACCTGGGCTCTTGCGCAGCCCGCCGGTGATCTCGATCGGATCCTCGCTGTAGGCCACCGCCAGCCCTTGCAGGTCCAGTGACCAGTGTTCCGGCGACAGCAGGTCGTGCAGCGGAACGCTGAGCGCGAGCTCGATCACGCTGACATCGAGCCCGGCGATCTTCACGTCACCGTCGATGCCGAGCGTGACCGCGTTCGTGCCGCTGAGCGCGAGGTCGATCTGGTCCAGGTACACCGGGCCGAAGCTCGCGTGCACCGGGATCACGACCGGACCGCTGGTCCCGGCGAACTCGATGGTGAACGAGCCGTCCAGGTCGTAGGCGATCACGTCGACGGCGGGGTTGACGGAGGGGTCATCGCCGCCGGACGAGCCGTTCGAATCGAGCAGGCTGGCCGCCACCGGGTTGCTCGCCGACGCCGAGTCGAACTGGCTGATCGGCAGGCCGAGCTTGTCGATCTCCACGCCGCCGCCGAGCCCGGAGACGCTCCCGGTAAGCAGGTTGAGCTCGAACGCGAGGTAGGCGTCGACCGCGCCGATGCGGAAGCCCGACTCATCGAGCAGCGGCGCGTCGCCGCTGCCGGCTAGGCCGAGACCGGCGCCGCGGACGAGCAGCTCGGGCGCGAACTGCAGGCCGCCCGCCGTGCTGAACAGGTACAGGGTAATCCCGGCGGCGGGCCCGAGCCAGGTCGCCGGGGCGCCGAACAGCATGGAGACTTGCGGTGAACTCCCGGTCGTGAGGGGGATCGAGCCGAGGAACCGCACGCCGATCTGGCCCGAGTCGTCCACGAACGCGAGCGACAGCGGCGGGGAGGAGGCGATCTGGACGGTGACCGGCGTGACCGCCTGCAGCAGCCCGGCCAGGATGGTGCCGACGTCGGGCAGCGGCGTATCCGGCGTGTACTTCTGCGGGGCCGGGCCGGGCCCTATCGTGATTAGCTTCGCGCTCGACAGCACGTGCTCGACCGTCGGCCCGCCGTTCCACAGCGCCTTGCTGAAATCGGTCCCGGTCGCGGTGATCAGCAGGTCGGCGACGAGTGGGATCGCGTACCCCTCGATGAGCGCGGCCGCGGCTCCGGCCGCCGCGACCACGCCGGGCGACGGCAGCAGCGTCACCGCCAGCGTGCTCGCGTCCGCACCGCCGAGCGGCAGCAGGGCCAGTGTGGGCGTCCGGCCGGCGACGGTGAGCGCGAGCTGCGGCACCACGCTGATGCCCAGGCTGCTGGCCAGCGAGAACCCGGCCGCGGCGTCGAGCGCAAGCGCGCCGTCGGCGTATCCGGCGGTCAGCGAGACCGTCAGCGGCGAGCCCGCGGGGGCGAGGTGGGCCGCGGTGAAGCTCACCGTCGGGCCGGTACCGTCCCAGCCGACCGCGATCCCGAGCGAGCCGCCCGCGACCGGGTAGCTCCAGCCGATGGTGCCGCCGGAGGTGGCGATCGTTCCCGGCAGCGCGCCGTGCAGAGGCGAGGTCGGGTCGTTGAACACGGCGGAGACCGCGGCCAGGAACGCGGTCCGGGCCGCGCCCTGCAGCGTCGCCATCCAGTCGCCGCTGGTCAGCGCGACCAGCTGGGCCGCATGCGCGGCGAAGCCGCCGGCCGGGTCGAACAGGTCGAGCGCCGCGGCCACATCGAGCACCAGCGGGGTGACCGGCCCGGGCGGCGCCAGCGCGGTGCGGAGCTGGTCCAGAGCCTGCGGCAGCAGCGCCTCGGCGGCTCCGGCGAGCGCGCCGAGGCCGCTGAAGGTCGGGAGCAGCTGAATCGGCGCTTGCCCGCCGGGGGTAACGGTCAGCGAGACGCCCGACGCGGTGACCCCGAAAGTCACCGTGACGCTGGGCCACGTCCCGCTGAGCGGCACCTGGATGCCGAACGTGCCGGCCGGCGCCAGGTGGCGGGTGGCGTCGATCGACACGCCGAGCGAGAGGTCAAGCACTCCGCCGAGCGGCGCGCCGGTGGCCAGGGCGAGCACGGTCGGATTCGTGCCGGACGCGCTGAGCGTCAGCCCGCCAGGCAGCGTGCCGATGGCGGTCAGCAGCTGGCTGACCTTGGCCGGGTCCAGCACCGTGCCGTTTCCCAGGGCGTTGCTTCCGACCAGCCATGACCCGGGCGAGCGGAGGAACGAGGCGAGGCCAGAGACGGCGTATCCCGGTCCGAGCACCACCTCGACCAGCGCCGAGGCCACGGTGGACAGCAGGAAGCCGGGCAGCGCCGCGGCCAGCGCCGCCTCGAGGCTCGCCGCGGACGGGGCCGGGTGAAGCTGCAGCGGTGCGAGCTCGGGCGGGGCCTGCAGCGTCAGCACGCCGGAGGAGTAGCTGAGCGCGGCCGGTCCCGCGTTCAGCGTCGCGGTGACCGCCGGCGTCATGCTTGCCAGCGGCAGGCTGGCGCCGAACTCCAGGCTGGCACTGAACTCCAGGCTGACGCCGGTGGCCAGGTCCAGTCCGCTGCTGGCGACGGTGGTGCGCAGCCCGATCGCGGCCGGAGCGGTCGGCACGAACAGCTCAAGCGGCA
>Ga0302325_10004065_pt1 | contig 33967 bp, 32 predicted proteins | sample Palsa_T0_2_FD_201948 | JGI IMG/M metagenome (GOLD analysis project Ga0302325, IMG submission 201948) | Peat permafrost microbial communities from Stordalen Mire near Abisko, Sweden - Palsa_T0_2 | ecosystem: Environmental > Terrestrial > Soil > Palsa > Peat permafrost | place: Sweden: Abisko... | reverse complement strand
TCGGCGTGTCCGCCCGACGGATGCTCGACGCGCTGATCTCCGGCACGCACGACCCCGAGATCCTGGCCGAGCTCGCGAAGGGCGCCTTGCGCAAGAAGATCCCCGCGCTCCGCGAAGCGCTCCAGGGGCGCTTCACCGACCACCACGCGCTGCTCGTTGGCCAGATGCTCGCTCAGATTGACTTCCTCGATGAGACGATCGCGACGTTGTCTGCGCGGGTCGAGGAGCTGACCGCCCCTTTCTCCCGTGAGCTGGAGCTGCTCGAACGGTCAACACCGGGGATCGTGTTGAGTCAATGGAGGAATCCGACGAGTGGCTGGGCGTGATCTGGCGCCGCCCGCTCGCCCCGACAGTACTGGTAGTTACACGAGGGCGAGCGGGTGGCGCCAGGCGCGTCCAGTCGCCGTCGGAGCCTTCAGTTACGAAGTCGTGGGCCCTTAGGTAGGCTGGCCCGGATGCCCGATTCCGCTTACGACTGCGTCGTCATCGGCTCTGGTCCGGGAGGCTACGTCGCCGCGATCCGCGCCGCGCAGCTCGGGATGAAGACTGCCGTAATCGAGAAGGACCGTGTCGGCGGCCGCTGCCTCAATTACGCCTGCATCCCCGCGAAGGCCGTCCTGCGCGTCGCCGACGTCCTCTCGGAGGTCCGCGAGGCGGGCGACTACGGGATCAAGGTGGCCGAGCCCGAGATCGACTATGTGGCGGTGAGCGCCCGTCGCGAGAAGGTCGTCTCGATCCTGACCGGCGGCGTATCCGGCCTGTTCAAGAAGAACGGGATCGAGCTGATCGAAGGCGAAGGCGCGCTCGCCGGCGCCGGTCGCGTCGCGGTCGGAGACGCTGAGATCGCGGCGAAGACGATCATCCTCGCCACGGGATCGGTCAAGCGGCCGATCCCGGGCACCCGGTTCGGTGGCCGGGTGATCGGCACCGAGGAAGCGTGGGCGCTGGATCAGCTGCCGAGGTCGCTCGCCGTCGTCGGCGCCGGGGCTTCCGGGAGCGAGATTGCCTCCGCGTATGCCCGGCTCGGCAGCGAGGTGCTCCTGTTCGAAGCGCTCGATCGCGTCCTCCCGACCGAGGACGCCGACATCTCGAAGCTGGCGGAGCGGGGCCTGAAGAAGCAGGGCATGACCGTTCGCACCGCGACGCTGGTGCAAAACGTCGATGCGGCCGAGGAGAGCGTCAGGTTCTCCTACGGAGACGAGTCGGGCGAGGTGGAGTGGCTAGTGATCGCCGCGGGTCGTGGCCCCGACATCGAGGCGCTCGGGCTCGCCGGTGCAGGCGTCAGCCTCGACGACCGTGGCTTCGTGGCCGTCGACGGCGCGTTGCGGACGAGCGTGGCCGGCGTGTATGCGATCGGTGACATCGTGCCCGGGCCGGCGCTCGCACACAAGGCCTCAGACGAGGGCATCATCGCGGTCGAGGACGCCGCCGGCCTGGAGACCCACCCGATCGAGTACGTCGACATCCCGCGGGCCACGTTCTGCAAGCCGAACGTGGCCAGCTTCGGGCTCACCGAGGCGCAGGCGCGTGAGCAGAGTGAGGACGTGGTCGTCGGCAAGCTCCAGTACGGCGCCGTCGGTGCCGGCACCGTGTATGGCGATCGGACCGGGCTGGTGAAGATCGTGGGCGATAAGAAGTACGGCGAGCTGCTCGGCGCTCACATCGTCGGGACCAAGGCCACCGAGCTGATCCAGGAGCTCGTCAACGCACGCTCGCTCGAAGGCGGCTATCCCGAGGTGGCGCGGATCATCCACGGCCACCCGACGCTCTCAGAAGCGGTCATGGAGGCGGCCCGAGCAGCAGACGGGTGGCTGATCCACGGCTAGCTTCGGCGTGGACGGTCATGAGCCCTAACCCGACCTTCTACTACGACCTCGCGTGCCCTGCTTGCTACCTGGCGGCCGAGCGCATCATGGCCGCGCTGCCGGTCGTCCCCGAGTGGGAGCCGGTGCTGTGGGATCCGCAGCCCGAACCCGACCGCGCGCTGATCGAGCGAGTCGCCGCCGCTCGCGGGATGCAGGCGGTGCGCTGGCCCGATCCGTGGCCGCCGCAGACGCGCACGGCGATGCTCGCGGCGACATACGCCAAGCGGATCGGCCGAGCCGTCGCATTCTCGCTGGCCGCGTTCCGGCAGGCGTTCGCCGGCGGCCGGGATCTCGGCGACGAGAACACGGTCCTGATCGCTGCCGCCGCTTGCGAGATGCACCCGGCGGCGGTCCTCAAGGGGATAACGATGCGATCGGTCGCCGACGCGCTGGAGCTAGCCGGCGCCGGTGCCCGCGCCGCCGGAGTGTCTGAGCTACCGGCGGTAGCCGTAGCTGATCGGATCTTCCACGGCGAGCGCGCAATCGAGGACGCCGCCGCGGCGCTGACGCGATGAAGGCCAACCGCGCGTATCACCTGATCGTCAGCCGTCAGAGCTACGAGCCCGCGTTCCTCGCCGACGCCGGCCGGCTCGACCGGATCGAGGTCGTCTCGATCGACGACGGCGAGGTGGTCCTGTTCTGGGTGCTGCCGGCCAAGGACGCGGCAAAGCTGCTGCGCGGGCTCCGCGCGGACCTCGCACAGCTCCCGGCTGAGGAGTTCATTGCCGGTTGGGAGGGCTCGGACGGCCCATCCGGTCGAGTCGTGCGCTGATCGTCGCGGCCGCGCGTACGATGCGCGTTCGGCATGGAGCCCCAGATCGACACCGGAGCGGCGACTACTGGCAAGGGTCAGGTCCGGATCGAGGAGCCGACCCGGGCGGAGCGACTGATCGCACGACAGGCCGCCGAGTCGAGGGCGACCGTGCCCGACTTCGAGCTCACGAGCATCGTCGACATGTCCGCTATGGTGTCGGCGCTCTCAGAGCTGCGGGCCGCTTATGAGCCGGGGTCGGCTCCGTCGCTGAGCGGGGTCGCCGTCAAGGCGTGCGCGCTCGCTTTGCGTCAGCACCCGCGGGCGAACTCGTGCTACCGGGATGGCCATTTCGAGCTCTTCGGCAGGGTGAACGTCGGCGTTGTGATCGCGGCTGATGATTCGCTCGCCGTGCCTACGATTCTGGACGCCGACGCCAAGACCGCGCGCGAGATATCCGCCGAGCTCCGTTCGCTCGCAGCCCGCGTGCGCGCCGGCACGATCACGCCGCCTGAGCTCGCCGGCGCGACATTCACGATCTCCAACCTCGGGATGCACGGCGTCACGAGCTTCTCCGCTCCTGTGATTCCTCCGCAGGCCGCACTCCTGGCGGTCGGCGCGGCGCGCGAGGTCCCGATCGTGCGCGACGGAGATATCGTGACGGGTCACGAGATGAACCTGACGCTGACCTGTGACCATCGGATCCTGTACGGGGCCCGCGCAGCCGCGTTCCTGGCGCAGATTCGGGCCTTCCTCGAACGACCACGGGAGCTGCTGGACTGATGACCGAGACGCCCGACAAGACCGCGCAACGGATCGCCAAGAAGGGGCGGGGCGCGCTGGTCGAACGCCTGCGACCGGCGTTCGAGGAAGCCGCCGCCGCGCACGCAGATGTGCTCGAGCTCGACGCGGACAAGCTCGAGGAGATGGTTCAGCGCGCCGCCGACCGGGCGGACGGGCTGCAGTGGCGCCGCGCACTTGCAGCCGTCGCCACCGAGGAGCTCGGGATCACTCTCGGGGAGGCGCTCGCTCACCCGGCCGTCGCACAGGCCCAGACGATCGTCGGCGCGCCGTCCTACGAGGAGAGCCTGGCGGCGATCGTCGAGGCGCGCCCGCCGGCGCCCGAGGCGTCTGACGCCGTGGCGGGCAGCGAGTCGGGCCGCGACGCGGACGGCGACGCGGCAGGCGAGGCGGCAGGCGCGAGCGAGGACCACGACGGCTGGCAGGGCGTGCGGGTTGCGGTGCTTCATCTCGACGGGCTGTCCGAGATCGACGGTGAGGAGGAGCTCGAGTTGTGGTTCGCGGAAGAGGGGCTCGATGTCGTCCGCATCGGGGCCGAGGCCCCGGTCGCCCACTTCGCCTGGAGCGAGCTTCACGGCGTCGAGGTCCGGCCCGGCCGCGCACGGATGCTCCGCCGGCGCGGGACGCCGGCGCGGCTGATCCTCAGCGCGACCGGTCGCCGCGCGAGGTTCGAAGCCCCGGGCGCCGAGCCCGAGGAGCTGAAGCGGCGGCTCGCGCCGGTGCTCCCGAAGCTCGGGGGAGACGGGTGAGGAACCCGCCCGTCGCCGCGCCCATCGGAGCCAGATGAGGTTCGAACCGGTCGCGTTAAAGCTCGACACGTTGCGACGGATCGTCGAATCGGGCCTGCTCGGGCCGACGATGCCGGACCGGCTCGTGAAGGCTGGGGTCGCGCTGTGGCGCTTCGGGCCGACCCCGGCAGCCGCGTGCGTGGCGTCGGCGGCGCGCTACCCGGACGACCTCGCGGTGATCGACGAACGAGGCCGGCTAACCTTCCGCGAGTTGCACCAGCGCACGAATGCGCTCGCGCACGCACTGGCCGACCAGGGAGTCAACGAGGGCGACAACGTCGCGCTGCTCTGCCGAAAACCATCGCGGCTTCGTCGAGGCGACAGTCGCTTGCTCGAAGCTCGGCGCCAACGTGCTCTACCTCAACACGGGGTTTGCCGGCCCCCAGATCGCCGAGGTAGTCGCACGCGAGCAGGCCGCCGGCCTGATCTACGACGATGAGTTCGCGCCGCTGATCGGCGACGCCGGACGACGCGACCAGCGCTTCATCGCCTGCGAGGGGATCTCGAGGAGGATCTCCCGGAGCCGACGCTCGAGGACCTGATCGCGGCCGGCGATCCCGCCGACGTGGTTGCCCCTCAGCACGGGCGCACGACGATCCTGACCTCCGGCACGACCGGCACGCCGAAGGGCGCTACCCGCGCGGTGTCGGGCCTCGACCCGATCGGCGCGCTGCTGTCGAAGATCCCGCTTCGGGCCCGCGGTGTGACGGTGGACGCGCCGCCGATGTTCCACGCTTGGGGCTCGCCCACTTCCTGATCGCACTGGCGATGTCCTCGACGCTCGTGCTTCGCCGCAGGTTCGATCCCGAGACGACGCTCGAGGACGTCGCGAGGCACCGCGCGGAAGCGCTCGTGCTCGTCCCGGTGATGCTCCAGCGCATGCTCGACCTCAACCCCGATCAGCTCGCCGGATACGACGTGTCGTCACTCCGGGTCATCGCGCTGTCAGGCTCGGCGCTCCCCCCACCGGTCGTCGAGCGCGGGCTCGACGCGTTCGGCGACATCCTCTACAACCTCTACGGCTCGACCGAGGTCGCGTGGGCGACGATCGCGACGCCGGCCGACCTGCACGCCGCTCCCGGCACCGCCGGCAAGCCGCCCCGCGGCACGATCGTCAAGCTCTTCGACACCGATGGCGAGGAAGTGCACAGGGGCGAGCGGGGACGCATCTTCGTTGGCAACGAGATGCTCTTCGAGGGGTACACCGGCGGCGGCGGCAAGGACATGATCGACGGGCTGATGGCCACCGGCGACGTCGGCCACTTCGACGACGACGGGCGCCTGTTCATCGAGGGCCGCTCGGACGACATGATCGTCTCGGGCGGCGAGAACGTGTTCCCCGCCGAGATCGAGGACCTGATCGCCGAGCACCCCGAAGGTCGTGGAAGCCGCGGTGATCGGGGTCCCCGACCCCGACTTCGGCCAGCGGCTGAAGGTGTTCGTCGTCGCTCGCGAGGGCGCGGGGCTCACCGGAGACGAGATCAAGGACCACGTCAAGCGCAATCTTGCTCGCTACAAGTTCCCCCGCGACGTCGAGCTTCTCGACGAGCTGCCACGCAATCCGACCGGCAAGGTGCTCAAGCGCGAGCTCGAGGCGCGCGAGCAGGATGGTTAGAATCGGGTAGCGATGCGTCGCCTGTTCGGACCCCTGTTCATGTTTGCCGGCGTCCTGCATTTCCTGATTCCAGGGGTGTACGAGCCGCTCGTCCCCGATTACCTGCCGGCTCGGCGCTCGCTCGTCTATGCGAGCGGCGTGGCGGAGATCGTCGGCGGCGCCGGGCTGCTGAATCGAAGGACCCGCCGGCTCGCAAGCTGGTTGAACATCGCGACGCTGATCGGCGTCAGCCCCGTCCACGTGGACATGGCGCTCCATCCCGAGGAATGGGATCACATTCCCGGCGGGCGCCCCGCCCTGCTGGCACGGATTCCGCTCCAGGGGCTCCTGATCGCGTGGGCATGGGCGGCGGGCCGGGAGCCGGGGCCCAGCTCGGATTAGGCGCGCTCGTCCTCGAGCACGCGAATGTCGTGAGCGATTCCCTCCGGGGTCGCCTCGTCCGCAGGGAAGCCGACGCGCTCGAAGCCCGCGCGGTTGATCAGGAGGATGTAGGCCGAGTGATTCTCGACCGTCCCGTGCTCCGGTGCGATCGCGTAGTCCTTCCACACGACTCGCTGCAGATATGACCGCGGCCCGTTCAGGAAGCGCATCCGCCCGGTCATTCCCTGCTTGGCGAGGAACATCCGCCGGTTCGCGCGCGTGTCCTGGGAGGGGTCGACGCTGACGCCGAGCGCGACGACGCCGGCACCGTCCCCGGGGAGGTCGTTCAGGGCACCCTTGATGTCCTGGACCATGAGCGGGCAGGCATCGCGGCAAAGCGAGTGGATGAATGTCAGCGCGATCACGTGACCGCGATAGCGCGCCAGCGTTACCCGATGTCCGTCCTGATCGGTGAGCGAGAAGTTCGCTGCGCGCAAGCCGATCGGGAGCGTGGGACCGTCGAACCGGCTCGCAGCGACGCCGGCGGCCTTCGGCCCGTGCACGAGTACGACGCCGAGTGCCACCACGAGCGCCAGCAGGACGGCGAGGAGGAGGCGCTGGGCCGGCGAGCTACCGAGCATCGGCAGCGATTTTCGCATTGTGCGGACGCGAGCGCGCCGCCGGCGCGCGCGGGCGGGCTGGAACTCAGAGCGGCGCCCCGCCGGCGCCGGGACCTGACCGCTTCCTGTGTCCGAAGGCCGAGAGGAAGCTCCAGATCGTGCACGAGGCGCAGATCGTGGCCGGCGGTCCCGGATCCGGTGGCGTCGCACCGGGCCACTGGTGGCGCCCGGCGGCGATCCGGATGTGCTCGACGGTCGAACCCGCCTTGCAATGACTCCACTTGAAGAGGACGGTCCGCGTGGCCACGCGATGGCTCGCGGGCGCGCCGGCGCAGCCGTCGCGGCGAGCCCATGCGGTCACGAACGGCGGCAGCGCATCGAGCGTCGCGTGCCCACCCTGTCCGTGGTAAGCAGCGACCTGATCGGCCGTCCCATGGATCTCGAGCAGCGGCACGGGGCGTGCGAGATGGCATCGCGGCAGCGCGTCGTAGTCGCCGGCGACGGCGGCGATGCCGTCCAGCCGGGCGGACAGCGCGCAACCCAGCAGCGCCACCATGCCGCCGCCGTTGGAGACACCGGCTGCGAACACGCGGGCACTGTCGATGCACAGCCCAGCCTGAAGCTGGGTGATCAGAGAGCCGATGAAGGCGACGTCGTCCGGCAGGCCGGCGGCGGCGCTGATGTTCCAGAAGCTGCCGGCCGCACTCGGATAGGCAACGATGAACCGGTGGCGGTCCGACAGCTTGGAGAAGCCGCTGTAGGACTGCATCCCAGGCCCCGTGCCATAGGCTCCGTGCAGCGCGAGCAGCAGCGGGACGCGCGCCCCGGCCCGGATCCCCGGGGGTACGTGGACAAGAGCGGAGCGCTGCAGGCCGCCGCTCAGCACGCTGACGTTGTAGCTCCCCGCTGCCGGAGCCACCGAGCAGGCCCCGGACGCCGCCGCTGCCGGAGCCGCCGCAGCGAGAGCCGGCACGAGCGCGCATGCGACCGAGAGGATGGCTCGGCGAGCGGCGAGCTGGGGCTTCATCGCAGGAGCGACTTCGACTTGGGGCGCTGAGAGCTCACATCACATGAACAGCCGGCCGCGGCGTTTGTTTCTGCGGACCCGCGGGGCTCACCGGGCCAGGAGGTAGAGCCTCAGCCGCACCGCCGCCGGAATCCCGGCTTTGGCGCTGACGTCGATGCCGTGATCTCGAATCCATAGCGCCGCCGGCACGCATGCGGCTCCGTTGCGGAGCCGAGGGCAGCGATAGTTGCCGACGAGCGCGTACGTGACCGCACCCGAGCGCACCGCCTGCTGAAGCCGACGGACGCTCATCAGCGGCTCAGCGGCAAAGCTCGTGAGCGGGAGGATCGGCCTCGCGTCGTGGATTATCAGCGGGGCAAGCTCGAGCGGGTCATCGACGGCGAGCTCATAACGGACGCCAACGGTGCGGTACCGCAGATAGCGCGAGATCTTCGCCTCGACGGAGCGAGGCTGAACGTAAAGCCCGAGCGAGTCGGAGTACGCAGAGCGCACGATCGTCTCCGACTCCCGGATCGGAAAGATCAGACAGCATGCGAGCGCCAGTGCCCCCGCCAGCCACATCGCTGCTCGTGCGGACCGCCTGACGAGCAGCCCGACGGCACCGGCGAGGACCGCTGCCCCGCCGAACGTGGCAGCAAGCCAGATCGAGGCCGGAGCGATCGAAGACGTGTACCAGCAGACGCCGGCCAGTGCGGCGGCGAGCGCGGGCAGCGATGCTCTCGCGCGGCGGTCGGTGCGAATTGCGCCGCGGATCAGTGACGCCAGCCCGCACCCAAGCGCAGCCGCTGCCGCAGGCGTGACCGCCTCCAGGTACCTGGCGTGCATCACGGAGATGTAGCTCAGCACCGCGACCCCGCAGCCGAGCCAGACCACCACGGCGATCGAGAATGCGCGCAGGAGCCGGTGAGCTTCAGGATCCTCTGGGGCGGCCCGCGGGCACCAGTCCAAGACCACGGCGGCCGCGCCTAGAGCCAGCGCCGCGACCAGCACCACGCCGAACCACGGCCCGATGTCGCCGACGCCACTCAGAAGCCGGAACACGCCGGGCGCGGCGGCGTACGTGCCCCCGGCCGTCATGTTGCCTGCCAGCCGGCTGACGCCGTTGAAGCCGAACATGACGTCGAGGACGCTCCCGGTCGTCGAACCGATCGCAAACGGATGCCGGCCCGGCGCCAACGTGACCGCGAAGGCCCACGAGAGCGACACGACCACGAGGGCGCCGCCCGCCAGCGCGATGTCGGCGCCGCGACGCCGGCGGGAGACCGAGGCACCAACTGCGTAGAGCAGCATCAGGGCGGGCAGCGCGATCAGCGCCTCGAGCAGCTTCACGTTGAATGCCAGACCGAATGCGACTCCGGCGAGCACGAGCCACCGACGGCTGGCGACGGCGGTAGCCCGAACCGTCAACCACAGCGCCGTGACGATGAACAGCATCATCAGCGAGTCCATCGTGTCGCTGCGAGCGGTGATCACAGAGACCGGCATGACGGCGAGCGCTGCGGCGGCGGCGAGCCCCGCACCACGCCCGACCGCGCGGCGTACCGCGTCGTAGAGCAGCGGCACCGCCAGCGTCCCGCCCAGCGCCTCGGGGAGCTTCAAGGCGAACGAGCCCCATCCCAGCAGCTTCGTGCTCGCGACCTGGAGCCAGAGGTCGAGTGGCGGCTTGTCGATCGCGAGCAGCGCCGCGGGATCGAAAGCGCCGAACAGGAAGTTGTGCCACGACATGCCCATGCTGTGCACTGCCGCGTCGTAGAACGGGTTTCCCACCACATCGTCGAGCTCGGCGAGTCGCAGTGCCCCCGCGATCGCCGTGATCACCGTGATCGCGCAGACCCCCCAGGGCACCGCGCGGATGACGGCGTCCGCGAGCTGCCGGGCGTCGCCGGCGCGGGACCAGCGCAGCCGGAGGATCGCCTGGCCGGCCTGATTATCGATGCTCGCCATCCGGGTGATTGCCTATTCGCCGAGTCACGAGCTCGATCGACCTTGCCAGCGTCTCCAAAACGGGGGGTTAAGACGTGAGAATGCGTCAGCATGACGGAATCGTCCAAGCTCGCTGAGCTCGCTGAGCTCCTGAGGCCTGAGATCGATAGCGAGCGCGTGCTGGCAGCGATTGCGTCAGTGCCTCGCGAGCGGTTCGTCCCGGAGGCGCAGCGCCACCGGGCGTACGAGAATGTCGCCCTGCCGATCGGTTCCGGACAGACGATCTCGCAGCCGCTCGTCGTCGCACGCATGCTCGAGCTGCTCGATCTGCACCCGACCGATCGCGTGCTCGACATCGGCACAGGATCCGGTTACCACGCGGCGCTGCTCGCCGTGCTGGCGAGTGAGGTGTGGACGATCGAACGCCACCCCGAGCTCGGCGCCGAGGCCGAGCGGACCATCCGGGGCCTCGGGACCCAGAACGTTCACTTCACGATCGGGGACGGGTCGTTCGGCCTCCCCGCGCACGCGCCGTTCGATGCGATCAACGTCGCCGCCGCGACGGGCGCGAGCGTCCCGAACGCGTTGCAGGACCAACTCGCTCCGCGCGGCCGACTCGTCGCCCCGGTGGGTGTCGACGGACAGCGCTTGACGCTGATCGCGCGCGGCGCGGCGCGGCTCGAGACGACATCCCATGAGCCGGTGCGATTCGTTCCCCTGATCCGCCCCGAGCGATGACCGCGCCCGCCGCTACCGTCAAGGGATGCGGCTCATGCACGCCCACGAGGTCGACGCCACCGACGCGATCGAGCTCGCCGATGACCTGCTGATCCATGCGGAGAACGCCGACGTCCTGCCGAAGCTGCCGGACGCGAGCTTTGACCTCATCTACATCGATCCTCCGTTCAATACCGGCCGTCCACAGCGCAAGCGAATGATGTCGGCCGAGCACGACGAGGAGGCGGGGCGGCGGCTCGGGTTCGGAGGGCGCCGCTACAGGACCCGCCTGCTCACCGATCTGAGCTTCGACGACGACCGCCGCGACTATCTCGACTTCATCGTCCCTCGCCTCGAGCACGCCCGCCGGCTGCTCGCGCTGCACGGGACGCTCTACCTTCACCTCGACTACCGCGAGGCGCACTACTGCAAGCTCGCGCTTGACGAGATCTTCGGCCGCGACTGCTTCCTGAACGAGATCGTGTGGGCGTACGACTTCGGCGGCAAGCCGAAGCGGCGATGGCCGGCGAAGCACGACACGATCCTGGTCTACGTCCGCGCCGCGGGCCGACACCACTTCGACGCCGAGGCGGTCGAGCGCGAGCCGTACATGGCGCCCGGCCTGGTGACACCCGAGAAGGCGCTCCGAGGGAAGATGCCTGTCGACACCTGGTGGCACACGATCGTCCCCACCAATGGCCGCGAGAAGACCGGATACCCAACGCAGAAGCCCGAGGGAGTCCTACGCCGCATCGTCGCGGCGTCATCGCGCGAGCGCGGCTGGTGCCTCGACTTCTTCGCCGGATCTGGAACACTCGGCGCCGTGTGCGCAGCACTCGACCGACGCTTCGTGCTTGTCGACCACAGCCCCAGCGCAATCGCGATCGCCGCCAGGCGACTGGAGCCGGAAGCCCAGCAGCGCTTGGGATCGGAAGCCTCACCGAGCCTGACATCTGGAGCGCAAACCGCCGCCGGATGATGGGCGGCGCGGTCCACGACGATGCGCTCGCAGCGGCGGCGGGTTAGCGCTCGAGCACGGCTCGCGGTCGCGGGCTCGGTGATCGTGCTCTCGATCGCGGTGATCGCCTGGCTGCTGAGCTCATCGGGACCGCTGCCGCTGCCCGGGCTCGGACAACCGGCGCCCCCTGGCGACCCGTTCGGTTACCGGCCGGACCGCGAGGCTGACTTCGTCGCCCGCGCGACCGCCGGCGAGCAGTACGTCGTCTTCCTCAAGAGTCCCGGCGGCGTGCTGGCGACCGCGGCCCGCGTGGCCGCTTACCGCCCACTGGTGAACGCGGCGACGACGGGTACCGGCGTCAGTCCGGACCTGCTCGAAGCGATCGTCTTTCTCGAGAGCGCCGGCTACCCCGACGCGCTCGCCGGGACGGATGCTGCCGACGCCGCCGGGCTGACCCAGATTCTCGCCCAGACCGGCCAATCCTTGCTCGGCATGCACGTCGACCTGGCCCGCAGCCGGCGCCTGACGAACGCGATCGCGGCCGCCTACGCGAACGGAGAGATCGCGCGCGTCGCCCGTCTCCAGCGCGAGCGGGCCCGCATCGACGATCGCTTCGATCCGCGAAAAGCGCTCGCCGGCACCGTGCGCTACCTGGAGATCGCCCGCCACGACCTCGGGCGCGACGACCTGGCTGCCGTCTCCTACCACATGGGGATCGGCAATCTCGAGACCGTCCTGCACGACTACGACGGAGGCGGCCCGGTTCCTTACGCCCAGCTGTTCTTCGATACCGCTCCCGATCGGCATGCCACGGCCTACGAGCTGCTGCAGGGATTAGGCGACGACTCGGCGCTGTATTACTGGCGTCTTCTCGCCGCCGAGAACATCATGTCGTTGTACCGATCGAACCGATCCGCCCTAGCGCGCCTGAGCTCGCTCGAGACCGCCGGCCTCTCCGACGAGGACGTCCTGCATCCCCCGGATCAAACGACGGTGTTCACGAGCCCGGACGCGCTGAGCGAGGCTTACGCCGCGCGCGAGCTGCTGCCGCTTCCGTCCGATCCGGCCAAGCTCGGGCTCGAGTACGGCCCCTCGACCGGATCGCTGGCGCACCGCCTCGGGCAGCCGTCGGCGCTCTATCGCGGCCTGCGTCCCGCGGCGCTCGACCTGCTGATCGAACTGGCGGCACGCGTCCGGTCACTGAGCGGATCGAAGGCCCCGCTGATCGTCGCGCAAGCGGTCACGGACAGCAGCTACGAGCGGCTGCTGGGATATCGCACCGGTTACTTGCTCGCGACCACCGGCTACCGATTCGAGATCGAGCGCAGGTACGCCGGCGAAGCGCAGGCGGTCGCCTTCCAAGCGATGCTCGACCGCCTCCAGGCACTCAATCTGATCGCCTGGACGCGCGAGTCGGCGACGATCGACGTGACGGTCGCGTCGGACGCCGGTCACGCGATCGTCAATGGCCCGTAGCCGTGGAATCGGCATCCATTTGGGGATTTGGCAGAGCCAAATCCCCCGGGCAACCGCATGAACATTATGGTCTTGCGCCGTGACCGACGCCGTGAGAACTCCCGACGAGCTCTTCGCGTGGCTACCCGACTTTCCCTTCGATCCTCGCTTCAGCACGTTTGATGGGCTACGTCTAGCGCATCTCGACGAGGGCTCGGGGCCGCCGGTGCTGTTCTTGCACGGCGAGCCGACCTGGTCGTTCCTGTGGCGCAAGGTGATCCCACCGGTTCGTGAGGCCGGGCTGCGCTGCATCGCCCCGGATCTGCCCGGGTTCGGGCGCTCGGACAAGCCGATCGATCCCGACTGGTACAGCTACGATCGCCACGTCGCGGCGATGGCGAAGCTGCTGGAGGACCTCAACATTCGTGTCGCCACAGTGGTCGTTCACGATTGGGGCGGTCCGATCGGACTCCGGCTCGCGGTCGAGCATCCGCACCGGATCGCCCGCCTCGTCGTGCTCGACACCGGGCTGTTCACGGGGCATCAGCGGATGAGCGACGCCTGGCACCAGTTCCAGCGGTTCGTGGAGCGGACCGAGGACCTTCCGATCGGCTTCCTCGTCCGTGGCGGATGCAGGCGCGACCCCGGCGACGATGTAATCGCGGCCTACGACATCCCCTTCCCCAACGTCGCTTCGAAGGCGGGAGCGAGGGCGTTCCCGCTGATCCTCCCGACCGCGCCCGAGATGCCCGGCGCCGCCGCCGGTCAGCGGGTTCTCGACGCGCTCCGCGACGACCCGCGGCCGAAGCTCGTGCTCTGGGCCGATTCAGACCCGATCCTCTCGCTCGACACGGGCCATCGTTTCGCGACCGCCCTCGGTACCGAGATCCACCACGTCATCGAGGACGCCGGCCATTTCCTGCAGGAGGATGCCGGACCCGAGATTGGCGCGATCATCGCCGCTTGGCTCGCGTCCGGTCGGAGCCCTTAGGCGACCCGCGCTTCGCGCTCCGGGGCCGCCGGCTCGGCGTTCGCGGCGACATCCTCGGCGGCGATGGTCTGGGCCATGCGAGCCTCGTACGCGGCGCGGGCCGCGTGGTCGGGTTTGGCGAGGACCTGGTCGCCCTTGATCAGGTGCGCGACCCAGTCCGCGACGATTGTCGGCACGATCGCCTTGGTACGCATCAGCGCGCCCACCGATCTCGGCACGAACACCTCATAGCGGCCGGTCTTGAGCGCGTCCACGATTGCATCTGCGACGTCCTCGGGCTCGACCCGCTTGAACGCGCGAGTGTCGGGCAAGCCGGAGCCGAGCTCGGTGTTGACGACGACGGGCATCACGACTGTCACGTCGATCCCGGAGCCGCGCACTTCGGCGCGGATGGCGTCGCTCAGCCCGACCACCGCGTGCTTGGTGGCGCAGTACGTGGCGCCACCAGGGATCCCTGTCTTGCCCGCGGTCGAGGCGATGTTCACGAGATGACCGCCTCCGTGCTTGGAGAAGTGCTCGATCGCAAGCTTTGAGCCGAAGATTACGCCGTGGAGGTTGATGTCGATCAGCCGAGCGGCGGTCGCATCGGTCTCCTCGACGAACGGTCCGATCGGCATGATTCCGGCGTTGTTGATCACGACGTCGAGACTGCCGAGATCCTCCTCCACCTGATCGAGGAAGCCGGCGAAGCCGGCGCGGTCGGTGACGTCGAGCGACAGGCCCAACGTGCCCGCTCCAAGCTGCTCGGCCGTGCGCTCGGCCAGAGCGCCGTCGATGTCGCCGATCGCAACGCGAGCGCCTTCGGCGATCAGGGCGCGCGCAGTGGCTCGGCCGATGCCGCGGCCGCCTCCGGTGATCGCTACGACCCTTCCGGCGAGCGATCGTGGGGTTCTTGCCATGGTTCTGTCTTCCTCCTGTGGTTTCGGTGGCGGAAGGGGACCGTACCGATCCGACCGCGCTTACGGCTCTACCGCCCCCCGCCTCTCAGCCCCTGCTACCGATCGGACCCCGAACGGCGTCGCCCGGCGATGAGCCTGAGGGTCGCTGCCACGCGTTCAGCGGCCGCCATACGCGCCGCCGGAGCTGCCCGAGCCGGAGCCGGAGCCGCCGCCCGAGCCCGAACCACTACCAGAGCCTGAGCCGGAGCCACTACCAGAGCCAGAACCGCTGCCGCTACCGCTACCAGAGCCGCCGCCCGAGCCGGACCCGCTGCCGGAGCCGGAACCGCTGCCCGAGCCGGGGCCCGACCCGCTGCCGGAGCCGGAACCGCTGCCCGAGCCGGAGCCCGACCCGCTGCCAGAGCCCGACCCGCTGCCAGAGCCGGAACCGCTGCCAGAGCCAGAGCCCGATCCGCTGCCGCTACCAGAGCCGGAGCCCGACCCGCTGCCGCTACCGGAGCCAGAGCCCGACCCGCTGCCAGAGCCGGAGCCGCTGCCAGAGCCGCCACCCGAGCCAGAGCCCGACCCGCCACCGGAGCCCGAACCAGAGCCGCCACCCGAACCAGAGCCGCCACCCGAGCCAGAGCCGCTGCCCGAGCCGCTGCCGCTACCCGAGCCAGAACCCGAGCCGCTGCCGCCACCCGATCCAGAGCCGCCACCCGATCCAGAGCCGCCACCCGAGCCAGAGCCGCCACCCGAGCCAGATCCGGACCCGTGGCCACGTCCCGACAAGCGCGACGGACCGTGACCGCCTGACGACCCGTCGCCGGCCCCGCCCGACGGTGATGGCCCAGGGCTGGTCGGGCCGCCGGCGTCTGGGGGACTGGGGATCTGCGGTGAGGGGATGACCACGACCGGCGCAGGGGACGCCGCGATCGGAGTGAGGCCCGCGGGGAGGCCTGTGGGCAGCCGAGTCGCCGACGGGGCGCCGCCGCTGAGCGTCAGCACTGTTGGCCGCGGCCAGTGCGAACTGCGGACAGTGTTCAGACGCCCGGTCAGGGTTTGCTCCAGGGGCTTGGCCGCACCAGTTCGGGGGTCGGGCCATACGACGCCACCCACTCCGGTGCCTGCACCCGGATATCCGGCCGCGGCGCCGGCAGCGCCATCGGGCAGTGCGAGCCCGGAGCTGCGCACGAGCGGCGAGTAGCCGTGCTCGCGACTACTCATGCTGATGGCGGCCCTTAGCCTGCCCAGACCGGCGTGCAGCCGGAAGCCGTGTACGACGAGGATCGTGCCGGTCGTGCCGACCGCGGCGAGCATGGTGGCGATCAGAGCCTTGCCGGCAATGCCCTTCAGCAGCGAGGTCGCCCCTCCGAGTAGCCCGCCGCCGGCCAGGCCGGCACCGGCGAGCCCGCCTCCCGCGCTCGCCCCGAGGACCGCTTCTCGAAGCGCGATCGTCGGTATCACAGGCAGGATCACCGCGATCCGGCGACGCTGGCCCTCGACCTCGCGGCGGTAGTCGCGGCACCCCTCACACTCGCGCAGGTGCCGTCGCAGGGTTGTGCGGCGAAGAGCGCCACCGCGCATCGTCGCGAGCTGCTCACGGATCTCATGGCAGTCGGTCTCGCGGGCCGCGCGGCTGGCGAGCAGCGACTCGCGTGCCTGGAAGATGAGCGCCTTGACCTTCGCCTTCGGCACTCCGATCACATCGCCGATCTCGTCGTGACTGAGCGCTCCGATCTCAGCCAGCACGAGCGCTGCACGCTGATCATCCGGTAGGTGATTGATGTCGATGACCAGGTCGCGGAGGTCTTGACGACGCTGAACCTGGACCGTGAGGCCGTCAGTCGGCTGGTCCTCCAGCTCGAGCGAGGTCCGGTCCTGACGAGCGCGGAGGATCGAGAGGCAACGGTTACGGGCGATCGTGAACAGCCAGGCCCGAAGGCGGATCGGCTTCGCCGAGGAGACGAGATCCTTATAGGCCGAAAGGAACGTGTGCTGCACGGCATCCTCGGCTTCGTCGGCTCCGCCGAGCATGTGTCGGCAGAACGACAGGATCGCCCGGTGGTGGCGGTCGTAGAGCGCCTCGAAGGCGTTCGTGTTCCCGTCACGGATGAGCGCGACCAGCCGATCGTCCGAGAGCAGGCGAAGCAGCCCCGGTGAGGCGAAGGCGGCAACCCCTGTCGGCGCCAGCCGCGGCACCGCGCTTGCTTCCATGCGCCCATTATGTCTTCTTTAGGCCAGCAGCGTGCTACCCAGAAGTGGAGACATCTAAACGCGACCGATGGCTAGTGTCGCAGTGGGTCTCAGCGCGGGATCGGCGGTCCTGGCGGCTCGACGATGTCTCGGCCCGTCGGCTGCATCGAGGCGTCGAGCTCCAACTGCCAGAAATATCGAGTGAAGCTGACTCCGGCACGAAACTCACCGACGTGGGGCTCAACCTGCTCGCCGCGAGCCATCGCGACGATCAGCTCCGGGTAGGTCCGGCCTGGCAGCGCCGCGTACATCGGCGCCGGGAACGCGCCTCCGAAGCGGGTGTTGACGTCGGTGATCCCGAGACCGATCTCACGATCGCGAAAGGCCTGCACCGTGCACGGCCCGCGGACTTCGAGCGCCTCGACGACGCGGCGACCAAGCTCGACCAGCTCGCCGTCCGCGATCACCGTACCCTTGATCGACTCTCCACCCCGCGACTCGATCATCGTGCGGGGGATCGCGTTCAGACAACGTCCCTCGAGATCGGATAGACAGTCGATCGAGAACTCGGGGCCGTCCATCAGCCATTGGACCATCGTGGGCTCCTTGACGTAATCGACGAGGAACTCCACCGCGCGGGCGTCCTCAGCACGGTGGATCGACCGAGCGCCCGAACCCTGGCGCGGCTTGACCATCACCGGATAGTGGCCGACGGCCTCACCCGGGAGCACAGTCGGCGGGGAGGGCAGCTCGAGTCGACCCAGGAGTAGGTGCGCCTCGTACTTGTCGAACGTCGCGCGGGCGATCTCCGGCGCGGGTACGAGGGCAGGCAGCTCACCGGCGATACGTGCGTGCGCCAGTACCTCGAGGTCGAGATCGGTCAACGGGATCACGGCGCGAACACCGTGCCGATCGCACAGCTCGCGCAGAGCGGGCACGTAGCCCGGGTCCTCGATCGGCGGGACGGCCGCACGGTGATGCGCCGCGTACTGGGCAGGCGCGAGGGGATTCGGATCGGCTGCCACCACCGTCGCGTGCTGAGCGAACACCGACACAATGTCGTAGCGCTTGCCGACGCCGGTAAGCAGCACGCCTACGTCGCGCTCGGCGGGTGCCATCCCCCGCGCTTCCCCTTGTAGAGGCCCTGTCCGCTCAGCACCGCGCGACCGGTCATGGCGAGGATCTTGAGATCGAGCGCCGGCGACCGGTGCTCGACGTACCACAGGTCGAGCTCGATGCGCTCGGACCACGGCAGCGACGCGCGTCCGTTGACCTGCGCCCATCCGGTGATCCCCGGCTTGACCGCCAGGCGGCCGCGCTCGCGCTGCGTGTACTGCTGGACCTGCACCGGCACGGTCGGACGTGGCCCGACGATCGACATCTCACCGCGCAGAACGTTCCACAGATTCGGGAGCTCATCGAGCGAGAGGCGACGCAGGATCGCGCCGACGCGGGTGATCCGGGCGTCGCCGCGCTGGATCGCCAGGCCCGCGCCGGTGAACTCGGCGCCGTGCGTCATCGTGCGCAGCTTGTAGATCTGGAATGTCGCGCCGTCCCGGCCGACGCGCGTCTGGCGGTAGATCGGGCTTCCCATGGACTCGATCCGGATCGCGAGCGCTAGCAGCGCGAGGACCGGCGCCGTTATCGCCGAGCCGACGCCGGCGAGCAGTACATCGAAAGCGCGATTTACCGGGTCGCTGATCACTGACGCGAACGGACACAGGCAGGGCAGGACGCGACACGACTGGACACGACCGTCAGCCTATACAGGGCGTCGGTAACGTTGCGGCCATGGTGGTGGTGGCAGCGCTCTTCTGGGTAGCCCTTTGTGCGCTCGTCTGGACCCACGTCGGATATCCGCTCTTCGCCGCGGTCGTCGCGCGGATCTGGCCCCGACCGGTGGCTAAGCGCGACATCGAGCCTAGCGTGAGCGTCGTCGTTGCCGCCCACAACGAAGAAATGTGGATCGCGCAGCGGCTCGAGAACCTGCGGGCGCTCGATTACCCAGCGGAGCGGCTCGACATCGTGATCGCGTCGGACGCGTCGAACGACCGCACCGACGAGCTCGTCGAAAGCGCGACCGCTGGCGATCCACGCATCCGCCTGCTGCGATGCCCGCGCGGTGGCAAGGTCGCGGCGCAGAATCGTGCGGTCCGTGAGACGAAGGGAGCGGTAATCGCCTTCTCCGATGCAAACGCTCGGTGGGAGCCGGACGCGCTCCACAAGCTCGTGCGCAACTTCGCAGACCCTGACGTCGCCTACGTCTGCGGGCGCCTTCGGCTCGATCGAGCGAGCGGCACCAACCGCGAGGGGGTCTACTGGCGGTTCGAGCTCTGGGTGCGTCAGAACGAGTCAGCGATGGGATCGATCACGGCGGGCAACGGCGGGATCTACGCCGTGCGCCGCTCCGACTACGTTGAGAACGGGCCAACGGTGGGCCACGATCTCGGCCTCCCGTATCAGCTCGCGCAGCGCGGGCGCCGCTCGGTGTACGACCCGGATGCCGTCGCGTGGGAGAAGCCGTCGCACGACCTCGAGGACGAGTACCAGCGGAAGGTCCGGATGCTCGCGCAATGCTGGCGGCACGTGCTGTCGGGGGCAATGTTGCGCGGTGGCGGCGCGCTGTACGTCGTCCAGATCGTCTCCCACCGGCTGCTCCGCTACGGAAGCGGGCTCCTCCATCTCGTCTTGCTGGGCACGAGCGTCGCGCTCGCCGGACACGGCCTCGTCTACGACGTTGCGCTCGGGGGACAGGGTGTCTGGCTCCTGCTCGCGCTCGCGGGAAGGCTGCGGCTCCGGGTACCCGGAGCCGCCCTCGCCTACTACTACCTGCTGGTCACGCTGGCGACGCTGGCGGGGCTGGTCCGCTACCTGCGCGTCGGGGTTCCCGTCATCTGGGAGAAGGCCGAGGGAACCCGCTGACGGATCGGGGGCCGGGGGCCGAACTGCTGCGTTTCGGTCGCGGGGGGTGAGAGCAATGTGCATCAGTTCGCGCGACCGCGCGGGCGGCGGGCGCGGGCGGCGGGCGGCGGGCGGCGGGCGGCGGGCGGCGGGCGGCGGGCGGCGGGCTACGCGAGCGTACGGTATAGCTCCAGCGTCTGACGGGCCGCCTCGTCCCACGAGTAGCGAGCCTGGCCGGCGGCGAGCGCCGCATCCGCCAGGCGCGCGCGCTGCGCGGGATCCTCGATCAGCTCGTTCAGCGCAGCCCGGAGCGCTTCCGGGTCGCCCGGCGCGACCAGCCGCGCCGCGCCGGTCGACGCCACCTCACCGAACCCACCGATATCCGTGAGCACGGTCGGCTTACCGAATGCAAGCGCAGTCGCGAGCACGCCCGACTGGTCGAAGCGCTCCGTCTCGGAGTAGGGCAGAACCACCACGCCGGCGCGGCGGAAGAACGCCGGCAGCTCCGCGTCTGAGACGAACCGCGGCACCCACCGCACACTCGCTGGCGCGCGAGCGCGGAGCGCTGCGATGTCCATCCGCGGCCGGCCGACGATCCACAGCTCGCCACCACGGACGCCGCGCCACGCCTCCAGCAGGGTCTCGATTCCCTTATAGGGACGCAGCAGGCCGAAGAACAGCACGACCGGCAGATCGGTGCCGGCAAGGTCGGCCGGTAGCGGCAACTCGTGCGGCTGCCGCGTCAGGTGCTCGAAGGCACCGTGATGGATCACGTGGACCTTGCCGGGGTCGAGCTCGAGGCCCTCGATCAGAATCCGGCGGCCGTATTCGGAGTGCACGACGACTGCCTGCACCGCATCGTAGAGTCGCCGCTGGGCGCGGGCCTGGCCCCGTCGCGGCTCGCGCGGCAGCAGGTCGTGCGCCGTCAGCACCACCGGGCGAGCCGGCAGCAGGCGTACGTCGAGGGCCGGTGCCGCGAGCCACTGGAAGTGGACTACTTCGGTCGCGCGTGCGAGCCGCCGGTACCGCAGCATGTCCGGCACGTGCTCCGCGAGCTTGAGTGCGCGACGGAGCCGTGAGCCCGGTGCGCCGCGGGCGTGCCGGTAGAACAGCGCGAGCTCCGCATAGCCGTCGGGTGGCGGCACGGCTCCGTAGACGAACTCACTCGTGACCAGCCGGACTTCGGCGCCGGCCCGGGCGAGCGCTGCGCAGAGCGCGTGATCGTACGGTCGCGTGAACGCCGACGGGTCTACGAGATCCGCCCGGATCACGGCTGGCGGATGTCCCCGGCTGTCCGGCTTGCGAGCTCGCCGAGGCGGGCGGCGGCCGATCGCGCGCCGTCCTCGGAGCCCGCGATGAGTTCGGCGTCCGGGTCGCGGAGCAGCCTCAGCGCGGCAGGCGCCAGCGCCGCGAGGCTCGGCGGCCATCCAGGGTGCGCGATCACGTCCACCAGGACCCTGCCCGGGCGGCAAGCGGTCAGCCGCGCGAGCGCCCATGCGCGGTCGATCACCCCGTCGTCCTCCCGGTAGACGGTGTCGAACGCGCGGCTGACGTTGACGTCCACCACGGCCGGCCGAGCCGCAGCCTCGACCCGAGCCCCGCCACCCGCCGCCTCCGCGTCGCCCGCCGGCGGGAAGCGGTCGACGACGAGCACCGATCGAGCGGTCCGGGAGCGGCGCGGAGAGCGGGCCGGCCGGTTGGAGAGCTGTAGGCCGACGAGCTCCTCGCACGCGAGCACGACGTCGAGCGCGAGGAACTGGACGCGTTCGAAGCCACTGCGCGGCGCGCTCGCCCCCGCCCGCGCCGGTAGTCCCCCGCGGCGCGCCAGGACGCGCTTGAGTCCCCGCACGACGGCCGGCTCGGGCTCGAAGCCGTCGTAGCGCCGCGACAGCCACGCGCGACCGGCCGCATAGCCGCGCCACTGGCGACGGAGCTGCGAGACGCTCGCCCGGTAGCGGTGCTCGACGGCCGCGCGCTCGCACAGCTCGAGCCGCCAGCCGGCGCCCTGGAGCCGCCAACAGACGTCGGTGTCCTCGGCTGCGCGGAGCCCCTCGTAGAAGCCGCCGACGGCTTCGAACGCCGCCCGCCGGACGAGCAGGTTCGCCGCTGCCGCGCGCGGCCGGAACGGATGGGCGAGGTGGACCCGCTGACCGAGGAAGCTCTTGCCGGTCGCGTAGCGTGCGCCGAGCGTGGTCGCGCCGGGCGCCGGGCGGATCTCGCCGGCGAGCGCGCCCACATCCGGTGCTATCGCGTCAGCGAAGTAGGCGTCGAGCAGATCTGGCGGCGGCAGGCAGTCGGCATCGAGGAAGAGGATGAAGTCGTTGGCCGCGTACGCGGCTCCGGCGTTGCGGGCGTGCGCGGGCGAGCGTTCGGCGAGCGCCGGGACGACGTTCACGCCCGGCGTCGCCGGCACGGTACCTGAGTTGTCGGCCACGATCAGCTCATCGCCGGCGCGCTGCTCGAGCGCGAGCAGCGAGGCCACCGCGGCCCGCGCTTCCGCAAAGGTGCCGGCGAACGGCATCACGACGCTCACGGCCGGCCGGCTCATGGCGACACCGCGCTACCGGGCCGCCGGCGCGCGAGCCCGCGCAGTTGGTCGATCTCTTCCGCGTGCGGGAACCGGGTGAGGAGCAGCGCGCCGGGAATCACGAGCCAAGCCACCGCGCGCAGAACGAAGCCGGCGAACCCTTGCGTCGGCAGCGCGAGGTCGCCGAGGACGGCGATGCCGCCGACAACGAGGACGATCTGCGCGAGGCGGCGCCACTCGAAGGCAACGCTGAACAGGCGTCGTGTGAAGAAATGCATCGCGCCGAGCATGACCAGATAGGCGCCGCAGAGCGCAATGCCAGCGCCGGTGATACCCATGCGTGGCAGCAGGATGATCAGCAGCAAGACGTTGGTGACGAGGCCCGCGACGGCAGCGGGGAAGTTACGCGTCGTCACCTTGGCGCGACCGGCGATGACCAGGAACACGACGAACAGCCCGTACATGGCCCACCCGAGCGCGACCCAGGGGAGCGGCTTGTAGGCGCCGTAGTACAGCGGGTGGGTCAGCACGCGCACGACCCAGCGACCCTCGAGCGCGAGCCCGGCGACGATCCAGCCGCTGAAGAGGACGTAGTAGGTCGTGACGAAGCCGTACAGGCGCGAGGCTTCGGCGTCGTCGGTGACCGAATAGGCCAGCGGCGGCCAGGCGTACTGGAATGCCCGCACCGTGAATACGACGACCCCCGCGAGCTTGACCGCGATCGAGTAGACGCCCGCCGCGAAGTGCCCGTGACCAAGGCCATGGCCGTGGTAGATGTAGTAACGATCGACGATGTTCAGGGCGTAGACCGAGGCCTCTGCCGGGACGGTGGGGAGGCCGAAGCGCATCAGCACGGGCAGCCTCTCGGCGCTTCCGCTGGGCCCGATCAGCCGGTGCCGGTAGGACCACCAGAGGCCGAGCAGGACGAGGGTCGAGGCGGCGTAATTGCCGAGCAGGATTCCGCGCGCCCCCAGATCGAGCCCCACCACGAGCACAACCGAGGCGGCGATGGTTATCCCGACGTTGATCAGCGACGCGGTCGCGTAGGTGCGCACCCGCTCGTCGACGCGCAGCAGCCCGTAGGCGAGCTCTAGATTGGTGAACGACCAGAGGCCGAGCACCGCGATCAGGAACAGCTGCGTGCCGTGGCGGACCTGACCGAGGATCAGATTCGAGAGCGGATCGGCGGCGACTGCGGCCACCGCGGCGGCGAGCGTTGTCGTGAGGAGCAGGAACCCCACCGCGCGGCGCACGAGCGCATCCCGGCGAGCCGGATCCTCGTCAGAGTAGTAGTAGCGCAGGAACGCCTCGATCATCCCGAAGCGCACGACAATGCTGACGAAGATGACCCCGTTGGCGAGCAGCTCCACTTCGCCGTAGCCCGCCGGATGGATGTAATCGGTGTACACCGGCAGCAGCCCGACAGCGGCGAACTTGGACACGATGTCCGGAAGCTGGTAGGCGGCCAGCACCCGTAGCAGGCGTTTCAGGTAGCCACTCACGGCGCGAACGCTCGCGTGCTTAGTGCGAGAGGATCGACCACAGCCGCCGCAGCAGCTCCTGCGTGTCGACGTCGCGGCCGAGACTCGCGGTAAATGTGGGCAGGCCGATGTCGACGACGATCCCCGAGCCGAGCCGGTAGCCGACGATGGTCGGTGTCTGGGCGGTGGTGCCGGCAGCGGACGCGATCCTTCCGGGCGGCGCAACCGCCAGGATCGGCTCGAACGATCCGAAGCCGGAGAAGGCGCCGCTCGTGCCGCGGAAGAGGCCGAGCCGATCGCGTCCGGTGACGACGATCGCCTCCGAGTTGTGACTGACGAGCGCTCCTGGCCGAGCGCCGAGGATGTCGGTGGCAGCCGCGGGCGTGGGATCCTTGGCTTGCGGCCCGGCTGCCGTGTCGGTCAGCGTAGCTGTGCGCTGCAGTGACCCGGCGCCGAGCGACAACACCCGCCCACCCTGCTCGACGTAGCGCTCGAGCTCGGGCGCCAGCGCGGCCGGGAGCCACTCCTCCGGGCCTGCGAAGACGACGCCGGAATGTCGGGCCAGCGTCGGTCCCGAGCCGTCGGCCAGCGCGATGTCGGTCGTCAGGTCGTAGGGCATCCTCGTGTGATCGAGGTACGACAGCAGCGCCGCCTCACCGCCGAACCCGGGCGGCAACCCATCGGCAGGTCGGTCGAGGTCGATTGCCCCACCGGACGCGAGCGTGTCAGGGAAGCCGTCGCCGTTGTCGTCGACCGGGTTGAGTCCCTGCCAGGTCAGCGCCGGCAGGATGACAAGGATCGGGTCTGTGCTCGTGGGTGCTCGCGCTACCAGTGGCGCGACCGTACGGTGGCCGGCCGAGCGGATCGCCAGCTCGTACAGGCCGGCCGATCGCCCCGGGAGGTGGACCCGGAGGCTGGTAGAGGTGCCCGAACCCCGACTGATCAGCTTGCGCTTTGCCCCCACGCGCCGAAGCGCCCAGCGATACGGATGCCGGTCCGAGGCGACTCCCACGAGGGCGTCCGTGCCGGCAGGCACGGAGTCGAGTGGCGCCTCGGCAGCAAGATAGGAGACCGTCAGGCCGCCGTGCGCCGTGGTCCCGTCTCGTGGCGGCAGATAGACCGGGAAGGTGCCGGTGACGCACGCGGGACTGACGACCTTCAGTGCCGTCACGTAGGTCCCTGCCGGGGCCGGGCGACCGTCGATCAGCCCGGCCCACTTCTTCGTGTAGCCGCGGTCGGAATGGGGCTTTGAGTGGAAGATGTGGCGCACGTCGACGAGCTGCGGAGGCCCCGCGACGGAGGTGCGGTAGATCAGCAGGTAGCCGGCGCTGCCATTGCTGCCCGTGAAGTGAACAGTCGCCGGGACGCGGCCCGGCGCCGGAAGCTGCGACGGGGTGACACCCGTGACGACGAGGCGCGGTGGAGCGTTGTCGACGACGACCGGGTACTGGGTCAGCGGCACATACCGGTCCTGGTCGCTGAGGCCTACCTGAAAGTGGTACGTCCCGTCAGGAGCGAGCTGACCGTCGGTCTCGCGGCCGTACCAGTAGAAGGTCCGGCGGACCCTGTCGTGGCCCGGCGTCGGCGTCTGCATCTCCACTCCGGACGCAACGGTCTGGACGATGTCGCCGGCGGAGTCGACCACCCAGACGGTGACGCTGTCGGAGTGGTGCAGGACGTAGAAGTTGATCGCGGCGTTGGTGCGGCACCCGTCGCCGTTGTCGGAGAACGGCAGTGGGCGGGTCATGCCTTTGATCAGCGGCGTCGTCGACTTCAGATGCTGCACGATGAAGAACGCCGCGATCGTGGCCAGGACAAGGATGGCGAACGCGAACACCGGCAGCCGCCTCAAAGTGCCACCAACCCAACGTTCGGGACCACGAAGTCGTGGAAGGCATCGAGGCCGCGCGGATCACGCTCACACAGGACGACTCTGATCGAGCCCCCGTGGCAGACCACGAGCGCCGGCAGCTCGCCCGTCGCGGAGACGTCATCGAGGGTGGCCAGAACCCGCTGCTGCTGCTCGGTGAGCGACTCTCCGCCGGGGAAGCGGAAGCCGGCGCCGGCGCGGCGCCAGGCCGCGTAGAGCTCGGGCTCATCGCGCTCGATGTCGATGAACAGGCTTCCCTCCCACCGGCCGCGGTTGGCCTCGCGAAGGCGTGGATCGAGGCGCGGCTCGAGGCCGATCCGCCCGGCCACGATCGCCGCTGTCTCGCTGGCGCGACTCAGATCGGATGACCACACCGAGCGAAAGCCGCTGTCCGCGACCCGCTCGGCGAGCTCGCGCGCCTGCTCGCACCCGACCTCGTTCAGCGGTGTGTCGCGGAAGCCCTGGACGCGAATCGGCTTACGATTGTCGTCGGTTTGGCCGTGGCGGGCGAGCACGACCCCATGGCGCTCACTCACGGGGCTTTGGGGCGTCCACGATTCCGACGGTATCGGAACGAAGACCCAGTCTGATCGTCTCGAGCGAGAGCACATCCGCCGGCGGAATGTTGCCGAGGTTGACGTTCGTGCCGAACCGCCGCACGAACCATACCTGTTGATCCTTGCGCGGTGCCTCGAAGAGGATCTTGTCGGACTCGATCGCGTGCACGATCTCGTCGATCAGGCCCATCCTGACCTCGCCATCAGGCCGGAAGATCCCGGCCGTCCCTCCCTCGCGGGCCTCGGCGATCACCTTCCACGCGCCAGCCGCGAGCTCGCGCTCGATCTGCTCCACCCACTTGTAGGGAGCCATCAAGCGCGCGTTGTCCTTGGCGCCGACCTCGGACAGGACGATGAACTCCCGCGTCAGGCGCTCGATCAACTCGAGCTTGCGGTCGTGCTCGAGCACGATCGTCCCATCCGAGACCTCGACGTGCTCGATTCCGAGCTCGTGCAGCCATGCCACCAGCGGATCGATCCGGCCCTGGGCGATCGCGAGCTCGGTCAACGTTCCTCCGAGCATGACCGGGATGCCGTGCTCGCGATATCGCTCGAGCTTCGGCACCAGGTTTCCGGTGGCGAGCGCCGTCCCCCACCCCAGCTTGACGAGGTCGACGGCCTGGCCGGCGACTTCGATCAGCCCGTCCACCTCGGCGATCGACAGCCCCCGGTCGAGCACGTGGGTGATACCCCGCTCGCGCGGCTTCGAGGTTCGCTCCGGCAGGTCGAGGAAAGCGTCCATCTACCGGTCTGCGCCCGAGCGCGCACAAAGGCCGTCGCCGGCCCGAGCACCGTCGTGTCGAGGGGGCATTACCCCGTCGTCGTCGTCTGGGTCTGCGCGTTCGACTCGTCCGCGCCCAGCGTGACAACCACGTTTACGGTGCAGGCGGTTGTCTGGGGGCACGCCAGTGCCTGGACGTCCGACGTAATCGGCTGAATCGACGAGGAGCCGAGCTTCAGCGTCCTGGCCACGGCGGCGGCGTCGCGCTGGTCGCCGGCCGCGTACTCAACCGTCGTGGTCGGCTGCGTCTGGGTGGCCGCGTTGGCGACCGTTCCCTGCTGGTACCCGGCAGCACCCAGCTGTGTCGCGAAGCTCTTGGCAAGCCCTGCGACAGGAGTGCCGTTGAGGACGGCGACGGTGACCGCGCTTGGGTCGACCGCCGCCTGCTTCGGCTTCGCCTTCGTGGAATGGGCCGTCGGAGCGTTGCTGACCGCCGGCGTCGACGGGCTCGACGCCGAGTGGCTCGGGGACCCACCCGAGGTGAGCGAGAGCAGCACGACGACGATCGCGGCCAGGACCGCGAACGCTGCCACCCCGGTGAGCACGCGCGCGAGGTCATTGCTACCGCCGTCCACGCGGTCGCGGAAATCGCCGAGGATCGACGGGCCGGCTGGGACCGCGGAGCGAGGTGGGAACGGCGGCAGCGGGATCGGCGGCGGGACCACTGCGTGCTCGCCGGTGCCGTTGGTGGCGGTGGCACCCCCTGCCGCGGTGGCTGGGCGAGGCGTCACGATCCTGTCCATCGGCGATGGTGAGCCAGACGGCAAGGTGCCCAGAGGCGAGCTCGGCACGGCTGCCGCCGGAGCGGCGACGGGCGGGAGGCCGGGCATCGGGGTGCTGATCCTTGCGGCGGCAACGCCCGGGGCTCCGATCACGGGCGGCTGCACCGCAGGCGTCGGGATCAGCTTCGTGGCCGCGGACAGGGGCGGCGCCCCGACGCCCGCCGGCGGCGATGGGCTGGCAGCGGCTACAGCGGGGACGGACTGCACGGGAGCGGCGGGGATGAGACCGCCCGGCCGGCGATATGCGGTCGGCATCGGCGCAACGCCGGACGGCGGCGGGGCGACCTGCGGCTGGGCCGTCACGGCGTGAGCCAGCCGGCTCTCGAGTTGTGCGACCCGCTGAGCGGCGAGCTCAGCCTGGTCGCGCAGCGACGAGGTCTCGCGCGCCTGCGCGAAATAGAGCAGCACAAGGACGGCCAGCCCGATGATCGAGGCGAACCCTGCATCGGCGCCCACCGACGAGATGAAGTGGTGGATGGATAGTGCGTACGGTTGGAGCCGCATGTCGCGGGTCAGGAGTCTACGTGCAGAGTCGGGCGGCTGATTGCAGGCGCCGAGCGGTGGCGGTCGGTGGCGAGCTCCGCGACCTTCTCGGCGAGGCCCGCGGCGTCCCCTTCGAGCACCAGCAGATTGATCTCGGCGAAGCTCGCCTGCACCCAGGCGGGGTCGAGCGGCTCACGCTCGGCGCGCAGGATCTTCTGGGCGGGTGTCGGCAGCGGGCGCTCGTAGGGGTTGAATAGGTCCTCGTGGAACTTCTCGCCCGGGCGAGCGCCCACCTCCTCGATCGCGATGTCCTGCTGGGGCTCGAGCCCTGACAGACGGATCATCGCTTCCGCGAGGTCGACGATCTTGACCGGCTCGCCCATCTCGAGCACGAACACTTCGCCGCTGGCCTCCCCGAGCGATCCGGCGCGGATGATCAGCTGGACGGCCTCGGGAATCGTCATGAAGTACCGCGCCATGCGCCGGTCGGTGACCGTGACGGGCCCGCCGGCGGCGATCTGACGGCGGAAGATCGGGACCACCGACCCGGAGGATCCGAGCACGTTGCCGAAGCGGACCGTGGCGTAGACCGTTCCCGGATGCTTCGCGGCTTCCGCCTCGACGGCCCATTCGGCTAGCGCCTTCGACGCGCCCATCACGGTGGCAGGCTTGACCGCCTTGTCGGTCGAGACGAGAACGAACACTCCGACGCCGTACTCGCCGGCGATCCGCGCGACCAGCCGCGTGGCGAGGGCGTTGTTGCGGACCGCCTCGACGGGATTGCGCTCCATCATCTCGACGTGCTTGTAGGCGGCGGCGTGGAACACAGCCGCGGGACGGTGCTCGGCGAACACCTCCCGCATCCGCTCCTCCTCCTTGCAGTCCGCGAGCACAGGCGTCGCCGTGCGCACGTGGCGCTCTTCCTCGAGCTCGCGCAAGATCTCGAACAGGTTGTCCTCGGCATGGTCGACAAGGATCAGCCGGTGCGGGCCGACCCGCGCGATCTGACGGCACAGCTCGCCTCCGATCGAGCCACCGGCACCGGTGACCATCACGACCTGCCCGGCCAGGTAAGCGCCAACCCGCTCGAGCTCCATCAGGACCGGCTCGCGGCCGAGCACGTCCTCCACCCGAACCTCGCGTAGCTGACGCGCGACCCGCGACTGGCCGGAGCCGTCCTGGAGCAGTTCGAAGACGGTCGGCATCGTCCGCACCGGGATTCCCCGGTGGCGGCATGCGGCGACCACGCGACCGCGTAGCGTCCCGGGCGCGGACGGGATCGCGATGATCACCTGGTCGGGCTCCACCTCGTCGAGGACTCGGCAGAAGTCTTCCGCGTCGGTGGTGCCGAGGACCTTCAGGCCATGCTCGTCCTTTAGCCCCCGCTTGCGCGGATCGTCGTCGATGAACCCGACCGGGCGCATGCGGAGCTGGGGGTTGCGCACGAGCTCCTTGACCACCAGGCGGCCACCTTGGCCGCCGCCGACCACGAGCACATCCCGGGCACCCTTACCGGCCCGGAAGCTCCGCACGCGGCCTTCCACCGCGAGATGGACCGCGAACCGCGCGCCGGCGAGCAGTGCGAGCATGAGCAGGAACCACAGCGCGATCACGCCGATGGGAACCGTCAGTGTGCTCGCTGTCGCCCTCGGAAATGGCTTGTACGTAACCGGGTGCAGCAGAGCGATCGCGCCGACCACGAGCAAGGTCGCCACGATCGCCGCCTTGATCACCGCCTCGTAATCGCGCTGGCCGACGAACGTCCACAGCCGCTGATAGACGCCGAACGCCGCGAGCACGCACAGCGTCACCGGTACGACCCACCAAATCGTGTCGGGGAAGAGGTCCTGGTAGCGGCCAAAGCTGCCGCCACCGAACCTCAGCCAGTAGGCCAGGTAATAGGCGAGAGCGACCAACAGCCCGTCCGCCAGCAGCTGGGGGAAAGAATGGCGATGAACGGGGGCCGCGGATCTAATCCGCCAGCGCATGCCGGGTGAGATTGTAAGGGCTTGCGCGGAGTGCACTGTTTGCCGTTGCGTTAGGGGCGGGGCGGGCGTGGGGCTCGCCCCCTGCACCAGGCCGCGATTGCGGCAGGCTCGGGCGGGTTGTGGGTTCGGACGCAATGGTGCTGGGGACGAACCCCACGCCCGCCCGCCCGACGGTGACAGTGCCGCTCGCCAGGCCCCGCCGCCGCACGCCGGCTCGGGGAGTTCGCCCGCTTGGAAGCTTCGGAGCGGTCCGCGCGGCCGCTCCGACGGTGCCGTGCCGGTTTGTCCCCAATAGTTGTGGCTTTTCCAGCTCGGCCTCGCGGTTGGCGCGCCCGCCGGCCTCCTAACGCCCACCCCCGACCGGTGCGCAGAGCAGGTCGGTCAGGACCGCGGGATCGCGCCGGACGCGGTCGGGCGCCGCCTCGCCGCCGCGCCTGTCGGGCCGGCGCTCGACGACCACATCCTCCGGCCACTCGAGCCGTCGCAGCCGGCCCTCGGCGATCAGCCGCTCGTCGACGGCTCCGAGACGGCCTTCGAAGACGGTGAAGACCGGCGTGCCCAGCGCTACTGCCTCGCGGTTCATGGTGCCGCCCGCGGAGACGACCAGATCGGCGTACGCGATCAGCGACTGGGCGTCGATCGCGTGGTCGGGGACGATCAGGCCGCCGCGGCGGCTGAGCTCTGTGCGCTGCTCGGGAGTGCGGGGGAGGACGACTACCTGGGAGCCGGCGAGGCGGTCGAGCACCTGTGCGAAGAGGTCGTTCTCGAAGCGGTGATAGAGCGATACTGCGGGTGGGGTGCGGACGACAACGATCGGCAGCGTGTCGTCGAGCCCCAGCGAGCGCAGGACGCGCGGGTCGGGCTCGAAGTCGGCCAGGTAGTACTCCTCCTTGAGCCCCGGGTACGCGTGGACCTTGCCCCGCGCCCCATAGCGGTAGAGCCGCTCGGGCGGGATCGCGTCGGGGACGACGACGGCTCGGGCGAGGCGGCAGTTGACGTTGTGCTGAACCGCCGCCCACTCGTAGTCGAAGGTGGTCGACGACGGGATTCGGAGCACTGCGGAGGCGACGCTGATGTCGTTCGAGCCGTGCCCGAGCGCGAGGTCGAAGCGGCGCCGGCGCGCCCAGCGGGCCAGCGCGACGGAGCGGTCGCCGAGGCCGCGCGCCTTCGCGAGGAGGCTGCCGCCGCGATGGCGCCCGATCGCAGTGTGGGCGATCCCGAAGCGCTCGCACAGGCCGAGCGTCTGAGCGAAGTCGCGTGCCGTCACCTCGACCTCGTGCCCACGCTCCCGCAGTCGCTCGATCACGGGCCGCATCACCAGCACGTGCGGCGAGTTCGTGAGGTCGATCCAGATCTTCACTGCGCCGTTGCGGCCGCGATGGCCGCGACCACCGCTCCCGCCTGCGCATCGTCGAGCACCGCGCTGATCGGGAGCGCGATGTTTCTCGCCGAGAGCTCGTCGGTTCCGGGCAGCGGTGGCGTGTCGACCGCAAACGACCGCATCGCGGGCTGACGATGCACGGGCAACTGGTAGTAGCACCGCATCTGGATCCCGGTCGAGCGGGCCGCGGCCACGATCGCGTCGGGCTCCGGGTGGGTGACGACATACAGGTGCCAGGCCGGCTCCGCGCCGTCCAGGACGGAAGGCAGCGTGACAAGCGCGCCGAGCCCCGCCGCCTCGTAAGCGCGCGCCGCCGACCGGCGGCCGGCGACGAACCCGTCGAGCTCTGGGAGCAGAAGCCGCAGGACGGCCGCCTGCACCTCGTCGAGCCGAGAGTTGTAGCCGATGTGCTCGAACGTCTGCTTGTCGCGCGAGCCGTGGAACCGGAGCACCCGCGCCAGGTCAGCCACGTGGTCGTCGTCGGTGGCGATCGCGCCGCCGTCGCCGAAGGCGCCGAGGTTCTTCGACGGGTAGAAGGAGAACGTCGCCGCATCGCCGAGCGCGCCCGCGCGCAGGCCGCCGAGGCTCGCCCCGGCTGCCTGCGCTGCATCCTCGAGGATCGGCACCCCCAACGAGCGCAGCTCGGGCACCGGTGCAGGGGAGCCGAACAGGTCGACGGCGAGGATCGCCCTGGTCCGGCGGGTCAGCGCCGCCTTCACCGTCTCGACGGACACGTTGTACGTGGCGGGGTCGACATCGCAGAAGATCGGGCGAGCCCCCGCGGTCACGATCGCCTCGACGCTGGCATAGAAGGTGAACGACGGGACGATGACCTCGCCCCCCCGCCGGACGTCGAGCGCACGCAGCGCAATCGTGATCGCGTCCGTCCCATTCGCGACGCCGACGACGTGCCGCACTCCCAGATACTCGGCGAACTCGCGCTCGAACGCTTGAACCTCGGGGCCGAGGATGTAGACGCCGCGGTCGATCACCTCGGCTACGCGAGCGGCGATCTTCGCCTTCAGCGGCCGCAGCGGAGTCTCGGTGTCGAACAGGGGGACGTCCATCGCGGCCAGAACAGTAACCGGGCGCGGCCCGGCCCCCGCCTGCCGCTACCCTAGGGCGCCGCATGCTGATCGAGCTCGCCAGCGTCACGGACACGCTCGCCACGTTCGCGACCAACGTGATCCACGATCTCGGCCTCGCGGGCATCACCCTGCTTCTCACGCTCAGCGGCGTGATCGGCGTGCCCGGCACCGAGGTGCCGATGCTGTTCGCGGGCTTCAACGTCTACCAGGGCCACCTGTCGATGGTCGGGATCATCGCGGCGGGAGTGCTCGGCGACACGCTGGGGGCGACGGTCGCCTACGCGATCGGGTACTACGGACGTCGCGAGTTGATCGAGCGCCACGGGAACAAGCTCCACGTCGACGCGAGCCGGCTCGCGCTCGCCGAGCGATGGTTCGACCGGCACGGCTCCGCCACGATCTTCTTCTCGCGCTGGATTCCCGTCGCGCGCGCGGCCTTCCCGTACGCGGCCGGCGTCTCGCGGATGCCGTATCTCCGCATGGCCGCGCTCGCGGCGCTGGGCTCACTCTTCTGGATCAGCGGACTCGCGATCCTGGGCTACGAGGTCGGCAGCCAGTGGCAGAGCTGGCGGCACCACCTTTCCTACGTCGACTACGCCGGCGCGGCGCTGCTCGTAGCCGCGATCGTGTATCTGATCGTGAAACGAGCGCGACCGGGCAGCGACGGGCCCAGGCCCGATGCCGTCTCCTAGCACCGCTCGCGCGCCGGCGCTGCGCGAGGCGATCGCGCTGGGTGCGCTGCACGGGCCCGCCGAGCTGCTGCCGATCTCTTCCTCGGGACACATCACAGTGGTGCCGTGGCTGCTCGGCTGGCGTTATGGCGAGCTCGAGCCCGAGCTGCGCAAGTCGTTCGAGATCGCGTTGCACGCCGGAACCGCGGCCGCGCTGCTGATCACCCTCAGGGGCGAGGTCGACGAGGCGATGCACGGGCTGAACGCACGCCGCCTGACCCTGGTCGTGCTGTCGTTCGTGCCGCCGGCCGTGGTCGGCTTCACGCTCGAGCGCCCGATCGAGCGACGGCTCGGCACCCCGGGTACCGTGGCGGTGGGGCTGCTCGTCGGCTCGGCGGTGATGGCCTGGGCAGATCGCTCGCCGCAGACGCGACACCACGAGGATGCCGGTGCGTGTGACGCGCTCTGGCTCGGGGTCGCGCAGGCCTGCGCGCTCGTCCCCGGGATCTCCC
>Ga0302325_10004063_pt1 | contig 33969 bp, 34 predicted proteins | sample Palsa_T0_2_FD_201948 | JGI IMG/M metagenome (GOLD analysis project Ga0302325, IMG submission 201948) | Peat permafrost microbial communities from Stordalen Mire near Abisko, Sweden - Palsa_T0_2 | ecosystem: Environmental > Terrestrial > Soil > Palsa > Peat permafrost | place: Sweden: Abisko... | reverse complement strand
CCAAGCGTCCACCCTACCGAGGGTCAGCCCTCGATGAGCTCGATGGTGTTGCCGAATGGGTCCTCGATGTAGCAACGGCGGACCCCTGGCAAGTCGTTGTCCGGTCGGACGGCGACTCCCGACGCCTGCAGCTTCGAACAGAGCGCGTCGAAACCCACGACCGTCAGACCCGGGTGGGCTTTTCGCACGGGGCGAAACTCTGCATCGATGCCCAGGTGGAGCTTCACGGGCCCGCGGACGAACCAGCTCCCACCCCGCTTCGCCAGTGGCGGCGGCTTTGGAACTCGCTCGAAGGCGAGGAGGCCGCAATAAAAGGCCTCTGCGTCGGCCTCACGCCCTGGCGGCATCGCCAGTTGCACGTGGTCGACAGCGATGATCTCAAACTCCAAACGGATTCTCTCGACAGAGGCGACCGTAAAGGCGGCCCAACCCAAGCAACTATAGCCAGCCCGCCACAGGACGCTCCCGGTACGCCTCCCAGCGGGTAGCTCCCATTGCGAGTGCCTTCAGCCCGGCTAACGCCCTCGGAATTGCGGCGGCCGCTTGGCGGCAAAGGCGGCCAATCCCTCCAGGCGGTCCTCGGAAGCGAGGACCGTCTCATAGTGACGGTGCTCGAGCGCGAGCGCGTCATCGAGGCGCAGCGCGAGTCCCTCATCCACCGCGTGCTTGGCAGCAGCCACGGCCAGCGGCGCATTGGCAGCGACCTGTTCCGCAAGACCGAAAGCAACCTCGAGAAGTCTGCCCTCGGGCGCGAGCCTCTGGACGAGTCCGATGGCTAAAGCCTCGGCGGCGTTGATTCGACGCCCAGTGAGAATGAGGTCCTTGGCACGGGCGGGACCCACCAGGCGTGGCAGTCGTTGGGTGCCGCCACCGCCGGGGATGATGCCGAGTTGGACTTCGGTGAGACCGAGCTCGGCCGTCGGGGCGGCGACGCGGAAGTCGCACGCGAGGGCGAGCTCGGTGCCACCGCCCAATGCCGCGCCGTTGAGTGCAGCGATGAAGACGCAGTCGCTCAGCTCCAGCGCGCGCAACGTCCGTCCGAGCTGCCCGAGAAAGGACCTCACATCGCCGTCGGACATCCCAACCCGCTCCTTGAGGTCCGCCCCGGCACAGAATGCTCTGTCGCCCGCTCCCGTCAGGACGACGGCCCGGGTCGAGTGGTCCTTGCTGACGCGTGCCACCCGTTCCTCGAACTCTGTCAGCGCTGCACGGCTGATGGCATTTCGGCGCTTTTCACCGTTGATGGTCCACAACTCGGTGCTGCCGCGACGCTCGTCCAGGAACTCGGCCATGGTCCTCCCTTACTCCGGTGCAGGCACGACCGGGTAGGCTCTCCGCGCGGGAGGACTCGGCCTAGCTCAGCTCGCGCGCCTGGCGATTCCGGGACGCCTGGCGATCGCGTTCGCCAAGCGCGGCCTGGAGGTATTTCCCGGAAAGCTTCCGGCCAATGAGCTCCTGGGCAACCTCGCCCGCCTCGACGAGCCGGGGCAGGTCAATTCCGGTTTCCACGCCCATCCCGTGAAGGAGATTCACCAAGTCCTCCGTCGCGAGGTTGCCTGCAGCTCCCGGGGCGTAGGGGCAACCGCCCAGGCCTCCGATGCTGGCGTCCAGAGTCGTCACGCCGTATTCCATCCCCACGAGCGCGTTGGCCAGTGCCGTACCGCGGGTGTCGTGCAGGTGAAGAGCAACCTTCGACACCGGGATGTGCTTCAGGACTGCCTCGAGGATGCGCTCGGTCTGGGTCGGTATGCCGACGCCGACCGTGTCGCCCAGGCTTAGCTGGTAGATGCCAAAATCGACCATGCGCCGGGCCAAGTCGACGACCGTCTCGAGCGAAGTCGTCCCCTCGTAGGGACAACCCCACACGACGGAGAGGTAGGCGCGTACGCGCATTCCGACGTCCAGGGCGCCCTTGGCCACCGCCCCGGCGACGTGGAGCGCCTCGGCGATCGACTTGTTGATGTTCTTCCGAGAGTGGGATTCCGTCGCCGAGGCGAACACGGCCGCTTCACTGAGTCGAGCGGCCTTGGCTCGCTCCAGGCCCTTGAGGTTGGGCACGAGCGCCGAGAAGGTGACACCCGGTGGGCGCTCGACTTGCGCCAAGAGCTGGTCGGCATCCGCCAGCTGCGGAATCCACTTCGGGCTGACAAAGGAGGTGAGTTCGATTCGCCGCTCGCCCGCTGCAACGAGCGCGTTGACCAACCGCAGCTTGTCCTTGAGCGGCACCGAACGGAGCTCGTTCTGGAGCCCGTCGCGCGGTCCCACCTCGTAGACGTCGACGCGCGAAGGTAGCCGAGAGACCAGGCTCAGAGGCGTCCCTGGATGTGTCCTCGGATCCACTGGACGATGTCCTGGGTCGAGCTTCCGGGCGTGAAAATCTCGGCCACGCCCAACTTCTTCAGTCGAGGGATGTCGTCGTCAGGAATGATGCCCCCGCCGAAGACGCCAATGTCGCCGGCGCCCTTCTCCTTCAAGAGGTCAATCACAGCGGGAAAGAGCGTCATGTGGGCCCCGGACATGATGGAGAGCCCGACCGCATCGACGTCCTCTTGGACCGCAGCACTGGCAATCATCTCCGGCGTCTGGTGCAGCCCCGTGTAGATGACTTCCATCCCGGCGTCCCGTAGCGCACGGGCGATGATTTTTGCGCCCCGGTCGTGCCCATCCAGCCCGGGCTTGGCGACGAGGATTCTCAACGTTTGGTCGGCCATGGCGTCGTTCGCTAAAACGCGCCCCCCTCGCGGTACTGCCCCCACACCTTGCGAAAGACGTCGCTCACCTCGCCCAACGTCGCGTAGGCCTTCACCGCCTCGAGCACGGGGGGCATGAGGTTGTCTGTGCCACGAGCCGCAGCCTCGACCTTGCCCAGCGCGCGCTCGACAGCCCGCGGGTCCCGTTCCGCCTTGACCTTACGGAGCCGGGCAATCTGGCTCTCGGCCACCTGGTCGTCGATCTTGAGGATCTCCACCGAGCCTTGTTGGTCCGACTCAAAGGCGTTGACGCCAACAATCAAACGCTTCTCCTCCTCCACCTCTCGCTGAAAACGATAGGCGCTCTCGCCGATCTCCTTCTGCGGATAGCCCTCCTCGACAGCTCGGATGATGCCGCCCATCTCGTCGATGCGATGGATGTATTCCAGGGCTTGGCGCTCCATCTCGTCGGTGAGGTACTCGACGTAATAGCTGCCTCCCAGGGGGTCCACGACTCGGTCCACGCCCGACTCATGGGCAATGATTTGCTGGGTCCGGAGCGCCAGGGTGACCGCATCCTCGGTTGGCAGCGCATAGGTCTCGTCGAGAGAGTTCGTATGCAGCGATTGGGTTCCTCCGAGGACCCCGGCGAGCGCTTGAAGCGTCGTTCGGATCACGTTGTTGTAGGGCTGTTGCGCCGTGAGACTGACGCCAGCGGTCTGAGCGTGGGTCCGCAGCTGAAGACTCCGCGGATCACGCGCGCCGAAGCGGTCTCGCATTACGCGGGCCCAGATGCGCCGAGCGGCGCGGAACTTGGCGATCTCCTCGAAAAAGTCGTTGTGGACGTCCCAAAAGAAGGACAAGCGCGGGGCAAAGTCGTCGACCGCCATTCCACGCTTCACGCACTCCTCGACGTAGCCGATGCCGTCAGCAAGCGTGAACGCCAGCTCCTGGACCGCCGTCGCTCCAGCCTCGCGTATGTGGTACCCGCTGATGGAAACGGCATGCCACCGCGGCATGTGCTGGCTGCAGTACTCAATCATGTCGACGACGATGCGCACCGCTGGTCGGGGTGGGACGATCCACTCCTTCTGAGCGATGAATTCCTTCAGCATGTCGTTCTGGATGGTCCCGCCGAGCTTCGCCATCGGAATGCCCTGCTGCTCGCCGACGGCGATGTACATGCAGAGGGCGGCGATGGCCGACGCGTTGATGGTCATCGACGTCGTGACCTGGTCGAGCGGGATCCCGTCGAAGAGCACCTCGAAGTCACGGAGCGACGAGACGGCAACCCCCTCCTTGCCGACTTCACCCCGGGACATGGGGTGGTCCGCGTCGTAGCCCATCAGTGCCGGCATATCGAACGCGGTCGAGAGCCCGGTGGTTCCATGCGCCATGAGGTACTTGAAGCGTTTGTTGGTGTCCTCCGGCGAGCCGAAGCCGGCGAACATGCGCATCGTCCAGAGCCGACCACGGTACATGGTGGGCTGGACGCCACGGGTATAGGGGAACTGTCCCGGAAGCCCGAGCGACTCCTGGGTCGCACTGCGGCGGTGTGCCGCGGTGAGGACGGGGGGAATGGGGATGCCCGAGTCTGTCTGGAAGGACTGTTGCCTCAAGGGCGTCTTCGCCGTCACCGGCGCAAGCGTCTCGGCGTCCCAGCGCGCCGTCTCGCGGGCCACGGCGCGCATCGCGACCGCGTCGTACAAGCGAGTTCCAGGGCTCCTGGGAGCCTTGGAGGCTCTCGGGAGCGCTTTGGACTTGGAAACGGCCCGTGCCGTCCGGCCGGAGACATTGCGCGGGGCGTCCTTGGCAGCGCGGCTGGGAGGGCGACGACGCTGGGAGGGCATGTTCGAGTCCCTAGCACCCGGATCTTACCCTTTCAACAAGCCGGACTTCGGGACGAAGCACCTGAATTCCCAAGCGCTTTCTCCGCGAGCAGACCGTCCGAGACGGCTCGCCGTCGGGCGAGGCCCCAGGCTCCGAGTGAAACCGGAGCAGCGCCGCTTCGTGGGGATGGGCCGAATGTTGCTCACTATCGATGGAGTGAGCCATTTGTTGCTCGCTCAAAATTATGGTCGCAACCAATTGAAACTGCTACGGTTTTATCACCTGAGCTTGGCTTGACTTCGGACATGACGTGTCCTTAGAAGCCACGCGGCTCGCGGCGCCTTTTCCCCGAGTCTCGGCCCCTCGAGGAGGGGGCAACCCCCATGAGCGACGTCTTCGACAAGTGCGGTGCATGGAAGGACTACCGCATCGCCAAGACGGCGGGCCTCTACCCGTACTACCGGCCCATCGAAGCATCCCACGCCAGCACTGAGGTGGACATCGAGGGCCGGCGCGTCGTCATGGCGGGGTCAAACAACTACCTGGGACTGGCGGGCGACCCGCGCGTCAAAGAGGCCGCACAGAACGCCATCAAGCGCTTCGGCAGCACCTGCTCCGGGAGCCGACTGCTCAATGGCACCACGGTCCTGCACGAGGAGTTGGAGAACCGGTTTGCGAAGTTCCTGGACCGCGAGGCGGCGGTGGTGGTCTCGACCGGATTTCAGACCAACCTCGCCGCGCTCTCGGCGTTGCTCGGCCGGCATGACATCGTCTTCTCCGACCGTGGGAACCATGCCAGCCTCGTGGATGGCATCCGCCTGTCCTTCGGGGAAGAGCGGAAGTTCCGCCACAACGACATGTCGCATCTCGAGAAGCTCCTCGAGTCGGCGGACCCGGACGCGGGAAAACTCATTGTCACCGATGGCGTCTTCTCGATGGAGGGCGACCTCGCCAATGTCCCGAAGATTGCCGAGCTCGCCCAGCGTTACCGGGCGCGGGTGATGATCGACGACGCCCACTCGATGGGCGTCCTCGGTGAGCGGGGCCGCGGCGTGGCCGAGTACTTCGGTCTCGAAGCGAACACCGACCTGGTGATGGGGACCTTCAGCAAGAGCTTCGCATCCCTTGGCGGAGTGCTCGCCGGACCCTTTGATGTCATCAACTACATCAAGCACAAGGCCCGTCCGGTCATCTTCAGCGCCTCGATGACGCCGGCAGCCGTCGCGGCCGCGCTCAAGGCTCTGGAGATCGTCGAGGCCGAGCCCCAGCGCCGGGCGCGACTCATGGACATCGCCGAGAAGATGCACAACGGCCTCCGCGCCATGGGCTACGACACGGGCGTCTCGGTGACCCCCGTCGTCCCGGTCCTCATCGGCGACTCGGTGAAGTGCTTCCGTTTCTGGAAGACGCTCTTCGAAGCTGGGGTGTTTGCCAATCCAGTCATCCCGCCGGCCGTGGAGCCTGGCCATTCCCTCATCCGCACGAGCTACATGGCGACCCACACCGACGCCCAGCTCGACCGGGTCCTCGAGGCGTTTGAGAAGGTCGGGCGCAAGATGGGCGTCATCCCCGAAACGCGTCCGACGACCTTCGTCCGCGTCAAGGTGGCTCGGCCAGGCACCTTCGTCATGTCCAACCAGGCCACGCAGCGCTGGGCAGCAGCTTCGGCTGGATTGCTCGCTGACCGGGGTTTTTCGCTCGAGTCCATCGCCCGTCTGTCCTCCCGGGAGGTCGCTCGGAAGCTCTCCGATGCCGTGGAGACCCTTACCTGGCGCGCGGCGAACCTTCAGCCCGACGACATCAAGCGCCTCGGTTCGGCGCCGATGCGTCTGTGGGGGATGCGCTCGGAAATTCCAGGACTCCTCCTCGAAAAGGGTGCCAATCTCTTCATGAAGAATGGACAGCACCCGGAGGCCTGAGGCGCTCATGGCCGTTTCAGCGAAGAAGCTGCGCATGGTGGCACCCTCGGGGCCAGCCGCGGTCTCCGACGTCACTGTGACCCCGGTCCAGTCGTCGGCAGACCGTGAGGCCTTCATCCGGTTCCCCTACGAGCTGTACCGGGGCGACCCGAACTTTGTTCCTCCGCTGGAGATGGAACGGCGGGACTTTCTCGACGCCAAGAAGAACCCGTGGTTCGAGTTCGGTACCGCCGAGCTCTTTCTCGCGCGGCGCGACGGCGAGGTCGTCGGCCGGATCGCCGGCGTGGTCGACCCTCACTACAACGAGTTCCACGGCACCAATCTCGGCTTCTTCGGAATGTTCGAGAGCATCGACGACCAGACCGTCGCGCGCGGTCTCTTCGACGCAGCCGCGACTTGGCTCAAGGCGCAAGGTTTTCCGGAAATGCTCGGGCCGCTGAACTTCTCGACCAACTACGAGTGCTCAGTCCTCGTCGACGGCTTCGAGGCATCGCCGGCCGTCATGATGGCCTACAACCCGCGCTACTACCCTGCTCTCTACGAAAGCTGCGGGTTCACCAAGGCCAAGGACCTCTTTGCCTTCGACCTCAGCTCGTCGGCGCCACCTCCGGAAAAGGTCGTTCGGGTGGCGGAAAAAATCCGCCAGCGCAACGGTGTCGTGGTGCGTCCGGTCCGCATGGCGGACTTCGCGGCCGAGGTCCAGCGAGTCAAGGACATCTACAACGCGGCCTGGGAAAAGAACTGGGGCTTCGTCCCCATGACCGAGGCGGAGTTCGACCACCTCGCCAAGGACATGAAGCCGCTGGTGGTGCCAGAGCTCTTGCTCATCGCCGAGGTCAAGGGCGAGCCGGTCGCCTTTTCGATGACCATCCCCGATGCAAACTTTGCGCTGAAGGCAGCCGGAGGACGGCTCACGCGGTACGGCCTTCCCATCGGTCTCGTGAAGCTTGTTCTCGCGTCGAGGCGCATTCGGCGGCTGCGGCTCATCACCCTCGGGGTGAAAGAGGGGTTTCGTCGTCAAGGGCTCGACGCCATTCTCTACCTGGACACCATCCGGGCTGCGCGGCGTCTTGGGTACAGCGGGGGCGAGATCTCCTGGACCCTCGAGGACAACCATCTCGTGAATCGCGCCATCGAATCCATGGGCGGCGTGCGCTCGAAGACCTATCGCCTTTACCAGCGCGCGATTGGCTGAGCGGCCAGCCCGGATGCGCGTTCTCTTGACGGGTGGAAGCGGCTTCGTGGGCGGCGCTCTGGCCAGACACCTCGTGAAGCGAGGAGACGAGGTGCGGGCCCTGGTTCGACGGAGCTCGCGAACCGACGCGCTACGGGCCCTCGGCGTTTCGCTCGTCAAGGGGGACCTGGCGACTGGCGAAGGGCTGGATGCTGCTGTCGACGGCGTGGAACTGGTCCACCATCTCGCCGGCGTCACCAAGGCTGCGAATGAGGATGGCTACCTCCAGGGGAATGCCGAGGCGACACGGCACCTCGCTCTGGCCGTCGCGCGACGCCCGAAGCCTCCGAGAATGGTTGTGTGCTCATCGCTCGCCGCGGCGGGACCAGCGCGCATTGGCCACCCGCGTTCCGAAACGGAGGCGCCGAGCCCGGTCTCTCTCTACGGGCGCAGCAAGCTGGCCGCGGAGGAGGCCGTTCGCGCGCAGTCTGGAACGGTGTCAGCCATCGTCCTGCGCCCACCATTCGTCTACGGGCCCGGCGACGAGGTGAACCTGCCCCCCCTCTTGGCCATGGCTCGACACGGTCTCTTTCTCAAGTCGGGTTTCGGGCCAAAGCAATTTTCCTTTATCCACGTCGACGACCTCTGCCAGGCCCTCATCGCCGCCGGGGAGCGCGGCGCAACACTCTCCGCGGATGACCCCGTGCGAGGCATCTACTTCGTCGCCGACCCCCGACCCTACAGCTGGGAGGAGTTCTGCCAGGCGCTCTCGCGAGCCCTTGGCCGACACGGCGCCCGCGTGGTTGCAGTACCCGAAGCGGTTGGCTGGCTGGCCGCTGCGGGCTCCGAGCTCGCGGCACGGCTCCAGGGAAAGGTCTCCATCCTCAATCGCGACAAGGCGCGCGAGATGGCACAAGAGGCCTGGACCTGTACGCCTGCACGCGCCGTCAGCGCGCTCGGCTTCCAACCGCACTACCCTCTTCAGGAGGGGCTTGCCCACACCGTCACCTGGTACCGAACACAAGGATTGGTCTGATGCCTCTGGCCAGAATCACCGCCGTGCCTCCGCACACCTCGGACGACGCCATCGTGACCAACGTCGTGGTCGAGACGGTGCGCACCCGCGCGGACCTGGATGCCTTCATCCGTTACCAACTCGAGCTCTACGCAGGCGACCCCTACTTCGTGCCGCCCATCGTCGCCGAGCGTCGCGACTTCCTCGACCGCGACAAGAACCCCTTCTTCTCGCACGCCGAGGTGGAGCTGTACGTCGCCCGACGGCAAGGCCAGGTGGTGGGGCGAATCGCGGCCATCGACGACGCGTTGTGGAACCAGTTTCACAATGCCGACACGTGCTTCTTCGGCCTCTTTGATGCTGGGGATGACCAAGTGGTGGCTTCGGCACTTCTGGACCGAGCTGCCGAGTTTGCTCGGAGCCGGGGCATGAAAAGCCTCACCGGTCCAGTCAACCTGTCCACTAACCACGAATGTGGACTCCTGGTGGAGGGCTTCGACTTCCCGCCAGCGATGATGATGCCCTACAACTGTCGCTATTACGGCGCGCTCCTCGAGCGCTGGGGTCTGCGGAAGATGAAGGACCTCTACGCTTACGACCTCAGCACAGCCCTCGCGCCACCGGAGAAGGTGGTTCGGGTGGCCGAGCGTCTGCGCGAGCAGCAGGGCGTCCGCGTCCGGCCCATCGACCTCCGTCAGCTCCCGGAAGAAATTCGCCGGCTGAAGAGCATCTACAACGCGATGATGGACCCGGCCTGGCTCTTCCTTCCCATGAACGAGGAGGAATTCGACGGCATCGTGGCGCGTTTGCGACCGCTGGTCCGCGTTCGCCCCGAGCTCTGCCTCATCGCCGAAGTGCGAGGAGAACCGGTCGCCTTCTCCATCACCCTGCCCGACGCGAACCCGGCCATTCAGGCGGCTGGCGGCTACCTCACCCACTGGGGCCTTCCGCTGGGCTTGGCGCGGATGGCCTGGGCGGCACGCAACATCGAACGACTCCGCGTCCTGCTCTTCGGCATCAAGCCTGGGTTTCGGCGCAGGGGCCTCGATGCGCTGCTCTACCTGGAGACACTTCGCACCGCACGCCGCCTCGGGTACGACGGGGCCGAGCTTGGCTGGGTCACCGAGGACAACGAGCTGATGGTGCGCGCCATCGAGTCCATGGGAGCGCGCCGCTACAAGACGTACCGCATCTACGAGCGCCCGATCTAGGCGCCCTCAGCGGGTGTGTTCGTCCGCGACTCGAGCGGTGTAAGGTCCAGTCCAGCGCAACACCTGCCCGAGGCCGAAACGCCATGCCCCTGACCGAACGCGTGAGGGAGATTCTCTCCTGGTACCCATCCGACAATCCCGGAACCAAGGCCAACCTGGCCCGGATGCTGATGACCGGAACGTTGGGTGGTACCGGGAAGATGGTCATCCTGCCAGTGGACCAGGGCTTCGAGCATGGTCCACAACGTTCGTTTGCACCCAATCCTCCCGGGTATGACCCGGAATACCATGTGACTCTGGCCATCGAGTCTGGGTGCAATGCCTACGCAGCGCCGCTGGGCTTCCTCGAGGCGATCGCAGGAAAGTTCGCCGGGGACATCCCGCTCATCCTCAAGCTGAACAATTCCGACTCCCTGTCGAAGATGGAGCCGGCGTCGGCGTTGACCGCCTCCCCCAAAGATGCCGTCCGGCTGGGTTGCGCGGCGGTGGGCTACACCATCTATCCGGGGTCCGCCGCGCGCAACGTGCTGCTCGAGGAATTGCGCGACGTCATCGCGCAGGCCAAGGAGTTCGGGCTCCCAACTGTGGTTTGGGCCTATCCACGCGGCAGCGGCGTCGCAAAAGAGGCCGAGCAGGCGGTGGACGTGGTGGCCTACGGCGCGCAGATTTCGGCGCAGATGGGTGCCCACGTCATCAAGGTGAAGCCACCCAAGGAGATGATTCTCCAGGCGGAGGCGAAGGCGGTCTTCGAGAAGTACAACCTTCCCATCAAGACGCTGGCCGACCGCGTGCGGCTTGTCGTCGAGGCGTGCTTCGGCGGCCACCGGGTCGTCATTTTCTCGGGCGGCGAGGCAAAGGACGCGGCGTCGGTGCTCGAGGAGATTCGTGGCATCAAGGACGGCGGCGGCTTCGGGTCGATCATGGGCCGCAATGCGTTTCAACGCCCCAAGGCCGAGGCCATCAAGCTGCTCAAAGACGTCATGGCCATCCACGCCGGGAAGTAGCTTCCGGCGCCCTCTCCCGCGGCGATGCAACTTCGCACCGTTTGGGCGGTCGTCGTCGCCACCATCGGTGCGTACTTGCTGTTGCTCTGGCCCTCACTCACTGGCCAGGCCGTTAACTGGCGCGAATCCTATGTGCTGATGGTCGGACGCGACCTCTGCCGTGGTGAAGGCACGCTCTGGCTCCCGCGCGTTGACACTGTGGCCGAAGGGCCGGGCACCACCGGGATGGAGTTTCCCCTGCTCAATCGCGCCGCGGCATCGCTGGCCTGTGGAGGACCAGGACAGGTCATCGCTGCTCGGGCACTCACCCTACTGCTCGCCGTCCTAGGCATCGCTGCCGTGGCATGGCTCGCATTCCGGGAGTTCCCCCCCGAGGCCGCCTCCGTCGCCGTCGTGGCCTTCGCCTTTTCACCGCTGGTGCTCTTCTACGGAAGAACCATCCAGCCCGACGTCCCTGCCCTCTCGCTGGCTTTGGTCGCGTTGGCGCTCATGGACGTGTCGATGTCGAAGGACCGGCCCACCCGGTGGGGATTCTATTTTCTTTCGGCCGCAACGCTGGCTCTCGGAGCGCTCGTGAAGCTTCCCGTCCTCGCCTATGGCTTACCGCTCCTGGCGCTGGTCTGGTCGCGCCGCGGCCGCGAAGCCATCGCGGACTGGCGCTACTGGCTCTACTTACCCATCTCACTCGCCCCGCCAGCCGTCTGGTACTGGCATGCGCGAGGTCTCCAGAGGCAGTACGGCCTCTACGACTTCGCTCTCGGAGCCTCCTTTCCCGAGCTGCTTCGAACCTGGGCGAGCGCCGATTTCTACCGGAGCATCTTCGTTCAGCAGCTCTTCGACAGTTACGCGTTCCCTGTCGTCTCGGCCCTTGCGGTCGGTAGCCTCATCGCCTGCTGGCGAGGAACCGCCTTATGGATCCGCGCGCTGGCACTCGGTGCAGTCGCCTTCTTCTTCGTCGCCGGGGACACTGCGGCCTCGCGGTACCTGCTCTCGCGCTCGCAGCACCAGTGGGCGTTCAGCGCTTGCTGGGCCGCATTCCGGGCGAACGAATCCCAGCGGCAATCCTCGGGGCGGCGCGCGTCGCCGCGGCTGCGTATGGACCCTGGCGGGCGCGAAAGTGGTTAGCTGCAGCGGCAGTGGTGCCGCCAACTGACGCAATGAAGACAGCGGTCGATGTTCGCCTGGCCGCAGGCGAGCGGGTCCTGGTTCTCTCCGGAGGAGACCCTAAGCTGCTCCGGTACCTTGACCGGAAAGGGCCGGTGGTCGGCGGAAATCTGGGCCCCTGGCTGAACCGCGCCGGACCCCTTCCCGCTGCAGTTGTCATCGACACCGGAGCAGCTCGAGATTGGGCATCCGTCGCGCGAGTGGCATTGACGAGCGCCGACTACCCGCCGATTTTTCAGCATTCAGCGATGGAGGTGTGGCTACACGCTTCAGACGGATCGCCAGGAGAGCGCCCACACTGAGAGACTGAGGGCGGCCGTCACCTCGTACGCGAGCTCGCCTCGGCGGCTCGCGCCAGCTGCTCGTGGAGGGCACCGAAGGTGACCTCGTTGCCGTCCTGCGAGTAATCACTCAAAGCGCGCTCGTACTCCTTCAGGCTGCCGAGGAACTCGACCAGAGCCCGCTCGGTGAGCGTCGGCGCATACTTTCCGTAGCTCAAGCGTTGTAGGTAGAGCGCGTTGAGGACTTGCTCGAACTGGCCTTGCACTGGCACCGAGAGCAGAGGCTTGTGGAGGTAGACGGCCTCGCTCATCAGCGTGAAGCCGCCTCCCGCCACCACCGCTCGCGCCGTGCGTAGGTCTTCGATGAAACGAGCCTCGCTGAAGGGCCGGTAAGTGAGGTTCCCGTCCACGAGGTCCTCCTTGAGGTCCCGACGAAGACCGTAGATTCGCGTGGGCAAGCCGAGTCGTTTCAGAACCTCCGGGAGAGCACGATTGGTGGTTGCAGTCTGGTACACGAGCAAATGCTCGCCTGCTTCGCTCCGCGCTCCGAGAATTTCCGGACGCAGGACCGGCGGGATGAGCGTCGTGCGCGCCCGCCGAACGGGCGGGTAAAAGAAGGTGGTGATGAGGTAGTGGAAGCAGCGTGGGAGCTTCGCTTCGACAATCGACCGCGTCAGCTCGAACGCGCGCCTCTTTGCCCCGAGCAATGTCCGCTCGTGCTGGCAGCGGTTGATGCTTTGAATGTTGTCCAAGCTGATGACCGGAATGCGCAACGCCTTGCCAGCGAGGTAACTGAAGCTTTCGAAATCACTGACCACGACCTGCGGACGGAACTCTGAGAGCATCTCGAAGTAAGCGCGGACGTTCCCGGGCCAACCGGAAACCGCTCCCTGAAGATTCTGGAAGACCGTCCGAACGCTTCGAACCCGGTTACCGCCATAGTTGATGGTCAGCCCCCAGATTCTGTGCACGTTGGCGAAGTGACGAGCCAGGTATTCGCGGGCCCGCCCCGACACCACGATGTGCACGTCGTTGTCGCGCACGAGCTCTTCGAGAACCACGCGCGACCGAGTGGCATGGCCCATTCCCTCACCCACCACGCCATAGAGAATCCGCACCGTCTCAATCTTGCACCCAGGCGTCTCCCGTGCGAGTCGCCTGGCGCGAAGAGTCACCTGCGATGCTGGAGTGGATAGGTCGCTGCCCTTGCCGATAGAGCTCTCCGTCCTCAGGCGTGAGCGGTCCGGCAACCAGCGCTGGAGGTGAGCCACTGGCGCGCCTGAGCGCCGCTCTTACGCGAGTCGACATCCATCAGCGCCTAGTAAGCCTTAACCGTACGTGAGATCGGTGCTCTGTCCGACCTCGATGATGTAACCGTCAGGATCGCGGATGTAGCAGCGAATCTCGCCGTACTTGGCAATCGGCTCCGTGATGAACTCGGCACCTCGGCTTTTCCATAATTGATAGCAAGCATGAATATCCGCGACGCGGATATTCATAAAACTGCTGATATTGCCCAGGTCGGGGACGCGGAGCGTTACCGAAGGCTTGTCGGGCGTCGGCCCGCCCCCGACGTTGACAAGGAGCCACATGTTCGCGATCTGAATGTACCCGGGTGCGCCACTGCTGTCGCCCCGGCTCAGAATCCGACCGTCGAAGACCTTTTCATAGAAGCGAGCCGATCGCTCGATGTCGGCCACCGTGAGAAAATACGCTACGGTGAACGCTTGCCGCGGGGGCATCTCAAAGCTCTTCTGTTCGACTTGCACGGCGGTCATTGCTGGCTCCTTTCGGTAGACTGCGCAGATGCAGAAACATGAATTCCCCACGCCCGCGCCCACCGCTGAGTCCTGCCGCAGCGGATTCCCAGAAGTCGTGGCTCCGATCGCACTGACGTCACCACGGCGGGCATAGCTCCCGTCTGCACATTTCGGAGGCAGCGCGTCGACCGCACCAAACGCGGCTGGGTTCGAGCGGGGCCCCGATATTGAGGACGCACAAGTTATCGAGGCATTCGAGCTAGTTGCAAGGAGTCGCGTCGTTCTCGGCCCGCGCATCGCAGAGCGAATCGAGGGACCGGTTCATCGGCCCATTCGCCCGGGGGCCGTGTTCGGATGGGGCGTCACGCGCCGAGGGAATACTCGCCAAGCGGTTCTCGCGCCGACACGAGGGTGCCATCGGGCTGTTCATAGCGGTGCCGGAACCGCGTGGCCTCGGCCACGCAGGACCCTCTGGCCCGACACCACCAGGATTCAGGCATTCGCCGTGGTCAGCTACCGACGCCTGGGGACCGTCGTCCAAGGCCCTGGCAGTTGTCGGCCTTCGCTTGACGGTGTCCTGTCGAGAACGCTGAGGCGCTTCGAAAGCCGCTCTCGCCCCACGCCCCAAGCGCATTCCCCCAATCACGCGTCAGCAGTGAGTTTCCATGGGCACTTCGCGCAGGACACTTCTCAAGACCGCTGGGATCGCGGCCGCTGGAACCGTCCTTTGGAGCAGCAAAGGAACGCGCGCAGACGCCCAGGAGCCTCCGAGCGTTTCGCCGAGAGCTCTCACCTACTGCATGTTGCGGACGCAGGATGGACGCACGCTTGGCGTGAAACAGGGAGACCGAATCCTTGACGTGGGCAGCGCTGGGAAACGTCTGGGCGTCAAAGTGCCGGAAACCACCGATGACGTTATCGCGGGGCGTAACCTCAGCGGGTTGTACAAGGTCTTGTCGTCAACCGCCTCTCTAAAGGACGCCTTCGTCGAGGAGAAGCACGCCCGCTTTGGCCCCTGCCTGACGAGGCCCGAGAAAATCATCATTCTTGGCCTCAACTATCGCCGGCATGCGGTGGAAATCGGGACGCCCATCCCCAAGGCTCCGGTCCTTCTCAATAAGTAAAACAACGCGCTCTCGGGTCATGGTGGGACCATCAAGCTCCCAACCAAGGTCGCGACGAAGTTCGATTACGAAGTGGAACTGCAGGTCATCATCGGCAAGACCGCGCGCGACGTGAACGAAGCAGACGCGCTGAGCTACGTCTTTGGCTACGCCACGGGCAATGACTTCACTGCTCGTGACCTGCAATTTCGCGATGGGAAGGCATCGCAGTTCATGATTGGGAAAACCTCGGACGGGTTCATGCCGGTAGGCCCTTGGCTGGTTGGCGCCGAGCTTATCGGGGATCCGCAAAAACTCGCTGTCGACTGCCGTGTTAACGGCGAGACGCGCCAATCCTCGAATACCAGCGACATGATTTTCTCGTGCGCGCAAATCATCAGCTACGCCTCACAAGTCTTTACACTCAGTCCCGGCGATCTCATCTCCACCGGCACACCTGAGGGCTTGATCATGGGCAAGCCCGAGAACCAGCAGGTCTGGCTTAGAGCCGGTGACAACATCGCCTGCAGTGTCGAAAAACTCGGGGAGTTGAGCTTCGAATTGGTCTGAGGGCGCCACCCTATTCGCATACTCGGCGGCTTCGCCAGTTGGGTCGACTCCTTCAGAAGCAGTCACGGCGACTTCAGCGAGGTCGGTTCGAGTCCTATCGAGGCAAGAGTCCGGCAAGTGGCTGATCTGGCGCTGGGAGCGTCGGGCGCTTCAGGAAAGCACCCCACCTTTTCTCCGTTCCTGACGCGCGGCCGACCGTCGTGGGGACTTCTTCCCTTCCGTGCCTCAGGCCGAGGGGTCGTTGGGGGGGTCTTTGGAGCGAGTACGAGTCACCCCGGTCAGGATCCCGATCCCTAGCAAGACGACGGAGGCGATGATCACCCATTGGGTGGGTGCTCCCGCCTTAATCAGGCCCCAGGCCACGCCGGCGATGACGACCAGAAATCCCACCACATAAAGAGCAAAAGACATGGTGCAGGCTCCTCCCGCCCTAAGTGCGGCAATATATGCAGGAGTCGCCCATCTCGGGCGGAATGATCGCTCAGGTAATGGCGAAGCTGGCTTCACTGCGTGCGAGTTCATCGGCCTCCGGGGAAGGCGCTCTGATCGATGCGGAGACCGGACCGCGGTAGGATCGCTCACGTCCACCCTCCCTCAGGAGAAACAGTGATCACCGTCTATGGTTCGACACCATCTGGGAACTGCTGGAAGGTCCGTCAGATTCTCGAGCTCACAGGTCGTCCCTACCGGTGGGTTGAGACCGACTCGAATGCCGGCGCCACGAGGACACCGGAGTTCTTGAGGATGAATCCCAACGGAAAGGTGCCGCTCGTCGAGCTCGACGACGGAGCGCACCTGACCGAATCAGACGCCATCCTCGCCCATTTTGCCGAAGGCACCGCGTGGCTACCCGCCCCCGGACTTCCTCGGACGCGTGTCTTCGAATGGCTCTTCTTCGAGCAATACAGCCATGAGCCCTACATCGCCGTGGCCCGCAATTGGATCCGTTACCTGAAGGCCAAAGAGCGGTACGCGGACCGACTTCCGGACATCTGGGAGCGCGGACACCGCGCGCTCAGTCTCATGGAAGGACGGCTGTCGACGCACCCCTGGCTCACCGACTCCGGGATGACCATCGCCGACATCGCGCTCTTCGCGTACACCCACGTCGCCGAGGAAGGCGAGTTCGACCTGGGCCGGTACCCCGGAGTGCGGGCGTGGCTCGACCGCGTCCGCCTCCAGCCTGGGATCCGACCTCTCGCCTAAACCGCAGCGCTATTTTTGTTGCTTGCGATGCTCCAGCAGACTGCAGGCGTTGATTGCCTTGGCCGGGTCAACCGCGTCCTGCCCTAGGTCAACGTGCGAAATGATGCCCTGCTTGTCGATGACGAACGTCGCCCGTTGCGCCAGGTCGTAACTCGTGGTGCCAACCTGCTTCACGCGCATCGGCACTCCATACTGCTTGAGCACCTTGAGGCCTGGATCGCTGAGCAGTGGAAAGTGCACGTCGAGTTGCTTCGCAAATGCACCATTTGCCGCCGGACTGTCGCCGCTGATGCCGAATACCACGGTGTCGCTTGCTTCCAGCTTGGGCCCATCAGCCTGATAGGCTTTGAGTTCGCTGCTTCAGGTGTCGGTAAAGGCCAGCACGTAAAAGACCACAACGACGTTCTTCTTGCCGCGAAAATCGCTCAGTTTGACTTCTTTCCAGTCGTTGCTGAGCAGCGTGAAGTCGGGGGCCTTGTCTCCCGTAGCAAGCATGCGGGAAGCCGGAGCCGGACTTTGCGCAAGCGCCGGGGAAGCAAGACCAAGCGCGAACACTGCACTCAACAGCCAGAACGCCTTCATCGGTGCACTCCTTTCAGATGAGACCACACGTCGTGAGAAGCAAATCTCCAAAGCGGCCGCGCCTCGCGTCCTCATCGCGAGCCGGCTGGCCTACCAGCCCTTCGTTCCAGGAGCTGATCCCAGGAATGCTCGGATGGCGCCTGCAATCTCCTCGACATGGGTCTCCAGGGCGAAATGCCCCGTGTCGTAGAAGTGCACCTCGGCCTTTGGCAGATGGCGGCGAAAGGCCTGAGCTCCGGCGGGTAGAAAGATGGGGTCGTTCTTTCCCCACACGGCAAGGAGCGGCGGCTGTCTCGTTGCGAAGTACTCGTGAAACTGGGGGTAGAGCGCAACGTTCTGAGCATAGTCGAGTGTCAGGTCGAGCTGGATTTCCTCGACGCCGGGGCGCGCCAGGAGCGCGGAGTCCAGTGTGTAGGCCTCCGGTGCAACAAACATCTCGTTCGGCACGCCTTGCACGTATTGCCATTTGACCGTTTCCGGCGTGAGTAAAGCGCGAGCAACGTCTCGGTTCGCCGGAGTGGGGTCTCTCCAATACGCCTGCAGCGGCTTCATGGCGCTGCTGAAACCCTCCTCGTAGGCGTTGCCATTCTGCGAGATGATGGCTGTGACGCGTTCCGGCCGGGAGACGGCGAGTCGAAAGCCAACCGGAGCGCCGTAGTCGAAGACGTAGAGCCCGTACTGGGCGAGCTCCAGCGCATCCGTAAACGCTTCGACGACCTTGGTGAGATTGGCGAACGTGTAACGAAACTGGTCCCGATCGGGCCGCGTTGAGAAACCAAACCCCGGAAGGTCCGGCGCCACGAGATGGTAGCGGTCCTCGAGCAGCGGGAGCAGGTTGCGGAACATGTGCGAAGAGCTCGGAAAGCCATGAAGCAGCAGAAGCGTCGGGCTCTGTCGAGTTCCGGCTTCACGGTAGAAGATCTTGTGGCCGGGGATGCTTGCTGTTCGAAATCGAATCATGTTCCGAGGTTCTCCAAGACACGCGACGAGTCATGAGCGTCCAGCTCGACGACGCCCGTCGCCTCTTGCGTGATCCCACACACTCTACCGAGCCGCAGGCCGCCAACACCACCCAGCGCCGTCCGATCCTCTCGGCCCGGACAGGGTCTTTTCGCATCGGCCAAAGTCGGCCAGACTCCAGGAGCCCTCTTGCCAGTGGAGTGCCCATGTGCCGGAGCATCCGCGTGCTCTACAACTTCGAGCCCCCGACCACACGCGATGAGATTCGCGCCGCGGCCGGACAGTTTGTCCGCAAGGTCAGCGGACTTCCTCGTCCCTCGGCAGCCGACACCGTCGCCTTCGAGCGAGCCATCGTCGAGATCGCAGCGAGCACAGAAAAGCTCTTGGCCGCACTGAGCGCTCGGACCGCCGTGCGGACGCGCGAGCATGAACGGGAGAAAGCGCGAGCTCGATGGACATCCCGTTCGGAGCGCATCTCCGCGCGATGAGACATGCGGTGTGAATGCGGCGCGTGATTCGTGCCACCACGTCTCTTGCCTTCCGAAGCTGGCCGCGCATTCCCATCGCCAACTCCCGCGCGCTCCGGTGTGGGGCTCTGTCGGCGAGCACGGCGACCGATGGCCAGTGCAGTCCTCGTGACTTGAAAGTGCCCGACCGCGCGCCACACTGCGCGTGTCTTTTTCGTCCGCGCAGACCCACCGTCTCGCTCGCAAGACGCCTTTATCGTCTCGCGCGATGCAGGCGCTAGCCACTCCTCTTTCCTGAAAAAAACTACACGCCGGAAGACGCGAAGTATTTCGGCGTCTCCATTTCAAAACGTTCGGGAAGGGCCCAACCTGGCAGGTCGACCAATCAAGTGTCTTGCCGGGAGTCCTTGTAATGAAATCCAGATTCAGTTCTTCCTTCACGCGTCCCGCCCTGCTGATGCTTGCCTTGGCGGCGTTCGCCTGCGACTCCTCGAATTCCAACACGCTTCCGGATGGCGGGACGTTCAATCCAACAGCGCCCACGGTCGCTTCGACCTCTCCAATGAATCTGGCAACTGGCGTTGCCCTGAACGGAAGTGTCGCCGCCACCTTCAGCCTGCCCATGGATTTGGCCACCCTCAGCACGTCCACCTTCACCGTGACCTTCGGGGCCAACCCGTCGCAGCTTCAGGGCACGGTGATTTATGCCAATTCGACGGCGACCTTCTGGCCGGCAGTGCACCTGGCCAGCAACACGACCTACACCGCCACGCTCACCACCGGCGCCAAGAGCGCCTCGGACGTCGCGCTCGGGGCAGCGTACGTCTGGACCTTCACCAGCGGCGACACCGTCGTGGCGGGTGTGCCTGTCAGCCTTGGAGCTGCCGGCGACTACGCCATCCTCGCAAAGAGCGCCATCTCCACCGTTCCGACGTCGGCCATCACCGGCGACATTGGACTCAGCCCCGCGGCGGCCACTTACATCACCGGCTTCCCGCTGACCCCCGCCGCCAGCAACGTCTTCTCCACCTCACCGCAGGTGACGGGGAAAATCTACGCAGCCGATTATGCAGTCCCCACGCCATCAAACCTGACGACTGCCATCAACGATATGGCGACCGCTTACACCGACGCGGCGGGCCGCGCGCCGGACGTCACCGAGCTCGGCGCTGGCGATATTGGCGGGAGGACGTTGAGCGCTGGTGTCTACAGGTGGAGCACCGGCCTGTTGATTCCGACGGATGCCACGCTGAATGGCAGCGCCACGGATGTGTGGGTGCTCCAGGTCGCTCAGAATCTCACGGTGAGCAACGGAGTGGTGCTTCACATGACGGGAGGCGCACTGGCCAAGAACGTCTTCTGGCAAGTCGCCGGCAGCGTGGACCTCGGCACCACGTCTCAGTTCGAGGGCAACGTGCTTTCCCAGACGATGGAGAACCTTCGGACGGGCGCTTCCATCAACGGCAGGCTCTTGGCCCAAACGGCGGTCAGCATCGACGCCAGCACGGTCATCGAGCCGGCTCCCTAGTTGCCGGCAACGGCAAGTACCCAAGCCAGACTTCGAAGGCGACCTCGTGTGGAGCTAACCGGGATCGAACCGGTGACCTCTTGAATGCCATTCAAGCGCTCTCCCAGCTGAGCTATAGCCCCGAACTTGCTGGACCCGGTGCCGAAGATGCGCGGCCCCGGGGGCCCGTGCTCATAGCGGATCCTGTCCTCGCTCGCCAGTCCCTGAGCGCGCGACCGCTGGCTCTCGCACGGCATGGCCCTCCCCGGACTCGAACCGGGACGCCCGTGAAGGCAATGGATTTTGAGTCCATCGCGTCTACCAATTCCGCCAGAGGGCCGACGTCCAGCGCCTGAAGGGCGCCGGCGGCGGTCATACACCGGGCAAGCCCACGGCCGAAACCCCGGTTCTCGTCGTTGCCCCCGGGTAGCGAAGTGTGGCTAAAGCAGTGCCCGAAACCATGTACAACCTGCTCATTGCCCTCGCTGTCGGGCTGGCCGTCGCCGTGGCCGTGCTCCTCGCTCACCTGCCCTGGTACGCCGCTCTGGTTCCGGGATTCCTGGCTTTCGCCGGCGCGTTTCTCCTCCTGGCGCGCCGCGTGGGACAGAAGGTCAAGGCCATCATGGACCAGGCTCAGAAGGAGCTGTCCGTGCAACCGAGCAGCCCCCGGGAACGGCAGCAACGCATCGACAAGGGCGTCAAGACGCTCGAGTCGGCTCTGGTTTGGGACAAGTGGCAGCCCTTCATCGGGGGCGAGATTCACGCCCAGATTGGGATGGTCCAATACATGGTGAAGGACTACGCCCAGGCGGAACCCCACCTGCGGAAGGCCGGTCCTCGCAATGGACTGGCCTTGGCGCTCTTGGCCGCTCTGCACTACCAGCGCAAGGAATACGCCGAGATGGAGCGTGCCTTCGAGGGGGCGGTGAAGGGCCAGAAGAAGGAAGGCGTCCTCTGGGCGGCGTATGCCTGGTGCCTCCTTCAGCACAAGGAGAAGGACAAGGCCCTCCAAGTCATGAACCGGGCCGTGGTGGCCAATCCCAGCGACGAGAAGCTCAAAGCTGGTCTCGTGGCCCTCCAAAACGACAAGAAGCTGAAGATGAAGGCCTGGGAGCCGCTGTGGTGGCAGTTCGGCCTGGAGACACCGCAGGAGATGATGGGTGGTCGCCAGGTCCGCTTCCAGCGCCACTGACGCTTCTCAACCCAGTTCTGCGTAGGGCGGAGCGACGAAGCGCGCACCCGGCTCCCGGCGAAACCAGGTCCGTTGACGCTTGGCGAAAGCGCGGGTCTGCTTCTCGGCATCCGCCTTGGCCTCGAGCAGCGTCATCCGCCCCTCCACCACCGCCAGCGCCTGGCGGTAGCCGACGCTCCCCATGGCCGGCGCCTGACGGTAGCCGCGGCTGACGAGGGCCTCGACCTCCTCCACCAGCCCGTTGGCGAACATGTCTCGCGTGCGGTTGGCAATGGCACGCGTGAGCACGTCTCGCGGGGGGTCCAAAAACCAGAGCGTGTAGGGGTGGCGCGTCGCTTCGAAGCGGTGGAACTGATGCGCCGCGGACGCTGCTTTACCCGTCACTTCGAAAATCTCCAGGGCCCGAACCACCCGCAGGGTGTCCGCGACAGCGATGCGTCGTGCCGACTCCGGATCGACCTCGGCCAATCGGGCGTGTATGGCGTCGGGGCCAACGCCTCGGGCCTCCTGCTCGAGCCGTGCGCGCAGTTCGGGGTCTGGAGGCCCCGTCGACAAACCGTGCAGGAGCACGCGGATGTAGAGGCCCGTGCCACCCACCACCAGGACCGGTCGACCGCGCGCGGCGATGTCGAGAATGGCGGCGTCAGCCATGGCCTGGAAACGCGCCGCCGTGAACTGGTCAAGTGGGTCCACGACTGAGACGAGATGGTGCCGGACGCGCGCCAGCGCTTTTTCGTCGGGCTTGGCCGTCCCGACATCGAAGTACCGGTAGACTGCCTGAGAGTCGGCACTGACAATCTCCGCTCCCTGGCGTTCGGCGATGTCCAGGGCCAGCGCGCTCTTCCCCGCCGCCGTTGGACCGGCGATGACGGTGAGCGGAGTAGGCGCACTCACCGGCCGTGCGCGGCGAGCGCCGCCGCCACGGCGTCGAGGCGCACTCGGATGACGTCGCCACCGGCGAGGGGTTTCAGCTCACCCTCCCCGCTCGCGAGTTCTCGCTCTCCGAGGACCAACGCAAAGCGGGCACCACTCTTGTCCGCCCGTTTCATCTGACTCTTCAGCGAGCCACCGCGGGGGTCGAAATCCACAGCGTGTCCCTTGCGGCGCAGCTCACTGACCAGGCGAAAGGCGTGGTCCTGGGCAACCGCGTCCGCCACCGCCACGAAGAGGTCGGCCGTCCCCTCCTCGCGCTTTCCGCTCTCGGCAAGCAAAAGACAAATTCGGTCCATGCCCATGGCCCAGCCCACTGCTGGCACGTCCGGCCCCCCCAACTCTTTCACCAAGGTGTCGTATCGACCGCCACCGCCGAGGGCAGTCGCCGTGCCTAAGGCCGGAGCATCGGCGAGGAACTCGAATGCCGTTCGGGTGTAGTAGTCGAGGCCACGGACCATTCGGGGATTGAGCGTATAGGGCGCGTGGATGGCGTCGAGCTTGCGTTGCAGCGCTTCGAAGTGGTCTCGGCACGGCTGGCACAACGCGTCTGTGATGCGCGGTGCCGCTCCGACGATTGCCTGGCACTTGGGGTTCTTGCAGTCCAGGACTCGCAAGGGGTTGCGTTCGACACGTTCCTGGCACTCGGGACAGAGCTCGGCCTTGTGCTGCACAAGGTAGCTCTTGAGCGACTGGAGGTAGGCCGGACGGCAAGTCCCATCTCCCAGTGAGTTGAGCTCCAAGCGGACACCGCTCAGGCCGAGCGCGTCGAAGAATTGGAGACCGAGGTCAATCAACTCCGCGTCCTGGGCTGGTTCAGCGGACCCGTAGGCCTCTCCGCCCATCTGCCAGAACTGCCGGTACCGCCCGGTCTTCATCCGCTCATAGCGGAACATCGGCCCGACGTAGTACCAGCGCGTGGTCGGCTCACGAACGTGGATGGCGTGCTCGATGTAGGCGCGCACCGCCGGCGCGGTGTTCTCCGGTCGGAGCGACAGGCTCCGGCCCGCCCGGTCCTCAAACGTGTACATCTCCTTCCCGACGATGTCGGTCGTCTCGCCGACGCTGCGTATGAAGAGCGCGGTGTCCTCGAGGATGGGCGTGCGGATCTCCTGGTACCCGAAGCGACGGAACGTCTCGCGCGCCCGGGCCTCGAGGAAGTGCCAGGTGGCTATGTCAGGCGGAAGAAGGTCGTTCATCCCCTTCACGCCGCCGACACGCTGACTCATCGAACCTCTCCAATGCGCCGACCCATCGTCACATGCTCTCCTGGCCGAAGCGTCGCGTCCCAAGTTACGCGACCGGCGGCAAAGAGCACTACCACCGTGGAGCCCATCTCAAAACGTCCAAGCTCGTCGCCCTTCGCAAGTGGAAGCGGGGAGGCAAAGTTTCGCGCCGCTGGCGCCCGTCCGGACTCGGCCAGCACGTCGTCGTAGGCGGCCCGCATGCGACCCACGCAGGTGGCGCCCACCATCACCACCGCGCAGCGGCCGGCCGGGGTGTCGAGCCAGGTCACCAACCGTTCATTGAGCGCAAAGAGACCCGGGACCGAACGCACGCTGGCTGGGTTCACTGGCCACAACTCACCCGGCAGGTAGCGCCAGCCGGCGATACTTCCTCCCAAGGGGGCATGCACCCGGTGGTAGTCGCGAGGCGAGAGGTAAAGGGTGGCGAAGCTTCCTCGGTCGGCGAATGGAAGCGCCGCTGCAGCATCCCCCAGGAGCTCAGCAACCGGGTACGTGACTCCCTTGGCCTGCACGCAGGCGCCCTGCTCGATGACGCCTGCCTCGCTGACTGTACCGTCGACGGGCGATACGACAACCCGCTCGCCGACATCGATGGGCCTCGCGCCCGCTTTCAGCCCACGCGAGAAGAACTCGGAAAAGGTACGGTAGGCTTCCAAGGGCAGTTCCGCTTCGTCGAGCTGGACGCGGTACGCCCGGGAGAAGCGGCGCATCGCCACGCGATGCAAGCTTGCCGGGGCCTGCGCTCGCGTGAGGTTCCCCACAGCGCGAGAGAGCGCAGCACGCGGCAACAGCCGCACCAGCGTCATAAAAGTCCGGTCTCGCATGCGACAGGAGTCGCTCTTAACCCGCGTCGCCCGCCGCCGCCGGAACTGCACCTCCACCGTCCTGCGAAGGCGGCGGGGGCGGCGGACGCACCAGCGCGGACTTGGGCACCACGCCGATGATGGCCTGTCCGTCGGCCACGACGATGGCGTCCATGAAGCGCGGGTGCTCGGTCCGGCAGCGGCTCACATCGACGAGCTCGTAGCTGTCCCGCGGGCCGGCGCCCTGGACGTTAACTGGCCCAGCAATCTGGAAACAGTCGGCGAAGCGTCGATTGAACTCATCCAGGGGCATACCGGCGGTCGGCTGCAAAGCCTCGGCCGGACCAGCATCCGGCGGCGGAATGACTGCCGCCTTGGCAGGGGCTTCGACCACCGGCTCGCGGGGCGCGTTGCTGACCGTGGATGGGGTACGGGCAGCCGAGGCCGCGGCCTGGGCGTCGTCGAGGGCCTTCTGCATCCGCGCTCTTCCTTCGCGGATGCGGCTCAGAAGGTCGGCCGCCGCCTGCGCATCGAGCGAATCGGCAGGCACACGCTGCAAGAGGGCCTCCACCTCGTGCATCTTTGGGTCGAGAAACGCGTCGTCCAGCCGTTGCGCGTAGAGCTTGTTGAAGGACTCAGAGGCCCGGGAGAACTCAGGGCTCGGGTCTCGGTGTCGGCTGCATCCGGTGCAGCTGAGGACGACCACTGCGAGGACGACGAGGATCCGGGGCACGGTGGAGGTGCTTACCTCACTCGGGGCCGCGCCGCGAGATTCCATGAGCCGGTTCAGACCCCGAGAAAGAGGCGTCGACCAAAGTTTGGGGCGAGGCCGGCCTCGTCTATTCGCCGCGCCGCGCCTTGGATGTCGTACGGAACCCGGATGTATTCCACGGTCCGAGCCGACGTATCACACACCACGAAGCAGGCTCGATTGTCGTAGTCCCGGGGTTGACCGACGCTCCCCACGGAGATGAGGTACTGGAACCCGCGGCGGATGGAGAACTTCTGCGCCACGACGTCGGCCACCTGACCACTGCCGAAAGCGAACGCCTTGCAGAGGTGACTGTGCCCAATGAAAGTGACCTCGGCCAGGTCCTCGGCGAAGGGCATCAACTCCCGGGCCTGCTGGAGCGCGAAGACGTACTCGTAGGCACGAGGGTCGACCGGCGAGCCATGCGAGAAGCCAACTTCGCCGATGCGGTAGGTGAAGGGCAGACTTCGGAGCCAGGCGAGGTTCTCTTCGTTGAGCACCTGCGCTGACCAGTCCAGGGCGTGCCGGGCTGCGTCGTAATAGAAGGAGTAGTCCATCCTTCCGGCGACGGCCGCGTCGTGGTTTCCGAGCAGGGTGACCTCGGCGACGCTGCGCACCAGCTCACAACAGGCATTGGGGGACGCACCGTAGCCGACGATGTCGCCGAGGGAGACCACACGGTCCACCTTCGCGTCGTCAACCACATGGAGCACCGCCGTCAGCGCCTCGAGATTCGAGTGGACGTCGGAGAGGATGGCAACGCGCATGCCCGTGGGGACTACCACCCTAGCAGGGCAGGCCGCCGTGAGCAGCAAACACCCTGGAGCCGGTGTGTGCCGCTTGCCCCAAGGCCGCCGGGCGTGGTTTCAGGGGCTTCCACTCGCTGCCCACCTCACCTCCGGAAACCTCCATGCGCCTCGTCGTCACCGGGTCACTCGCCTACGACTACCTGATGACGTTCCCCGGCCGCTTCCGGGACCACCTGCTTCAGGACCGGATGAATCGGATGACGGTGAGCTTCCTCGTGGACGACATGCGGAAGCTCCGGGGAGGCGTTGCCGGAAACATCACCTACTCCCTGGCCCTCCTTGGCGAGCGTCCGCTGCTGGTGGCCACCGCTGGAGACGACTTCGAGGAGTACCGAGGGGCCCTGGAAGCCGCCGGCGTTGACACCTCCGGCGTTAGAGTCGTGTCCGGAACCTTCACCGCCTCGTGCTTCATCAACACCGACCAGGACGCCAACCAGCTGGTCGCCTTCTACGCCGGCGCTCTGGCCCATTCCCAGCTCGCCTCCCTCGACCCGCTCGGGCTCGGACCCTCGGATTTGGTGGTCATCAGCCCGGCGGACCCGGCGGCGATGGAGGCCTGCGTGGCCAGTTGTCTGAAGGCGCGGGTGCCCTACCTCTTTGACCCGGGCAAGCAGACGCCCCGCCTCGAAGCTGAACAGATTCTCACGGGAATGAAGACGGCCGCTGTCGTCGTCGGCAACGACTACGAGTTCGGCTTGATGGCCCAGAAGACCGGGCAGAGCGAGGCGGCTCTGCAGGCCTTCGCGCCAGTAACGGTGGTCACCAAGGGAGAACTCGGGTCGACCATCCTCGTGCGCGGACAGCCGCCGGTGGAGATTCCAACGGCACCGATTGGGGAGCTGGTCGACCCCACTGGGGCCGGGGATGCCTACCTCGCCGGGCTCATCTTCGGCGTCGCGCACCAGCTGGCGTGGCCCACCGTGGGCCGCGTGGCGGCGCTGACGGCTGCCTACGCCATCGAGCAGCGGGGGTGCCAGGAGCACCACTTCACGCGCCCCCAATTCCTCGCGCGCTACGCGAAGGCCTTTGGAGCGTCGTCGGAGTTGGAACGCACTTTCGCCGGGTGAGCGGCTGACGGCCGAGTCAGGGCTTCACCGGTGTCACGGTGAGAATGGCCTTCAGGTCGTCGTCCGTGAAGTGAATGCCTCCACCGAGGAAATAGTCGCGCCCGGAAAGCAGTCGGTTGTCGAGGGTACTGCGCACGGGGGGATTGAAGACGTCATCGATGCCACCGCTGAGGAAGAGGTGCTGGAAGAGTGTCACGTTCGCGCTCACCCGGAGCCGCGGGTAGCGAAGTGCCTGGTCACCGAAGTTGAAGATGTCGGTCTTGATCGCCAGAACGTCGTTGAAGAAGTTGAGGTCCGCCCCGACACCTCCCGTGCTCTCGATGATGCCGAAGCGGAACGTCGCGAAGTAGTAGCGCTTCGCGAACTCGGCGTTGAACTTGAGCGTGTAATTGGTGGTGGTGAGCTTTTGCACGGCAGGCTGGTAAAGGCCCGGTGGGTTGGTCACCACGTAGGAGACGTTGGTGTCTCCCAGTGGATCGTCGACCACCCCAAGCAAGTAGTACTTGTCCGGGCTGGGGATGATTTTGACGGCGACCTCGTTACGCGCCGACTGCGCGTTGAAGAGATAGACACTGCTCAGTGAGACCTCGGTCTGCAATGACGTGAGGCGGTTGGCGTAGTCGGCCACCCCCTGGACCGCCTCGTTCACTTGCTGGCCAGTCCGCTCGTCCTCGATGAGCTTGCCGACCGGGCCCTTGCCGTCACGGATGTCCTGGGTGACTTGCGCCAGGTTCTCCAGCGTCTTGTCGAGCTTCTGGAGCGTGGACTGAACCTGGCTATTCTCCGGTTGGTTTCCCTTCAGAGTGTTCTTGACGTCGGCCATCACCGAACGCACATCCTCGGAGATGGTGCGGATGTTCTCGACGATTTCCCGGACACTGCGGTCCTCGCCCCGGGTCGCTTCGCGCAAGACACCACTCACGTCTCGGACATTCTCGAGGATGGAAGCGATGTTCGCTTGGCTGTTGCGAGCCGTGTTCTCCACCAGCGAGGAGAGCTGGGTGAGGTTGTGGAGGATGGTCTGGAGCGATGCCTCACCCGCGTCGCCTCCGAGGGTGTCGCGCAGAGAATGGGTCACCGCCTGAATATCCGAGGTAATCAGCGCCAACGAATCGAACAGCGACTGCATCCCTTGAGCGTCGATAACGTTCCGAATCACGCCCCCATCCGGCATGAGCGGCGCGCCGGGTGACCCGGGTTGCAGGTCGAGGAGGAAGTCTCCGAGAAACGATTCGCTGCGCTTGATGAGTGATGCGTCGATGTGCAGGCCGAGGTCCTTGCGGACTTTGATGGTCAGTCGGGCACGGTCTCCAATCAACACGATGTCGGTGATCTCGCCCACCGGGATACCAGCCGTTTGGACCCGACTGCGCTTACCGAGGCCCGAGGCGTCCCGGAAATAGGCAATCACGGTCATCGTCTCTCCGCTGGAGAAGACGCCCCGCTTCAGGACGATCAAGAAGGCGGCGAGGAACGCCGCCGAGACCAGCACGAAGAGTCCGACGCGGAACGGGGTGAGAAACGTCTTCACGGGCCGAGGGCTCCGACGGCGGAACGCCCTTTCCTCGACCTTAGCCGGCGGAACGTGTTCACGGGAGCTAGTTCTTCCCGAACCATGTCGAGAGGAAGAGCTTGACCGCCGGGTGAGTGCTGCGACGCACTTCCGCCGGAGGGGCGTGGGCTACGATTCTGCCCTCCGCGAGGAAAGCGATCTGGTCAGCGACCTTGAATGCCGAAGCCACATCATGGCTGATGACCAGGCTGGTGACTCCGAGCTTCGCCTTCGCGGTGAGGATCATCTCGTCGACGTAGTCGGTGGTGATCGGGTCCAACCCGGTGGTGGGCTCGTCGTAAAGGACGATTTTCGGATCGCGGACGATGGCCCGCGCCAGACCAACGCGCTTGCGCATGCCTCCCGAGAGGTCGGCCGGGTAGCGGTCTGCCACATCGTGGAGGCCGACGATGGCGAGCTTCTCGTCGACGCGCTTGCGCATCTCCGCCTCTGAAAGCTTTGCGTGTTCACGGAGTGGAAAGGCGACGTTCTCATAGACGGTCATCGAGTCGAAGAGCGCTGCTCCCTGGAAAACCATCCCAAACTTGCGTCGCACGCGCTCCATCTCCAGGTCATCGAGCGGAACCACGTCCTCGCCATCGACGAAGACCTGTCCGCTGTCGGGCTTGAGCAGTCCGATGATGTGCTTCATGAGCACCGTCTTGCCCGATCCAGACCCCCCGAGGATGACGCAAGTCGTCCCTTCCTCGACGTCCAGGTTCACGCCGGTCAGCACCTGCTTTCCGTCAAAGGACTTGTACAAGTCCCGTACGGAAATCATCGCTTGACGGTCCGCCATTAGTGGAAGAGCAAGCCCAGCAAGTAGTCGAGAATGAAGACGGACACCGCCGACGACACCATCGCCTGCGTCGTCGCTTGCCCGACTCCCTTGGCCCCTCCGGTGGCGTAATAGCCGCGGTAACAGGCGATGAGCATGACCACCAGGCCGAAAACGCCCGCTTTCACCAGGCCCTCGGTCACATCGGTGGGGTCAACGATGTCCTGGATACGAAGCAGGAACGTTCCGACCGAGAGCCCCTTCACCAGGACGGCGACGACGAAGGCCCCGAACACGCCCGTCGTGTCAAAGAGCATGGCCAGAAGCGGCCCCATGAGCAATCCGGCCAACACGCGCGGTACGAGGAGGTACTGGACGGGGCTGACGGCCATCGTCTCCAGAGCGTCGACCTGCTCGGTGACGCGCATGGTGCCGAGCTCGGTACAGGTGGCCGAGCCGGCGCGCATGGTGATCATCAGCGCCGTGAGAACCGGCGCCAGCTCGCGGGTGATGGTGATGGCCACGGTAGGCCCAACCAGGCTCTCGGCGCCGAAACGCTCAAAGGCGCTCCAGGATTGGGTCGCGAAGACCATCCCTGTGAAGAGGCCCGTCAGCCCGACGATGAGCACCGAGCCGACGCCCACGAAGTCCAGCTGTCCGAAGAGGTTCGCCACTCGGAAGGGCGGGCGAACCATCCACCGGGTCACCGAGGCCGCGAGGCCAACCACCCCGACGAGGGCCTGAATGCCGCCCAGCACCCGCTCGCCAACCCATTCCACGGCGAGGGTGAAGGCGGACGCGGACTTGGGCTGCTGTCTTTCGACCTCCTCCGTCATCGAGCTCGCCCCTGGGCGCCAGCGCCGTCCGGAGTGTGCACCGCCACCCTAGGCACACGCGCGCCCACGCAGCACAAGACCTCGTAGGGGATGGTCTCCACCCAGCCTGCAACCTCCACCGCCCCAATATTGTCCTGGCCCTGCTGCCCGAGCAGCACCACCTCGTCGCCCAGGGAAGCTGCGGCAACATCGGTGACGTCCACCATGCACAAATCCATGCACACCCGGCCCACCACCGGCGCACGCTGTCCCCGCACCAGCACCTGGGCGCGGTTGGACAGACGGCGTGAGTAACCATCGGCATAGCCAACTGGCAGGGTGGCAATCCGCGTCGGACGACGGGCCGTCCACGTCCCTCCGTAGGAGACCGGGGTCCCCGGGGCCACGGTCTTCAGGTGAACCACGGCCGTTTTCCAGCTGAGAACGGCTTCCAGTGGTCGCAGCGGGGCAATCCACTTGGCGGGAGAGACCCCGTACAGGGCGAGGCCCGGTCGGACGAGGGTGAAGACCGTCCCATCGCGCGCCGGGGCCAGGGCGACCATGGCCGCCGAGTTGGCCAGGTGGCGCCACCGCGGTCGAAAACCGGCTGCATCAACATCGGCGAGGACGCCGTGAAAGCGAACCATCTGCTCCTGGGTGGTGACGGCATCGCTGAGGTCAGCGTTGGCGAAGTGCGAAAAGACACCCTCGAGGTCCACTCCCAACTCGCGGGCGCGGACGAGCAGCGCGGGGACCTCATCGGGGAGAGCGCCGAGCCGCGCCATGCCCGTGTCCACCTTGAGCTGGGCTCGCGCCTTGACCCCCAGCCGCGCACTGGCCTTGGCCAGGGCCTCGAGATGGTCCATTCGGAAGAGCGCCGGAACGAGTCGCCCCTCCACCAGCGCCTCCCAGGCGCCCTCGTAGGCGCCACCAAGCACCACAATCTCGCCGCGAACACCGACCCGCCGGAGCGCGAGCCCTTCCTCGACGAGGGCCACGCCGAGCAGCTCGACCCCCTCCGCCTCGAGTGCCGGAGCGACGAGCGACGCTCCGTGCCCATAGGCGTCGGCCTTCACCATGGCCAGAAGCGCCATGCCGGGCGCGCCTTCCCTCAATGTCCGGACGTTGCGCACCAATGCGCCCAAATCGACCTCGGCGCGCGTCGGACGGATGCGGAGGGGCTCCATGTGAGTGTCACGCGGGGGCGGCTGGCGACAGCAGCGCGTACCGTCGGCGGCAAGGCGAGTCAAGGTGTGGTTCCGGGGCCACGGGTCCGTGTCATAGAGTGCAGTCCTCTTCACAGGGCGGGCCAAAGCCCTGCTCAAGCGAGGCATGGGTGACGACGCGGGTGGGTGGAGAGGTGGATAGCTTCTGCGGCAAGTGCAAGATGTTGCTCGCACACACGGTGTTGGCCATGGTGGCAAAGACCATCGCCCGTGTGCGCTGCAACACCTGCGGGACGGACCACGCCTTCCGCCGGGCACCCGGGAGCCCATCCACGACCGCCGTCCGCGGAACGCCGCGGGCAGCGCGTGTGCTCGTCGGATTTGCAGCACAGATTGAGGCGCGGGGAGCAAGCAGCGCTCGTACATACAGCCCGCAGGCGACGTTTCAGGTCGACGAGCTCATCGCTCACCCCACCTTCGGCCTGGGCATCGTCCAGGCGGTCCGACGGGACAAAGTCGACGTTGCCTTCAAAGCCAGCGAGCGGACCCTCATCCACGGACGCCCAGGAGCCGGCGCTGGACCCGAAAGCCAACCGGCCGGGACTTGATGCAGAGGTTGCGACGTTCGCTTCAGGCCAGGGCCGGTGTCTGTTCCGGACTCGCCGCGCTCCTCGTCGGCATGGGAGGGCAGGCGGCGCCGCTGGTGGATGCCGAGCCCTCGCGTGTCGTCCTCGGAGCCGGGACGCAGGTTCGCATCAGCGTCCGAGGCAGCGGCGGACAGCTCCACGGTGTGGCCAGCGCCGGAACGCTCGTCCCGGCCAGCTCGGACGCAGGAGTGGTCCGATTTCTCTGGACGCCGCCTGAGGCGCGCGCGCCATTCATCGCGGTCCTTGCCTTCTGGGAGGGCAGTCCCCTCGCCCTCGGAAGCGTCACCACCCTCAGCCTGCCCTGCAGCAGTCGCACCGAGCTCGCGATTGACACTGAACCGGGCGCCCGGGTGACGGTTGAGATTGCCGGTGCGCACTTCGGCCCACGCCGGGCAGATGCTCGCGGCAAGCTGCGGATGCCGGTCGAGGTCGCGCCCTTGGCCCATGAGGCACGCATCACCGCGGAGGTGGGAGAACAGGGCAAGGTGCGGGTGGTGCCCTTGCCCGTGGCACCGAGTCCCTGGGTCTGGGTGCTCGAGCCTGCCGCGCTCGTTCCAGGCGCCGACGGCCAAGCCATGCTCGTCGCCCCTGAGGAAATTCCGGCAGACGTCATCCTGCGCACGACGGGCGGACAGCTGGAGCACGGAGCGACGGAGCCCAGTCGCGCTCTGTACCGGGTGGTGCCCGAGCAAGGCGCAAGCCGGATGCGCTTCGAGGCCGCGCTGCCCGGCGAAGGACTCCCCCGTGCGACAGCGACCGTCGAGGTCGTGGCGTCCCCGGTGGCCAACCTCCCCGCGCCGGCCGCTTCCGCACTGCTTGGTCGTCAACTCCAACTGGGGGCGGCCCTGGGGGCCTTCTATGCTGGTGGCCACAACCTCGGCCCGGCATTCGCAGCGACGCTCTCCGCGGCGCCGTGGCGCGCTCCCCTGTACCTCGAGTTGGAGCTGGGAGTCCGGGCAGCATGGTTCTCGAGCACCGTCGCCGGACTCGGACCGGCCTCTTCGACGCTTCTCATCTTTCCCATCGACGTCGCCGTCCGGGGGACCGTCTGGAGCAGTGGGCGCTGGAGCGTCGACTTGCGCGCGGGTGGGGGGCTGCTCCTCGGGACCAACTGGGTGTCCTCGGATTTTGGCCAGAGCGCGGCAAACGCCGCGACGGGCTGGGAAGTCTTCGGTGCTGCGCAGGTCAGCTACCGGACTGGTAATTTCTTGCCCTATGCCGAGGTGCGGGGAGCGTACGCGATGGCCACCGGCTCGGGATTGACGGCCAACCCTGGTGGGCTCGTCGTCCTGCTTGGGTTTCGCTGGCTCCGGAGCCTTCCATGACGCGGCGCTGGGCACTCTGCGGGGGCCTCCTGCTCCTCGGCTGTGGCGGGGACTCGCTCCCAGCGGTCTCCATTGCCTCCGTGGTCCCACCGGGAATGGTTGCCTCGGACCCCACCGCCGTCAGGGTTCAGGTGGAGGCGCAACTCGGGTTCCAGGTCGACTTCGGCCAAGGGACGTTGAGCGCCGACAGTCTGATGCAGGTCATGGTTGGCCCCTTGGCGCTGGGGGATGGGACTTACCCGCCGGGCGGCCTGGTGGAGGGGGTGCTCCCCACCGTCATCGCTCCCGGGACCTACGACGTCACCCTCACCATGAATGACGGCCGCACCGCTGTCCGACACGGCGCGTTTACCGTCGACGCCGGCGTCTGGCCAGCGTCCTACAGCGTCGACGCCATCGGCGACCAACAGTCCGGCGTTCCATTCTCCATCACCCTTCGCGCCG
>Ga0302325_10004062_pt1 | contig 33970 bp, 35 predicted proteins | sample Palsa_T0_2_FD_201948 | JGI IMG/M metagenome (GOLD analysis project Ga0302325, IMG submission 201948) | Peat permafrost microbial communities from Stordalen Mire near Abisko, Sweden - Palsa_T0_2 | ecosystem: Environmental > Terrestrial > Soil > Palsa > Peat permafrost | place: Sweden: Abisko... | reverse complement strand
CTGCGTTCTAACGGGGATGCGAGGCATCCTGAAGGCCTGCCATATTAATTAGCGTGACAATCTCGAGGCCGATGACAAGAGAGACAAAAATTAAGATGATGGAGGACGGACGGGGGGGGGGAGTGGGGGAAGCCATTACCTTATTTAGTGTGGACTTCTTATTTTTAGTTCAATTGTTCCCGAAGGGGCAGGCAGGTGATAGGTCCGCAGCCGGGGAGGGCGGCGCGTTGAGGGCGAGGGCCGGCCGTAAAAGGGGGAAAGGGAAAGGAGCGTCGAATGAAAGCAACGGCAAGTCTCCGGAGTGTGGAATGACTCGGGCCCGAACGAATAGCTGGAAACGAGTGACTGCGGATGTGCTGCTGGCTGGAGAGCGTGCGTGGTCCGCGCCGCCGAGACAGGTCTGGGGAGTAGATGTCTGGATGGGCGTGTATATGTTGAATAGTGCCCAAAGCGAGGCCGGATGTGCTGCTCCTGCTGCGGGCAACTGCTGTCGGTTGTGATAAAAAGGGAATTTGAGTAAACACGGTCTGTGCGTCGCGTCGACTGAAGTTTATTATGTATTGTGCGGGCCGGAGATTTGGTGTGAGTGACTGAAATGAACGAGCGTCTAATTTCCCTGAGAGTTCGAAGATGTAAACGAGCGTGATGATGACGATAATTGATGATCCTGAGGAAGCAGGAACGGACTTGTGTCAACGGCCAAAGCGGGCGACGAGGTGACAGCGCTGTGTCTCTTGGGATGGGATGGATGCGATGGTCCGATGGATGGGATGCAGAAGAGCGAGACGCACACAGGGGGCCGTATAAGACATAACAAATGCACCACGTTTATTTGTGTGTCAACCTAAGGGGAATCCCCAGCCAACCAACCACCAGCACCTCAGCTAACACGTAACAAACCACTGCAATAACGTGTGCATTTTCATTAAGGCACGCAGCCCTTTTATGGTAATCTCGTTTCAAACTCAGTCTGCATTACGTATTTACACCCCGTTGACGCGAGTGAATGTCGCACGTATGCACCTGGGCCAGTAGACGGGCATTCGGAGAAATAACGGAGAACCCGAGCCACACGAAACGTAAATATGTACATATCAGCTCAAGCGGAGACCCGCACGGGAAGCGGAGCTTGCTGCACAAGGGGTAAAAGCGACAAGGTAAAAAAGGGGGCGTTCCTCAGGAATTCAGGGAAATGAGTTGTTTTTGGGGATGCGCGCACGAGCGCGTCAAAGAATCCACGTAATTTCCCCCACAGACCAATCACCACGTCCGTCACAACGAGCTGCCCCCCGACTGCAGCTGCCCCAATTGGACGGCGTTGCTAATTTTATCTGCAACTCTAAGTCTCTAACTATGTAAATAGCACCGACACGATACTCCGCCAGCAAACGCTCTGAAATTAATTCTAACATCATGTCTCAAAGCGCATTCAGAAGCCAAAATAGCAAAAAGCATTCGGCTCTCTCGGAACACTCGCACGCACGGCCTTGTCATAGGAGAATCTGTGTACCCAGTTTATATTGCACACGTTCGCGCGCCACCCTTTAAACCCTGCGCGTAACTAAGCATAAGCGCTCAAAGTGGATTCTCACTGATCTATGAAACCTATAAATTACGCTAGGTCGTCTCTGTAAGCGTAATGCTGTCTGATGCCGAATAATCGCTTACAATATCCAAACCTGATCCACACAACCTTATTCCGTTCCAGGACGGACTCTCATTGATAAACCTTTCCTTCTCTTAAAATAGCTCCTTATCAGTCGTTAAAGTAACCACGTTCTTAATGGGCGGATAACTCGTCGCTCGAGCCACCATTCGCGGTGGGTAACAGTCCTGACTCCTTGACTAATCCGTAAAATAATGAATCCTTATTTTTCAACAACTACACGTGAACATTAGCTTCGGAACGGATTAAATTTCGCCGGCTTCCGCGGCGGATGAAAAAAAAGGGGGCGGGGGGATTACATTGTCAGGGGTATCGAATTCAACGACCTTCCCCGCACTTAGAACCAGTATCTGGTCTGAGTCCATGATCGTATTGATGCGGTGGGCAATCGTTAGAATTGTTCTATCGGCGAATTCCGTGCGGATTGTTTCCTGTAGGAATTTATCCGTTTCGACGTCCACGCTCGCAGTAGCTATCGTTAGCAAGATTGAAGAGATGAATTACCTTCATCCAGCACCAGTATACGAGATGGAGTTAATAATGCGCGTGCAAGACACATTAAACTGCGCTGTCCGCTCGACAAATTACTACCTCCTTCCGTGATGCGGGCGGATAATTGACCGTCCATCGATTTGACGTGATCTTTCAGATGAGCAAGTTCCAGTGCCTTCCACAACTCAACGTCATCGTGTACTTCTGCCGGATCCAGATTATCCCTCATCGTGCCTTCAAAGACCTGTGAATCCTGTGGGATGATCGCCAGTCGCGTCCGTAGATCATATAGACCAATATGGGATGTATTAAGTCCGTCTATCGTGATGTATCCCGAAGCGGGCTCGATGATCCTGAAAAGCGCCAGAGTGAGACTCGACTTGCCTGCCCCTGTACGACCGACAACTACAAATTAACCATCAGATTTGAGGGCAAGTACTTCCGATCTTCTCCTTCGGCTTGATTTGTACATTGATATTCTTCAGTACAAGAGGCAGTCCTTCACGATATCGAGTGGAATAATTGTTGAAGACAACAGCTCCTTTAGAAGGCCACTTGGGATCCGGTCGACTATCCCGGATGATATCTTTCGCCTCAGAAGGTAGATGGGAGTACTCCAAAATCCGTTCCACACTCACGATATTCGTCTCAACTTCCACTGTCTGTCGAACAATCCAATTCAATGCTTGTGTCGTCTGCAAAGCATAACTCATGGCCAACCCGACAAGTCCCGCCGATATCCCACTCGTCAATAGACTGACAATCGACAAAGATGCCGCAGAAAAAATAATCAGAGACCCAATGAATTCCAGTCGTACAGCGAGCCAACGATTCGCACTAACGAGCGGAAAATAAGCCCTCAAATTCAGATCTATCCGCCATTCGTTTTCCTTTGTAAAGCGAGTTGTCTGCTCATAAGCTCGAATCGTACTGATCCCCCCCAATGACTCCTGGAAGTGCGAGTACACGGGACTCCGAGTCACACTTTCCAATCTCTTTAATTCGCGCGACGTTCGTAAATAATACCGCTGGATATAGTAGTAGATAAGCGCGAAGGGCAAGATGAGAACCACGAACGCAGGCGTGGAGGTCGATATAACGACCATGACAAACATGACTTGTACGGTATTGCGGAAAAACATACTGAACGTTCGAGGAAGGACTTCGTCGACTTTGTAAATGTCGTTGGAGAAGCGGTTGAGGATACGTCCTATGGGCGTGGTTTCGAAGAATTGCATTGGACTTCGCAAAGTCGCTTGCGCCATGTCGTCGTGGAGTTTCTTCGATCCCCGGATACAGCACACGAGATACAAAACGATAGCTGCACATGCAACGAGTAATGATCCTCCAAACCCAAGTGCAAAGTAGATTCCGATGAACATCCCGAAATGCGAGTTTTTACCGAGATCTTCATTGACCTCCGACCAATGCTTCAGCCATATATTGCCCCCTTACAATTAACCTAGTCGGTCAAGGGAAATAAATACCAATTTGGGCAGCTTGAGCTCCAATGACGAATAAAAAGTGGAGGCCAATGCCGATATAAGTGCAAGCTTCTGCATATTCCTTGTAAACATCCCATTTCACCTTTCCCTGCTCGAGATGTTCTTTCTTTTGCTCCGTAAGGCGAGCATGTTCCTCATCCACTGTCTTCGAGGGGATTTTGCCCTTCCTGAAACTGACAACACTTGCCCTTCGAGCCGTAGCAGTACTCTTTCTCCTCAGAAGGGAAGCAGTGATTGGTTCATTGCCTTGCAGTATATCGTTATCCTCGTCAGATGCCACGGCAGATTCATCGTTCATGGGATGATTCACGAGCGTGACTTCCGATTCTTCTCCTTCCGTATCGCCGTTATTGTCCTCAGCACGTTTCCCGAATTCCACAATTAAATTATAGAGGTCCTTTTTGGTCGACATGACTTGCTCGTAACTTCCCGTTTCGACGATCTTGCCTTCCCGGATCATGGCTATTGAATCTGCCTGTGTGAGCACAGTGATTTGATTCGTTGCAAGAACTCGTGTCTTGGATTTCAGAAGCCCTGTAGGACCAAGCACATTGTCAATAAGATGGCGTCCGACATGTTGATCCACAGCGGACAACGGGTCATCCAAGAAGTAAACATCCGCTCTGGCATAAACAGCCCTCGCCAATGCCAACCGGGCCTTTTGACCGCCTGAAAGCGAAATCCCTTTCTCTCCCACTTCAGTTGAATCTCCATCTGGCAGGGCCTTGAAATCTTCACTCAAAGCACACGCCTCGATCGTCTTGTCGTAAAACTCAGGATCAAACCGATGTCCAAATAATATGTTTTCCTTGACGCTGGCGTTCATAATCCACGGTTGTTGAGCCACATAGGCGACTTTTCCACGTGTGATAACTTTGCCAGAGGCTTTGTACATGTCTCCCAGGAAGGCGGAGAGGAAGGAGGATTTGCCGCTGCCGACTCGGCCGACGATACATGAGAGTTCACCCTTGCATGCGGAGAAGTCGATGTTGGAGAGGACGGCGGGAGCTGAGCGGGAGGAGGACCATTTGAATGTACCGGAACGCATGTGTACCGTTTCTTCATCGATGTATTGGACTGGCGGCTCCCTCTGTACTGCGTCGGGCTGGATCTCATCGGCTTGGAGAAACTCGTTTAGTCGTCCTACCGAGACACTGGCTTCCACGAGCGCCCTAAAACTTAGTAGATGTCCAAAAAGGTGGAGGCAATACGTTATGACGTTAGGCAACACTGCGAGAGGGAATGCAAGCAAATTGAATAACGCTAGTGCAGGCCAAACAACTTCTGTTGTAAGTGGCTCATCCCTCGTCAGGACAAAGATTGCGAAGGTAGAACATGAAACCAGAAATGGCGCCGTAGACCAGGTCATGTTACTCAAAGCGTTCATCGCTCCAATTTTCTTGAGTGTCTTCAATTCCATATCATTCCTCACATGTCGTAATCGTTTCATAAAAGGCGGCTCCCACGCATACAATTTGATACTCTTGATGTTATTGAAGATCTCATTCATCAATCGGGTTCGCGCATCTTTGTTCTGATATTAGCTTTGTTATAGTGGCTTCCGAACCTTCATTTGTTGGCGTTGATATTTCTTCATAATTCGTGAGATCAAGCCGTTCACGGGGATCATAATAATCATAATGCCAATACCTGCCATCATGGAAACGCCAACAAGTTGATAAAGACTGATGAGACAAATTATGATTTGGAAAGGCGCTGACCAGACTATCTGGCCGTATTGAGAGACATCTTGAAGGCGTTGAGTATCCACACTCATAAGGTTGACGACGTCTCCGGTAGATTTCGCTTGACGCCCATCGTTTGAAAGAGCGAGGGATTTCTTGTAGATTGCAGCGGTCAACCCCGATTTTGTGCGCATCCCGAATTCGAAGGAGCGCTGGAAGTATTGATGTAGGAAGGAAGTTTGCACTACGGAGACGAGAAACATGGTTCCAGCGATAGCGAATCCTTTAACTGGCGATGACTTGCCCTTTTCGAAAGTGTTGACGAAAGAAAGGAGCAGTCGAAGAAGCTGTGGTTGGACAAAAGCAAGGATATCTTGACAGGCTTTCAAGACACCTGCAACTGCATAGGTTCCGCCGTACGAGCGGAGGAGGGCCCATGTCACTGAGGGTTTCTTTTTTTGTAGTTCTCGCTCCCATTCGTAAGCGAATGTCGCGCTTGCGTTGCCGGACCGATCAATCGACCGGAGACCCCAAAGATCGCCTTCAGTGAGGAACACTTTATGCCCATACTTCATCAACGGAGTCATCCAGCTGAACGTCAATCTACTATCAGCGCTTTTCTTCGAAACTATGAACCTTGAGAAAATATCTGCGTAATCCGCAGGACACTCTTCCGCGTCATCATCCTGTTCATCTCCCTGCATTAACAGATGATATTCTTTTGATCCTTTAGGAACAAGATACTCCAACATGAAAATCAATACTTCTCCACCCAATACTGTCGTAAACAACACAAAGTACATCATCTGCAATCTGATATCCGCATCGATCATCGAGTACACCTTGATCCCATCAACCAGCATCGTACCCAGCCAATAAAACAATAAAACACCACTGGGCACGGGCGATGAATTCCGGATATGCTCCAAATGATGTAAACTGAACGCAAACCCCGTCGCAAAAACTTTCAACAAGGCACTCCAATAGAACACATCATGCTGCCACCTGGGACTGTCCTCCCATCTCTTCACCGTGAGCGCAATGTTGCATCCGAGCAACACGGCCACCACAGCCAATTTTGTCCAGTAGACCCAATTCTTTGAGCCAGGGACTTTGGCGGACAGGGAGAACGAGTACGCCTGCGCTGATCCCGCCAGGAATAGGAATAACGGGGGAATGGCGGCCAGGATGCCGTCTTGGAAGCAGGGCGTGAACGCATAGCGGACGGAGGAGACAGGCCCCCATCCTTGCGGATCGAGACAGAAATCTGTCATTGCTGCGGGACGACGAAGGACGTTGGGAATCGCGGAAACAGTCGACGACGTTGATCGGCAATTTTGATGGTGGTTTTGTCAGCAACCCTTTTCGGCGAATGTTCGGCGATCCGCGGTCGCTCATCGATAGACCGCGTGAGTCGGTCATGGGATCTCATCATACATCTGGGATATTTTGTTTGCAGCCTCTCGTTGGGGGCTTCTCGGTGTGTGGAAGGTTTGTTTACGTCTGTGTAAACGATTGTTCCACGCGCGTCGTCAAGACCGATTGCGACTTTTCTAGCACGCCATTCGAGTGACATCTCAGTGGTCGGTAGTTCGGCAAGTACCGGAGGACTGCAGATCATCTCCCTGACGCCCGGGTGGTAACGTGGAGCCCAGGCCGCAAACCTTATTTTGTGGCAACGAGGCTATGCGCGCCAGCCTCCAGATCCTTGCTTTCTTTAATAGTAGAGGCATATAAGGGAGACAACGAAGCATGTCGCGCTCAACAAGTGCGATAACTTGGCGATGGCTTTCGTTGCGAGATTTCTCATGTCGGGCATCTTGATAGCGGTCGCCAGCTGCAGGGGTACAGAGTCGAAGCGCGGTTTGGTTCTAGGGAGCTCTGATTACGAGCAAATCGACCTTCCGAAATACTTCTTTTCCCATGTGCTGAGCTGGGTATACAATTACGATCCAGTTCCTACTAAGGGCGAATCATACAGAAACTTATCCTACGTTCCAATGTTATGGGGTCAAGAGGAATCGACGCAATTCAGAACAACGATGGTATCAGGACCGCATTATGAATATATCCTCTCATTCAATGAGCCGGATATGGCCAGGGATGTTGGGGGCAGTAACTTGTCTGTGGAAAATGCCGTGTCAATATGGCAATCTCAACTCGAACCTTTGGCTCAAGGGGGATTTAAGATAGGGTTGCCCGCTGGTATGTTCCCTCATGTCTGGACACCTAAGGATAGTTTCAAGTTCGCAAGGGGGCACAGAATGGCTTGACTCGTTCATCGCTCAGTGCGAAAACTGCACTTACAGTTTCCTGGCGACCCATTTCTACGGCCAAAGTTTCTCGTCACTGCAATCCTATCTGACGACATTACATTCAAAATACCCCTCTTACCCAATTTGGTTAACGGAATTTGGCTTTCCCCAAGTATCAAGTGCGGCTGTTGTTGCATCGCTCAACGAGACAATTGCATTTTTGGACAGTACGGAATGGGTAGCGAGGTATGCTTATTTTCCTATTTTCCGGAGCGGGGAAGGAAATGCATTTATTGGCCAGACGGGGGCGGTCTGGGATGAAAATGGAGATATTACCGAAGTCGGAAAGGTTTGGCTGGGATTGAACGAAACCCCGAGTGTTCTGGGGAATGGATCGAACACTACCAGTGGCGGGAACGGTGGTATGGTGGTAGAAACTCTGTCATGGTGTTTCACGGCGGCACTACTTGCATCCATCTTGCTTTTACTGTGAATGTAGTACTTTCAAGAAAAATAGAGGAGATATCAGGGGTGGAGACAAGGGCTTAAAATATCTATTTAAGTGAGGAACTGGAACTTCGTGATTTCCTACCGAGGTCACGTATATTTAAGTTTCCCTCCAGAGAGGCAGTTTTGCAACCTTTGAACTCGTTTTCTATTTTATCAACAGGGTGTTTTAAGTTAACTAAGCCAAGTTGTCAGATCAGATTACGGCAACAAAGTTCGAGCCCTCTCTAGCATAGTATATGCTCCTGTGATATACTCTGCTGCCATTTTGCAGGTTGATTTATCATCCTAAGTAGCTTTGATTCTTCGTCAGATCATGGCGTTAATTTTAAGGCACTTATCAGATCCTTTCCAGGCTGGTGATTGGATTGGAATAAGCCTATTGCGAACATGGGCTGATCGCCCTGATATGGTCTGATATAACCAGGCCACCCACCACCGGTTATAGCTAAACTCCCTCACTTCTATAAGATCCACCATCTGATTCCAGAAGCACCATCCATTCGTTATGCGCACCTTCGCTCTTTCGGTTTCTGCTCTCGTGGCTACTGTTCTCGGCCTCCCTCAAGCTCCGGGAACACCTGCTTATGATTGCCATGCCAATTGCGGTGGGGCGATCACAGCAGGCCGAGCCGCCGGCGGAGATGATCAAGCTGTGTTGTGTGATCCAACTGGAGAATTTGTCGCTCAGTATACCGCGTGAGTTTCCATGCGGTATAAGCTAATGAGATAGGTGTTTGACATGCGTGGCGCAACCGGATTTGTCTTACATCTGGGGCATATATGGAAGCGCAATCAGTGCCAATGGCGCCATCTGTGGGCTTTCTACTAGTCCTGAGAGCAGTGGTGGGATACCTACAGAGGCAGAACGTCCAAGTGCCCCTGTTCAAGTAAGCGCTACATCTGAAGCCCAAGCTTCCCAGACGACTTCATCGGCGCGCTCAACCCCAGGTGCGGAAACGACAACGCCCGGACCAGCGACTTCTGTGACGACCGCATCCCCCACTTCTAGGGTAAGATATCGTTAACAATAATCTAACAGCAGGAGACAGCTTCAGAGCTTGCTACCTTCACAAGTGGATCGGAGAAGTCCTACAAAGTCTTCACGGGGGTGTCAACCTTCATGACATCCTTCGTGCTTCTGCGAGTGATGTTCTTTTAGTAACTTCACAAGTGGTATCGAAAACTCGAGGGTAATAATATCGGTGCCATTGGACGAACGGATCTGGCTAAATTATGTTACACTGATAGATTCTTTCCCATATGATTATTTCTACTGCCTTTACATTACATGAGGTTCCTTGATTCCCCATCTGATCAGATACCAATTCATGGGAAAACTCGTCGCAAAGCCCAAACACATCCCAATCTGCATCATCCACCAATAAACCGTACTCACAACCCCCAATCTCCAATCCCAAATCCCCACCTGATAAATCGCCATCCATCCAAATAACCCAATCTCAAAGGCCGTCAAACTCAAAACATCCGCTTTCGCCGCTCTCACCACAGACTTGAGGCCCCAGTCTCCGCTCATGGGGGCGATGGAGAAATATTGAAAGGCAATGCCAAAGAATAATGCGAAGGCATAGTCAATGAGGAATTCGGGGTAGAGGGAGCGGGAGGAGATGGAGACGTTGGTGGAGTAGACTAACCATTCGCCTATGATGTCGCCGAGAACACAGCCCGCCCCGCAGTGAGTCACCCCGATCAAGACCGAGACATAAAACGGAACTCGTTGTGCGGAATGATGCATGTGGGATGCTGGTGTGGTAGTTAGTTTATCCATCTGTGCCGAATCGTCAGTCATATGATGGCTGTGAGCGTTCTCATGATGCATGTTCGTGTGATGATGTTGAGCCGTCGAGGACTGGGTAATCTGATCAGTTTCGGTTTTTAATTTCATTTCCTCCAGCGCATTTACAGGTCCATTATGATGTGTGTTGTGGTGTTCATGCGACTGCTGGTCTTGGTCCCCCGATTTTGCCGCGGCCGGACCTTTGTTCCCCCTTTTGATAGTTTTGTTGGACCGTCCATACCGCCAATATATCCACAACCCCCCCGGGCCAAGATAAAGCGCCGTGATGATATATGTCGGTATCCTAAAAATTAGTAAATTTCTGCCGCGAAAGATACATTATTCCCATCATTGTTCTCCATCCTTTCCGAAGCACAATGTCAACAGTGAGGAGTAGGGCCGAGATCGCACCCAAAAGGAGAAAGATAGCACCAACGATAGTGAGACCTAGAGGGGGAACATAGCCGTCGTCCATTGACAAAGGGGATATTTAGTAGTAAAGTCGGAGGCCAGGAGTGACTAAAGGGCTCGAAGAGAGCTTGTACTGGGAAAGGATGATTTGTCTTAAATCGTTGGGGCCAAAGATCGAGGGACACATGGAATGGACGTACGCGTACGTGATGGAAGGACGATCAGATCCTTAGGAAAATCACGGTGAAGGCAGACTGTTTTACAAAGAACGTACGTCGCCAGGTGGTGCCAACTCTCATTCCCTGAAAGACTGCGTGATTGTCGATAAGTACAATCAGTGCACGAGTCGGAAAATCTAGCGTATCCTTTCTCGCGGGCCGTCGATCGCGAGTTGACGAACATCAGTTGAGATTTTCGAAAATCTGACGCGAGGTGGATCTCTACAACAACTCGCCATCCGCAGGTCTATATTTGGGACGCCATAAACTACGAAAATATCACTCCGTCTTCGTTACTAGCTGACTCGGAATTTTCTGAGACCACCGAGCCTATCCTGATGCTCGGCGTATCTATTGAGATTGCGCCAAAACTGACCGTCAGATCTGCATAAAGTTGAAGTTTGTATTTGATGACCGTATTAAAGTCAGCACTTCTCCGAAAGAAGCGAACACATTGAGGAAGCATGGCCGTAGCTGAGTTGTTCCGGGGTGTAGAGTTTGAGATGGGTTTAGGCCAATTTACAAAAACCTAACCTCGTTGGGGAAGTTCCGCGCCCCTGATTGTCAGGGCGCGCCGCAAGCCACACACACATCACCGTCATCAACAGCATCGACCATCAAGACGAGATGGCTCCATCTCCTGCAGAGCACAGTAACAACAGCTCGAACCTCTGCGGTAAACTCACAACCCACGACCCAGACACATACATTGTCCTCTGCCTCCATTGTCTGCACTATTTCCGCTCCCTAACCGATCTCCTTCGCCATCGTCTTATGAACCACAACATCCTCGATCCCGTACCCATGGGCGCGAATCTCCCCCGAGTGAGTAAAGACGGAAGTTGGCTCGTCGCAGGGGGCGATAGCGAGCCTCCTGCGCCCAGTGTCGCTCCGCCTCCAGTTCCCCTTGGTTTCGCCTCGGGGGTTCGCGCACCCTCCAGCGGGGGGATTCCAACACCATCGCCCCCACCACTACATATCCCACAACTGCGCTCGTTGGGACCGCATCATCAATTGCAGAATCAGCTTCCTAGGCATCCTTTTCCGAATGGTCCATATCGCCCGCAGAATCCGTATCAGGGGTTGCAGATGGGTTCGATGCAGAGGTCGCCCGCTCCTAGCAGCCCTGCGCCGCAATTTCGACCTCCACAGACGGGGCCTTCTACTACGACCTTTTCGCCTGCTGCGAGGGAGTTTGTCCCTTCTGGGATGGCAGCTAGGGGGTCTGCGACGACTAAGGGCGAGGGTCATCAGGCTGCAGAAGGGCAACAGAGGTATGGCAATCAAGCTGGGTATCCACCGATGCAGGTGTGAGAAAGGCGTTTATAGGAAGTTATGTGCTTTGTCATTTTAGGAAGTTTGGGTAGATATGGCGTGTGGGTCTCTTGGGTTTGGAAGCATACATATTCGCGCGCGGTATATATATATAACCTTCTAAGAATACATGCCTTTTCCCATCACAGTATCCCCCCGACCATCCGGCTCCAGCCAACTTGTAATTGCAAGGAACTCAACAGCAGTTACTCAGTAGTACCTTAAAAGGTTCTGCAAAATCTGCTGAAGTCGACAATTTTCCACTGGCAATGTGGGTATTTTACAAGGCAGTTCAGTCCGTCTATCGCAATTCTTCGTGACTCCCGCCATTGGAAATTCAATATCATCTGACCACAGGTGACCAAGAAATTCTCGCACAAACTTTTCCAATCAATCCCAATCTGCCTCCCCACCCGGGTCGAACATCCCTTCAAAGTTGAGTTTCCCCTGATTCTGTCTGCCGTCGGACAAAAAAATATTCGATCAGTCTACTGTCAAAAGCAAGCAACCACAATATGACATTTTTCCTGTCACAAATTCTCTCAGTGCGAGATTGGATCCCGGAGTGCTGCAAATCACCATCCTTCACTCCTTTGCCTCCAATTGGAGTAATTCTCTCCAACCTCAGTTCAGATGGCCTACGGCTGCGGATGCGCACAGCGTTACTATTGAAGTGAGTCAGTTCCAGCGGAGTTATATTGCGAGACTCCTGGTTCGCATCACGGAAAGAATATTGTATGTTTCCAGCTGCGCATGCTGAAGTTGCTAACTGTCAGAGCGCATTAGAAGATACCATTTCAAACAAGAAGAGAGGTTAAGAAATAGCCGTATTCGTCTCTTCCATTCGGAGAGGGGGAGGAACCAAAGGATTCATTTATGGAGCAACGCAGCATGCGACTCAATTATTTCCCACGTTCCAATGTCTCAACATTATCTCTTCCAGAAGCTGGCGTCAAGTACGATTCTCACGACATTAACACAATCCCTGATTTCAAGATCAGATCGATGCCAAAGCTCTATTGGACATTCTTCAGATCTATTCTCATTCTCAGCTAATTCCCTTCCAGAACGCTCGGGAACAACGGATATTGTCCAAGGCTAGGTCGGAAAGAGGAAGCGCATTGCTCCATTTGGAAGCGAGACTCAAATCTGAGGCTTTCGTTGGAAAACACGAGTAGACATATGAAAAGCAACATAAAAACGCAACATTCGAAAAGATTCACCAGACAATTATATTCCCTCTAAAGAGACTACTGAAGTCACTGACATCCCTGGAACGGAGTCACAAACCCCGAATTCACAATCACCACTTCACCACATCATTATTGTGAGATGAAAGGGCTAGCGAATTTATCAGATGGCTTGGAAAAAGCCCCTTACTATTTTTTAAAACGAAAAGTCGTGCAACACTATTTTTCTTATGGCGGAAAAGACTCTATATTCCCTGGACGGCGCCTCGTCGGACACTATTACTTCCCAGATACCGTTCAGGAACAGAAAGGCCCTTTTGGGCAGCAGATTCAGGGATAAAAGTCGCCTCACAAAATTCGGACCCCAAAAGTTAAGCGAACTTGACGTATTATGCGTGATCTCGTTGGCTACGCCCCATCTCGAATCTGGACAAAAAGTCGAAACTTCTCAAAGACTGGTCATTGGGAACTTATAGATGTGTCATCTAGCGCGAAAACGGGGACTATGGGCCTGGCGCTGCTCAAATTTTGGTTATGAAACTCGTTTCACGAATCGATCAGCTATTTGCCCGCGCAGACCGTGGCAAAACACAGCCACTCGTCGAGACATCTGTTCAACGGAAAACTGAAATCGGTCGGTAGACACAATCTGACGTATTGTCTTTGAAAGCAATGAATGTCATTGATTCACCCGCTCACCCACTTGTTTCAAGAACTCATATTGCAGCATCTCTAACGGAAGCTTGATGATTCACGATATCATCTTACGAAATCTGTGGCGAAATCTTAGACGACGAACGGCACAGTTAGTTTCAGATGTACGCGCACTATATTACTGGACGAACTCAAGATATTGACGTCTTGGAACTCCGGGCCCAGAACATTTGTTATTGTCATCGGCAGATGGATTGTTAGACGAGGAGTTCGATTCACGGAATACCCAGATGCTTTCCACAACCTGGACCTGATGAATGATGATACCATGAACGGAAAAAAAGGATTGCCAAGAAGGATATTCAACGGCCCCAGGAGCGAAGGCCATCGGAGCTAAGATCAATCCACAGTTACTCTTGAAATGAAGAAAGATTCGACGGACTGTACGGAAACAACTGATTCGGCATAGAGCACGTCAATCTAGACGATGACCAATGACCAATATTATGAGATTGGCTTCAGATGGGCATACAATATGTGGTAGGACTTTTCAAATTCATCTTCAACTCCACACTTTCGAGCGCACTTCGTGCCATTTGGTAGCGAGAAATGCTATTCTCACTAGCCAACCTCTACACAACCTCCACATCATCCTCGGTACCAGACTCTCTGACCATTCCACCAGATCAATTCCGACAACAATTCGAATCCTTTGAGACTAAGCGTGATCACCATCTCTCTTTCACGATTCCACGCTCACCTTTGATTTCATTGTACACAACAGGGGTAGAGTGGGTTTTACTTCCATCACGACGTGTAATGGCTTGCAAACCCCCTGCGGAAAAGAGAAGACTATAAAATTAGCGGCGAGACGCAATACCCGCATATTCCCTTGAGATTCGAGGCGAGGGACTAATATTCAAAGGTCAGTATTTGGATCGGCCCTCAGGAGAGGATCAGAACAATGGTATTATATAGACACGTACTGAGTACGAAAAATATCGGAGGCATAGTACTTCAATAATATATTGCTAATGACTCTAAGCATCTTTGCCATGAGAAAAACAACAGTAACCCCCAATAGAAGATTCAAAGATGATAATTCACACACCCTGAACGCCATACTTGTGCAAGCCCCCACATCCTTCCTCTGACCACACGCCCACGCACACACATCACCCCCAATATATACAACCCCTTCTTCACGTTCTCGCGACACCTCACCTATCCGCACAGCCCTCGCCCGTTACTGCACTACGCATCAGCACACCCCCGTCCACAGAACCCCACCCTCTCCCCCCCCTCCAACAAAATAACCTCCGTCCCCTCCTCGGCAACAACACAATGCTGCCACCCCCGGGGCACACGTAACAACTCCCCGCCCACACACCGCGCGACTTTCTCCTCGCCCGACGTCCTGTCGCGGTACAAAACCTCGATCGCCCCGCGCAGGAGGATAAATATCTCGTCGGTGTGCGGGTGAGAGTGCCAGGACGATTGGCCGGCCAATTTGACGAGGCGGATCGAGGTTGGTGGGCCACGGGAGTGCAGCGTCGCGATTTCGAGGGGCGAGAAGGTCCGTGAGATGCCTTGCAGGGAGGTTGTTATGGAGATTGCGTGCAGGTCTTCTTCTTCGGGGTCTTGGTCTTCGGGGTCTTCTTGTTGTGTTGTGTCAAAGTCTGTGGGAGGGGGATAGGCCCCGGTAGCGGGAGGAGTATAATCCAGACCGCCACCGACGACGATGTTTCCCACGCCCAATCCGTCGTTGTCTACTTGTCCCGCCGCACCGACAATAACACCCCCCGCAGAATTCGAACTCAAACTCTCGCTAGGTTTATTCAATCGGAACCGAGACTTCTCTCCCCCGGGGGCAATAACACCCCTCTCCTTCCACCCCGGCACAACAAACTTCCCTCTCCCGTCTGTCGTGAGCACAGTACTTGACGTCGACGCCCCTTGCTTGGGAGCAATTTTCAGACCACCACCACCGGTGTTGCTGCCGCCGACAGAGACAGGCGGTTTAGCTTGGTAGTCCTGGAATGTTTTGTGGACGAAGCGGCCGGGGGATTTCGTGTCTGGGGAGGATGATGTGGAAAACGTGGAAGGATCGTTGAGTTTGAAATTGTAAAACGACATCTGAATTTGAAGAAGCAGGAATTCGAACACAGAGAAGATCGGATCTGGGAAGCGCCGGTCTAACGCGGGCGAATTCGTGTGGTGATCGAGGGACGTCGTCGTCCAAGGAACGCACGTCCGTACGTAGTACGTAGCAAAAGCCCCCCCAAGAAATATGCAGGCGCAGGAATGTCGAACCGAGCGACCGCTACTAAAGCATGAATGACACCCCCCTCAACACATGTGGCGACAAAAACAAAATAAAATACAGTACCCACTCTTCAACAACCAAAAAAATAGATTAACGACTCTGAACAAGGAAGTCCGTTCCGCGGCCGTAGCGTTGTGCGTCGCTGTGGTTTGTTTTTTGATCCGTCCAACAGAATAGCTGATCCACATGGCTGGAGAGAAAAACAACTCAAAGTCGCCCTAAAAAAAGCCTTATTCCCCCTGCCCTAGAATCTATCAACTCCCCACCACGAATTTTCAAAATCAAGCTTTCCGACCGGCGACCTTGAAGCCTGTAGGCCCTCTATCCGGCACGTGTTTTTAACCTTTTTGCATGCAATAGTGCAAGGAGATCTGTTCCACCGACCTCTTGCGTTTGGACAGGATAGACTGTACCTAACAAAATGAAATGCGAGATCGGCGGGGTGGAGCTAGGTGTTGCGTGATTGGGAAGGTGAGCCGACCGTCGGTTTTTCGAGGTGAAGCCGCAACACTTGACCACCGACCTCCGGTAACGGATAAATAAGAACAAGTTCACAAATTTGAATTGCAATGTTGTTCTCTTGTCGACTCATATGTGACGTTGATTTCAACGTTGGCGCAATTCATAGCTGCTAAATAAATATGGTTTCGTCTGTATTGTTCAATATTTCGCAATGAGTGTGAAGCCATCCATATTTAATGACTAATTGGGAGAACTGCATATCTTTGCGCAGTGAACGAAGGCCTTTCAAGATTCCCGACTCGAACTCGGGCTGACAACCCAACCGCAAGGGTCACTCTCCCTCGACCGATGCATATCCTCTTTTTCTTCAGCTGCGTTAGCCTCCTCGCTCTCGCCCAGCAGCCTCCCCCAAACCCAAGTCAATGGCCTGGCTGGAGCAATGCTCAATACTGCGTTCAGGATGCGGTTTTGAGCGTTATATATGATGTCGGTTGTGGGAATTGGCCATGCGTCTGTGACCACAGTAGCATCGGAGAAGCTGATGTTCTATCTCGCGCAATCAGTTCTTGCTCAAGCGACCAACAAGACATCGCAACCGCAACATCGATTTTCAACTGGTTGTGCTCGCAGATCCCTAGCTCCACTGCTTCTCTACTTCCTGGAGTTACTGTCACGAATCCAAGTCAATGGCCTGGCTGGAGCACAATTCGATATTGTGCTGCGGATTGTTGAAGAAAAGCGCGAGCTAAAAGCGCACATTACCCTGAGACGCGCATTATAGTGAGACGCTCATTGTGAGACGCACATTGTCCTTCGTTGTGTATATAGAGCTGTAGACTAGCCTCGATTTTGAATTGAACAACAAGCTCTTGATCGCGCACATTTGCTACACGGATGTTATTTTTAGCGTTTTTTATGATGTCAGTTGCGAGGACTGGATATGCGTTTGTGAACACAGCAGCCCTGCGGCCGCTGATCTTCTATCTCGCGTAATCAGTTTATGCTCGAGCGATGAACTGGATATCGTCATTGTGACATCCATTTTCAATGGATTCTGCTCCCAGCTCCCTGGAGTTACAGGTTTTCAGGCTGTGCCCACTCTAACCGCGTACACGTACAACACAGCCGCTCCTACTGCACTAGGCACAACACCAGCTTGTAAGAGTCCCCGTACTGGAATTTAGTTAAATTGGCACCACTACCGGTCCAAACGGCGAAACCTCGGTTTTCACCACGGCGATCCCCGAACTTGTCCCTGTTACCCCTTCAGGTCTTGCGTTGAGCGATAAGATCGCTCTTGGCGTGGGAATAGGCATTGGGTTACCAGCGGCCATTGCAGGAATATGGATGTGCATATCGCAAATGGCAAATTAAAGTAAATAATACTTGTGTCGTATCTTTAAAGTTGCTCATCGATTATTGCCTTTTTCGTCAAACTTATCACAGTATAAAAGGAGATAAGATGTCCGGACCACGTTCAGGGGAGAGGAGACTAGTGATGCATGCTGTGCAGAGGGGAGGAAACGTGGTTGACGGATGGGAGCGGGAGATCGTCCTGTCTGCGCGATGGGCTGCGAGAAAATGGCAATCACGCCATGGGGGACAAAGTCGACTCTCTCTGGGCATATTTAGTTGTTTTGGCTTTCGTTCGCTTGATGTTTCCGTTTTTTGACAATCATTCCAATCAATCAAAGGATCATACATATAAAGGACCCTGAAGAGGAAGCCGTGTTCATGAACTCGATCATTTAAGTTTAAGCACGGTGACATAATCGCACATTTGCTTCGACCTGCCAATTTGATTCCACACACAAATTTCCCTTGAAATCACAGGCCTGTTGCACCAAGGCCTAGGCCACCACCACATCGATAGCGGTCTCCACACTTTGCCTCTCCACCGCACCGCATCCCAATGAGGTGATCTTTTGCTCCTTGTTTCGACGATGCTGCCATTCCCACACCATGCAAACGGACCACCCGACTCTGGCGGCGGGGGGACCACCACGGGCTGGGCCTCATTCATCGGCATCGTAATCTGTCTATGCGGAAACATGATCATTTCGTTCGCGTTGAATATTCAGCGCTTGGCGCATGAGCGGATTCAGCGAAAGGTGGCCTTGCGACAACAGCAACAGCTGTTGAGGAAAACTGCGCGGCAGGACAGGCTGGAAGAGACTTATGGCAGTAGACCGCCGAGTGCTGCGGGGACGGGTGTTGCGGATGGGGAGCACGAGGAAGGAGATGAGGGGACGAGGTATTTGCATTCGACGCTGTGGTGGACTGGCTTGGTGTTGATGGTCATTGGCGAGGCGGGCAATTTCGTCGCGTGTACGTATCCCTTTTATCACTATATTCTTCCTGCGTTGTCCACGATTGTTGCGGTGATGAGTTCGTTGCTCTTGGGTTTGATAACATTGCAATTGTTCACGTTGATGCTTCAAGGCTTTGAGATCGTGGACTGACGGTAGATGGATTCGCACCGGCGAGTATTGTCGCTCCATTGGGAACGGTAGCAATCCTGTGCAACGCAGTCATCGCACCACTAGTCTTCCACGAGGCATTCCGGCTAAGGGACTTTACCGGAATAGTCCTCGCAACCGCAGGAGCAGTAACCATCGTCCTCAGTGCAAAAACCCAGGAAGAAAAGGTACCCCCCACACCCTACAAACTCCTGCTATCGCTCCACTATTCCCTGCTTCTCTCCTTTTTAATGCTTCGAGATGCTCGCAGATTGCCTGTTTTTGTAACGATTACTAAGAGTAGTTATCACCCGACGACATCTGGGACGCAATAACCCAAATCCCATTCCTAATCTACTTCACAACATGCACCCTCGTCGCCCTCCTCCTGATCCCCCTCTCCCGCCGCCACGGCGACAAAAGCATCCTCATCGACCTGGGCCTTGTCGCCATCTTTGGTACCCCCAACGCCCCGCGCACATGTTGCCAAAACCACATAACTTTTGCAGCCCACATAGCTTTGGTAGAGTACTAATAGCAGGGGGATTCACTGCGTTGTCGACCAAGGGAGTCTCGTCGCTGATTTCGCTGGAGTTGTATAGGATCTTTACGTTTCCTGTGGCGTATTTGTTGCTGTTTGTGTTACTTGGCACGGCGGTGTTGCAGGTTAAGTATCTCAACAAGGCTCTTGCGCGGTTCAGTTCTACGGTCCCCACCCCCTCCTCACTTATACCAGTGTTCAACGTTTTCCCACCTATTCTGATCCCATCCTCTTTTGCGGTTGCTAGTTCTCTTTTGGGGGCCTTTGAACGTTACTGATTCATAGCAAGTGATCCCAACGCAATTCGTCATGTTCACCCTCTCCGTCGTAATAGGTTCCTCGATCCTCTACAAAGACTTCAACGCCGCCTCCCCGCAACGTCTCCTAAAATTCATCTTCGGCTGCATCTCAACATTCATAGGCGTCTACCTCATAACCTCCAAACGCCCTCTGTCCGCACACCCACGCAACCTCAAACACCGTCCCTCAATCCCGCACTACGCCCAGGCCATCCCACATTACCCTTCGAACCCACACTTACGTCCGGACCCCGACCGCACCGAAACAGCCCCGCTGTTAATGATCCCGTCTCCCGTCGAGAGTCCGTCCGCCGGCCTCGGCGAGACGCCCCCGCAATTCCTGGGCACCAGCTTTGGGTACCATTTTGCGAATCCGAGACATGGCGGGGCGAGTACGTTGCCTAGGGAGAGGAGACCGCGGGATGATCTGGCCAGTGCGATTTGGAGTCGCTGGAGACATGCGACGGAACCACCTGAGGAGCCCGTGGAGGGGGGACGCAGACTGGATCTGGCGGGGAGGAGTCAGAGTGAGGGGGTGCCGACGGGGCAGGGCGAAGGGTTGTGGCGGGATACCGCGAGTGAGGGCTCTGGTGACGGTGCGACGAGTGAGGAAAGGGGGAGTTGGGGGAGGAATAGGGGATATAGTGTTGTTTGAAAGGGAGGATGGGGTGCATTGGTGCACGAGAGTTTTGGAAGGGGATGAGCGACGTGCAAATGCATTGGATACCATTGCTACTTTTTTTGCTCTGTTTGCTGTATACGATGGACTATGGGGAGTTATTTAGCCCGCATATCAAGGGTGTTTTAATAAGTTAATAGCATTGCATAAACATATAGATTCTTCGTAAACACAAAAACATTGAATCCTCTCATGAATTCTGCTCCCTGACAAGACAAAGTAATGATGATCCTTAATTCAATTACCGCTATCATGATAAAATATGCAATTCTCCCACTACCACAACAAAAACAACTCTTTCTCCCATCAAGGAATAAATATGATCCAATTCCATTACCAACTCTCACCCCTCCCGTCTGCCCCATTTCCTGCCAATCCTCTTCTTGCTTTATTCCTAATCAATATACGCAATCAAATGCATCTAAACCGTCCTCTGACAATTCTCGCGTCTCACTCTCCGCCGGCCAGAGTGCGTGTCCTATTTCCCACTCCGGAAGGCAAGTAGTGGCGCAAGTTGGGCTACCGAACATGATTTCCGCAAAAACGGGTGCTACTCGTGAGTACACATCGGGCGGAAAACTGTGTTCGGGGACAGGGGATCAGGGACACGTACCTCAAGGAGTTCGATGGCGGTTGCGCGGTGTTTGACATCGACGCAGAGACATTGCGCGAGGAAGGCTTTTAGTTCTCGGGACAGTTTTTCGGGTTTCTTGAGTTCGGGGGTTCCATTTGTCGCGATCAAATATAACGCCTTCAATGGATCCTCGTCTGACGATCAGAACTGCAACCACACATGGCACCGCAATATTCGAATCGGGGCAGTGAGGGGGGATACCTAAATAGGGGGGCTCTTTCTCAATCATTTCGATGGCCATGATGCCTAATGACCAGATATCAACTTTTGCACCATATTCCTTTTGTTTGACGACTTCGGGGGCCATCCAATAGGGTGTTCCGACCATGGTTGCGCGTTTGGATTTCTGTTCTGTGAGTTTTGCGCAGAATCCAAAGTCGGTGATTTTGACTGTGCCGCTGGATGAGAGGAGGACGTTGTCGGATTTAATATCTCGATGAATGATATTCTTCGAATGCAGATGTTCCAAGCCTTTACATGTCTGTTGTTACAACGGGTATAGAACGGGATATACCTCAAGAGAGATACAACTAATTTGGTCTTCAGATAATGTGTTGTGGTCGATGACGTCGGTGAGAGCACCGCCTTCCATAAACTCCATCACAACCCATAATTCATTCCCGCGCACGAGGTACGAATCCAAGAAATTGACAATATTAGGATGTTGAGATTCCTTCATCACCAGAATCTCATTGACAATCAACTCCTTGCGGGGCTGATTCGCCAAATCCATCTGCTTAATAGCCACCTTGTGACCCTGTACAATCTGTGTCCCATTCGCCATCTTGGTGCGCAATGGTATCGGATTAGTATACCTCGCCACGTAGACAGATCCACTTGCTCCTTGTCCGACTTTCTTGATTTTCGTGTACGAGGTGTTGGGATCGCCTGAAGATACGACAGAGCGGAGTTTCTCCATGATCTGGGTTTCTGTGAGGGCTGAGATACGTTGTTCGCGGGGCTTGGCTTTCGGTTTGGCCATCGGTTCTGCGGGACGGCCATTCGCGACGGGGATACGGGATGCTGGAGGGGGACCGGAGGGTGGAGGAGGTTTGACGCCTTGAGGTGAGAGGGGTGGAAGTTCCTTATTTTCCCGCTCGATTCGCTCGCGACGACGACGTTCTGCTTCACGAGCGGCTTGTTCTTGACGCTGCGAGGGGGTCAATGGGGCTGCTCTCTGGGGTGTGAATGTGTTTGCAATGCCCGTGGTCAGCGCTGAGGCACCGTTGGGAGAACTCGACGAACTCGGCGGGGTAAGTTGAGGAGCGGGTCGATTGAGCGTTTGTGGTTGTTGTGCTTGTGTATTTGGTGAAGAACTATATCCGGATGCAAGGGATTGGGGTGTTCCTGGCGTTGGAGGACCACGATCACTGAGAGTCGAGTGAGCAGTCTGAATTTGAGGAGGCCGTGGAGCAGGTCGTTGGGGTAGAGTCGTCGCTTGACTTGGTGAGATCATCATGCCCCCCATTGCGGCTTCCAGATTCTGTCGTGGCGGAGGTGGGCCTCGATGGGCACTTGCTCCGTTATTTCCATATCCCAATGTCTGAAACACTTTCTGATCGACTCCGTTTGACTAGCGGGGTTAGCACTCGGGATGGCAGTGGGGTGTACATTGTATTGATCCATTTCTCCGGCTCGGGCTGCTTCTTTGGAATAGAACTCCAGAACTTCGATAACGGCCTGGGGATTCTTGGCGTAGTCTTCCTTGGTGATGGCCGATGCATTCAATAGCTTCGCCCATTCATCAGGGAGTCCGGTGAACCCGCCCGATGTGGGATCAAATCCAACATGGACCTTGTGAGTGAAGTTTGTCGGATTCGAAACACCCATCAAAGGACACCGCTACCAGTCAGAACGAGACGAAGGGACGACATACCGAGTAGACTTCATCCATCCAAGCGTACAACTCGCCATCGCTCTTGAAACTGAACAACCATACTTTGCCACCCCTGATTTCCATTGAAAAACAATAATCCTTTGCCTCCTCCCGTTTGAGATTGACAACATCGTTCAGACTGATGACGACCTGTGGTGTCCCCCCGTCAATCCGCTCGTTCTTGTACATGCTGAGCGTGACGGGTCGCAGGACGAGGTATTTCTTGCCCCAGAGCCAGGAATCCTTGATGGAGACATAGCCGGCCTTGATGATGTCTGCCGTCAGGGGCGCGGATATCTGCAGACTCGAGGTGGACGAGGGCGTCAGGGGCGCGGTAGGATATGAGGCCGTGTTGAAGTAACTCGACGACATGCTGTGTTGCTGAGGGATTGAGCGAGACGACGCGGCGGCGGTGGAAGGAAGAAAGGAATGCGGCGGCGGAAAAGTGAAACAAACCGTGTGTGATGAGGAATCGAAATGCTGAGCAAATTCACACGAAACAGGCACAGAAACTGTTGCGTGTAGGAAATAGCGGACTCGCGTTCAGCGCGCGGGAGACAAAGGGCCGCAGCAGACTTGGTTCTAAAAAGCCATGATCTTCGCTCGCACTGGCTGTTGTGCCTGAATTTGCGTATGTCGTTGGAAAAGGGGGGGCGGGCAAGGAAGGAACAAGTAATTGAGTGAGGCACGGACGCACACTGCAACCGCTGCAATAATTAGGGGGGAACGTTGGGTGCTGAAGCGTCCCGTGCGTGTCGCTTCCAACCGCTGATTTCAGTGCGGACCAGCCAAAGAAAGAAAGGGGTAAACAGCAACACTCCCATTATCTGCACGCTTAGCAAATCACATGTCATTTCACTGTATTTATACAAGTTACTTGACTCAAACAAAAGACGGGGAGCGTAAACCTTATTTCACGCCAATCATCTCAATGCAGTTCCCTATGTACTGTCCTGCAGCCTTGCGTGGTCGCTCGGACCGTGTCAGGGGCCTTGTTGTTTCACCCGGAAACTCTAACTCGGCGACACGGACGACGATAGCCCTGAAACATGGACTACCGGAACGACCCGATATTTTGTTGCGTCCGTTAGCGAAACGCTATTTTCTTTGCTGGCTTTTACCGGCCGCGGTTCACGACGCGAAGCCTGGTCTTAAAGTCATCAAGCCAGCAAGGTTCAGCAAGGGGCTCCTGATCTCCCGGCCAATCACGTCGCAATCACTTCCACCAACGTTGCCGATCACCACATCAAGGTATTCAGGAACATCCATCATCAAAGGAAATGCCACTCGTGGGAACGGAACCACAGTCCAGCGACGTGGGTATCGTGACCAGTGGAACGAAACTGGAACAGACAATTAATACCATCAGTTCCCGAATCTCCATCAACCAAGACGCCGGTTGATCCGGTTTATTATTTCGGGCAGTTTGCATCCCATGCATGCCGTCGCCGAAATGGAGATTTCCTTGACGGCTGGATTTGTATGGCCCCTGAGTGGGTGAGACAAAGAGCCTTACAATGCATTGTTGCATACGTCTTGCGGGAATAACATCATGCCAGGCCGGTAATCGGACATTGTTGAAATGCAAGCCCAAACTCAAACTCGAATCGAGTAAGAACTCCGCAAATCATATCAATAATAGACGTATCTAGAACAAACACATGTATTCTAAAAGATCCCTCAAAAGTCGAGCAACCGAGCTATAACCGCATTGTTGACCGAGAGCTTGGAGTTGGCAGTCTGATTGATCAGTAAATGATGTAATATCGGGACGAAGGATCGGATGTGTCACCGCCCTAACCTCCGATCTCCAAGGTGAACTTTCGATGATGCGCTTTGTACGTAACAATACGACTATTCCTGTACCGGATGTATATGGATACCATCGTGATGACACTGGTACGGAGTATCTTTTCATGTCCTACATCCCCGGTTGTACCCTCGAGTCGGTCTGGAAGTCGATGAGCTCGGAAGATAGAAACGAAGTCATAGCTCAATTGAAACATTACTTTGATCAGCTACGCTCTATACCGCCCCCTGATCCGCTCTTGTTGGGTACTCCCGGATCAGGGATAGTTAACGACACGCGTCGACATAATCGCCAAACCCATTCAATCACATCGGAACAGCAATTCAATGAATTTCTAGGGAGTTTTACGTTTGGAAGGAGCAGAGAGTCTACTCGCGTGATTTTATTAAATCTCAAGGACGACCATCGTATTGTTCTCACACATGGAGATTTGCATCCGAGGAACATCATGGTTGAAGGGAACAAGGTGACAGGAATTGTCGATTGGGCATATGGGGGTTGGTATCCTGAGTATTGGGAATACATCAAGGGATGGAATCCGGTAGGGAGGTGTCAGGATTGGTGGGAACATTTGCGTCATGTTGCTGGAGATTATACCTTTGAATGGCTTGTTGATTATCATCTAGATGAGCTCATAAATAATAGTCCTTCGAAGCCTCAGAATCCAGCGGTCAAAAACTAATATCAAAATATAATACATTATTTTTATACGATTTAATGGTTTTAAGAACATCCTCCAAACCGCTCAAGAACACCACTTTTGAAACATACTAAACACTCACAAAGAATACTATAACCAGCGAAAACCTCTGGATATACTCCTCGAACCACTGAATACACTCCCCAGAATCAAACCTCAGCAACAGCGCCAACGCTAACGACCTCCCCCACAGGAACCTTCCATCCTTTTCCGACCCCTCCAATAACCTCATCGACCCCGCTCCAGAGTACATCAATCCCCCACCTCCTAATCCAGTCCCCAGCCCTCTTATACCACCTCCTCGGCCCCTCAGGTTTCCTGCTGTTCAACGCAGTATACTGCAGAACATGAGTCAATCCCTCGACCCTCCTTCCCAACGTCTCGAAAATCTGGTTCGTGAACTCCGCGGACGCGAAATCAGGAGTTTCCATGTACCCAACGCGGTATACTCCGCGCCAGACACCATCCCACAAAGGCGATCCCTCAAGCACTAGTTTTTCCGCGGGACGGACGTGAGGTTGCGCTGCTGTTCTGACGTGCAGGAAAATACACGTCGAGTGCAATGCGGGGAAATGCGACAGGAAGTGCGCGAAAGTATGAGGCGCATGGGAATGCGACGTCGGCGCCGTGGTATAGTATATTGAAATCCCGGGAAGACGAGCGATGGGGACATCCGTCGATCTCAGATAAAGTTGTTGAGTCCTACGACGGATACCCGTTGATTCTGAGGAATTCGAGACCTTGATAGGGCCAATGGCCATGGAATCGGCGGAACTGGACGTCTTTTCCAAGGTAGGGACGACTGATTGGGCAGGCTCTGATGTGGATGCTAGAGAAAGATCCATCGGACGCTTTTCACCGCCCAAGATGAACGCTCCTTCAACATTTCCTTCCGTGTGTTTTCCTTGAATGTCCCCATCTCGACGCAATAATTGTCCCAAACGGACCCGGTTATCCCATTCATAATTTCGCTTTTTCGCCATCCCCCAGCGCCAGAAGGACATGAACGAGGTCATTATGATAGCCACCATAAACGGAAACCACGCACCTTGAGGGAATTTATTCAGCGTTGCTGTCAGGTCAGATTGATAAGAGAGAGGGGAAGTTACATGCCCAGAAGGCGCCGTCCAGAACTCCGAAGAATAACAGAAATGCAAGAGGAATGATAAAGATGAAGCCCCAGACAAAGTACATGACCATTGAAAGTAATACTGTGGTGACGATCATGACGGTGGCGACGGTCATTCCGTAAGCGTTGGTGAGATGGGAGCTTGTTCCAAAACCGACGCAAACCAGGATAATAATAATCATAAGGATCCTAAGTCAGGCCAAGCAGTCCGAGGACGGCATACCAATTGATAAGGGGGATGTAAACCCGTCCAACAACCTTTGGATCGGTGTGAACAACCTTCAAAGGGGGAAAACAATCCAACTGGATTGATTGATGAATCTGCCGTCAGTCGTATTCACCCAAACAGACATACAATACTGAACGTCCCGAGTATCATAGCCTGACTGGCAATAACAGTAGCTAATGTCGCAAGCACAAAAACAACCCAATAAATAGCACTTCCAGGCCCTCCAGGGATAGTATTATAAAAAGTATTGCTAATCCATTCGGGATGAACTTCCAATGCTGCCGCCTGTCCCAAATACGCAACCACCAAACTGGGATACACAACGACTGTAAACGTCCACTGAATGGATTGTCGATTGTAATGTCCCAAGTCGGCGAAGAGAGCCTCGACACCGGTGACGGCAAGGAGAATCCCGCCGAGGACATTGAGGTCTTGGGTTCGGACGAGGTAGTCAATGGCATAGCCGGGATTGTAAACGCGGAAGATACCTGGGTCGTTGAGGGCGATGTTGATTGCGCCGGTTATAAGGAGGGAGAGGAACCAGAGACCGACGACAGGGGCAAATGCCAAGGAGATATATTTTGTACCGAATTGTTGCACGACGAACTATCAAGTTAACACAGCAGCATGAAGGGCATTACCAGGACGACAAGAATGGCAATCGAAATGGGGACGATCGAATCATTTAAACTCGGCGCTGGCACCGCGATGCCTAGGGTCAGATCGCACACCCTTGGGGGATACCTGCAACGGCACTGATGACGGAAACAGCGGGGGTCAATAATCCATCCGCAATGACACCACTTGCTCCGAACAAAGTCCACAGGAGTAAGAGAACCCGAAGCGGTTTGATTTCTCTGATCCATGCTCCTTTGACGGGTCTGCCGCTCAAATCGGAAGTCGAATCCATTGTCTCCGTGACAGTGAGCATGAGCGAGTCCATTTGCTGGACATTATGTCCCGGGGAGTGTTTATCGAGGTTCAGATATCGGCTCAACAACATGTACAACACAAACGTCCCGCCTTGAATTAGCTTGCTTCACATCTTGGGGATACCTTCGCCCTGATCGTCGCCTGCACGGAGAACAAGCCAGGAGTATTTTATAAGAGGGATCAAGGTGAGCGACCAGACGATACAGCTGACTGCGCCAACGACGTCTTCCTGAGGCGGATTGGTTTCAGTGCCAAAGATTCTGAATTAGAATGATAGATGGGAGACTACCCAGTAAAGACGTAAAGAGGACTTGTTCCGATATCGCCTGTCCGTCAGCATCGTCCGTTGTATGGACATACCATAAATGCTTCCGAGGGTCTGGAAACCGAGGAAGGCGGTCATCCAGAAGCCCAGGTTGCGTCCAATAGTACCTGACGGCTGGTGATCGGGTTTTCTAAGGCCTTCATCGAAGGATTTCCTCCTGTAGTTGAGACGCAGTTTGTTCCTTGCTGTCATCCTGTGTCTGCTGGGAGTATATAGTGCTAGAAGGGTGGAAAGCGATGCTGGGCCATGCTGATTCCCTTATATACACAAGTTATAACGTGGAGACCCTTGGAATAATTTAGCAGTGCGCTCCCTCCTCCACACTGTCGCGCATGCATTCGGCATACATACATACATAATCCTCGACACACATAATCCACGCCAGCGGGCCTAGTAACCGACGACGGGATAACGCCATCGGAGAGGTATATACAGCGCACACAGACAATGGCGCCGGCCAATCTGGACAGCGGGATAGTCGATGAGTCTGCTGCACATACATAATAAAAAATCGGGAGCCGCGAGGGAGGCTGTGGAGGCAGCTGAATTACGATTCGAGGAGAATTTCAGGCCGTGGTTGGCCTTGTGACGGTGCGTGGTGGGCTGGAACCGACACTGTCACACAGCAGCACTGCGGATCGTAGGTGTGCTCGTCAACGCAGCGTTAGATATGCCAACGTCACCCGATTCGAGTAGAATTTTTGGATTTTTTGACCTGGTTGTATCCGATTTGAGGAGAATTGTAGCTGTGTGATCTGTGTGTGTGCCTCTCACCCGCTTGAGTGGATGGTTTGTTGCCACAGAAACCTCACGTGGACAACCATCCCGCGATCCAAAATTACCGAAAGAAGCACAAAGGCATCCCACGCTCGGCATCTATCTATTATCGAATAACCGGATCAAGACAGCGAGCTGGATCCGATGCTAACTCATAATGAAAATACTGCGCCGTACTCCACTATCTAGATAGTGTGGGGAACGTCTCGCGATGCAACGATCCCTCATTCATTCAAACTGCGGAACCCTTGGCGGGACATAGACCTGACGCATCGGAAGGCCCCGGAATCGATGATTGTCCATCGATACGCTTCAAATATATCTTCAGCAGGCTTTGAGACCGTGAACTTCAATTACCGATCACGCCGAAGGAATAAAATGTACTTCCAATTCCAAACGCACGTGCTAAAGTCCCCAGCGAAATAGTGCACAGAAGCAGCGATTAACGTCGGGGAAATAATAGCGAACTCTAAATTCCAGCCGCCACGTCACGAATTAACTTGCCTCACACATGGATGAACAGGGTCTGTACTTTTCGCAACGACGACAGACGTTGGTCTTAATTCTGAATGGAATCTTGTTCGTCAAAAATTGGACAGGTTGGAGACCGTGGCGGACTAGAGGGAGATGCCGAGGACAGCACGACAAAGATAACAAAGGTCATCGGGCTTGGGACTTTCAGTGAGGTTCAAGAGGTACTTTATACCCACGCAGTCGATCAATTGATCTGAAGACCAGTATCATGACAGCCATACGAACCGCGTATATCCCCTCTCCTCGTCCACTCACTGACATCGACCTAGAAATCCGCAAGAAAGATCCTCAAACTACGCAAAAACAATGGTCCCCCCGAAGAAGCCCTCCATGCTATTAAAAGCGAACTAGACCGTCTCGTTCAACTAAATGTTTCTCACCCCCATACAAACATCCTCCCCATCCTCCGGTACGAGATTCCCCCTCAGACCGACCAGATAATCCTCGAAATCCCCCTTTGCGCAGGAAATTTAGAAACGTTCATCAAAAACCCGGGATCCTTCATATTTTCTTCGACGCTTTCCGCACGCATGATGGCTAGACTTCATCGTCTTGAGCTTACACGTCCTCGTGGGGAGGCTCCTGTGCCACGGATCCCGCCAAAGAAGAGGACTGTGACGGTAAATGAAGTAGTCTTGGTCATGGCACATGTTACCGCTGGATTACTTTGGCTTCACGATCTCGGGCTCACGCATGGCAACATTCATCCCAGAAACGGTATTTTTCTAAAAAAAAAAGGAATTGTGGAGTAACGAGTAGTTTTATTCTGCGGAAATAGCAAGATTTGGAAAATCTCCGAGTTGGAGTTATCCTCCACGTCAAAAAACACATTTCTATCTCCCAATTCTGTCTCCAGAGTCGAAGGATATTGTTCCCCTGAAATTCTCATGGGTCAAGACGTGAATGAAAAGTCAGATGTATGGTCCCTGGGATGTCTTTTGCACGACCTCGTTTTCGGCTCACGGCCATTTCAGAGGGATACACAAGTCGTTCAATTCGCCAATTCACAACTCGATGCCATCATTCTTCCGGATGAAGCAATGCTTAAGACGGACTGGACAGTCAGTGCGCGTAAGACTATCCAAGAGATGTTGCACTGGAATCCAATGTCAAGACCCCCGTTACACAGCCTCCATGAATCATTCTCATTTCATTCCCAAATGATATCACCCAATCAATCGATAACACAGTCCTTTCACACAATCTCACCCCCCATCTCAAACGGTCCTAATTTTCCCTTCGCGACCGATCATGATGGTTCCTATTTCGCGTACTCAGTAAACGATCCCACTCAATCGGGTTCAACGATATACTTATACAACCCCCTCCACGGGATGCGTTCATGTATCCCCTTTTGTCGCCCCAGTTTGAGGTATCCCTGTCAAATCCTGTCTATGGCACTCCGTACCCGCTCCGAACACGCTAAAAAACTCCTCGCAGCGTGCTATTCGAACGGCCTTATATTCCTGTGGAACATCTCCACACGGGAAATCGAGTTACAATCCCCATTGTCCTTGTCTTTGTCGTCGGCCGTGGGGTTTACCTTTGCGGGGGATAAAATCTCATATGGCACCATGGACGGATACATTCAAACATACCAGGCCGACATGTCCACGGGCTTATTCCAACGTGGCGCATTATACAAAACGAAAGTGCATTCAGGGGCTGTGCAAAGTATCATATGGCACAGAGATGGGACGTTAGTATGTACTTCTTCCGCGAATGGGCCCACTAGGATATGGGATGGGATACATGGGGGTGTGATGCTTTATCAACTTGCTTTTGATGCGGTAGATGTCGTGGGCTTTCATCCCTTTTTGAAACAGATGTTAGTTACACGACGGGGGGGTGGTGGTGGTGGGTTTTTTTTTGTCGATGTTGGGTGGGGGGGGAGGGTGTTATGTAAGGTTGATACGCAAGTGGAGTGTTGTCAGTATTCCCCCGAGGGGAATTTTGTGGTCTCGGGGATGGGGGAGGAGATATGTGTTTGGGAGACTTGGAATGCTAAGAAGGAGGTGGAGATTATACCCTCGAGGATTAAATTGGACAGACTTCTGCGGGATAGGACGTTGGATGATGATTTGCAGGTCAAGAGGATTTGGTTTTGTGGTGAGAGGATATCGCAGGGTATGATTCTCTCCAGAGACAAGATCCATGTAGTGGACTTCAGCAAGTACCTGTAGCAATAGAAATATTACCCCTGTGATTACTCGCAGTTGAGACTCGAGAGAATAATCTCAACAGAAGCGAATTACTATTTAGGGCTCTAGAATTCTCTAGGGTTTATTATTACATAATCTGGCGGGGCTCGACGATTCTTCATTTCTTCGCCTTGTTTCGCTGCGCCTCTCCATCTTCGCCAACTCGTGCTCAAGACAACGTGACCCCGACTCACCTGACCTGAGCAACATCCATCGTCAAACTCGAGGCAACCCGTCTCAGGCACTCGACAAGCACCAGCACCTCACAGCGCACAGAACACCATGGCCAGTATGCAGCATCAGCCGCCTGACAAGCACGACACAGAGATCCTCACCCTTTTGTCTGCGGTAGGCTCCCAGCCCCCTGTTCCCCTGTGACAACCTGTTCATCTGCCCCTGGAGACGGCGTGCCCGATGTGTTGTGGACCGCGAGCTGACTTGTAGATGGGCGGGAATCAGGCGGGAAGCCAGCAAGGTCAGGGAAACACTGCGCAGGGAGGGAATAAACGCAAACGACTCAATGACGGCTCTCTCCAGTCCGCGAGCGACTCACGTCAACATCAATCGCAGCAGTACTCTCAACAACAGCAGCAGCAACAACAACAACAATCGCTCTTTTCCTCTGATCCAAGCCTTCAATCCCGCTATGCAGGTCTCGCTGGCTCGGGCTACCGTGCCACTCCCGGCGTATCGTCCTCCCTGCAACCCACGTTGGGCGACGCTATCCCCCAGCCCGTCGGCCAGACAAGCACGTCCCCTCAACTCGGCAACGGCGACGGCGACTCGCCCAACCCGCGTCCCGTCGTCGGCAGCGAGGAATGGCACCGCCAGCGCAGGGACAACCACAAAGAAGTCGAACGTCGTCGCCGCGAGACAATCAACGACGGCATCTCCGAGTTGGCCAAGATCGTCCCCGGATGCGAGAAGAACAAGGGCAGCATATTGGCCAGGGCAGTGCAGTATATCCAACAACTCAAGGAGAATGAGTCACATAATATCGAGAAGTGGACCTTGGACAAGTTGTTGACGGATCAGGCCATGGCTGAGTTGCAGGCCAACAATGATAAGTTGAAGTTGGAGTTGGAGAGGGCTTGGAGGGAATGTGAGGCTTGGAAGAAGACTGCCAGTGCTGCAGGAGAGGACTCGAAACGTCGTTGAAAAGTACTCACGAGGGGAAATGGAACTGGATTGGAATACGGAAGGGCGGTTAAATATTTTTGTCGGCGACGTAATATCGGTGAGTAAGGAGTTTGATTTCTTTTCATTGTATTGATATTGGCTTGTTGGTAGGGTACGGATGTATATGGTAGCTAGTTGTCTCTCCTTTTAGCTCTATAATATCTCCCCAAACATATGTCCGTATTCCGATCTAGAACTCTGAAGAAGATGATACCTGCATCTCAAGCCTTAATCATCCCAGGTTCCGAGAGTCATTGTAGATTCAATGACTTGTCCCTGTCGTTTGGGCAGGGAATACCATCTCCAACTGGTACGGCACTCCGCGGTGGCTGGGCTTATTGCCTCACTTCTATGTGGTTTTGCGTCCCCGCCGCAATGGCCGTTGCGTCCCCGCGTCACGGGCCGGGAAATACTTCCCTTCTTTGAGATGTTCTTGACATTAAGGGAATTGAAAACTCTTCAGCAGAATATAGTATTTCATTCATATATAAATTACACGCCCAATGCGCCCCATTAAGTTTTCATCATGGTATCTCCTGCGCGCAAAGCAGTAATGGTCTCCAAGCTCTGCATCCGTCTCCTCAACCCCATCCCTAAACCTTTAATGGCAGTCTTCCTATAGCTACACAGTCACCCTCTGATGAATAAAGTCATCCAAAATGCGATCCTGAATACTCGCTACTCATCAGCCACACATACACAAAATCAAGTAAGAAGAAGTACCCTCCGCCTCCCCAATCCCCCGTCGCCGATACGAATAATACCCATTCATCTCATCAATCCAGTGTCGGCCATCACTCGTCGTCTCCATCCTCTGATCCGTCAACTGCCACGCATCCACCGCACTGACTCGGAAGGTCGCGTTCCCGGACGCCAGTTGCGCTGTGTTCCATTCACGCGCGACCTCGTGGATCGCATGTCGTTTCTGTGAGCCGCCGAGACGGAAGTCCAGCGAGTCGACGGGGGCGGGGGTATCGGGGTGGGAATCTGAGTAGACGATGTTGTATTCTCCGTAGCATTGGACGGCCTTGAAGGGAGTTAGGATGGGTGTTAAGGGGGGAGGGGCAGGGGTATATGTACCTGGTTTACAGAGGTTGGGGTCCGCAGGATGACATGTTTTGTGCCGGGGAAGGAGGTCTTCATGAGTTCCAGGAAGGTCCGGTAAATAGTCTTCAGACTCTC
>Ga0302325_10004061_pt1 | contig 33973 bp, 50 predicted proteins | sample Palsa_T0_2_FD_201948 | JGI IMG/M metagenome (GOLD analysis project Ga0302325, IMG submission 201948) | Peat permafrost microbial communities from Stordalen Mire near Abisko, Sweden - Palsa_T0_2 | ecosystem: Environmental > Terrestrial > Soil > Palsa > Peat permafrost | place: Sweden: Abisko... | reverse complement strand
TCCTGTACGCGCGGACAGCGCTCTCCGCGATGATGCAGATGGCTTGGGACCACGGGTACCGGGAGGACAACCCGCTACGCGGGATCCGGCTCAAAGGAGTACCAGGCAAGCCGATAGTCGTGGCAACGAGCACGCAGTTCCAGCGCGTTTATGACGCCCTGCCGCACCAGCCGGCCAAGGTCTTCGTGCGGCTCGGCGTGGCGTCGGGCGTGCGGCTGTGCGAGTTGATCTCGTTCACGCCGGAAGACTTCAACTTCGACACCGGCATGCTGAGCGTCAACAAGTCGACTGTTGAGGTCACAGCCGAATTCCACCCGGAAGGCCATCGGTTCCTCATGCGCTCCTACACTAAGAACGGAGACCACCGCAGATTCAAGATCGACGCGGTGGTGTCGAAAATGGTCCAGGATCACGTCGAGAACCACGGCATCGGTTCGGGCCAGCTGATCTTCCCGGTACGCCTATTCGCGAAGCGGGAAGCATCTGGCAAACCTCGCCTCAGCCAGGACGAACTCGACGCGCTGGGGGTCACCGATCCGCTGCCCAACGGGCGTCGCTACAGCCACGGGACCATGGGCGCGTACATCACGGCCAAGTGCCGGTGCCGCGGCTGCAAGCAATGGAGCGCTGATTATGCCCGCGACCGCAAGCGTGCCAGGACCGGCCGGGTGGCCAGGGAATGGTCGCCGCAGTGGCGGCGAGACCCTACCGAGTACCTGGGGACTGACATGTGGCGGCGCATCTGGAATGCGGCAGTTCAAGATGCCCGGTTGCCCTTTGCCTACACTCCGTACCAGGTCCGGCATACGCACGCCTCCTGGCTCATCGACAAGGGGGTGGACTTGGAGCGTGTGCGGTACAGGCTCGGTCACGGGGATCTCACGACTACAACGCGCTACGTGAAGATCCTGGACGAAGAGGACTCCACCGCCGCGGATGCCATCGCAACCATACTTGGCGACGTCGCCTAGAGAACCGTCGCTGACAGTGTGCGCGGCCTTGAGCAGAGACCCGTTACACTGGCTTGACGCACGAGCTGCAACGCTACTTAGAGGCGTAGCAGGTATGGGGTTTGTGGTCGCCTGTGACCTCCTTTCCGTAGAGGAGCCGCTGACATGCCGACTATCCTCGGGCGGGACGGGCTGTAGCGCAGCTTGGCTAGCGCGCGTGCTTTGGGTGCACGAGGTCGCGGGTTCGAGTCCCGCCAGCCCGACGTAGACATGGTGACCTGCTTAGGGGCCGAGAGCCGACTTGGCGGTGTGACACATGGCCACTCCCTGGAAGACAGCCACGCGAGAGCGCACTGACCGATCCCGGACGGGAACTACGCCGAGGTTCGTACCTTCGTCCTTAGCACTCGGCGTGCTGGTAAGAAACGTGCCACCAGCCCGAGGGGAGAGCTCATGTCCGCTGAATCCGGCCTGACCGCCGTGGCCGTCGTCAGAGCCCTGCTTAACGAGGACACCGAGGGCCTTGCCGTCCTGCTGCCGGACGGTCTCCCCGAGCCGGGCCGCGAGCTCATAGCCAGCCTGACAGTCCTCTCGGCCAAGGTTGCCGCCCGGGCCGAGGGCACCACGGAAGGCGAGTACCTGGACAGGATCATTCGGCTCTGGACGGACAGCCCGGGGTGATACCGGGCTGGTCATGGCCGTGCCGTCGGGGGCGGCTTTCTTGGCCCTTGGCGGTGTGGCCGCGCTGACCTAGCCAGGTCCTCGACGCGACGCAGGCGCGTGTTAGCCGGCGGCGACCGCCGCAGCGGTCTTCTCATCATCCTCGCGCGGCGTGCGCATCACGGTGGCCGGCGAGGGACTCGGCGGCGTCGAGGGGCTTGCCCAGCTCGGCGATAGATGCCCCAGCGCTACTTTGCCCTTGGCCGCAACTGTAGGGGCTCCGGGCCATCTACGCGCTGCGCGTCTAACCTACCTGCATGGCCTGCACCAGCTGCACCACCTGCGTAACCTGCGTGACCTGCGGCACCTGCGGGCGCTATGCTCATCGCGTTGGCTCTACGGCCGGACACTTGCCCCATGAGTGAGAGTGCGAGAAACATGGCGAATGAAAAGGATCTGTCGAGAGTGCTGGAAAGGCACCAGGTGGTCGTTGAAGACGGCTACGTGAGCAACGGCAGCCCGCGGTACCGGAGCTACGCCGTCTCCACCTTGCGCGGTGGGGTCGGGAAATCGACGCTTGCTTTCAACTTGGCATATGAGCTTGCCGGCAAGCGGCAGTTGCTCATCGCCGACCTGTGCGCGCAGTGCAACATGACCGAGGCGCTGATGCGAGAAGAGTCGCCCAAGATCAACATCATCCAGGCCCTGCAGCCCGTTCTCCTCGGTCCGGCGTTCGGCCGTGCGCCGTCGACGCTGACGTACAAGGTGTCGAAGTACTGCGATGCGTTTCGCTTGCAGAAGGAGTGTCGGCTAATCCCAGGGTCAGCCGAGATGTTCGCATTCCCCTCAACGCTGTACCAGCAGCTGCAGATCGCGAATGCCCAAAGCCGCCCGGAGGCGGTCAATTCGCTGCTGGAGTCGCTTAGAACCGTTCTGGACGCCGAGGCGAACAACATCGGCGCAGAAAGCATCCTGATGGACACCAGCCCGTTCTATGCGGGTGGGACCCATCTGGCGTGGTGCGCAGCGGACGCAGTGATCATCCCGGTGCGGGTCGACGAGCACTCCCTGGACTCGCTGGAACTGACGCTCGAAATGCTGTCTAACCCGGCCATGGACTTCGAGGTCTGGAACAAACGTGCGGGGGGCCGGACCGCACCGCGCGTCGCGGCGATCGTGATGACCATGGTCGGCTCGAAGAGCACGCTGCGATCTACCCCTGACCGGGCATCGCGGATGTATATCGAGCGCGCCATCGACATCGCCGTGAAGTATCCGCAGCTCTTCGATGTCCCGAGTCCCGTCGAGGCGATCGTCGTCACTGACGACTTCGTGTCGTCCGGGCGGATAAGCGGCGCGAAGAGCATCCCGGTTGCCTGCCTCAAGGTCGGCCAGTTCCACACGGTCGAGGGGAAGCGGCTGCAGGTCAACTCTTCGGTAACGCGCTACCAGCGAGAGCTGGCGTACCTCGCGAGCGTCATCTGACGTCGCGTGCGCAATCCGGCCCAGTTCCTGGGCCACTGGAGGATCGGGTGTCGGTGGACGACACGCCAGAAGGAGGTTTGAGTGCCCTCGGCAGGGACCGGAGCCGACTACCGATTGGCTTGGCCTCGACTGCTCTTTCAGAACGAGACCGCTGCCTTGGTGAACAACACCAAGCTGGATGACTGGGTTGGCCGTTGTGAGCTGCTCCTAGAGGATGCCTTTATTGGCGTCGCCCCACGAGATGACTTCATGGCCGAGCCTGCTCCCGAGCGGCGTAGCTTCCTGATTAGGATGCTGCGGCGGTCTCAGACGCTCAGAGAAGCAGCAGTCGGACGGACTCCGTACTGGTCAGAGCGTCAGCACAGTAAGCAGCCGGGCGCTGTCTCTCATGCCGGGACCGTTCGTGAGTTCATGAGGGCCGTGGACGACCTCGACGGCCGGGGCTACTTCGAGAAGGCCTTTGACAAGGACTGCGTTGACGATCCAGCCGACGCCGAGCGTCCTTCGAGGCTTATTGAGAGAGAGATCGGAGTACCCGACCTATGGCCTTTGAGTGTCGATCGCCTGATTAAAGATCAGGACCTATTTTGCGACGTTATTGAAGTCCTGCACGATTTTGTAGCTCGCCCGCGGGCTCGAACTCTCCACCCTTACATGGGATGCGGCTGGCACTACTCGGCCTTTTCTTTTGAGGCCGGCCAGGTGTTGTACCGCTGGCGCGTCAACCAGGTTCTGGACAGAGGCGATCTCGGGCTGCGCCTCGCTGACGAAGGCGAGGACTCTGGGCGCCTGGTGGCTGTAACCGATTCCGCGCGCACGGAGCTCGTTGTGTCGATGGCCGGGCGCACTGACCCTGGGACAGGGGACGTCGTGCGCCACGCCATCGCTCTCTACAGAGGGCGAAGCGCTAGTGAGCATGACAAGAGATCGGCGGCGGTTGCCCTAGCTGGTGTACTGGAGGAGCGCCGATCGCTCCTCAAAGCCGAACTGATGAGCAAGGATGAGGGGGCGCTATTTCAGATCGCCAACCAGTTCGCTATTCGCCATCGCCGAGATGATCAGCGGCCGAATTACGACCCTGCCTTCCTCGACTGGCTGTTCTGGTGGTACCTAGCGACCATCGAGTTGACCGATCACCTCCTGGCTCGTTAAGCGCCCTCTGAGCGGCCGCGGTGACCACGACCACGACCGCGCCGGCCCTTGCCGCTGCCTAGACTTCTGGCGTGATCTGGGACGCTCTTACTGCAATCGGCACGATCGCTGTTGCCGTCACCGCCGTAGGCATAGCGATCTGGGGCGAGCGGCGGACAGACAGGCGGATCAGGGATGAGCGGGAGCGCAGCGACGAGCTGATCGCTGCCGAGCATGCCCGGGCGGACCGCCAGCTGGCGGAAGAGCGGGCGCTTGCTGATAAGCGGCTGGCCGATCAGCTCGCGCACAGTGATGCCCAGCTCGCCACCGAGCGGGCCGCGGCCGATGCCCGGCTGAAGGAAGAGCTCGCGCATGCCGACGCGGAGCGAGCCGAAGAGCACCGGATCGCCCGGGAGCGGGAGCAGTGGGCCGAGGCGTACGCGGTCGAGGTCATCGCCGTCCAGATGTCACCCGAGGTATGGGGCTCGCGGGTCACCACCGAGCCGGATGTCCCGATCGCCTGCCCCGCGGCGGCCCTCTCTGCGCGGTCGTGGTCAACCGCGGGCATTACGCGATCACGGACGTGTACGCGCAGTTCCGCGCGGGCACCGGCGGCCTGATGGCTTACGGCAGGACTGAGCATTTCTCGTCCTGGTGGAACCTCGGCGGCGGGATGACACGCGGCGTGACCGGCCCCGCGCGGAATCTCTCCCCGACCACGCTCACCCCGGCCGACGCCGGGCTGCGGTTCTCTGAGGACGCCAGGACGGTGCGGGACCTGGCGGGCAGTTACCCCATCATCCGCTGGCGCGACAGGTGGGGCACCCGGTGGGAGAGCAAGCAGGGCGTGGTCCGCCAGGTCGCCGAAGGGGAGGACTGGAAAGAGTGAATTCGGCTTTTACGTTTCCGGCGGTCCGTGATGTGCGCTGCCGCCGCGATCCAGACCCGACGCGGGCGGAGTTTACCAGCGGTCCAATGCCGGCGGGCGTAGCCCAAGGCATACATAGGGCCACGACCAACAGATACGCTGACGTGGCCCTAAGCCCCAACTCACGGCAGATGCATGAACACCGCGAGGACACCGCCAAGAGCGGTGATGACCGCGGCCAAGCCGAGGAGGGTTCCCCGCCCGAGCGGCAAGGCACGGTAGCAGAGGTACAAGACACACAAGCAGATGGCGGTAGCCGCCAGGATAACTGCCATGTTGCGGAGGTTCCTTCCGGGTTGCCCTAGCCAAGGTGTAAGCATTGAGCGAGACCGGTTGCAGCCGGTGTGTGTCACGCCCGTTGCTTGTCAGGTCGAGAAGTTAGAGACAGTCTCGGCTGACCCGCTGGCAGGAGGTCCGGATACCGGAGCAGGAGTCCCGCCTGTACTGCTTCCTTCTGCCTGCTCGGCGCGGATGTCACAGCGCGGGTGCCGACCCGCCACCAGTTAGTGTGAAGCTGAGAACCGCTGGGAAGCTCGCCGCCGGAGTTGCCGGGACTGCTGGTGCCGGAATGGGTGCCCTCGTCGAGGCGCTGGTCCGGGTCACGGCGCTGCACGCCGTGTCGGCGGCGACATGGGTGGTGATGGCGGCCCTGATCGCCGTGCCTGCTTTGGTGGCTGGCCTCGGGCTGATCGTGGGCTACCGGCTCAGGAGGCTCGAGGTCGAATCGGCGGCCGAGCTGGAGAGGGCCCGGCAGGAGATGTACCGGGTGCTGCTGGAGAAGTCCGTGGCCGCAGCGGCCGGTTCGGCGGATCACCGGGAGCTGATCAACGCGGATACCTTGCATCTGCTGGCGGAGCGGAACGGTACTCAGCCTGATGGCCGGATGCACGGGCACCTGGGTGGGTCCGGCTCCCAGGGGATGATCCAGTAGGCGAGGTCAGGCTGCCCCCTCGCGCCCCTCGCCTTGGTTCGTGCCCGGCATCGGCCGACGCCCGAAGGCTGGGTCCCGCCGGGATGTCACACATGAGCAGCGCCCTGACACTAGGAAGTGTCAGCCGCTTGCGGGGGCGCGGCTCGGTGATCGACGAAGGTGGTGGGGAAAGTGCTCGCATCATCCGCCGCGCTGGCCGGTGTCATCGCCGCAGTACGCGGGAGTCGGCATGGGTGACGCCACCAGGTCTTTCCCCGAAATCCCTGCCGATCCGGGGAGAGAAGCCGCTCCCGGCCAAGATCTGGCCGATATATCGATCGTTGAGTATGGCCTGGTCTACGAGGCGGAAAAACCTGGGCTGATGCGCTACCTACTTCATTGCGGGGCTAGCTACCACACCGCAGAAGACATAGCTCAGCGTGCCCTTGAACAGCTATACCGAAAATGGGGAACCGTAGACAACCCGAGGTCATGGCTGCGGACGGTGGCCATGCGTATGCTGGGCCGATCGCGCACACCTGATGAGTCTTCTCTAGAGGGTCATGATCCCCCCAGCACCCTTCCCGGTACAGCGGAATTCGTGGAATCTATCCTCGAAAACGATGCCTTGGTCTCAGCTATCCGGCGGCTTCCCCTGAAAGAGAAACAGGTATTCGCTCTTCATTTCGACGAGTTCGAAACGGGCGAGATCGCGGAAATCCTGCATATGAGACCGCGGCCGTCCGGCAGAACCTGGCGAGAGCCCGGGCCAGGCTCAGGCAACTGCTGGGATTGGAAGGGGCATAAATGAATGAGGAAGAAATCCATCTGCCCGGACGTGCCGCCGGCACGGGGGATGCTGAACTCGATGCCATGCTGGCTGCTGCGGAAGACCGCCTGCTCGCTGCCATTCAGTGCAGCCTCGACCTTGACGCCGGGCTGGCCCAGATCATCGGCGCTCCTCCCCGGAGCGAGACCGACCCTGCGATTCCTGCTGACGCCGCGAGCACCCACGGGCCAGAAGATCGCTACCTGACTGGCCCCGGCAGAATCATGTACCGGCATGTCATCGACCTGCAGAACCAGGCGGCCAGGGCGGCCGCCAGGGCCAGCCAGTCCAGGGCTGCCCTGAAACAGGCCGAGCTCATGGAGATGAGCCGGCAGTACCACCATCGCGGTGGTGACCGTCCCTGGCTGCTGCGAGTCCTCATCGTCCTGGCGGTCACCGCCGAGGCCGTCACGGCCTACGTGAGTCTGGATATCCTTGCCGCTAACCGGCCGCTGGCCGTCGGCCTGTCAGCACTGGCCGCCCTGGCTGCCGGCGCCCTGGCCTGCATCCTCGCTGACCGCCGTCTGGAACGTCTAGGAGTCCCCCTCACCGCCCGGCTCCTTGAGGGAATCTTCGTGGGCGTGCTGGCGACGCTGAGATTCGAGAGCCTTTCGGACCCAGCACAGCCCGGCTCTGCCGGCGGTCGGCATCGCCGCCCTGGCCGCGATCATCGCTGCACTAGGGCTGATCGGCATCGAAGAGATCGTCATACAGACCCGCACGTTCGGCATCTTTCTCAGCAAGCTGCGGGTGTCCCGCTGCCGCCGACGTCGCGCGGCCACGGTTATACGCCGAGCCAGAATCCAGGCCGAGGCCGAGGCCGAGGCAGATCAGATGCGGCAGCACTTCGCCGATTTCCTGGTAACAGCCGATCTTCCTCCCGGCAGGGCCCGGGCGCGGGCCGCGGCGCTGCTGAGGGCCACAGCGGCCAGCGAAGACGTCTCCCTCTCCGCTGGAGCGGCTAGCACAGCTGACTGCCCTGCTCTTACCGGTCTCGATAGCGGACGGCACCGTAGACGCAACAGGATTGCCCTTACCCTCACCGTAGCTGTTGTCGCCGGGGCCGCGGGAGCCACCGGGGCTGTGATCGCCCGGCCCGCAAGTAACGTCAGACCAGTAGCTGAACGAGTAGAACAACTATCTCTCGTACCAATACCTGTCGTGCCCGCAGCCCGCCCGACGGCCCTGGTCGCGTCGGCCGCGACAGCCTCGGTGGTATTCCCGTCCGGCCAGCGCGAACTGAGTAATTCCGCCAAGGCGGCCATCGAAGGGTGGCTAGCGGCGATCAAGAGCTTGCCGACGCGCGACATCACGATCGTCGGCTACGCCGACGATCTCGGCACCGCCGAGGGGAACATCAATCTCGCCCTAGAGCGGGCCCAAGCGGTCAAGGCTCTCCTTGAGACCCAAGGTGTCCACGCGTCCCAGCTATTGGTAGCCGGATCCGACAATCAGGTGTTCGGGCGCCGCGTCGTCATTCTTGTCATAGGAGATTCCGGGTCCGGGTAGAAAACGGCCGCAGGCGAGCTCTAGCGGAGACAAGCCATGCCAGGGTACGGAGTCATGTCCCACCATAAGCGCTTTTCCTGTGACCTTGAGAGCTTGATGCGGCCTCAGGCCTCACTGACGGGGGGAGGGGAGGGCGGCGGACTTGGCACAAACGTGACGGCCGGGATCCCGTTGAGACGGTGGGTTTCGCGCAGCGTGAGCAGGCGCTCCGCCTCGGTATTGAGGGTGTGGACGCGGGGCGTGGCCCTCGCCTTCCGCCGGTATATGCGGTCGTCGTAGCCGCGCGGGCCGATCTCCGCACGCTGCGCCGCGTAGGCGGCTCGCATGGCGGCGGTCAGCGCCGCGTCCAGGTCTTCTGCGAGGCGGCGAATTTCAGCCTCGGGAGCCCGCCGGGCCTGCGCCTGGCGGAGCTGGCTCTCGGCCTCACGGGCCGCGTCGAGCAATTCCGCCCGCCGTGCGGCGAGTGCCTTGTCGGCTTGGTACTTCTCCTCCGCCTCGGTGCTCGGCTTATGCAGAAGCATTCCCCATAGCCTGATTAAGGTTGGGGTTCCACCTGTCTTAGCCTTTGGCGCTGGCCGGAGCAAGCCACTAACCTCCAGGTTAACTGTGTCGTTCATGTGGTTCACAGCAAGCCACAGCTTGTCAAGGTCGATGACATCAGCGGGCCGCAGTGGCTCGTCATCGCCCACAGCCGACCCGGCCGGGCGCGGGCCGAAGTTCGAGCGCCAAACCGGGAAGCCATAGAGTCTCGCTTTCGCCTCAATGATCGACGTGTCGGGGATCACCCCTGACACCTGGCCCTGCGACCAGAAGTCGTCGAACACAAGCAGCAACTTCAGGGCTCGCTCGCCCGGAGAAGCTTCCGGGTGTTCCCTAGCCTGCGCCCGGAGGTGAAGAACCTCATTTTTGAGTTCAGCGAGCTTGCCACTGAGCGCCAGCAGCGCCGCTTCACGGCGCTCGGCTCGGCGGATCTTCTGCGCGACGTCGTCTGCCCGGCTGGTCTGCCACCACGCAGACCAGAACCCGCCTGCGATGGCGCCTGCTGCGCCGATGACCGCGCCAATGACGGTCGCCCAGACTATGGACATGGCTGGAACGGTAGCGCTTTCGGTGTCGCGACACCCCGGGATGGAGTGTTTCTCCCGCCCGCAATCCTGAGAACTATGATTCTCAGGAGTATGCTTTAGCTATGATTCCTGAGAACGCAGCCGGAACGGGTGCGCAGCCCTCGGAATTGACTCCTGAGAACACGGCGCTGCTCGCCGGGTACGCCATCCACCTCGAGCATGCGCCGCTGACCGGGCACACTCCGCGGACCTACCTCGGCGCGGTCCGGGCCTACCTCGCCTGGCTCGAGCAGGCCCCGGTCGACGGCGACCCGCTGAACGACTCGGCCGCGAAGGACTGGGCGGTGCGCGACTACCGGAGTTACCTCGTCACGGTGGCCAAGCGGGCCACGGCGACGGTCAACAAGCACCTCGCCGCGCTCCAGGACTTCTACGTCTGGCGCGGCCTGGGCCAGCCGCAGGGCGTCAAGCGCCACCAGGTGCCGCGGCACGCCCCGAAGGCCCTGGAGCCGAGGGCGAAGCTGCGCTACCTGCGCGCCGTCGGGGCCTGCCCGAGCGCCCGTGACCGCGCCTTGGCGCTGCTGCCGCTCTACGCCGGTACGCGCATCGCCGAGATCCACGCCTTGGACGTCGCCGACGTCCGCCTGAGCGCTCTCAAAGGCGAGCTGCACCTCGTCGGCAAGGGCGAGAAGTCCCGGACCGTTCCCGTCCACCGGAAGCTCCGCGAGGCGCTGGCCGCCTGGCAAGCCATCCGCCCGTCCAAGCCCGGCGCTGACTCGGCCGCCCTGTTCACCTCCGGCCGGGGCACCAGGATGACAACCGACGCGATCGCCGACGCCATCGACGCGATCACCCAGGCCGCAGGCCTGGACGATCATGTGACCAGTCACGTGCTGCGCCACACATTCGGCACCGAACTGACCCGCGATGGGGTCGACATCGTGACCGTGGCCGAGCTCATGGGTCACGCCTCCCTCGAGACCACCCGGCTCTACACCCGGCCGAGCGCCGCCGACATGCAGCGGGCGGTTGACCTGCTCTCGGCCGACAACTTAGGAGATCGGATGAGGCTCGGACATGCCTGCCGGAGGGGCTAGAAGCTGAACCGGCGCCGCGCGGGGCGAGGACCCACGCGGCGCGTTGCTGTCTGCCGGTGGTCCGTGTGTGCGCATCAATTGATTTCGGTCGGCGCGCGCATGGGCGGTCAACCGCGTCTTCCCCCGGCTGCCTGCCCTTTTCCCTGCTAGTCGCCGGGTCCGAGGATGTTGAAGCGGATGGCAGCGGTGCCGGGCTGCGGGAGGGCGGCGAGCGGGAAGTCCGCGCCGGTGTCCGTGTGGTCGGGTCCGGAGTACAGCGTGGTGGCTACCCCGTAGGCGGCGCTGGGCTGAGCTCCGGCGAGGTGGTAGTGGCTGAGGGCGCCCGGCCCGCTGGCGACGGCGCCCGCGATGATGGCGGCCGATGCGGTGAAGCCGGCGATCTTGCCGATGATGCCCTCGTGGTCTTCACGGTCTTCACCCTCGTGGTCTTTCACGTCTGACGATGCTATGCCCGTGCCGGGGTCGACCTCCGGATGCCGCGCGGCCTGAGCGTCCGTCTAGTGCTATCGCCCTTCCACGCGCCGGTCGGCGCGGCGCATCTGCTTCCGGTCGGTGCTGATCCACACCAGGTCCCTGCGGCCTTCTCAGCTCACACGCGAGTAGGGCAGTTGCAGCGTGTATAAACCCATGATAGCTTCACTCACGTGAACGTATGTCTGTGTTCGCGTGAGCAGAAGGGAGACATGGTCGTGAAGGTGACAATCATTGATGGCAGTCCCGAGGAGCTGGCCGAGTACGAGGCGCGGACCGGGGTGATCGGGCAGGCCTACGCTGCCGGGAACGCGCTGGAACGTGTCGAGGAACCGCTGCCGACCGGAGGCGGCCAGACGATCGGCGGAACGGACTTCGAGGACGAGATCATGCTTCGGTCCTTCATCTTCGGCCGAGCGCGCGAGCCGAGGGTCGGCGCATATGTAGAGGCCTACGTTCGCCGGATGCTTGAGCTGGGCGGGATCGAGGTCGAAATAGGTACCTCGAAGGCCAGCAAGGATGGCCGCGGCGACTACCTGCTCGTCTACGCTGCCGGGCCTCGCCGCTATGGCGCGGTTGCATACGTGAGTGCCAAGAACGCCGGTCTAACTTTGCGGCTGACCAGGGGCGATGTATCCGATGTCGCCGATCGCGTCAAATTCCGCGACGTCCAGCAGCGCAATGGATACCAGGTCAACTGCCCGGTCACGACACCCGATGCCATTGACCTTGCCGTGAAGTTGACACAGCGTGCCCTTGACAAGGTCCCCCGCCCGGGGCACAGCGAGCCCCGCAGCGACGGCGGCTCGGCTGAATAGATGGGCTGCGGTGCGCCCTCAGCCTCTTAACGCCACTCGGCGTTCCATTGTTGTCCCGACCCCTACTCCTGGACGCGCGATGTCTCCGGTGCGGTCAGCATGATCCGGGCGACGATCTGGCTGTCCCGGTGGTTCCACACGTCGTAGTTCACCACGTAGTGATCTGGGCCGCCGAGCTGGTTCTGGTCGGTGTAGACGCTCCCGTTGTCCGGGTCGGTGCTGTCGAGCTTGACCTGGTGGCGGGCTGGCCGGTTATCGGTGCTGTACTCGCCGGGCAGGTAGAGGATTCCGCGGCTGCGCGGGTCGATGACGATGGCGTCGAGCACGTCCCCGGTGATCTCGTCGTCCAGGCGCCGGAACATGGTCGGCAGGTTGTGCTTGCGCTCGGGCATGCGGTCAAGCCTGGCGCGGTACTGACCCCGCCTCCGGGAACTTGCTGAGGTCGCCGTCTGTCACCAGTTGTCGCGGTTCTCCAGCGCTTCGAGGTGGAGGTCCTGGTCGATCTGCCAGTGGCGGCTCTCGTCGTCCGTGAACCGGGCCGCGAGGCGGACGTCGGGGTTTTCGTGGAGGTCGAACCTGAGCAGGAAGCCGTATTTCAGCCCGCCCCGGATCAGCGGGACGATGCTGCCTCCGGCGGCCCCGTTCAGGATGGCCCTGAGATTCGAGATCTCGTGATCTGTCGTGAGCTGGCCTGTCTCTTCTGCGGCCAACGTCAGGCCGGCGCCTCCGGACGGCTCGGCGCGGCACGCCGCGTTCACGATGCGGCGGTTCGACCCGTTCGATTACGAGCACCGAGGTTCCCGGTTCGGGGCCAGCAAGCGGCTGCCGGAGGATCAGCACCTCGTTGGCAGGCCACCAGTGGAAGCTGATGGCGCTGGCTTGCTCGCGCTCGGTGATCCGGCGCAGCCGCTCGCGCTCCTTCAGTGACGCCTCCAGGTCTTTTGCCTGGAGCGCGTTGATCTTGCGCTGCTCCTCGAGTTGGTCAGACTGGACCTTGAGCATCGTGGCCTGGTCGCCAACCTCTTTCGACTGACTCCGGAAGGCCTTGCGGGCGTAGTAGGCGGTGGCCATCGCGAACACAGCGAGCACCGCGGTGGCTATGGCGGTGAGCTGGGTCGCGAAGATGAGCGACATGGGCGAAGGCTACGGGGTGCCGTCCCGGCCGCGTGGAGGTTCCGCTGCTAAGCGCCGCCGCTGAGCCTGGTACCCGCGACGTCGGCCCATGCCTGGGTATCGACGGCCGAGCTGAGCGCGGTGGCGGCGGCCAGGGCAAGGGTCGCGTGGACCTGGGCGAGAGAGGCCGAGGTGCCAGCCGTGACCGGCGGTTCGATCATGCCCGATCGCAAACCGTGACCGCGGCCCGCGCGCAGCGGAATGCCTGACGGACAATCCCCCCAGGACAACGTCAAGCCGACTACCGGGACATCGCGGCAGCTCAGCCCAGATGACTACAGCTCGCCGGGGATATATTTGCTGCAACATTTTCGAAAAGTTAGAGGAAAAAGTGTTCCGGATGTGTCCGGGCCTGGTCCGTGATTCCTCTCTTTCATTTCCGGGGTCGTCACTTCTTTTCCTTTCATTAGTCAGGCGGCTGGGCTGCTGGCGGCTCCCGCTGCCGACCACGCGCTCAGAGGGCCGGTGGCAGTCACCGGTTGCTGACAGCGTGATCCCGCAAGACCCGAGAACCGACTTCTCTCCCGTTTCTGCCGCGCTTGCCAGGGCCGGCGAGGTGCCCACGATCACGAGCTGAATCCCTTTGCCGCTCTTCCCCGCCGCGAAAGAGGGAACCCCGGGAGTGGAGCCTAGGTCCGATTGGAGCGAGCTGGTCAAGGAGGAGTCGGCCGTGTAGCCGTCCGACTGGAGGATGCTGACAGCTGACGGCAGCGGACTTACTGCCGTCGCCTGCGGTGTTGTGCCTGATCCCGAGGACCCGCATGCCGCCAACCCGCCGATAAGCACGATCCCAACGGCACTAGCCGTTATTTTCGCTTCATAAAATTACCCCTGTTGTTTTTATTCAGGCTGAGTGCCTGCGACCGCCGACGGTAGGTGCCGCCGACGATCGCCAGTACTCGGGTCATGAATTTGGGGACCCTACCGGGGACGCCGTAGCCGCCGGAGTGGGGGACCCCGTAGCCGCCGGAGTGGGGGACCCCGTAGCCGCCGGAGTCGTTGCCGCCGGTGTCGCCGAAGGCAGCACACTGACAGGGTAGGCGTTCTCTTGGGCTACGCAGCCGCTTATCCAGGCCGTCTGGTCAGCCACTGTAGGCCCGGTGTCCTGGGGGAAATTACCTGCTCGGCCCGCGCCGGAATTCCCGGTGTTATCCGCTCCCGGGTCTGCGGCCGTTTCCGCACAGTCTGCCTGAACTGACCCCCCTGTCCCGCTCGTCAAGATAATGCCGGCATCCAGAAGAACGAATGTGGCCCCGTTGTTGTAGTACTGCTGAGTGCTTCCGTCCATGGTTGGCGTTCCCGACGGACTAGGAGCCGGTGAACCCGTCGGAGCCGGTGAATCGGAACCTGAATCCTGGCAGGCGCTCGCCTCAGCTTCTTGCGCCTTCTCGGCCGCGTACTGGGCGGCGCTCACCCGACCCTTGAGCATTTCGAGCTGGCTGTCGAAGTAAGCGAGTGAGAGGTCCGCACCGGTAAGAGAGAGGAGCTGTACTGCCAAAGAGACTTGTAGCTTGGCAATAGCTTTCAGTTTCCCTTTTGTCAGCAGCGCCCCTGCCAGCTGCTCCAGGTTTGTCTCAATGGATGCCGACTTAGCTTCGGCGTACGCGACGGCCTTGGCAGCGAGGGTACCTCCCTGTAGATTGGCATTCACTTGATCTTGCAGCGTCTTGAGGTTCGCCACGTCCTGGTTATACGTCTGCATCGCCGCCGTGCACGCGGGCGATACCGCCGTGGTGGCAGAAGCGGGCGAGGCTACCGCTATCCCCCCGGAGACGGCGAGCGCTGCTGCCACGGTCAGGGCCGACAGTTTACCGATTTTCTTCACGACTGCCCCCCGATAAGGTCGGTGATTGTCGGCGCGGTAACCCGCAGGACGTCGCCGGAGACGGTAACTGTGGTCTTCGGGAGGGCCTGCCGAAACTGGGACTCCAGCCCGGATAGGAAGCTCGCCCCGGTGACGCTTTTGACGGTGTTCCCGGCTACTACTACTTCTTCAGTCACCCCATTCTTATCACCGACCGCCGCACTGGTGATGTACGGCGCAGCCGATCCGAACGAGCTGTTGATAGTCGCCTGCGTCTCATTGACAACAGTGCTGTATCCGTCTGATTTGACGACTGCGGACGCTGACGGCGGCGTGCTTCCGCACGCGGTCAGTGACACACCAAGTACCGCCGCCAGTACCGTGCCGAGTACCGCTACTCTTACAGTGCCTTGCATAATTATTCTCCCTTTGTTTTCCGAATGCCCTACTGCCAGACGCTCCTTGTTCCTGTGATTAGTGGCGGGTGTTCCATGCATAGGAGTAGCGGGCGGAGCTGAGGTCCGTATGCGCCCCGGGCCGAAGCGATCCCTTAATCTCGGCCATCCGGCTTGGCATTTCGACACCCCTCCCTGCCGTCGCTTTGTGTCGTTGCGCTTCACTTACGGGAGGCAGGAGCCGATCGGTTCGCTCGGCCGGCATGTTTTTTCCGGGCAGGCCCCTCATACTGAGAATCTGGGAAAGCCGGTCGGCACGCCGAACCGATCGGCTGGGGAACTACGTAGAACATGGGTGGGGACTGGCTGTGTCGTGGGACGACAGCGGGGCACGCACCGGCCCTCACGAGATAGGCCTGATCGTCAAGCGGCCGGTGTCTGGTCCCCAGCCGCGGCTGAGGGCTCGGCCGCGGCGCCCTAGCGCAGCTGGTCGGCCTGGCCGCCGTGAGCGGGTCGGCTGGCGGCGCCTGGCGAGCTGGGCTGAGCGGGACGCCGCGGGGATCAAGCGGTCTCCCTCGTATTCGGCGGCCGCCGCGCACTTGCCAGCGCCGCGGTTAGCATGCTTCGCGCCCGGGCGGCCTGCCCCGTATGGAAGATGATCCGCCGCCTCGCTGCCCGGGCCGCGCTCGACGGCGCCGCCGAGATCAGCCCTCACTCGCTGCGGGTCGCAGGGCGGCGACCGGATCCGGATCGGTCACCCGATCTCCGGTTCCGGCTCGGACGTCTCCGCGTGGCGGGTCAGCTCGGCGAGTTCCGCCTGCAGCGCCTCGCGGCCAGGCCGGGCACCAGGCGACCAGGAGATCCCCGCACGGGCCGCGTTCTCCTCGTAGATCCTGTCAGCCTCGATATCATCGGCGATCAGGCCGCGCAGCTCGGCGGCCCGCTCGGCTTCTGCCGCCTCCGCCGATATGAGGTAGTGCCCGCGAGGTCCCTCGCGGATCCGGTCCTGGGGGATTTCCATCATTCAGCCTCCAGTTCGTATTCGGGTTCGGTCATCAGGCCCCGGCTTCAAGCTCGGGCTCACGCAGCCGGGCGAGCCTTCAGGTGTGCTCCGGGGGTCCGGACGTACAGGTTCCCGTGGCGGTCGGTGCCGTGCTCGCCGACGTCGGGCTCGGTCCAGTTCAGGAACGGGAAGACCTGGGCGAGTACCGCGTCAATCCCGGTCAGCGGCTCGGCGGACCGCATGGTGGTCATCCTGCCTCCGCTTCCGGTTCGGGCCGCGGGCCCCAGGGGTAGGGGTCTGCCGCTGCTTGCGCGGCGGCGGCGGCTTCCCGTTGCGCAGCGGCCTCGGCGGGGTTGGCTTTCGCCCATGCGGCGTACTGTTTGTCGGCTTCCTCGGCGGCGGCCCACCGGGCGTAGTCGGCTTCGTAGACGGCTTTGCAGCGCTCGTATTCCTCTTCGGTCAGCTCGCGGGTGCCGAAGTTCCACGCGATCCACGGGTCAGAGAAGTCGATCTCGTCTTCAGGGGACCACTCGTATTCGGGTTCGGGTTGGGTGCTCATCCCGCCTCCAGTAGGGGGTTCGGTTTCTGCTTGCCGGCGGGCGGCGCGGCCCGGGAAGTTGCCCGGGCGCGGGTCCGCGAAGTGAGCGCGGCCGCCAGGTCCCCACCGCCGCTCATCGATCTCGGCGAGGTCCGGCCCGCGCACCACCGAGGCGACGCGGGCCCACCGGGCCGCCATCTCAGCCTCCGCATCTTCGCTTCGGCGTGAAGGGACGGCCTTCCTGTCGGGCGTCGAGGATCATCCGCGCCCGTTCCCTTTACCTGCTCGCTCCTCCAGATAACGGACGAGGGCTGATGGCCGGAAACGGAGTTGCTTTCCTAGCCGGATGGCCTCGAGTGCGCCGTTCTCGACGGCGTCGTAGAGCCAGCTCTTTTTCACCTTCAGCAGGGCGCATACATCATCGGGGGTGAGCAGGTCGAGGTCCCAGTACGGGCCTTGGAGCGGCACCGGCGGCCCGGCAGCGTCGTTCCGATCTCGTCCCACGTTGACGGCCGCAGTCTCGCGGGTCACGGCTCAGCCTCCATGTCGATCTGCCTGCCGGACCGGAGCTCAGGGGAACGGGGTGTGCGGGCGGGCGCGGGCGGCGGGTGCGTGGTGTCGTGTTCGGTGGCGGTGCGGTAGGCGTGCTCGACGGCGCGGAGGCGGGTGGTGATCCGGGTCTCGCGGGCGGCGATGGCCTGGCGGTTGCGGCGGCCGTAGGAGCCTTCGGGCAGGTTCTGCCCGGATCGTTCGACTTCGCGGAGGTGGGCTTCGCGTTCGTCGGCGTGGGCGGCGATGGCGAATAGGGCGATGTTGGCAGTGGTGGCGTCCAGGACGAGGCTGACGGTCTGGGTGTCGGGGTCGCGGCGGGCCAGGGCCAGGATCCGGGGGCCGTCGGTGTCGGGCCAGGCCTGCTGGGGGTGGACGTTGCCTTGGCGGACCCGGTCGTGGAACTGGGCGAGTTGCACGTCGGCGCGGTCGATCTGGTCGCAGGCGGCGGCGAAGTTCTCCCCGACCGGGCCGAGCTCGGTGCCCCGGTTGTTGCAGTACCGCAGGAGCCGGGCGGCTTTCGGCTGATCGGGGAAGTTGCCGGAGCGGGCGTGTTTGCGCAGCTCGTTCTTGAGGTGCCTGTGGACGGCTCCGGTTTCGATGAAGCGGACCAGGCCGTGGGCGTAAACGGGTTCCCGGGGCCGGGCGGCAAGCCAGATCGCGAGCCGCCGGGCGGTGAGGTGGTCGACGATGGTGCCGCGGCTGTCGGCTTCGGCGATGCCGTCGTCGATGAGCCGCTCGTACAGGGCAAGGTCGGGCAGCGGCCCGTCCTGCGGCAGGCGGTAGGCGGGTCCGGTCGGGGGTCCTGCGCCGTTATCGGTCTTATACATCGGTCATCCGGTGTTTCTCGGATCTGGGCATGTTGCCGCTTGGTGACGCGGGCGAGTTCCGCTGGTTTCGATGCCGGGTCTCCTGTTCAGTCGGCTGCCTCGCGGTCTGGCTGCCGGCTGGCTTGCTCCTGCGGGCGGGTGATGTCGCGGGGTGGCTGGGCGGCTCTGGCGATCGCGTCGGGGGCGGTCAGGCCGAGTTCTTGGGCCCAGCTCTGGATGTGGGGCCAGAGCCGGTGTCCCTCGTTCAGGCCGGCTTCGGTGGTGGTGTCGGCCAGGGTCATGGCGGTGATGGCGGTGTTGCGGTCCAGGGTCTGGCCGGGCAGCCAGGACACGTCCCAGCCGTTCCGGTCGGGTGCGTGCCGGGCGGTGTGGGCGCTTTGGTCGCTGGTAATGGTGGTGTCGGTGATGGTCAAGGTCATGGCGGTCTCTTCCGGGTCGGGGTTACGGTTCGGCTTCCAGGTCGGACTCGGGGTCAGGGTCAGGGTGGCGGTGGTGGCCGGTGCGCAAGGCGTCCGACAGGTTGGCCGCGGCGGCCGGGAAATGCTCCTTGACCCAGTCGCTGGCGGCGAGGACAACCCAGTACTCAGGGGGCCTTCTGCTGCCGGACGTGCGGCGGGAGTCGCCGTCTTCGGGCGGCTTCATGCCGTCACCCGCCGCGCCTGGCTGGTGCTGCCCGGGGCAAGAGCGATCTGGTGCCAGATCAACGTCGGGCCTAGTCGCCGGCGGCCGCGCGGCAGTCTCGGCCTGTTCCAGCCGCGCCGTCCGGTGCTCCCCGGCGGCGTCACTGGCCGGCCTCCGGTTCCGGGCCATGCGGGTCAGCCTCGCTGAGGTGCTCCTCGACGGCCCGCTGATAGGCCGGGGGGACGCCGGTCTCCCACCTCGTCTGCGGGAGGCAGGTCTCCCAGCCGAAGTACTCTGCGGAACTGCGGCAGCTCGCGGTCGGTCCTGGCGGGAACGGGCGGAACGAGGAGTCCCGGGCGTAGGGGTACCCGGGGTCCAGTGGCTCGGTGTGGGTGTGGCCGTCTGGTGCGGCCGCGCCGTCGTTTGCGAGCGCGTCGTGGGTGTCGGCGTGGGCGAAGTGGAGCTGCTCGAGCGTGGGTGCGTAGGAGGTTAGCGCGCCAGGCAGGGCGCGGTGTGCCTGGACCAGGTGCTGGGCGGTGTCCCGCCAGCACCTGGCGTCGTTGCCGGAAGTCATGGGCGGTTCTCCCGGTGGCGGAGGGCGGGCGGGCAGATGTCGGGGGCGGTGCCGGTGCCGGTGGCGGGTTTCCAGCCCTGCCGCGGGCGGTAGCCGGGGGTGTCGAGCTCGTCGTCGTCGAGGGCGGCGGCGGCGCACCAGTCCCCCGCCATGGCCCGTTTGCGGGCGGCGGTGGCCGCGCTGCGTTCGCCGTGGGTGCGGGTCGGGGCGCGTTTGTCCCACCAGGCGTCGTAGACGGCGGTGATGACGTCGCGTAGGTGCGGGCTGATGGTGCGGGTGTCGCCGCGGACGAGCTTGCGGATGGTCGTGGGGTTGATGCCGGCGGCGCGGGCGATGCGGGCCGAGCCGTGGCCCATCACGTGCAGGGCCCGCAGCCGCAGCCGGGTGCCGCCCGCGTCCAGCCGTGACCTGGGCAGGGTGCGGCTGGTCACCTTGAGTACGGCGGTGGCCGTGGCGGGTTGTGCTCTCCTGCGGCCGGTGGCCAGGGCGCGGACGGTGGCCGGGGACAAGGCGGCCGCGGCGGCGATTGACCGGTAGGTGCCGCCGTGCTGGCGCAGCAGGATCACATGCTCGCGGGCGGCCTGGCGCTGCCCGGGGCCGGCCGGGTCCTGGCCCGCAGGGATGGTGGGGGCGGTCATGACGGATCGCCTGCCTCGGGCTGGTAGCCGGGTGCGGGCGGCCGGGGCTGGTCGGTTTTCCGGGCGGAGTCCAGGGTGCGGGTGATCTCTTTGTCGTCCAGGCCGGCGTGGCGGGCGGCGGCGGCCAGGGGGCTGAGGTCGGCGGCCGGGTCGGCGTCCAGGGCGCGGTTGGCGGCCCAGAACAGGCCCGCGTTGCGGTTGCCTTCGGCCTGGCCGGCGACCCACCGGGCCAGGTGGCTCAGGTCCCGGCCGGGGGCGTGGCGCGGCTGCGGTGGGGCGATCTGCCGCTGGGGTTCCAGCAGGGCGGTGACCGTCGCCCAGTCCAGTCCGCCGTTGGCGTCCGCCTCCCGGATGAGCTGGTAGGGCTTGCCGTCGACCTGGGACGGCGGGGCCAGGACGTAGCCGCCGCGGGAGCGGAAGTCCAGGTGGTGGGCGGGCAGGTGGCCGTTGCGCTGGGCTGAGCCGCGGAAGTAGGCGTGCAGCCCGCCGCTGGGCGTGCGCACGTACGCGGCCGCGGTGTCGAGCAGCCCGGCGCGGCTGAGCCGCGCGAACGCGGCGTACCCGTTTCCGGCCGGGCCGTGCTCGTCGACGTCCAGGACGTCGGGGCCGGGCGCGCCGGTGGCGATGGCGACATTCCACCGCGGGTGGCGGGTGAACCACGTGGTGATCTGGGCCGGGTCGGTGGTGGCGTCCTGGTGGCCGTGCGGGGTGGCGGGGGTCTTGTGCCCGGCCTGGCAGGGGAACACCGGCCAGCCGCGGGCGGCATAGGCCAGGGCCTGGCGGAGCGTTGCGCTGGTCATGGCGTGCTCCAGGGCTGGCCGGAGGGCTGCGCGGGGTTCCGGGGGTGGCCGCAGGTGCTGGTCTCGATGCGGAGCTGGCCGGCGAGCGCGGGCAGGATGCGGGCCTGATATTCGGCCTGGGCGGACAGCAGGGCGGGGCTGCGGGCGGGCTGGAGGTACAGCACCGACCACAGTTCGGCTGCGATGTCGAGCCCGTACAGGCATAGGTCGTGGGCGGGCCAGCAGGGGTTCAGGGAGGCGGCCAGGTGGCCGTAGCCAGGGCGGTAGACCTGCTCGACCCAGGCCCGGAGCCGGGCGATGGGTTCCTGGCGTTCGCCGGCCGTCAGCTTCCACCAGGCTGGTACCGGTTCTGGGTGATAGCCGTCGCCGTCCGGGCCGGCCTGGCTGGGTGCGGTGAGCCGGGTGAGCGCGGCAGCGTGCTCTTCCACGACGTGGCCGAGGGCGGCGGTCTGCCCGGTGAGCTCGGCCAGCCGGGCGCTGACCGCGGCGTGACGGTCGGCGTGGCGGGTGTCCAGCCGGGTGAGCTGCTCGGCGTGGGCGGCGAGCTGGTCGACGATCGCGGTGATCGGGTCGTTGCTGGTCATCTGTCAGCTCCAGGGGAAAGAGGTGGTGCCGTCATCGGGGAGCCACTCGGCGGGTACGTAGTCGGGCAGGTCCGGCTCCGGCTCCTCCCCGGCCGCCGCGAACTCGGCGATGGCGTTCCACGGGGCTTGGCCGAGGCGGCGGGCCCGGCGGTAGGCGGGGTTCTTCCAGGCGCGGGGCAGCCGGGCGATGACCGGGGCGCAGCCGCCGCGGATGATCAGGGCGAACCCGGCGGGCAGCTGGCGGATCATGTCCGGGGTGGCGACGTCGTGGCGGGTCGCGTGGTCCTGGCCGCGGATCTTCCACGACGCCTGCCCGCACAGCGTGCTGGCCGCCTGCAAGGTGGTGACGTCGGTGATGCCGGGCAGGAACACCTTCACCGAGGACGTGTCCAGCACCACCTGCCGCCCGTAATTCCCCCACCGTTCGGCGAGCTGCGCCTCGCCGTGCACCACGGCGACCACCTGGATGCCTTTGCCGCCGGAGTCCGACAGCCAATGCGGCAGCGGCACCGGGCAGATCTGGGTCACCTCATCCAGGCCCAGCAACAGTGGTGGATCGAGCCGGCTGGACGGTGAGGCCTGGCCGAGCTGAGCCGCGACCCAGTGGATCTCGGTGGCCATCGCGGCGAACAGCGGGGCGACCGGGGCTTCTTCGGAGACGGCCTCGGCGATCAGGTAGACGGTGCCGGTGCCGTCGAGGAAGGCGGGGATGTCGAACCCGTCCCCCGGGGCCGGCAGCACGCTGGCGGCCAGGGCCGGGTCAGCCATGAAGGCCAAGGATCGTGACATCACCATTCGGACTGTTGCCGTGGTCTTCTGTGCCTCGGATCGCAGCTCAGCCAGGGTGTGGGCCCACTGGCGGGCGCCGGCGGCGAGCAGGATCCGCTCGGCGGCGCCCGGTTCGGCGCCGGCCACCCACGCCGCGACGGTACGCAGGTCGTAGCGGGCCAGGGCGGCGGCGCAGAAGTAGCCGCGCAGGTAGTCACTGGCTTTGGCGGACCAGAACGTGCCGTCCTCGACGCCTTTCTGGGAGACGGCGAACGCGAACGCGTCGGCGCGGCGGATCGCGGTGGCCGGGTCCTCGCAGCCCGCGACCGGGTCCCAGCAGAAGGTGGAGGCCACGCCGCCGATGTGCTGGGGGTTGAACACGTGCACCCGGCCGTGCTCGGCGCGGACCGCGGCGGTGAGGTGGTAGATGTCGGCTTTGGTGGTGGTGGCCAGGACCGGGCCGGGGTACCTGAGGATGACGTCGGCGAGGAACGCGGTCTTGTAGGTGCGGGGCGGGGCCATGATCAGCAGGTGTTCTTCCAGCGGAACCCGCAGGCCGTGCCGGTAGTGGGCCCGGCCCAGGAACACCGAGTGCTGGCCCGGGTCGGCGATCCGGTACCACAGCGGGAGCATGGCGCGGATCCGGCCGGAGCGGCGCAGGACGGCGAGGCGGCCCCACCGCAGCCACAAGCTGAAGACGTGGGCGAAGCCTTTGCCGGGGTGCAGCCGCAGGTGCAGCCGGATCCGCAGGTGCCGGGCGCGGTTGCCGGGCAGGTGGCGGGCGGGCAGGAACGCCCACGTGAAGAACGCGGCGAGCACGATCAGGGTGGCCAGGGCGATGGCGTACTTGAGGATCATCGGGGGGTTCCGTTCTGGGCGGCGAGGACGGCTTTGCGGAGGGCGGCGCGGGCGGCGCCGGGGTTCAGGTCGGCGGCGGGGGCCAGGGCGGCGCTGATGGCGGCGATGCGATCAAGGGGGATCGAGGCGAGTGGCCCGTGTCGTTCGGTGGCCAGAGAAAGGAACCGGGCGGTCTTGGTCGCTTTCCGCGGGACCGTTCCCCCGCCGTGGTCCGGCTGGAGCGGGGCGGGCGGCGCGGCGGGGCGGGCGGCGCGGCGGCCGGGGGCGACCGGGCACTGCACGAGCACCCAGGCACGGAACCCGGCCAGTGTCGACTTGGGGGCCAGGACCAGGCGTAGCAGCCACAAGATCAGGCCGCCGAGGATGGCCAGCGGGGTGGCCGCATCACCGGGCCCGGCGGCGGCCAGGTGCTGGTGGCGGGTACGGACGACGCCGATGAGGGTGTCGCTGGCCAGGGCGTAGGCGATGGGCGGCATGGCCCAGATGGCTAGGTTCCGCCAGCCCGGCGCGGCGGCGATCGCGTTCATGAACACGCTGGTCCCGACCGAGGCCAGGTTCAGCGCCCGAGCGCGGAGCGCGCGGCGGCCATGTACGGCCAACGCGATGCCCAGGCACGCGAAGACCAGGGCGGCGGCGTCCGGGATCGCCGCCTCCAGGGCGGCGATAGCGGCCAGGTGGCGGGCGGACTCCGCCATCCGGTACTGGGCGGTGAAACTCACCGCCGCCGCGGCCGCGGCCAGGACGCACAGCCCGCCGGCCGCGTTGCGCAGCCACAAGCCGGAGCGATCCCCGAGTCGCCGGGGAGGGGCGGGTTGGCGGCCGGGGTCGGCGGCCGGGGCGGCCGGACCGGCCATGATCACCAGGAGGCTGGGTGCCGGGGGGCGGCCGATCATGTCCCGGCCGGTTCCGGCGCCTGGGAAAGTGACGGCCGGGATCGCAACGGTCATGTCAGATTCCCTTCGGAGGGAAACCGGGATCGTGGTTTTCGTCGGCGTCGGCTTCGGGGGTGCGGATACCGAGTCCGACTAGGTGGCGGGTTATCGCCCCGGTGCGGGTGCGAGGGGCCCCGGTCAGGCTCATGTGCCGTTCCTCGTCGTGGATGCCGATCAGGACGACGACCAGCAACCCCAGGACAGCCAGGGCGATCAGGACCACCGCGACGGGCAAGATCACGACGACGGTCATGACCTCACGGCTCCCCGGTGCCGCTCATGGCGGTGATGGCGGTTGGGGGGTCTGTGGTGATGTCCATCATCGGGATTGCTCCTTATTCAGAGCTGAAATAGGCGATGAAGCGCTTATTTCAGCTCGACTTGCTGTGACTGAGGGAGGTGAGTGGGTGGCGTTTTGTGTTGTCGCGGCCCGGAATAAGGCGGCGATCGGCTAATCTCGGCGCTGGAAGTGGAACGCGGGAGGAACTCGCGTGTCGGAAGGCGTGCCTGAAGACTGGGCTACGGTCGCACGGGCCATCGGCGAGCGCATGCGCGAGCTTGGCTGGCGTCAGCGCGAGCTCGCGGACCGTTCGCATGTCTCGGTGGCCGTTGTGCGAGAAATCCAGCGGCATACCGTGGAGCGCCGTCGCAGCCGGCGAACGCTGGAGGCGTTGTCGGTGGCTCTCGGCTGGGAGCCAGAACGCCTTGATTCGATACTCAAGGGCGGCGCGCAGCAGGCGGCAGCACGCAGCCAGGTGCAGGTCGACGGGGCTGCCTGGTGGTCGCGGATGGATGCCCTTGAAGAGCGGCTCGACGAAATCGTCAAGCTTATTACCGGCCTTAAAGCCGACCTCGCCACGGTCATCGAGCACGGGCGCCATGAACGATAGGCCGGGGCGTATTCGCTTTACAAGCCGTATGCTTTCCATGCCTGTAATTCCACCGCGGGCCCGGCCCTTTTCCAATGCGCTGCTAATGCACGTTCAGTGCATAAGCAGTGCAGGTCCAGTGCAGCCCGCGATGGCGGGAGGCGGCAAATGGAAATGGTGACCGGCTGGACGGGCAGTACCGCAGGCGCGTTGCAAGCCGCGCTGCGGCTAAGCAACGAGGCATTTGCCGCCCATCTGGGAATCGGCGTGCGGACGGTCGCTGCCTGGCACCAGAAACCGGCATTGCGGCCGCAGCCGGAGATGCAGCAGCTTCTCGACACTGCCCTGACGCAGGCGCCGGCCCCGGCCAGGGAGCGGTTCACCGCGCTCGCGGGTCTGCCTGGCAATGCCGGGAAGAACCTGCCCGAGGCCGACGCGGGGACAGGCGATGACGACGCGGCGGCTGACGCCGAGCACAGGCTCATCGCCGACCAGAACATCACCAGTGCGCTGGGCCAGCTCGACCAGCTCGCGGGCTGGGAACCCGGAACGGCCCGCAGGCAGGTCGCGGCACGCCTGGCCCGCCTGGACAGGCGCTATCTCCTGGATCGCGCGAGCCGCCGAAGGGGTATCGGCCAGCGTCGCATGGCACACGCCCTAGGCGAGTACTACCGTGGCCAGGGCGCCGGCTACGGCCGGTATGGCGCTCGCTGCGGCCAGGACGGCGATGTCGTGACCAGCGTCCTCACTCACCCCAGCTGGCTGGACCTGGACTGCCCGCTGACCGCGGGTCATGACCGGCTCACCCTCGACGGCGCGGCGGCGGGCAGCGCTGTCCCGCTCGACGAGGGAACAGCCGACGCTGCTGCGCAGCGGCTCGCGGAGACACTGGCCGCGAACACCCGGTTCGTGGACACGCCGTTGTACCGCCTGGTCGGCGTCAGCATCGGGAAGAGCCAGATCGCCGGCTCGCTGGCCCTTACGCGGTTCGCCACCTACGCGCTGACCCTGGATCTGCTTGAAGGGGAACTGACTGATGCGCTCACGGCAGGCATAGCACCAAAGGCCGGCTCGCTGCCGCTGCGCGACCGGTATCTCCCTGACCTCGCATCGGTTCTCGACGTGGCCGCCCGGCTCTGCGCCGGCGGCGCGCTGGCCCTGTGCGCATTCGCCCGGCCGGCAGGCCCTTACCGGGATTATGCCGACTATGTCCTGCTCGTGCAGGAACGCTCCGGCAGCGTCATCAACGCCGCCGGGCAGCTCGCAGTGATCCCCAAGGGCTTCCACGAGCCGATGACAGACTTCCGCAATGACGCGAGAATCGCGGCCACGCTGCTGCGGGAGATGGAAGAGGAACTGTTCGGCCGGGAGGACATAGACAGCACGCTGACCGAACCGCATGCTGCCGACCCGATGCACCCTGCGCGTTTGTCGGAGCCGATGCGGTGGCTCACCGATAATCCCGGCGCGCTCCGGATGGAATGCACAGGATTCGGTTTAAACCTGGTCAGCGGGAATTTCGAGTTCTCATGCCTGATTGTCGTCGATTCCGACGAATTCTGGTACCGTTACGGCGGCCAGATCGAAGCCAACTGGGAGTCATCAGCTTTGCGTCAGTACTCAAGTCTGGACCGCGAGGGACTCGCAGCGCTGGCCGGTGATGACGCATGGAGCAATGAGGGGTTGTTCACGTTCCTGCAAGGACTACGGCGGCTGAAGCAGATAGGCGGGGACCGGGTGGATATTCCGGCGGTCGAATGGGAGGTGCGCTTATGAGCGCCAACTGGTACAGCGGGAATGCCGCCGAGGACGGGCACGATAATCGCGGGTGGCTGCTCGGGCATTTCATCGGCCCCGATCAGGGCGTGCGGTCAAGCAAGGACGTGGAAGTAAAATGGGGCATCCACCCGGCAGGCGAAAAACGCGCCGGGTGGACTGCTGATGAGCAGCGGACGACCCTGGTCCTGCTGGTGGAAGGAAATTTCAGGGTGGACCTCACGGAAGGCACCGTGACCCTTGCACGGCAAGGCGACTATGCCGTCTGGGGTCCGGGGATAAACCACTCCTGGGAAGCAATATCGCCTTCCGTCATCGTCACCGTCCGCTGGCCCTCATCACCATCATGAGCGGGCCGCGCCCTGCGTTGAGCGCCGTGACGGGGCGGTAGCGGCCGAGGGGTGACCGCCGAGCGCGGCTCCGCACGCCAGGCAGCCGAACCCCGACGGCGGGTGGCCGCCGCAGTTCGTGCACCGCGTCGTGAGCTGCTGGGGGGAGATACCGAAGATGGAGGATAGCCGCTCGATCTCGTCGGCGGTGAAACCCCGCTGCCGGCCGTCGCGGTGGCCTTCGGCGGCGCACACGGTGGAGGCACTGAGCCAGCCCATCAGCTCGCCGAGCTTCGCCTGACTCCACCCCTTGCGCTGGCGCAGCGTACGGATGTTCACGCCGACAATGGCAGTCTGCCCCTCCGGGATGTTGTCTACCCGGCGGCGCCGCCCCGGCGTCACGCTTCTGGCTCCCTCGCGAGTGTCGCGAAGATCGCTTTCCCGTTCCCTTCCGGGTGCCAGCCCCAGTGAGCAGACAGCGCCTCTACGATCCGCAGGCCCCGGCCCCGCTCACTGTCGGCTGAGGCCTCGTGCATCGCCGGGCCGTCGGGCGAGGAGTCCGACACGACCACGGTCACGGCCTCGGGGTTCCGCGTGCGCTCGAGGATTACCCCGACCGTTTCCGTACCGTCGCCGCAGACGTGCTGGACCACGTTGGTAACCAGTTCGGACGTGATAGCCGCAGCGTCGTTGGCGTAATGGTCCAGTTCGTGCAAGCTGAGCGCGGCCCGGACATGGAAACGCGCCATCGGCACCGATTCGGGGACGCTCGGCAAAACGAACGCGATCAGCCGCGGATCGATCCCTACCGTCGTTCCAGCCATGCCTTGCTTCCCTTCCACGCTTGCCTGAGGGCAGCCTGCACCGGTCGGCTGGGCATCCGGTAGAGGAGAGGAGTCACGCGGCAAATAGCACGCACGTTTGGCAAACCTGCCTGCGTGAACGCGAAAAGGGGTGCTCCTAAGATGGAGAGCACCCCTTAATTACGCAGCCTAGAGTCGCCGGTTTACCTGATCGTCGCCGTGAATGCTCGCCAGGCAGCAGGGGTGAAAGTCAGCACTGGGCCGTCGCGGTCGGTGGTGTCGCGGACCAGTACGGCCTCGGCCGAGGCCACCTCTACGCACTCTCCGCCGTTGTCGCCTGAGTAACTGCTCTTGCGCCAGTTGCTTTCCATTTCTTGCACATCCGCTCTATCAAGGTCAGGGACTCTGACCCCCGGAACGCCTCGCTTCTGAGCGTATCGAACCGGGTGAGCAATCCGGCGATGATCTCGGCGTCCTCGAACACCTGGCCGGCGACTGCGGTTTCCACGTACGCGGCGCGCTCGGTGAGCGCGAAGCCGCCGAGCAGGCCGGCGTGCCCAGTGCTGGGGACGACCTGGATCGTGACGTTCGGCAGGCGCGCTACTCCTACGAGGTGAGCTAGCTGGGTGGCCATGACTTCTGGCGGGCCGATGCGGCGGCGGAGAGCGGCTTCGTCCACCAGGAACCACGCCGTCGGCGGATCATCGCGCGTCAGTATCACCTGGCGCTCGAGCCGGGCGCCGAGGCGGGCGCCGACCTCGTCTTCGGTCACGCCCGGGTTGACGGCCAGGATCGAGCGGGCGTAGTCCGCGGTCTGCAGGAGGCCCGACAAGACGCCCAGCTGCCAGATCCGCAGGGTCGCGGCTTGCTGCTCGTGCTCGACCCAGCTGCGGAACCACGGCGGCGTGGCGATCCAGGTGCAGGACTCGGCGTAGAACTCGCTGAACCACCCGTCGCGGTCGGGGAAGGCCCGGTCGCACATCTGGGCGAACAGTTCGGTAGGCGGCCGTTTGCCGTTCTCGATCCGGGATATCTGCCCGGGGTCGTAACCGATCCGCTGCCCGAACTCGGCCAGCGTCCACCCGGCCGCGCGCCGTGCCCTGCGTACCTGCTGCCCGAAGTACCGGGCGGGATTGCTTGTGCCATCGTTCATCGGCTGACTCCCCTGGCCGGGCGTCCGAGGCGGGCGTCGGCGGGGGCTTGGAAGTGGATGCGGAAGGCATCGCGACCCCCGCCGACTATCGTCAATCTACTCCTAGAGGTCTATAGATGTCTAGCGAGCATCATTAGATGTAGCTATGTATTTATGCAGGTCACTGGTCATCTAGCATGATCAACATGTCGCTGGATGACCGATCTGCCCGGATACGGCATGATTCGTCCGTGCCTGTAGCTGCCCAGGTCGCCCGGGATATCGAGGCCGACATCACGGCCGGGCGGTGCGCACCGGATACGCGGCTGCCGAGTGAGGCAGATCTGTCCCAGCAGTACGGCGTGGCCAGGATGACAGTACGTCGCGCTGTGGCCCAGCTACGGGACAAGGGGCTGGTCGTCACGGTTCACGGCCGCGGCTCTTTCGTCGCGCCTCGCGACGATCAGGCGCAGGGTTAGCTGCCGTGTGGATTGTCGACGTCTGGATCTACCTGTCTGAGCAAACCGGCGTGCTCAAGGCGGGCAGCAGGTTTACGCCTGGGCTGACCATCAAACCCGAACCTGTAGAACCAGATTCTGGTTTTCGGATTCTGCAGCGCGCAGCGCGAAACGGCGGCTCTTATTCTCGCGAAGGGCAACCTAAATCTTCGCGCCACGGCGCGAAGTAGCCGGCGTTATCTCAATTCTGCTTTGAGGTGTCTCCGAGGTAGCTCTACGGACCTTTGAGGTGGGTAGCGGATGCGTTATCTGACCGGAAAACCGTCGATAGGCGCGCCCTGAGTGCACTCGGCGCTCCTCAGCTGGCGCGTACAGAACAATCCGTTCTGCAGCATGAGCTTTGGGAACCGGCAAGTTGACGGTTTCATCGTGAACCCCGTCCACCTTCCCCGTCGGCGCCGATCTAACGCCGCGCACGAGATGGCGCACCTGTTGCTGGAGCACAAGTTCGACTGCGTCCCGCTCAGCGGCGGCCAGGGTGGCTGCCGCAACTCTGCAATCGGATCGCCGAAGAGAGACGCGGTGCCCAAGTGACCATCGTTGCACATGTTAATGGTCCCCAGTGATGAGGTCATTTGATCTATCTGATTTTAGGGAGAGGCGGGCTGCTTACTGTTAGTAAGCTTGTATTCTACTCAGGTGTTCCCGCGATCAGTATTTACGCAGTATCATCACTTCATGGGAATCAGCGCTAACGAGCCTACTGCACAAGCGCAGGACGGACGCCTCTATTTCGCGTCATCAGACGGCGGGATTGAGCACTCGATCAGTCAAGGAGACTTTGAACGCAGCCTGGTTTATAATCTTCTCTTCGAGCCCACCGATCTTTTGATGTCGGACATCTCCTTCTTCAATTCAAAGTTTTTGATATCCCATGTCGAGCGTACCGGTTGGTCTCTCTTTGAGAGGGCACTTTCCAGAGGATTGATAGTTCCAGCATTCAGGTCTGATGTCACATCTTTCAGGAATTCTCTTGAAGAAATAGGAATCGAAGCAGTGCTTGGCATAGAGCAAAATCAGTTTCGTACCTCACCGGAACGGTTCGCGGATCGCCTTGATTCGGCATACGTACAGGGTCCGCAAAAGCGGATTATGTGGCCTGATGACATGGGCGGATCGTTTGGTCGGCTGGTCACCAGCGTACTCCAGCAGTCCGAACCACAAACGGAAGATGAACAGCTTGCAGAACTCTGGCGCGATTCCACACCTTGGCGTATTGACAGCCTCGCTAGGGCGCGACGTTTGACCGCTCGCAAGGGTGGAGATGGCATACGTCGGGCGGAAGTTTGGAATGCCGCAGGCCAGTTGCTCGGTGTGCTTGGCCGGGATGAGAAGTTTGATAAGCCAAGAGATCTCGTTGCTTCTTTCCCGACGGGATCTGTAATCCGAGCGCAAGTGGAACAATTTGTCAACACCGTCAACATCTGCTACCAACGAAATCAGGCAGTCCGCTTTGGGGCGGTACATAACATACCCTCCACCCTGTCGCGAGACGCCCTATTCGCAGTGCCAGATTTTGCGCTAGTTAGGCCGGCAGAATCTAGCTCCTCTTTCGAAATGGAGGTCATGCTGCCAGCTGCTTCCATACTGCTCCGTGCTGACACAGGAGAGCTGCTTGCGATAAGAGAAAGCGATGCCGGCAAGGAGTATTTTAATCGGCGACGAGAATGGGCCGCGCATCCCAGCGATGATGACGAATTTGAGCTACGCACGGCTATCGGCAAGTACGTAACGGAATTGGTCAATAGAGCAAAGGGGCCGCAAAAGCGGACGCTCTTGGGGTTCGTATCACAACGAGGCCGCGCCCTTGTGGACTCTGCTGTTGGCCTTACGGCCGGATACGGCGTCTCGCGGCTGGGGGTTCCTTCTGATTTTAGCTTCATCAGTGGAATGATATCAGCAGTCGCATCCGATACCGCAATATCTACTTTGCAATTGACGGTTCTAAAGGAAGCGCCATACGTGAGGAAAGAACGCTATCCGGTTATAGTCGAGTCGGCCCCAGAACTTAATATACCGACATAGGTTCGCCGACGCAGGCCCGAGCTGCGCGGCGATCGGTACGCATTCTGCGCTTCCCTGCCGCAGAAGGTACAGGCGTGCCCTGTCATGTGCGGTGCGACCTGCCCACGCAACCCTGCACCGAGGATACAACCGAGAAAAACCGCCCGATCGCCGGTATCGCCAAAAGCCGCGCTCGTAGCTCTCTTCCTGGCGCTCCCTCATCACCGTCAGCCCCACGACCCATTCAACTAGCACGGGCGCGTGCCATACGACTCGAACGGAGCTAGCCCGGAATCGTCGCTGTTTCCGTCGCCCCACACCGTCATGGAGCTGACCTGGAATGATGTCGCCGACCGGGCGCGCCGTTACGGGGAGTGGACTGCCCGTCCCCGTTCCCTACGAGACGCCCAGGTGGTCGAGTTGGTCGGCCGCTTCCAGCTCACGACTGCCGAGCAGATCCGTCGTGCCCTTCGGTGGGCTCGCGTCGAAACGCCGCTGGGATCGCATCCGTATGAGTCGCGTCTTGATGGGTCATGGGGTGGCGTAGACCGTCACGTCCATGATCAGCCCAGGAGAGGGTGCGCCCGCCTGCGTCGTGTCGTTGGTGACATAGCAGACGGCGATGCGGTCGCCTGTCGTGACGCACAGCGTGGTGCCGGTCAGCGACTTCTGGTTGGCATTGGCGGGGCCAGTCACGTACGCGGTGTCCGCCTGGCATTGGGAGAATCCGGCCTTGCCGTCGTAGACGGCGAGCTGCGCTGAGCTATCGACGTTTGCGTCGCAAGTGCTGACATACAAGTCTCCCGATCCGCAGTATCCGGCATTGGACGGGAATGGGTGCAGAGCGGAGTCTGTGAAGGATAGCTGGTAGCCCTCCGTGAGTTGCACGCCCTTCTTCTGGAACAGCACTTGCCCGGTTTGCGTACCGCTTCCCCCGCCGTTGCTTGCTTGGGGCGTTGCCGCCTGCGCGACAGTGGGCGTGATGGTCACGGTGGGCTGGGCGGCCACAAAGAGGTTGATCCGGGGGCCTGCGAACGCCCCCGTGACGAACGCCGCCCCGAGGACGAAGAGACCGGTGATCACGGCGGCGATCACCTGTGCGGTGCTGGCGCTCATGCTGATGCCCCGCCGCGTGCTCTTATCCCTGCCATCGGAACGGGGCTCAGACACGGCTTCTCACCCGATTCCACTGTCGGATATGCGCGTCGGCAGGTGGCACTCGCCTGTCCTGTTCGTGGCTGGACCTGTCGGTCCGCAATGTCATTATGCGCTTGGCTCCGCCGGTTGGGCCAACATGCCTGGGTCACAGGCATCCCCCGCCTGCTCGCGGTCGACCTCCTACTGCTGCCTCCAGCCCTCCAACGCACAATCGCAAGCCACCGACTCCGGGTTTGCGGCTGGCGCTACCGCGGACCAGGAAGTGCGCCCCGGTCGCGGCGATCGCGGTGAGCAGGTCCCCCGCGTCATAGGCCCGGCCGGCCAGCAGCAGCATGCCCTCACCCAGCAGGGCGACCAGCTTGCGGGCCAGCGGCACCTCGGCACGTTCGCCCTGGCCGCCGATCACCGCCCCAAGCAGCCCGCGGGTCCCGGTCTCGGCCAGCGCCACGATCCGCATCGCGGGATACCCGGCCAGGCCCAGCCGGGTTCCGCAGCTTCCCCAGCCAGGACCGGTTCGGGTCACTGTCAGGCAAATGGACCGAATTCAGACCATCGAACGCGACCGTCCGCAGCCCGCGCCAGGTAACTGCCCGGGTCCACGGTGATGCCAGCGGGACCGCGACCGTCTCGAACACCCTCTTCGCCGGGGCCGCGCCGAGCCGGCGGCGCAGGTCCCCGCAGCGCCTTCTCTGACGGGCGCGCCAAGCCCGGGTCCTTCAGCGCGCCGGTCATCTTGTCACAGACCTTCAGGTACCCGATCCCGGGGAACAGCGTCATCGCGAGCACGAAGTACATCCCGACACGCGAGGGTAGCGCCCGCATCCGCTTCTGCACCGCACCGGTCATCCCCCGCACTTCATCGACCAGCTCAAACGGCAGGCACTGGGTCAGCTCACCCCAGATGACCCGGGGCGAACACGCCCGCGGCGACCGTCACCTGGCACGGCACGGTAACCATGGCAGACTGATTCAACGGAGCCCCTGTTCAAGATCAAAGTGATGTCTCGTCCCGCTCGGCGGCCCGCCGCGCCGGGACCCGTACGCTCCACCCCGTCCGGTGCAGCAGCACATGCACCCCCGCCCCTGTGCACTCACCCCAATGGCGGTAGAGGTTCACTTTACGATGTCCCGACTTCAGGACTCCTGACATGGCCGCTCGCTGACGGGGTGTGATTGGACTCGGCCGCGGCCATGGCCTGGACTTGTTGCCCGTTTTCTCGGTGTTTTCCGGCGTGTCGCAGAGGTCTTGGCAGGCCAGTTCCTGAGAAAATTAATGCAGTAACAGGGCCCGGGCGGGAGGGGTGGATGATGGCAGGGATGCTCACCCAGCTGCCCTTGCCGCTGCTGCCCGCCGGGGCTGCCGAGATCGCGCCCGGGGTCGGGCTGGTCGCCGGCGAGGGCGGCGGCGGGCTGGTGTCGGTGCACGGGCTGGCCACTTTCGCCTGGGATGCCGGGGATGAGG
>Ga0302325_10004058_pt1 | contig 33979 bp, 24 predicted proteins | sample Palsa_T0_2_FD_201948 | JGI IMG/M metagenome (GOLD analysis project Ga0302325, IMG submission 201948) | Peat permafrost microbial communities from Stordalen Mire near Abisko, Sweden - Palsa_T0_2 | ecosystem: Environmental > Terrestrial > Soil > Palsa > Peat permafrost | place: Sweden: Abisko... | reverse complement strand
TTGCTGCAGGTTAGGCGACGCCATTTTGAGCGCCGGCACGAGTCCGAAAAGGACGCCGGTGAGCACGGAGGCAGCACCGGCGAAAAGGAAGACGTGCCAATGCAGGCCGATGTCGGCAAGGCGGGGTGTGTCGGCGGGCAGCATGAGGGTGAGGCCGCGCAGCGTGGCGAAGGCAATGCCCATGCCGGTAATTCCGGCCAGCACGCCGATGAGGATGCTTTCGACCAGCAACTGCGAGACGATGCGGCTTCCGGATGCGCCGAGCGCGCCGCGTATGGCCATCTCTCGCTCGCGCGATGCGGCTTTGGCGAGCATGAGGTTGGCGACGTTGGCGCAGGCGATCAGCAGCACCAGGCCCACGGCGGCAAAGAGCAGCATAAGCCTGGGCCGCGTGTCGCCGACAACTTCATCGAGCAGCGGAATCACGGAGGTGTTTTCCGCCCAGATGTCGGGCATGCGCCAGGGGAAGAGCTGGAGCAGGGTGTGGTGCAGGCGGCGCAGTTCAGCCTGTGCGGCGGCGGGGGTTACGCCATTCTTGAGGCGGCCCAGACCGCGCAGATCGTAGCCCGAGTCCAGCCATGGATCGTTGGGGTCGCCACCTTTGAAGGAGACAGGCACGACGAAGCTGGTGTCGGCATAGGGGAAATGAATGCCGGCGGGCATGATGCCAACAATGCGGCGCGAAACGCCGTCGACGCGGATGGACTGGCCAAGGGCCTCGGAATTTTCAGCGAAGCGCTGCCGCCAATAGGCATGGCTCAGCACGACAACCTGATCCTGGCCTGCGACAGCGTTCTCAGGAGTAAAGAACTGGCCGAGCGCGGGTTGAATCTCGAGCGTGTCGAAGACATTGACGGTCACGCGCGAGCCGAAGATGCGTTCCGAATGATCTGCTGAGGCCACGTTGGATTCGGCATTGGAGCCGTAAGCGGAGAAGGACGAAAAGGATTGCGAGTTCTGCTGCAGGACGCGTATCCACCCCTTGGGAAAAGAGCCGCTGGCGAAGACTTGGTCGGCGCTGATGGAGACGAGCCTGTCCTGATTCGCATAGGGCAACGGACGGAGAACGATGGAGTCGATGAGGGTGAAGATGGCGGTATTGGCTCCGACGCCTAGGGCGAGCGTAAGAACGGCGGTAAGAGCGAAGCCCGGAGACCTGCGCAATTGGCGGATTCCGAAGCGGAGGTCGCGATTCAACTGTTCCAGCATAGGTATGCCTCTTTGGTTGCGATAGCGCTCTTGAATTTGGGTGACGCCGCCGAAGCTGCGCAGGGCTGCGATGCGGGCTTGCTGCGGAGACATGCCGCGTTGCATGTGTTCCTCTTGAGCCAGGGCAATGTGGGCGCGCAACTCTTCCTCCAGCTCCGCGTCGAGGCGATTGCCGCGAAAGAGGGATGCGATGCGGGTTAGAAGGGTTCGAATCATGGCCGTATTCCGGTTTACTCAGTCGATTGTTACTCGGATCTCAGCGCCTCCATGGGCTCAATGCGCGCCGCGCGAAGTGCAGGCAAGAGCGATGCTGCGCTGGCGATCGAGATCAGCGCGGCTACGGAGCTGACCAAGACCCATGGATCGCGGGTAGACGTTCCATAGAGAAAGCTTGCAAGCGCGCGGGAGGCGAGCATGGCCGCGCCAAGTCCAGCGATGGAGCCTGAGACGGCAATCCAAACGTTTTCGCGAAAGACAAGCGCGATCACCTGCAAACGCTGCGCACCCAGGGCCATGCGAATGCCGATCTCGCCGGTGCGCCGTGCAGTGGCGTAGGCCAGCGTGCCATACAGCCCTATGGCCGTGACGAGCAGCGCGCAGACGGCGAAGAAGACAGCCAGCATGGCCATCATGCGCTCGGAGCTGATGGAGTCGTCGAGCTGGGCGCTCAGTGAGATCATCACCGGCGGCGGGATATCCGGCGACATCTGCGCAGCCAGCGAACGAGCTGCCGTTGCCAGAGCCGCAGGCGGCCCGTCGCTACGAACGATGGCGGTGTACGAGGGTTTATGACTATCGTCCTGAGCTATGGGAATATAGCCTCCGGGAGGCGCATCTTCGCGGATCGACTCGTAGTGAATGTCGCCCACCACAGCGATCACCTCATACGACTTTTTGCCGGCAAAGACCTGCTGACCGAGGGGATTTCGATCGGGGAAAAGAAGTTTTGCGGCTGCCTGGTTGAGGATGATCTTGCGGCCGGAGGCCAGAGTATCGTTCCAGCGGAAGTCGCGCCCGGCAAGCACGGGAATGTCCATCGTCTGGAAGAATGCCGGGGCTACCGTGTCCATGTGCAGGTTCTTATCGCCGTTGCTCGCTGCGGAACGGTAGGAGCTGGCCCACATGCTTCCATCCATTGGCGTGATGCTGGCAAAGCTGACGCTGCGAACGCCCGGCTGAAGGCTCAGCGCTTCGCCGAAGCTCTGATACCAGCGAGTCAGCGGATCGCCGTCGAGAGACTGCTTATTCATGTCCAGCGAAAGATTGACGACGCCTTTGGGATCGAAGCCCAGCCCGGTGCGATAAAGGCGGGTGAGGCTGCTGGCGAGCAGCCCCGCGCCGACGACGAGCATGAGGGCGAGTGCGACTTCAAGGCCCATGAGCACGCGCGGCAAGATGCGCCTGCGTTCGTGGGCCGATACAGTATGCGAGCCGCTCTTGATCTGTTCATTTAGGTTTTTCGAAGTGGAGCGCAGCGCCGGTAGAAGACCGATGAGCAGCGTGGCGAAGACAGCGGTAAGGGCGACAAAGGCAAAGACACGCAGATCGAGCGTGGTATCGAGCATGGCGCCGGGACTGCGGCCCAGAATCATCGCCGCCAGTGCGCTGCTTACCAGCGGCGCGGCGATCATGCCCGCAGCCGTGCCCAGCACCGCGATCAACAGGCTCTCCACCATGAGCTGCTGGATAAGCCTGCGCCGCGAAGCTCCCATCGCCAGGCGTGTGGCCAGCTCGCGCTCTCGCGCGGCGGAGCGTGCCAGCAGCAGGCTGGCCAGGTTCAAGCAAGCCAGCAACAGCATGGCGGCGCACAGGGTAAAGACGGCGGTCAGCGGCTTGGCAAAGGCGTGCTGAAGATACGAATAGCCGGTCGAGCCGGATTCCGCTCCCAGCAGGGCGTGCGCCGAACGCATGTCCTTGAGCCAGTCCGCATCGGATACTGCCTCCGTGAAGATGGACTGAGTCTGGGCGCGGAGCGTGGCGTCCGCGTGCTCGAGCGAGACGCCGGGATTGCGGCGGGCGAGGATACTCAGCCACCAAGCGTGATAGCCGCTGGCGATGTTGTCATAGGGCGCGTCGATGACCGGCTCTGCCCAGAGCGGGACGTAAATCTCGGGACGATTGGTCGGGTCGGCGCCGATGAAGCTGCGCGGCATGACGCCCACGACAACGAAAGGCGAATTGGCGAGCAGCAGCTTGCGTCCGACCACGTCCGGCGCGCTGTTGAACCATGTGCGCCAGAAGCTTTCGCTGATGACCACGGCGAATTGCGACGAGGCTCCGCCCTTCCGGTCGTCCTGCGGCGTGAGGTAGCGGCCCAGCAGCGGCGGTGTTTGCAGAGTCTCGAAGAACTGGCCGCTCACAATGGCTCCGGGAACGTTCACATTGCCGGAGCTGCCGCGCGCCTGCATGGTGCGCTGGCTGAAGGCGGCGACACCCTGGAAGAGATCGTGACGCTTCTCCAGAGTGCGAAAGACTGGCTCGCTGAAGCTGTAGTTGAAGTTGTCGCTGTTGGAAGAGCTCTGCTTTACAGTGACAAGCTCGCTGGCGTGAGGCACGGGCAAAGGCCGCAGCAGAAGCGCGTTGATGAGCGAGAAGACAGCAGTGTTCGCGCCCAGGCCGAGAGCCAGTGTAAGCACCGCAGTCAGCGCGAAGCCGGGCGCGCGGAGAAGCTGACGACAGCCGAAACGCAGGTCGCGAACCAATTGATCGAGGAATGGCAGGCCGCGCTGCGTGCGATAGGCTTCCCTGGCTTGCGTGACGCCACCGAAGCTTCGCAGGGCCGCGCTGCGTGCCTCGCGGCGGCTCGTGCCAAGGGCCATCTTCTCTTCCATGGCGAGCTCGATGTGCGAGCGCAGCTCTTCCTCCAGGTCGGCATCGAGGCGCTTCTTGCGGAAAAGCGACACGAAGCGGCTCAGTTGAACGCGAATCCAGTCTGTCGTCATCTTCATGACAGTTCCTACTCCAGTCGTATGGCCTTCATTGGATCGATACGCATGGCCCGCCTTGCCGGCAGGTAACTGGCCAGCAGCGCGACTGCGATCAGCAAGAGAGAGACGGCGGCAAAAGTAGCCGGGTCGGTTGCCTGCACTCCGTACAGAAAGCGTGCAATCAATCGCGTGGCGGCAAATGCGGCGACCAGACCGATACCGATGCCCGCGCAGGCCAGCCGCGCGCCCTGACCGAGGACCATCAGCAAAATCTGCTGGCGCTGTGCGCCGAGGGCGATGCGGATACCGATCTCCGATGTCTGCTGCAGCACCGACCAGGAGACCACCCCATAGATCCCGATCGAGGCGAGCAGCAGCGCAAGCAGCCCAAACGCCGACAACAGAAGCATTGAAAAGCGGTCTGCCGTTACCGAAGAATCGACGATCTCGCTCAGCGTGGCCATCTCGGCAATCGGTATTTCCGGATCGATGGCGTGCACGGCCTCCCGTATCTGCCGCGACAGGGAGGCTGGTTCGGCTTTGGTCCTCAACACAAACTGCATCGACTGCATCGATGGCCAGACGCGCACGTCATTCTGCGTGTAAGGGACAAACATTTCAGCACTGGCGGGTTCTCGCAGCGAGGAATGCTTGATATCCGCAACCACGCCGACAACGGTTCTCAAGGCCATGCGAGAGTCGCCTACCCCAACCTGCCTTCCGATGGGGTCTTCTCCGTGGAAGTACTTATTGGCCATGGTGGCGTTGATGATGGCCACCGGAACGGAGGAAGCCGTGTCGGTACCGGCCATCTCCCGGCCTTCCCGAATGGTGGCGCCGATGGACTTGAAATATCCAGGCGCGACAAAGGAATAAAAGGCAAAAGGCCTGGCGCCGTCAAAAGGCGTAGGGTGTTCCGGCAGCCGTAGGACCGTAGCGTCCGGATCGCCGTGCATCGGGGCCACTGAGGCAAACCCTGCAAATTGAACTTCCGGCAGCGCCCGTAAATCGAGCAGCACTCTTCCATAGAGCTGCGCCATGCTGTCCGGGTCCGAGTACTTGACAGGCGACAAAGGCAGGGTGAACGTCAACACCTTATCGGCCGCGAAGCCAGCGTCCGCGCGCAGCATTTGATAGAAGGTGCGCACCAGCAAACCGGCAGTGACCACCAGCACCAGCGCCATGGCGATCTGGCCAAGCAGGAGAGCGTTTCGCATCCAGGGCGCAGAGGCGCCGCCGATGGATCTCTGACCGCGTTCCTTCAGCGCCTCGATCGTATTCGCTCGCCGCGATCCCAACGCAGGGCCAAGCCCAAAGAGAAGTCCGCTCACTAGGGTGATAGCCAACGCAAAGCTCAAGACCGCGGGATCGAGGCCTGCTTCGCTCAGGTGAGGTATGGTGGAGGGCCCATAGCGCTTCACCAGGCTAAGCGCAGCCTCGCCGAAGACAATGCCCAGGATTCCACCAGCCAGCGCCAGCAGCAGGCTCTCCGTCATCAGCTGGCGGATCAGGCGAAGACTCCCCGCGCCGAGGGCCGCGCGCAGAGTAAGCTCCTTGCGCCGCGACAGGGACCGGTTCAGGGTGAGGCCCGCAACATTCGACGATGCAATCAGCAGGACGACGATCACCGAGCTCAGCAGGAGCAGCAAGGGGCGCTTCGAGTTCTCGACCGATTGTTGCGTCAATGGCACGGCGGTCAGATGAAAGTTCCTTGCCCTGGGAAATTGCTTGGCAAAGCTTATGTCGAAGACGTTAAAGTCCTGCCGCATCTGGGCATCGCTCACGTCCGCTTTCCTCTCCGCCACCACGCCTGAGTCGTCCGAGCCGGCAGGCGAAGTAGCTGCTGCCAGCGGCACCCAGAGCGAGGTCTCTTTGGGCACGGTGAGAGTACCCGGCATTGCTTGAGCGCTGGGAAAAGTGAAACTTGAGGGCATCACACCGATGACCGTATACGGACGTCCATTGAGATCGATGGATCTGCCTACGACGTTTGCGCTGGCGCCAAAGCGCGCGCTCCAAAGACGATGGCTGAGAACGACAACATGCTCGTGTCCTGGTTGATCGTCCCAGGCGGAGAAGGTCCGTCCCAGCGCCGGCGGCAGGCCAAAGACGGAGAAGAAGTCCGCCGAGGCCCGCACCCCGTCGAGCATCTCAGGATTGCCTGAGCCGGTTAGATCGAACGAGTCGGCCTTGAACGCGGCCATATGCTGAAACGAGCTTACCGAGCTCTTCATCAGACGATACTGGTCTAAATTCCAGGGGAAGTGGTCATTTCCATAGAAAGACCCGATGACGCCCGTATGCCATACCACTACCGTCTGTTTGGCATTGGGGTAAGGGAGCGGCTTGAGCAGGATCGTATCTACCAGGCTGAATACCGCGGTACTCGCCCCGATCCCCAGCGCAAGCGTCAGAACCGCAATGCAAAAGAAGCCGGGACTCTTGAGCAAGACGCGGAGACCATAGCGGACATCCTGAAGAAGAACTTCGAAAAACGGCATTCCCCGCTGCACGCGATAGGCTTCGGCGGTTTGCGCCACGCCGCCGAAGCTGCGCAGGGCCGCTCTGCGGGCATGTTGCTGAGACATGCCGCGCTGGGTGTTTTCCTCGGTGGCAAGGGCAATATGAGCGCGCAACTCTTCATCCAGGTCTGCGTCAAGCCGCCGTCTGCGAAAGAGCGCCGCAACTCGGCTTAAGACAGTGCGAAGCCGGTCCTGAACCGATGTTTTCCGCTTTCCAATCTTCATCCAGGTCTCCTAATTGGAGGGCGCGAGGAAGCGGGCCATGGTCGAAGCAACGCGCTCCCAGTTTTCGGTTTCCATCTCGATCTGCTTGCGGCCGATGCGGCTGAGCGAGTAGAACTTCGCACGGCGGTTGGTCTCCGATGTACCCCATTCGGACTTGATCCAGCCGCGCTGTTCGAGGCGCAGCAGGGCCGGGTAAATGGTGCCCTGGTTCAGGCTGAGCGTATCGCCGCTTACCTGCTCGATCCGCCGGGCGATGCCGTAGCCGTGCAGCGGGCCCATGGTTTCGAGAGTCTTGAGGACCATCAGATCGAGAGTGCCTTGCAGAACGTCCGACTTGCTTTCTCCCATTACCGCTCCCTTGAGTCTTTCATTCCCTGTAGTCTTTCTACCTATACGATGCACTGGGATAGGTAGGATGTCAACAGGGAAGATGGCCGCCAAACTGCGGCCGAGAGAGCGTGTCGCGAATTGTGAATTCCGTACCGCCTTAAGCCGGGACAGTTTTTCCAAAACAGCCGGGCCATTTCTCCTCGTCGGCCATCCGGCCCGGAAGTTTCCCGCAGGATGGCACAAAAGGCCGATTTCAAACGCTCTTTCATCCGAATGCGGCGCGGGATTGCTACAATTCTCATCGCGCCCCAGTCCACGATTGCGGATGGTTCGGAGTCTGCTTTTTCAGGCGGGGCCGAGGCTAAGATTCTTCTATGACCGAACACAGCTCTCTTTCTTTCGATGAGTTTTTGCGCCAGTGCAACGACGCGAAATCCGCGGAGGATGGGGACCAGGCTCTGTTGCGCGCGGCGGCTGCCCAGGAGTGGCAGCGCCTGAAGGACCGGCTGCGCCGTATTACCGAAGGAAAGAGGCTGGGCGCAGACGTTTTCGAGTGGTCTCCGTATCCGGCGCCGTATCCGGACTTCATCAAGCTGAAAGACGTCGCTTTGTGCTTCGAATCGGGAACGGTTGTGGGCGACGCGGCGCAGAAATATCGCCTTGTCTTTTCCCGGCGGCCCCTTCGCTCAGGCGAAATGTGGGCCAATGCCGAGCCGATTCCCGCCGAGCGCTGGTGGCTGGCCCTGGAGGCTGAAAACGGGGTTTTGCACTGGCTTGTCCGGGAAAACCGGCTCAGGATGAAGACCGAGGAGTTCGCGGACCATGCCGCGATGCGCTTCGTCGAGTACCATCAGCGCTACGCGGCCGCTGTCAAGGCTCGGTATCCCTGGGCGAGTATTTGACCCTTCCCGATGGACCGGTCTGGGACGGGGAATCCTTCCGCGCTAGAATTTAACCATGACTGATCGCGCCCCAAACGCTTTTTCCCGTTCGCTGGCCCAGGCCGACCCCGAGGTGGCTGCCGCCATCGACCACGAAACCCTGCGTCAGCACGAGGGCCTGGAGATGATCGCCAGCGAGAACTTCGTCTCCGAGGCAGTGTTGGAGGCGGCCGGGTCGGTATTTACCAACAAGTACGCCGAGGGGTATCCAGGACGGCGTTACTACGGCGGGTGCGAGTACGCCGACGTGGTCGAGAACCTGGCGCGGGACCGGGCCAGGCAGATCTTCGGCGTGCCCGGAGTGAACCTCCACGTGAATGTGCAGCCGCACTCCGGATCGCAGGCCAATGCCGGCGCGTATATGGCGGTTTTGGAACTTGGAGATACGATTCTGGGTTTGGACCTCGCCCATGGCGGGCATCTGACCCATGGGCACAAGTTGAGCTTCAGTGGAAAGCTCTACCGGCCGACGTTTTACACGGTGCGTAAGGATACCGAGACGATCGACTACGACGAGCTGGAGTCGATTGCGGTCCGGGAACAGCCGAAGGCGATCATCGGCGGAGCCAGCGCGTATTCGCGCATCTGGGACTTTGCGCGCATGCGGCAGATTGCCGATAAGGTGGGCGCCAAGCTGATCATCGACATGGCGCATATCGCCGGACTGGTGGCCGGCAAGGCTCACCCCACGCCCGTGGGCCATGCGCAGATTGTCACCACCACGACGCACAAGACGCTGCGCGGGCCGCGCTCGGGTCTGATCCTGTGCGATGAGGGGCCGGATAGGGAACTGGCGAAGGCTGTCGATCGCTCGGTCTTCCCTGGCCAGCAGGGCGGACCGCTGATACACATCGTGGCCGCCAAGGCGGTTGCGTTCAAAGAGGCGCTGCAACCGGAGTTTGCCGAGTACGCTCGCCAGATTGTGGCCAATGCGCAGGCGCTTGCGGCAGCCTTGCAGGAGGGCGGCTGGAGGATCATCTCCGGCGGCACCGACAACCACATGATGCTGGTGGACGTATTTGTGCGCGGCATTTTGGGCTCCGAGGCCGAACTGGCCCTGGGCAAGGCGGGGATCACAGTTAACAAGAATGCGATTCCCTACGATACCAATCCACCGCTCAAGCCTTCGGGCATTCGAATTGGCACCCCGGCCTTGACCACGCGCGGCATGAAAGAGCCGGAGATGCGGCAGATCGCGCTGTGGATCGGCAAAGCGCTCGAAAGCCGTGCGGACGATGTAGTATTGCAGCGGATTCGCGGCGAAGTTGCGGAGCTTGCGAATCGCTTCCCGCTTTATGCGTGGCGCAGGGAGCCGGTAGCGGCCATAGTCTGAAACCAGCTCGCGATCTGACTCTTGTGCTTGTGCGCTGGATGAAAAATGTTTCGTACAGGGCAACTTGAAAGTCCAGCAGGGGTTCGAAGATAGCAGCAAGGGTTAAGCAAGCTCGAACGCGCAGAGCACCGGAACATAGAGCGAAGCCAAAGACCCGAGGGAGGAAGACATGAAAGCAACTTTGGGAGTCTTGGCTGTGGCGCTGATCGCCACTTTGCCCGCCGTCGCACAACGTCCAGGTGGAGGGCGTCCTGCGGCTCCGCCGGCGCATGGGCCGACGGAGTTTCACGGAACGCCGCGTCCGGCACAGGATCATCCTAATTTCAGCGACAAGACCGGGCATCCCAATGCGCCGCATGTGGATAAGCAAGGCGGCCACGATAACTGGGTAGGCCACGACACGGGCAAGAACGATCCGCACTATCACTTGGACCATCCTTTTGAGCATGGGCATTTTACGGGCGGCTTCGGGCCGGATCATCGCTGGCGGCTGGCCGGCGGCGGACCGGGACGCTTCTGGTTCGGCGGCTTCTACTTCAGCGTGGCGCCCTATGACGTTGGCTTCTGCGACGGCTGGCTGTGGGATTCGGACGATGTGATCATCTATGACGATCCGGATCACGAGGGCTGGTACCTGGCCTACAACGTTCGACTCGGAACGTATGTGCATGTGGAGTATCTGGGCGCGTAAGTTGAGTTAGTCGGATAACCAAGAAAAGAGGCCTTCCCAATGCGGGAGGGCCTTTTTGTTACTTGCGATAGGGCCCGGTAGTAAAGCGCGACCGTTAACCCATCGCATATACAGAGCGGGCTGGAGGATTGTAGGATGGGCCTGCTCGCCATTCAATTCGCTGAGGTTCACCATGAAGCTGTTCGCGCTGCGCCCTTCTGCCGCTATTGTCTCCCTGATTGTCTTGCTCGTTGCTCACGCGACGTTTGCTATGGCGCAGTCATCGCCAGCCGCTCCCCCAGCCGCTCCAATCGTCATCACCGGTGCGGACAAAAGGCCGGCGCTCTCGCTCAATGGCGACTGGCATGTCATTCCCGACCCGTACCAGACAGGCCTGTACGACTTTCACAAGCACGAGATCGCGCGCGGATGGTTTGTGAACCAGAAGGCCAAGCCGGGCGATACAGGACCGCTGGATTATGACTTCTCCAAGGCGGAGACGATCAAGGTGCCGGGCGACTGGAATACGCAGAAGCCGGAGTTCTTCTGGTACGAAGGGCTGATGTGGTACGAAAAAGATTTCGACTTCGAGCCCAAGGCGCATACGCGGACCTATCTGCGTGTAGGCGCGGCCAATTACAAATCGATCTTCTGGGTCAATGGGCAAAAGGTCTGCGAGCATGTGGGCGGGTTCACAGCTTTCAACTGCGATGTGACAGCGGCCGTTCATAACGGCAGCAATTTTGTCATCGCGGTCGTGGATAACACGCGCCATGAAGATGGCGTGCCCACCACGCAGACGGATTGGTTCAACTATGGCGGGCTTACACGCGAGGTATCGCTGATTACCGTGCCGGAGGCGTTTATCGATCAGTACGATCTGCATTTGAGCAAGTCAGAGCCGGGAGTGATTGAAGGTTGGGTGCAAATTCGTGGTGAGACTGTCATCAAGCTCGAGGTTTCGATTCCGGAGTTGGGAGTCGACGAGAAGGCTGGGTCGATGACGGCGGATGGGCCTTCATCCCCGGCTAAAGAGGAAGTTCGCATTCCGGTCCACTTTCGCGCGGCAGGACTCAAGCTGTGGTCGCCAGAGTCGCCGAAACTGTACAAAGTTACGATCAAAGTATCGAATGCGCATTTCTCCGATTCCGTGGAAGATGAAATCGGCTTCCGCACCATCGAGACCAAGGGCGACGAGATCCTGCTGAACGGCCAGCCGATCTTCCTGCGCGGCATCTGCATCCATGCCGAGGCGCCCTATCGCACCGGGCGCGCCTACTCCGACAAGGATGCGGAGACGCTGCTGGGCTGGGCCAAGGAGCTGGGCGCGAACTTTGTGCGCCTGGCGCACTATCCGCACGACGAGACGATGCTGCGCGCTGCCGACCGCATGGGCATTCTGGTCTGGGCGGAGAATCCCGTGTACTGGGCGGTGCAGTTCGACAAGCCCGAAGTCTATGCCAACGCGGAAAACCAGTTGCGCGAAGAGATCGAGACGTCGCGCAATCACGCGGCGATCATCTTGTGGTCGATGGCCAATGAGACGCCGATCAACGATGCCCGCACCAAGTTCATCTCGTCGCTCGCTGCCAAGGCGCGCGAACTCGATCCCACGCGGCTGATCACGGCGGCGCTGCTGGTGCATACGGATAAGAACGGAGAGCGCTCGACCAAGGTGGTCGACGACCCACTCGGCCAGTATCTCGATGTGTTGGGCACCAATGAATACATCGGCTGGTACGAGCAGCATCCTGAGACGGCCGACGTGACCGACTGGAAGATCGGCTACCAGAAGCCGCTGATCATGAGCGAATTTGGCGCGGACGCCAAGGCTGGCCTCCATGGTGGCGATAACGATCGCTGGACGGAGGAATACCAGGCCAACGTCTTCCGCCATCAGCTCGGCATGCTCAACCGCATCCCGCAGTTGCGCGGCATGAGCCCATGGATTCTGATGGATTTCCGCTCGCCGCGGCGGCCGCTGGCGGGCATTCAGGACGAGTTCAACCGCAAGGGCCTGATTAGCGATCAGGGGCAGAAGAAGGAAGCTTTCTCGGTGTTGCAGAAGGCGTATACCGAAAAGACAGTTGGCAACGCAAATTGAGTGACCAGGCCGGCTTTTCAGGTTAGGATACGTTGACTTCCTTTCTCATAACTTTGGAGAGGCCCAACGTGTCGATCACCCAGAAGATTCAATCCTTCGAAGCCCGCATCCGGATAGGCTACTGCGACTATCTGTCGATTGTCGAAGTGGCGATTTACATCCTGCTGGGAACCCTGCTGGCGATGGCCGCGATCCTGGGAGTCGTTGGTGCGTTCTCGTTAATCGAGGGCGCGGTGCGCAACTGGACCGGCACCGAGGCCATCTTCGAGCTCATCGACAGGCTGCTGCTAGTGCTAATGCTGCTGGAGATTCTGCACACGCTACGCATCTCGATCCGCTCCCATGCGCTGGTAGTCGAGCCGTTCCTGATCGTAGGGCTCATCGCCTCCATCCGGCGGATTCTGGTGTTAGGGATGCAAGCCGAGGCGCTCACCAAGAAGGAAAACTGGGACAATGGCGGCAAGCCGCTCTTTGAGGCGTCCATGATCGAGTTCGGCGTGCTGTCGCTGGTGATCACGGTGCTGGTGGGCGCGATCTTCTTCCTGCGCAAGTCGAGTAATCTGAGCGGTCAGGGCGAGCACGAAAGCGAAGCGGAAGCGCACGGGGCGTAGGTAGGGAACAACATAGAACATAGTCAGTTATTCAAAGTATGGTCGTGAAGGCTAACTTGATGGAAAAAGTTCTAAAAACGGGTCATGCTGAATGGGGTGCAGAGGCGTTCGATTTCAAGATTGGCCCTTGGGGGCTTGGGATTGGACTCATGATGCGGCATACCGGCTATGGTTCGCCAAAAGAAACAGGCGCCGGCATTTGGGCTACTGTTGAAAAGGCGCAGGAAATCGCGGAGGAGACAGTAAAAAAACTTCTCAGTCCCAACTGCGAAGTTGTATGGAGTGAAATTTCTGCGTCGGCGGTAGACTAAAGGCAGGATTGAAGGTATGAGGCCGTCTGAAGTATTGCCGCTGCATCGGGAGACGATTCGCCAGCTTGTGCTTGAGGCTGGCATGGCGAACCCGCGTGTCTTTGGTTCGGTGCTTCGAGGGAAAGATAATTCCTGCAGCGACCTGGATTTGCTCGTTGACCCCGCCCCTAAAACGGATTTGTTGGATATGGCTAGATTACAAAGGCTGATTCAAGAGCAGCTTGGCGTTCGCGTGGACCTTTTGACGCCGGGAGATTTGCCACCAAAGTTCCGGGACCGTGTGGTCGCTGAGGCTTTGCCCGTATGACTGCGGAGACTACCAAAGCCGATTTTCGTACACCCGATTATTTGGAACACATGCTTGAGGCTTGCGACAGGGTTTTGCAATACACCACCGGCATGACGATCACGGAATTTCTAGCGAATACGCTCGTACAGGACGCAGTGCTTCGGAATATCGAAATCCTAGGTGAAGCGACCAAGAACCTGTTGGAATGCGCACCGGAGTACACGGCTGTTCATCCCGAAATCCCTTGGATCGATATTTATGGGATGCGAAACCGCATCGCTCATGGATACTTCTTTATCAATTTCGAAATGGTGTGGTCGGTAGTGTCTGTTCGGATTCCAAGTTTGCGGTCCGAGATCGCCGATTTGTTGAAGTCAGAGCCGGGGTTTAGCCTCCTCCGTGAGGATTCCTAACTGAATATCGCGATGCGGGTAGAATAGGTACAGCAAGGGAGCTGGGCGGTCGCTGCTGGTTTCGCTGTGAAGCGAAATCAGGGGAGGAAAGTCCGAACTCCGCAGGGCAGTGTGCCGGATAACGTCCGGGATTGCAGCGTCAAGGCTGCGAGACGGCCAGTGCCACAGAGAAGATACCGCCTCGGCTACCTGGGCTTTCGCAAGAGAGTCCGGCATCCCGCAAGAAGCTTGCTTCCTGCGCGCCGGGGTAAGGGTGAAAAGGTGCGGTAAGAGCGCACCGCTCCCGCTGTAAAGCGTGAGGCAGGGTAAACCCCACACGGAGCAAGACCAAATAGGGAGGGATGCGCAGGCCGCTAGAACCAGGCCGCGCAGCGTATCGGCCCGATACGCGACAGGCGGTTCGAGCAAGTGCCGAAACCTCCGGGTAGGTCGCTGATGAGCGTCCGCGGCGACGCGGCGCCTAGAGGAATGACCGCACACGACAGAATTCGGCTTACAGGCTCTTTTGCTTGAGTGACGGCCCCGATCGGGTACATCCCCGGCGGGGCCGGCTTGTTGCTTGAACTATATGTAGGCACGTCTTCTGCTTATTTGCTACGGGGTGAAATCGAGAGCCGCTATTGCCTCTTCTTTGTATGCTTCAAGATTGTCGTCGAGCCAGACTTGGCCTGAGCGAAGCTTGTGGTATCTGACTGTGCAGTTTTCCCTGACACGCAAGTCAGCGTCAGCATGACGGGCGCAGACGATTATTCGAAAACTGCCGTCAATACCCGATTGAAGCAGTTGCCGTCCGAGTAGAAATGCAAAATCGTGACCTGTGCGCGCGAGTTCTTGGAGGCCAATTTCCTCCTCAAAGAAATTCTCTATACTGGTTTCGCTCAAGCTGCATTCGAAACCAGTTTCGTCGTCTGTATTTATGACTCGGGGACGTTCAGAAGTCCAAATCGAATTGTCCCGGTAAGACGCAGGAACAACGCATCCGTCGACTTCCTTGAAACCGGATGTCGCCAATGCGACCAAAGCATCGGGCATCAGAATCGAACTAGGTTCCAGAAATTCCGGATCACCGCCCAAGAGTTGCAACATAGCATTATTCGGTCGTGTTTTCATGCTTCCAACGTAACACTGGTCCGAGTTTCATAGGGAGGCGTGCCGTCGTAGGATGGAAGAATGCTGCTTGTGAAATTGCTGGCTGAGGGAGCGCGGGTGCCCGTCGTGGCCCATCCGGGCGAGGATCTGGGCTATGACGTCTTTGCGCTGGAGGCCGTGGAGCTTTGGGCTCGCGCTTCATTGCGTGTCAAGACCGGGATTGCGGTCGAGGCGCGGCATCCGGAAACAGGCGCAGGCCTGGGATTGCTGGTGCGGGATCGCTCATCGATGGCCGCGCGGGGCGTCGCGGTGACGGGCGGGGTGATCGACGCCGGCTATCGCGGCGAAATTCAGATTCTGCTCACCAACCTGACCGATGAGGCGATCCGGCTGAATGCCGGAGACAAGATCGCGCAGATGATTCCGGTGCCGGTGCTGACTGGGATCGTGCGGCAGGTGGAGGAGCTGGGCGACTCTTCGCGTGCCGAAAAGGGGTTTGGAAGCTCCGGGCGGTGATTGTTCTTAAGGCTGCACGCCATCGCTATCGGATGATGTGAATCTCTACGCCGACCTGCAGACCGTGCCAGAGACGGTCTGCGGTATAAACTGGCGCGCCGAGAACAAGGGCGAGTGCAAGGCATGAGCGGTCACCCAAGGAAAGCCCTCGGGATTGTGTCTGGGCTACGAGCGTGCCGGAAATCTTCGCTTGTTCCCGGGTGTAGGGCTCAACCTCTGAAACCCATGCCAGAGCGTCGTTCCATGCATTTTCCGGATCGTGGCCCAATCGGACCAGCTTGGTTTGAACCTCGGCGAGATTTACCGCACTTACAACAGCATTCTCGAGCATTGCAGCAGAGAACTTCGAGGCGCCCCGCTCTCCGAAAATGAGGGCGAGAATCGCAGATGAGTCGAGCACAATCGCGGTTTCAGGCATCGTTCCGGTGCTATTCCGACAATGCTTCTGCGCGTCGCTCGGCGAGGAATTCGTCTACGATCGACCGGCCAGGTTTGATCAGCTTTTGTGCACGTTCTTGTGCACGCTTCATGCGATTCCAGCGAGTGGAGAGGTGCAGTTCGTGGTTCTCGATGTACATGTCAACCGTGTCGCCGGGTTTTAGGTCGAGGGCTTCGCGAATAACAGCGGGAATGACTAAGCGTCCTTTCTCGCCGATGGTAGCGCGAGCTTCGACTCTTGCTTTTGGAGGTGAGACGAATGGCTCCGCTTCCTTGAGTGCGGCGTGATGAGGCATTTGCCAACTCCTTTCCGTGGGACTAGCTTATATCGGTGGGACCATAACTCACAAGTGGGAAATTATTGTGAGCGTTCCACTGCGGCGCCCAGGTGGAACGCTCATGTTGTGGTGTATTGGGTTTAATTTTTGCCCAATCCGTCGCTCGGATGATAGTTGGGATACGGCGGGATCGGAATCGCCGGAATCGGATGCGCTTTCAGCTCTTCGAGGACCAGATTGACGCCGGTTTCAAGCTGCATATCGTGACCGGCGGCGAAGTCTTTGGGGGTGATTTCCACCGGTACATCGGGTGGAATGCCGTGATTTTCGACCTCCCAATCGCCGCCGAGCCCATAGATGGCATAGCGCGGAGCGGTCACATGGCCGCCGTCGAGCAGAGTGGGATAGCCGCCGATGCCGACCAGTCCGCCCCAGGTGCGTGTACCCACCAGCTTGCCCAGCTCCGCTTTGCGGAAGTACCAGGGCATGGCGTCGCCGCCGGAGCCTGAGTCCTGATTGATCAGCATCACCTTGGGCCCGAAGATGGCGCCGACCGGGTCGTGCAGGGCTTTGCCGTCGCGCTCGATGGCTCCGGAAAGCGGCTGGCGGCGGAGCACGTCGACAATGTAGTCGGCGATCAAGCCGCCTTCATTGTGGCGCTCATCGAGCACCAGCGCCTGCTTGTCGAGTTGGGAGTAGAAGTAGCGATTGAAGTTGGTATAGCCCGCGCCGCCTGTGTTGGGCATGTAGACGTAGGCCACCTTGCCGCCGGAGAGCTGGTCCACCTTGCGGCGGTTGGATTCGATCCAGTCGAGATTGCGCAGTCCATCCTCGTCGGGGATGGGGACGACGGTGACATCCTTGGCGTCCTTGCCTTCGGGGTTGTAGGCGATATGCAGCACGGTTTGAAGACCGGCTGTGCCGTCGAAGAAGGAGTAGAGATTATCGCTGGCATGCAGTTCCCTGCCGTTGACCGCCAGCAGGTAAGCGCCGGTGTGGACGTAGACGCCGGGTAGCGTGAGCGGAGAGGCCAGGCCGGGGGTCCAGTTCTGGCCGCCGAGGATCTTGGAGATGCGATAGCGGTCGTGTTCGACGGTGTAATCCGCGCCCAGCAGGCCGGTCTTGGGCGCGTGATCGCGCTCGTCCGGGCCGCCGAGGAACATGTGGCCGATGGTGATTTCGCCGAGCATTTCGGTCGAGAGGTAGCTGAATTCATCGCGGCTGGCCAGCCCGTCAAGATAGGGACGGTACTTGGCTTCGATCTTGGGAATGCTCAGCCCGTGAGTATTGGAGTCGTAGAGGAAATCGCGCTCGATGCGCCAGGTTTCGTGGTAGATCTGCCGCCATTCGGCGCGCGGGTCGATGTCGGCGTGCATGTTGCCGAGATTGAGGGCCTTGCCGGTATTGCTGTCGCCGGGCTTGAGGTCGTCGGTAGGAACGATCGATAGGGAATTATGCTGCGCGATCAGCGCCTTGGAGTTATCGGCAGAGACCAGGAAGCCGTCGATGTCGGCGAGCACCTGCTCGGTCTTGCGCTTCTCGGTAGTGAACCGCCAGACAGCGCGAATGCCTCCGCCGCCATCGCCTGAGGATCGGCCGACCGGCGAGCCTTCGAGCAGATAAATGACGCCGGTTTTGCCCGCGGCCAAGCCGCCATAGTTGCGCGCTGGCACGGGCAGCGCAAGGATGCGGTTGCCGATGCCGTCGAGCTCGATCTTGACATCGACCTTCTTGTCGTCAGTCTTGTCTTCCTTCTTGGCGTCCTTGTCTTTCTCGTCGCTGGATTTTGGGGCCGATTTGTCGTCCTTCTTGTCCTTATCGTCCGCGGCCTTCGGCGGAGCCGGAGGATTGGGAGGAATCGGGCTCTTATCGTCTTTCTTCTTTTCCTCTTCCTTGATCTTTTCGTCGTCGCTCTCCGGCGGGACAGGCGAGATGCCGTATTTTTCCAGGACCACGACGTAGGCGGCGCTGGTCTGGGCGCGGTCGAGCGAGGAGAGATCGATGCCCGCAGTGGAGGGTCCATCGTCGGTCGAGGCCAGGAAGTAGAGGAATTTTCCGTTGGGGTCGAAGGCTGGGCTATTGGTGTCGCTCATGCCGTCGGTGACTTGAGTGAAGGTGTGGGTGTCCAGCGAATAGAGAAATACGGCCTTGAGGTTGTTGTCCAGGTCGCGGGTGTAGGTGATCCATTTGGAGTCGGGCGACCAGTTGGCGCCGAAGCCGTTTCCGCCAAAGCCGCCTTGATGGCTGGTGTCGACGAGGACAGGCTTGCCCGCCGGGATTTCCTTGCCCTTGTCGTCCTTGCCTGGGGCGTCGAGATACCAGAGGTGCAGGTGCTTGTCGGTGAAGAGAATGCGCTTGGAATCGGGTGACCATTCGAGGTTGTAGAAGTAAGACGGGCTGGGGCCCAGGTCGATGACGGTCGGCGGCTTGAAGCCGGTCTGCTCCTTGAGGTAGAGCTGATATTCGCCCGAGGCGTCGGAGAAATAAGCGATCGTCTTGCCGTCGGGAGACCAGGCTGGAGAGCGCTCGGCGGCGTTCGAGGTGTTGGTGAGGTTGCGCGTGTCGCCCTTTTCGGCGGGGACGGTGAAGATCTCTCCGTGAGCCTCGATGGCGGCGCGCTGGCCGGTCGGCGAGAGCGCGGCGTTCTGAATTTCTTCAGGACTGATGCTGGACAGATGCGGGGCGAGTTTGGGCAGGTCGCCGTGAATCGTGATCTGGAGGGCATGGTCTCCCCCAGGCTGGTTGGGCGACGGCAGATCGACCAGGTGCAGGGAGCCGAATTGCTCGTAGACGAGTCCTCCGGGACCGGCCTGGATAGTTTTTAGATCGAGGCCTTGATTAGGAACGGCGAGCATCACCTGCTTGGTCTTGGTGTCATAACGGTAGAGCGAGACCGGACCGTAATGCTTGTTGTCGAAGGGGTCGGAGCCGGTAACTCCATTGCGGTCGGAGAGGAAGTAGATTTGGTCGCCGATCCAGACGGGGTTGGAGTCATGGGTGTTGTTGCTGGGGATTTTCTCGAGGTTCAGCGTCTTGAGGTTCACGATCCAGATGGGGAAATTCTGGCCGCCTTTATAGCGCTTCCAGGCGTCTTCCCAGCGGCTGACCGGTTCGTAGGCGATGGATTGGCCGTCGGGTGAGTAGGAGCCCTGACTGCCTGCAGGCAGCGGCAGCGGCTCGGGGGTGCCGGTGCCGTCGGCGTGGGCCAGATACAAACGCAGGAAATGGCGGAAGCTGGACCTCATGCTGGCGAAGAGGATGTTCTTGCCGTCGGGCGTCCAGCCAACCACGGAACTGCCGGTGGGATGCCAGGTGAGGCGGCGGGGAATGCCTCCCGAGGCGGGAATGACGTAGACATCGGTGTTGCCGTGGAGACGCGCGGAGTAAGCAATCTCGGTCCCGTCCGGAGAGAAATAGGGGCCATCGGTGACTGCGCCGGTCGAGGTGAGTCGCTGGGCTTCGCCGCCGCTGCGGGAGACGGTCCAGATGTCGTCGGCGTACCGGAATGCGACAGTGCTCTGGCTCAATGAAGGATAGCGGAGCAGTAGAGGCGGCGCGGAAGTCCCTGCCGCCGCGCGAGCGGCCGGCGCGCAGGCAAGGCAGATGGTGAGAAGCGAGGCGCAGAGCGAAAGGAAAACGGTGAGTCGGGTCAGCTTCATGGATTCTCCGGCTGGAAACGAACGTAGCGACAGTGTACTTGGCCAAATTGGGTACGCGGGAACATATGGGCCGGTTCCACCAGGATGAATTCGTGGCGGCGGGAACCGGATTTGTGACGAATGCGTAGTCTGCTATGCGCGCCAAACTCTCCCAATCGCTGCTAGACTCGTGGGCAGCAGCAGGGCATTTTCGAGAGCGTCAGGTCTCAAATTCGAGATTTTGAAGACCCATACTCATAGGTCAGGTCCAGTAAGTCAGGTCAAGGAACGGGAACCGATGCAATTCAGTGAAGCCGTGAAACTCGCCTTGCAGTCGCTGTGGGCCAACAAGCTGCGGTCCATTCTGACGCTGATTGGCGTGGTCATGGGCGTGGCTTCGGTGATCATGGTGATCACCCTGACCAACACGGCCAACGACTACATGGGCAGCAAGGTTACCGGTTACGGGGCGGATGTCTTTACGATTCAGCGGGAAGGCTTGATCTTCGGACCCGACGACTACGCCAAATTTCAGAAGCGGAAGATCGTGAAGCTGGAGGACTACCAGGCGATCCGCGAGCTCTGCACCAATTGCAAAGAGGTGGGCACCTCGCTTTCCAAGACCATCAAAGTCGTGCATAACGGCCACTCAACCACCGACACCGAGTTGCGCGGATATACCGACACGATGTTTTCGCTGAGCAACACCAATGTCGCCGAGGGCCGGGCGTTAACCGAGGGCGATGTAGACCACGCGGTTCACAGCGTGGTGGTGGGAGCCGACGTGGTCGACGATGTAATGGGCGACGGAGACTCGCTGGGCAAGGAAGTCCGCGTGGATGGCGTGCCTTATACCGTGGTAGGCGTGGGCGAACGGCAGGGCAAGACCTTTGGCCAGTCGCAGGATAACTGGATTGCGATCCCGATTTCGGCCTATCAGCACACCTACGGCGGCAACGACTCGTTAACCGTCTACGCCCGCGCCAATGGCGACGCCAAGGTGATGGAGCGGGCCGAAGACGAGGTTCGGGTGATCATGCGCACGCGGCGGCACGACGCCCCCGGCGCTGAAGACAGTTTTGAGGTCCAGACCAACGATACGTTTCTCGATCTGTGGAAGCAGATCAGCCAGTTGTTCATCTTTATCGTCTTCGGCCTGGCGTCGATTTCGCTGGTGGTGGGCGGCATCGTGATCATGAACATCATGCTGGTCTCGGTGACCGAGCGCACCAGGGAGATCGGCGTGCGCAAGGCGCTGGGCGCGCGGCAAAAGGATGTGCTGCTGCAGTTCTTGATCGAGTCCGGATTGATGGCCACGCTGGGTGGAGTCATCGGCATTTTGCTGGGAGTTGGCGTGGCGCAGTTGATCACGTTGATCTTCGATGTCTCGGTGAATGTCTCAGTGGGGTCGGTGCTGCTGGGCATGTTCATGGCCACCGGCACGGGCGTCTTCTTTGGAGTGTACCCGGCGAGCAAAGCGGCCAAGCTCGATCCGATCGTGGCGCTGCGGTCGGAGATGTAACAAAGGCAGCTTCCAGCTACTAGCCTCTAGCTACTAGCTTCCAAGCGAGAACAGTGCGGGCGGCAATGCGGGGATGCGAAGCACAAAGCTTTTAGCTAGAGGCTAGAAGCGAACGGCTAGGAGCTTTGGTTATGGCAAAAGGTCAGACACGAGAATCGGTCAGCATGGCGCTGGATACGCTGCGCGCGAACAAGCTGCGCTCGGGGCTGACCATCCTGGGCATCGTCATTGGCGTAACGTCGGTGATCGCCATCTCTTCCGTGATCAACGGGGTGAACAATCGCGTGAGCGACTTTGTGAGCTCGCTGGGCTCCAATGTCTTCTGGATCTTTCATCTGCCGTTCGGAGTCTTCAAGCCGACCACCGAGCAGCTGACCCGCAGGAAGCTGACCATCGAAGATGCGATCGCGATCCGCTCCTTGCCCCATGTGGTGGCTGCCGATGGCGGACATCGCTATGCCAAGGCCTTTGGCGTAGGCGATGTGAGTGTCCGCTACGAGGGGCACAAGGTAGCCAACACGCTTCTGGAGTCGCACACGGCCGAACTGCCCGTTGTCAACGACATCGCCATGCAGGAGGGCCGCTTCTTTACCGATGGGGAAGACGAGCGGCACGCCAAGGTGGTGGTGCTGGGTCACGACACGGCCGACGATCTCTTTGGCCAGGAACCGGCATTGGGAAAGAATGTCAGCATCGAGAGTTCGCTGTATACGGTGATCGGCGTAGCCGCGAAGCGCAAACAGCCCTTCGGGAGCGGCAAGAATCCCCAGGACAACGCGGCTTATTTTCCCAACGGCACCTTCCACAGCCTGCATCCGGAAATCTTGGACTTGTTTGTTCAAGTGAAGTACGACGACCCGACCAACAAGCAACTGGTTCAGGACGAGATTGAAGAGCTGCTTCGCGTGCGGCGGCATGTCAAGGTCTCCGACCCGGACAACTTTGAGATTTTCGGGCCGGACTCGCTCTCGCGGCTGTGGGATCAGGTGACCTGGGGGCTGCGCCTGTTCATGCTGGCGGTTTCAAGCGTTGGCCTGATGGTGGGCGGCGTGGGCGTGATGAATATCATGCTCGTTTCAGTCACCGAGCGGACCAGGGAGATCGGCATTCGCAAGGCGTTGGGCGCAACCAAGCGGACCATCATGACGCAGTTCACCACCGAGGCGGTAACGTTGTGCGCGATCGGCGGGATCATCGGCGTGCTGGTGGGCGCGGTCATTACCTGGATCGTCTTCTTGCTGCCAATCGGGCTGCCGGCCTCGCTCTCGACCTTCTGGGTTCTCTTCGGATTTGGCGTCTCGTGCGCCATCGGCCTGCTGTTCGGGATTTATCCAGCATGGAAGGCTGCGAATCTGGACCCCATCGAAGCGCTCCGCTACGAATAGGGCGCTTCCGCGCTCTTGATCTTCTGGAGTGACTCCTCGTCTCTACGGGCTGGCCTTCGATAGACTGGTCTGAAGGCCCGATGCAAGCTTTTGCGACTACAACCGGGATTGTTATGACTGTGCTTGTCGCGGCGAGCATGGTCTATTGCCTCCTTGTGCTGGTCGCTGCGTGGAGCTTCCGGCTGCATGCGCGTGGATACCGGAGACTTCCAGAGTTTGCGCCTGCCGTCAGCATTTTGAAGCCGGTGAAGGGCTTCGACGATGGCATGTATGAGGCCTTTCGCAGCCACTGCCTGCAAGAGTATGCGGGCGAGTATGAGCTGATCTTCGGCGCCGGGAGCGAGGACGATCCGGCCGTCGAGGCGGTGCATCGTCTGATTGCCGAGTTCCCTGAGCGGCGAATTCGCCTCATCCTCTGCCCGGAGCGGCTCGGAACCAATGGCAAGGTCTCGAACCTCATCCAGATGTTGCCGGAAGCGCGGCATGAGTTTTTGCTCATCAACGATTCGGATATTCGGGTCAGCCCGCGCTATCTCGAGAGGGTGATGCGCCAGTTTGCTGCCCCGGCCAAAACGCCGGTGGGAATGGTGACAGCGCTCTATCGTGGACGCTCCGCTGCTTGGACGCTGGGCTCGGTGCTGGAGGCGCTGGGGATTGCCACCGATTTTCAGGCTGGAGTTCTGACGGCGCGCGTGGTGGAGGGCGGAATCCACTTCGGCCTTGGCTCGACCCTGGCAGTCCGGCGTGAGGCGCTAGCCGCGAGCGGCGGACTGGAAGCGCTGGTCGACCAGCTCGCCGACGACTACGAGATGGGCGCACGGATTGTCGCGTCTGGATACTCGATTCAGCTGGCAACCGAGGTGGTCGAGACCAGCGTCCCGGCCTACAGCTTCACCGGCTTCCTGAGCCACCAGTTGCGCTGGGCCAGGACGGTGCGGGATAGCCGTCGCTGGGGCTACGTGGGCCTGCTTTTTACGCATCTGCTTCCGCTCGCAGTGGCCAATGTGGTCGCCTCGGGCGCGAGTTTTGTCAGCATTTGGCTGCTCGGCCTGGCGTTTTTCCTGCGGCTTGGCGTGGCCATGCAGGTCGGCGCAGGGGTGCTCGGCGACAGGCAGGTTTTGCGCGATCTTTGGCTGTTGCCTCTGCGCGATGCGGTAGGTTTTGCCGTCTGGGTGTGGAGTTTTGCCGGGAATACGATTCTCTGGCGCGGCGAGCGGTTTGTGCTCAAGAGCGGCCGGTTAGAGCGCAGCAAGGCTATCGATTGAGATTTGGCTTCATCTCGCGGATCAAGTCCTTTTCTCGCTGGTGGAGTTGTTCTCTCGGTTGATTCTCGAGAATTGTAAGAGTTATTTTGCGATTTGCTCTAACTGCTTCGGCCAAAGCGCAGTGGATTACTCTGAACTTATCAGGCTTTCCTTTGCGATAGTGCAACCCATTTAAGAGCCGCCTCACGTTTCGCTGATATTCCTTTAACGGTCTCCGAATGTTGCTGTATTTGCCGATATAAATACCTACCCCATCGATTGTCCATTGATAAATCCCCGGACAAGAGCAGTCGACTCCCGGAGCGACCTCTGGAACTATCGCATGTGTACACCAATCCAGGCTAAGATTTGTGCGGTCTTGTACATTATGGAGTTCATCGCAGGGGCACATAAACGTTCACCTCAAGCAATTCTGATTGAACAAATCTTACACCGACAGTTCAGTGTACACGCGAACCCTTCGTCCGGTGCTATGGTTGGAAACGATGGCGCGATTGGTGACATTGGATGCCGGTGGAGCTGCAATAGCAGGGCCGACGGCGACGCTGATCTACGACGACTGGTATCCAGCGTTGCGGTCGGAGTTGCTGCGCGGCAATAAGCTGCGCACAGCGATGCTGCTCGATCTGCCGCTGGTGCTGGGCAGGCGTAAGGACGGTCAGATTTTCGCCATGCGCGATAGCTGCCCGCACCGCGGAATTCCACTCAGCCACGGCTGGTTCGACGGCGAGCATGTGACCTGCCGCTACCACGGCTGGGAGTTCGAGCCGTGCAGCGGCCAGTGCTCCACCATTCCTTCGCTCTCGAGCTTCGATAAACTGGATGCCACGCGCATCTTCGCTTCAGCCTATCCCTGCGTGGAAAAGGACGGTTATGCCTGGGTCTATATCCCGCGTGCTGGCGCCGGAAGAAAGCTCGAAGCAGCCGAACTCCCCGCCGTTCCTGAACTAGCCAAATATAGCGATCAATATCGCACCGCGCATCTCACCGCCGACCTGCCATGCAATGTAGATCACGGGATTATCGGCTTGATGGACCCGGCGCACGGCCCATTTGTGCATCAGGCCTGGTGGTGGCGTTCGCGTGGTTCGATTCGGCAGAAGACCAAGCGGTTTGAGCCGATTCCAGAGGGATTTCGCATGGCCGCGCACGCGCCCAGCGGCAATTCAGCGCCCTACAAGCTGCTCGGAGTCTACGGAGAGCCGGTCGAGACGACCATCGACTTTGTGCTCCCCAACCGCCGCTGGGAGACGATTCGCTGCGGCGGCAAATGGTTCACCAGCCTGACCACGGTCACTCCGGTGACAGCTTCGACTTGCCGCATCGATGTGGTTGCTGCGTGGAATGTCTTCTACCATCTGCCGCTGGTTACGCCGGTTGCGAAGTTCTTCGGGGCGAAGTTTGTGCGGCAAGATCAAATCACAATGATCCAGCAGGCGGAGGGGCTCAAGCACAACCCAAGCCTTATGCTGATTGACGATGCCGACAAGCCGGCCAAGTGGTATTTCGCGCTGAAACAGGCGCGCCTCGATGGTACGAGTAAAGACGGCAGCGGCAAGCACCCCATGGATGGGCCAGTCGACTTGCACTGGCGGAGCTAGTTTTACTTCGCGGTATCCTGAACGCAGCGAAACCCAACCGTCCCCGAGCGGTCGAGACTCGGAGCCATCAGCAGATACTTGCCGTGCTGGCTCAGCTCGTACGCTTGCGGAAAGTACCAGCGCGAGCCTTGCGGCTGGTAGTGGCTTCCACCACGCAGGATGGCGAAGCGGGTGTGCTCGTCGACATATTCGTCCGTCCATTGCCAGACATTGCCTGTGAGGTCCATCACACCAAAAGGGCTCGCGCCTCGAGGATGCCGGTCCACATCGCTCGGCGGCAGGGCTTCGCGGCCCCGGTCTGGATCGGGAGTGGAGCCCATTACTACAGGCGGGCAAGTGGGACATGCCTCAGAGGATGCCGGCTTGTCTGTCGATACCGGATTAGGCTGGGAATTTGGCTTGACGACAGACTGCGGGCTGGTGCGGCTATTGGGGTGGGCCGGTCCTTTTTCAGGCGCCGGAGTCGGGGACGAAGTGGGCGCAGCAGGCGCAGGTGGTGGCTGCGAGGCCGGTTGGGCTTGAGTAGCAGCCGGCGGCGTAGCCGGACCTTCGTAGTTGCCCCAGGGATAGCGGCGGCCATCCGTGCCCTGCGCCGCATACTGCCACTCCCATTCATGGGGAAGGCGCTTGCCGGCCCACTTAGCATAGGCGCGGGCGTCTTCGATCGAGACCCAGGTTACGGGCTTGTTGGCCCATCCATCGGGATAACTTCCGTTCTGCCAATCCTTGAGGAAGTTATGCGCATCTCCCGGATGATAATGAGTCGCGTCCAGAAATTTCTTGAATTCGGCATTGGTAACCGGGTATTTGTCCATCCAGAAAGAGTCGATGTGCATGTGGTGCTCATGATAGCGGCGGGCCGAGTCTTCCCAGGGATATTGGACATCGACGCCATCGTCGTTCATGCCTTCGATTTCGATGCCGTTGACGCGAAACGTGAAGTCGGCTGCGGGGATGCGAACCATGCCGGCAGGTTGTTTTTGGGCTGGCGCGGTCAGGTCGATCGCGACCAAGGTCTGCGTCAGCGAGTCCCACTCGTTGGAGTACGATTCAAGCGGCTTCTCCGAGAGCGATTTCATGCGAGTTAATAGCTGCCGCGTACTAACCGGTAGCTCCAAAACGGATTGCGTGGTTTGCAAGATCGCGCCGTATCCGTGAGCCCCCATGGGGAAGTCGAGGATGACTGCATCGTCTTCCACTCTGGGTTGTAACTCGACGCCGCGCCACAGGTCGTAGTAATGCGCCCTCTTAGTCTGCTGGAGGCGCAACTGGCCGCCGTCGACCTCGTAGGCATTGCGGTTGACGAGCGTCCAGAGGGTCTGATTTTCAGCAGGCCACTTGCTGGCGAAGATGCCGTAGTTGCGCGTCGGGGTATGTGGCTCCCATGCGGGACCAATCAACTGAGACGCGAAAGCTCGTTCGATGGCCGAGATGCGGCGCAGGGCCTCGGCGTCGCGCGCGGTGAGCTGGTTCCAGATGCCCCAGATGTTTTCCCAGCTTTCGAAGCCGATGCCGTTGAAGAAGGCTTGCTGCAAGTCGTCGCGATGATCGTGAGCCCAGCGGTTGGAGAGGTTCACCATGTGGCGCGGTTCAAGCCATTTGTAGCGGCTGACCGAGGGGGTGAAATCGTATTTCCAGTAGCCCCAGGTCATGGTGTTGTAGTTGATCATTTCATCGGCTGCGAGGCCGGTTTCGGGTTCGAGAGCCAACGGATGATCGCTCTTGAGCGAGTCCGTAGCAAGCACCTGGGGAATGCCGTCGAGAGTATCTCCGTTGACCCCGTCGGCGCCTATCTCGGCTAACTCCTCACTTAGCTCATGCCATAAGTTGGGATCGGGCCGCGTGCCCTGGTCCCACACCATGACCGGGAAGAGGACTTTGACGCCATGGCGATGAAAATCGGCGACCATCTGCTTGACGGCGGGAATGCCGCCGGGAAGGTCGGAGAGCATATCGAACTGGTTGCGGCTGTCGATGCCGATGTTGGGGTAGGTGTGCCAGATGAGAACGCTGTCGATGCCTCCGTAGCGGCTTTCGAGGTCGGCGAGATATTTGTCGACGGTGTATTTCTGCGCCGCCGGATCGTAGAAATAGCGATCGTGAACCATCATCTGGGGCTGGATGAAGCTGGATTGGGTCCACTTGAGCGCAGGCAAATCGTAGGCGCTGGGCTCAAAGCCAATGCGCAGGCGCCGCTCATCGCGCCAGTGCTGGATGTCGCTCAGCCAGAAAGCGATCTCGCCCGGCTGGCAGGTGCGCGGCTTGCCGCTATACCACTGGGGAATTCCAGCACAGCCAGGACCCGGAATCTGCTCGCCCTGAGGGCTGTACTGGACATCCTGCGCGGAAGCGCAAGGGACGATCAAGCCAAAGGCGCAAAGAAGGACGAGGAGTTGGATGCGCGCGAAACGGGAGCCGGTCACATGAGCCTCTGCCCATGGTAGTCCAGGAAAGCAGTAGGTTGGTAGCAGACGCGGACTACTTGTGCAGTTCGATGGCTACGATCTGGCCATCGATGGTTTTATCGGAGCTTTCGGCGTACATCACCCTGGCCTTCATGCCGTCGAGGTCATGGCATGGGTTCATCTCAGCTTTGGGCTCGAAGCCGAGAGCGGAGAGATCGAGATGAAAATAGTCACTGGAATAGACTGCGACAGGTTTCGGCTTGCCCGCGATTTGAATTTCGAGCTCAAGGTACGACGGGACATCGCATTTCACGTTGTGGATGGCGCCGAGAACTGTGTGCCTGGGACCCGTGGCGGCCTCGACCGGGTGCTTGGGCTGGGCCGCTACAGGGACCGCGTTGAGGTGAACAAAAGTGGACGCGACGACCGCAGTTGGCGGAGGCGCGCTGGCAGCGGCGGCCCGGGCTTTGCGCATGGCGGCAATCTGCTGGATGCGGCCTTCGGCAATTGCAGTTTGCGCTGGGGTCTTGGCAAGTTTCTTGGCAGCTTCCAGAACATGCTCGGCCTGATCGAGTTTGTCGCGCATGACGAAGAGATTGGAGGCGTTGAGGCGGAAGTAGAAGTTGCTGCGATCGAATTCGACGGCTTTGAGTTCCAGGGCCTGGGCTTCGTCCAGCTTTTCGCGATTGGTGGCATACAGGCTTGCGAGCCGGTCATAGGATGGTGCAAAGGCGGGGTTGAGCTGAATGGCGGTGCGCAGGCTCGATTCGACTTGCGGGTCGGGCGATCCGCTCTGACCCTCCATGGCCAAGGCGGCGAAGTCGAAGTACACCAGGTAATTTTTCGAGTTGAGTTGTATGGCCTGCTGATAAAACTTCCGGGCGGATTCGCGATCGTTGTCCTGAAAGGCCAGATAGCCCATGGTTTCCAGAGGCCCAGGAAGCTTGGGATCGGCTGCCATCACAGTCTTCAGCAACGCGCGTGCGTCGGCGGGACGGCCAACGTAGGCCAGCAGGTCGGCGCGATAGGCATCCAACTCCGGCTGACTGAGGATGCGGACCCGATAGCTTGCCGGATCGATGGCCGCCGCGGCGCTATTGAGCAGGAACTGGTTGTAACGCTCCTGGTGGATGTAGGCCATGAGCTGGTTCTGCAGCGACTTCAGATCGCCGAAGGCTTCCCGCGCGGCGATTACGGAGTCTTCACCCTTACTCATCCGCGTCATGTAATCGCCAACGCGGTTGGTGTTGTTCTGGCGGTCGGCAATCTGCAAGAAATGGGTCATCGCCCACGACTCGGCGTAGAAGACCGAGCCCTTGTTCTCTTCGTGGTAATAGGGCGAGTTATGGTCGACGGCGAAGAGCGTGGGAAGCGCGATGAGCGAGTTCTGGCGAAGGTAGAGAATGTCGTCCGCGCTGGGCTCGCCAAGCATCACCTGCTTGTCTTTGAACTCCGTGTTCTGGAAGAACTCCGCGATGCCCTCGTTGAGCCAGAGCGGCATCCAGTCCGCGTTGCGGAACTGCAGGTGCGTGTACTCGTGATAGACGGTCGCGTAGGGGTGCTCGGAGTCTGCATCGAGGCGCAGAAGGACGTAATTCTTTTGCTCGGTGGCGAGGAAATAGCCGGCCAGGTCGAGCTGGCCTTTGGCTAGATAATCCGCGGGCTCCAGCGCCTGGAATCCTTTCCTGTTTTTGACGGCGATTACCACGATGGGCGCGGCCGGATCGACGTTGGCTTTGGGAAAGAGAGTCTGGAACATCCAGCGCATGCGCTCGAAGTTGTCGAGGATGTGGCGGGCCTGCTTTTCTCCCGCTTCGGTAACCAGGGTAAAGTGCGGGCTGGTGACTTCGATGGGCGGCTGCTCGGCGGCGCGGAGGTCGCCGCTCATGGCCGCCAGAAAACACAGGAGCAGAAGTGGTTTGCGCATGGATGGAGAGATCATCGCATTGCCCGCCAGACCGGTCAATACAACGAAAACTGCACCGCTTTGCCTTTTCGATCCGGCCTTTGCAATCCAACCGGTCTCATCGGCTGAGATTATGCTTCGGCGATCAGGTAGTCATTCGCGGGCGCTGCAACCAGCAAGGGATCTTCTGCGGAGATGACGTCGCAGGCAATTGAGAGGCAGCAGCCCAGTTCGCGGAAGTCGCGGTCCCAGCGAGGGCGGTCTTCGGCGTCGTGAGCGGTGAGCGAATAAGCGGAACTGCGCAGGATTTCGTACCAGACGTTCTGGGCCTGCCAGAGGTTCAGCTCGAAGGGCAGCTCGGTGAGAGTGCGAGCCAGCGAGAGCGCGCGATCGAGGATTTCGAGGTTGCCGGAGGACATGGTCAGCTCGATCATGGCGCGCTTCATGCGCAGGTCCGCGACGTAGGTCAGGGTTGGCGTGTCGAGCTCGACTTCATCGGTTTTGGCCATGACCAGCAGCGAGCGAATCGTGGGGGCGTCGACGGGCTCGGCTTCAAGGGCGCGGCGCAGGCCGGCGTTGACGGCGAATCCGGCGGCCAGCGACAGCGCGGGCGGCTTGGGCAATCCTGCCTGTGAGAGATAGTGCAGCAGGCTGGAGTGGTCCTCGTAGATGTTCTTGAGCGAGCCTTCGATGTCCGAAAGCGTGGAGTTGAGGATGATCTTGAGGATGCGTCGCTGTTCGTCGCGGAAGAGCGAGGTTAGCGAGTAGTCGAGGTCGTAGTAGCGGTCGAGCAGGCGGATGACCTCGGGGAAGTTGGCGCTGCGAACCTGTTCGCGCACCAGCCGTGTGATGCGCTCGAAGGCTTCGGCAGCTTCCGGATCGTCAGGCTGGTAGGCCTTGACCGCGGCGGTGATGTTCTGGTCGCCGAAGTGGAGCACCGCGAAGGAATAATGCTCCGTGCGTCCGGTGATGGTGGAAGCGATGCTGGCGCGTCCCAGCGCCAGGCGCCCGCGTCCGGAGGTGAGGGATTCGTAGGCGATGCGGCGGACGTGATAACAGAAGATTTCGGTTTCGTCGGCGAAGGAAGAGAAGACCGAGCTGATGGCGTAGTGAGCGGCGACCTGCTCCAGGCCGAGCTCCATGTTGAGGCACTGCTGGGTGTAGATCTTGGCGCCGTCGCCGGCCGAGGGCACGTTGGATTTGGCCAGGGCGAGCTTGTCCAGAAAAGCCAGCTCCAGGCCCGCGGCGTCGTCGAGAAAAAGCTCCTGCGCCAGTTGGATGACGCGCGCGGCGTAGGCGATGATCTGCACGGTCTCAATGCCGGAAATGTCGTCGAAGAACCACCCGCAGCTGGTGTACATAAGCTGGGCGTGGCGCTGCATCTCCATCAGGCTCAAGGCGCTGATTCGTTCTTCGTCGGTGAGCGGGTGGCTTTGGTGGGCGATGAAGTAGCGTTCGACGTTTTCCAGGTTGCGGTCGAGGATGACGTTGATGTATTCGTCGCGCGCGGCCCAGACGTCTTTGAAAAGTTCGTTGCCGACTTTTTCGGTGAGGGGAGCAAGCGCATCGCGGAGCTGATCCAGGGCTTCGCGGAGCGGGGCGCGCCAGAGCTGGTTCCAACCGGCTTTGCCGCCGTTGCAGCCGCAGTTCGATCGCCAGCGCTCGACGCCGTGGTCGCAGCTCCATGAGGTGTTATCGTAGATTTCGGCCTCCCATTGCGGAGGAAACTGCTCAAGAAAGCTGCCGTAGTTCACCAGGCGGGCGTTCTTGTCCCGCTCCATCAGGCGCAGGGCGTAGGCCAGAGCCATCTCGCCGTGCCGGTGATGGTGGCCGTAGCTTTCGCCGTCGGTGGCCACATGCACAAGCTGAGGCTGGTTGTTGTCGAGAAAGCCTTGCTTGAGACGGGCCACGAAGCCCTCGCCTGAATTGAGCAGGCCCTCGAAGGCGATGGCGCGGGAGGTTGGGCCGTCGTAGAAGAAGATGGCGAGGGAAGTTCCGGAGGCGAAACGCGCCAGGTAAGGATGGGTGGGATCGACGATGGCGTTGGGAGTGTCGATCCAATCGCCTGCGGGCTTGGCGCCGTCTCTGCCGACGCGGCCACCGGTAATCGACCGGACGCGTTTGCATTGGCGTGGAGCGAGGACGGTGAAGCGGATGCCTTCCATGGCCAGCAGTTCGAGCGTTTCAGTGTCCGCCGCGGTTTCAGCGAGCCACATGCCTTCAGGAGCGTGGCCGAAGCGATGCCTGTAGTCGGCAATGCCCCAGCGGATCTGCGTGAGGCGGTCGCGGCGGTTGGCCAGCGGCATGATGAGGTGGTTGTAGACCTGGGCCATGGCCGAGCTGTGGCCTTGAAAGATATCGCGGCTGCGGCGCTCGCCGTCCAGGACCATGCGGTAGGTGCGGGGAGCGTTTTCGGCCAGCCAGCTCAGCAGCGTGGGGCCGAAGTTGAAGCTCATGCGCGCGTAGTTGTTCACGATGCGCGTGATCTGGTTTTCTTTGTTGACCACCCGCGCGGCGCCGTTGGTGGCGTAGCACTCGGCGCAGATGCGCTCGTTCCAATCGTGATAGGGAGCGGCGGAGTCCTGCGTTTCGATGGTCTCAAGCCAGGGATTCTCGCGGGGCGGCTGATAGAAGTGTCCGTGGATGCAGACGAAGCGTTTGGCTGCCGGCAATGTGCCCCCTTAAACGAGCGGCTCTCCCCGCTGGGGTTATTTTACGGGCAATTTCTTGCCGGGGTTGTCACGGTGCTGTCTGGGCGATGTGAAAATACGGCCGAAGCGGTGCGGTTTTGCCGCTATTCCTTTGCGGGAATCGCTACGGCAACGGCCTTTCGACTGGCTGCGTCGAGGTCGCAGGCGCGCCACAGATACCACGACGCTACGGAGCGAAATGGAGCCCAGCGCTTGGCGCGTTTGAGCATGACCTCGGGCTTGGGCAGGTCGGCGGCGGAGATAGCCCTGGACTTTGGAATGCGCTGAAAGGTCAGGGCGAAGCCTTTGCGGACGCCGTAGTCGGTGACGGGCAGGATGTCTGGGCGGCCGAGGCGGAAGATCAGCAGCATCTCGACCGTCCAGGAGCCGATGCCGCGGACTTCGGTCAGGCGCTGGATGATTTCGGCGTCGGGCATTTTGACGATGGTCTTATGCGTGGGAACAGTGCCGTCGAGAGCACGCGCGGCGAGATCTTTGAGCGCCTTGATCTTGTTGCCTGAAACGCCTGCGGCGCGCAGGATTTCATCCGGCGTGTCGATCAGCGCTTGCGGATGCGGATCGGCCGGTTCGTGGCCTCCGTAGATGAGCAGGACGCGGCGATGGATGGTCGCGGCGGCTTTGCCGTTGAGCTGCTGGTAGAGGATCGATTCGAGCAGCGAGGTGAAAGGCGTGCCAGTGTGGCCGAGCTTGAGCTGGAACTCGCCGACGCGGTCGATGAGCGCGCCGAGCTTGGCGTCCGAGGCGCGCAAGTGAGCCAGAGCTTCTTCGGGATCGTAGGGAAGTTTGCGGCGGCCGTTGTGGATCATGATTGAGAGATTAGAGCGTCTTGGCCAATTCGGTGATTCAGAAAGAGCGCGAAAAAGCGAAGGAAACCGAGGGGGAGGGGGGAGGGGTACGCATTTTGCTCGTAAACCATTGATTCATTATGGCTTAGATGCGTTTGTTAGTGCGAAAACTGCTGTTTTTGACCGGTTTAAAGTACGTTCATTCCATCGAGATGCCGTGCTGCGGAGGTTGGCACTCTACACTTGTCTCTATTATGCGCCAAGCGAGGTTAATTACAGGCAACTGATTTTTGAGTAATCGATCCGCTGAATCCATATGGATAGATAAGTCATTCCGGATGGTCTGTAACCCGCAATAACTGGGGTCGGCATCCACAACTGCTTCCGATAAGCCGACATGAGGCATATAGGAGTTGAGTGTTGCAGGCTTTCGGACCTTGCAGGGCGAACAGTGTGTTGCAGATGGCTCGCAGGCGGCACGGAAAAATGCGCCAAAAAGCTCCGAGGAGCTTGTGGAAGTTCATCGCGGCGGCTGACAGGACCGCATTGATCGCG
>Ga0302325_10004057_pt1 | contig 33986 bp, 29 predicted proteins | sample Palsa_T0_2_FD_201948 | JGI IMG/M metagenome (GOLD analysis project Ga0302325, IMG submission 201948) | Peat permafrost microbial communities from Stordalen Mire near Abisko, Sweden - Palsa_T0_2 | ecosystem: Environmental > Terrestrial > Soil > Palsa > Peat permafrost | place: Sweden: Abisko... | reverse complement strand
ACCAGCGCTTATAGAAGTCCTTGATTTGCGGACCGGTCAGACGATCGAAAGCCGCGCGCGTGCCCACGCCCTCGTGCTCGTAGGGCGTACCGGCGAACGCGATATCGCGAGCGTTGCGAAACAGGTCCGAACCCGGTTCGGTTTCGTCGTTGAGCACTTCTTGCTCGATCGCGCCGCGCTCGTTCTGCCACTGCTCTTGCGCGTCCAAGACGTCGCGCATGCGGTCGGATTCGACTCGCAGCACGGCGTCGAGGTTCTCCGCCGGGACCGTAAACTGAAATTGGGTCAGCGTTTCGCTGGTCGAGGCGTTGAAATCGCCGCCGAGCGCGGTGGCAAGGGTTCCGAGTTCGCTCGCGGAGAGGTCCTTGGTGCCGCGGAACATCATGTGTTCCTGCGCGTGCGCCATGCCGGGGAATTCGGGCGGATCGTCGCGCGAACCGACCAAGTAGGTCATGTCGGTCGAGACGACCGGCGCGAGCGCATTCGGAACGATCACGACGCGCAGTCCGTTGCGCAGCGTCGCTTTGAGCACGTCCGAGCCTGCCGGCAATTGGCTCGACGCGCGCCCGACGAGCGACAAGGCCAGCAGAACAAGTGCTAACGGCAGCGCCCGGCGCGCAAAACGAAACTTCATTCCCTCGGTTTGTCCCGTCACGCAGCGCCGGTCCTTCGTGCAGCGCACAATCACGTTCGCTTGAACATGCGGGCGACAGCTTCGGGTTCTATTCGTACCATCGTTGGGCGGCCGTGCGGGCAGTGCATCGGGTTCTCGCAACGAACCAAGCGCGCGAGCAGCGCGGACATTTCGGAGGCCTCGAGCGCGTCGCCGGCACGCACGACCGAATGGCACGCAAGCGAGGCCCAGACGCGTTCGCGGGCGTCGAGTCCCGGCACGTCGCCCGCGAGCGCCTCGACGTAATCACGCACGGCAAAGGCCCGCGCTCCGTATCCGGCGGGAGTCGCGACGATACGATACGTGCGCTCGCCAAACGGCTCCGCATCCAAGCCGGCAGCCGCCAGCGCCTCGCGCGAGGCTTCGAAGCGCACGGTCTCGGCCGCGTCCAGCTCGATCGTGTAGGGAATCAAGAGCGGCTCGCCCACCGGTGCGCCGCGGCGCGCGTGCTCCGCGATCGATTCGTAGGCGACGCGTTCGTGGGCCGCGTGCTGGTCGACGAGCACGAGCGCGCTGCCGTCCGTCGCCAAGATGTAGGTCGCATCGAGTTGTGCCAGGACGCGCAGCGCGGGTTCGCTCCGCGCCGCTTCGAACTCGGCTGCCGCATCGAACGCAAAGGTCGCCGGGCGCTCGGACGGCGCCAGGTTCGCGCCGTCGGCGGGTGCGAACGACACCGTTTCGCGCATTCGCGCCGCGGCGTTCGCCGCGAGCGTCGAGGCGATCGCGCTCCGCACCGCGTCGTGCACCGCTTCGGGCCGGCGCAGGCGCACGTCGCTCTTGGTGGGGTGGACGTTGGGGTCGACGTCCCCGGCCGGTAGGTCCAAGAAGAGCACGCCGAACGGTTGGCGTCCGACCAGCGCGAAGCTCGCGTATGCCGAACTCCACGCGCCGGCCAGCAGCGTGGAGCGCAGCAAGCGGCCGTTGACGAAGAGCAACTGCATCCGCCGGTCCGCCCGGTCGACGCCCGGCGTGCTCACGTAGCCTCGCACGCGCGGCGCGCCGTCTTGTCCTGCGCGCGCTGGGATCGGCAGCAGCGCACGGGCCGGCAGCGGTCCGAACACATGCGCCAGCCGTTGCGCCGCGTCGCGGCCCGCCGGGAAGACGAAGATCGCGCGCCCGTCGTGAGCGAGCGAGAAGCTGACCTCCGGATACCCGAGCGCCAGCGTCGACAAGAAGGTCGAGATGCGCGCGAACTCCGCAGCCGGAGAGCGCAGGTATTCGCGCCGCGCGGGCACGTTGCCGAACAGGTCGCGCACGCTGACGCGCGTACCGGGCGGCGCCGCCAGCGGCACGGCCTCCGAGACGTCGTTCGCGTGGGCGTCGACCCCGAATCCGATCTCGCTGCCGGCAGTCCGCGAAACCGCGCGCACCCGGGCGACCGCCGCGATGCTCGCAAGCCCTTCGCCGCGAAAGCCGAGCGTCGCCACGCGTTCCAAATCTGCGGCGACCGCGAGCTTGCTGGTCGCGTGCCGCGCGAACGCCAGCGGCAATTCAGCCGGCGCGATTCCAAGCCCGTCGTCGGCGACTTCGATCGTCTCCAGGCCCCCGCGCGTCACGCTGACCGCAATCCGCGTGGCTCCAGCGTCGAGGGCATTCTCGACCAGTTCCTTGACGACCGAGAGCGGCCGCTCGACGACTTCGCCGGCGGCAATCTGCCCGACGGTCGTTTCGTCCAGGAGCCGGATCACAGCGGGGCTATACGGCGCGCGTGGCCTTCTCTCCGGGTTCGGCGCGTGGGATGCGCATGGTGAAGCGGCAGCCTTGACCAGGACCGCTCGCCAGCGTCAGCTCGCCGCCCGCGCGCTCGACCGCGCGCTTGGCGATCGCGAGCCCGAGACCGAAGCCCTCCGCGTCGATGCGCTCGCGCCCGCGATAAAAACGCGCGAAGACCCGTTCCTGTTCCTGCAGCGGAATACCGGGGCCGCGATCGACGACGTCGATCGCGATCGTCTCGGGACCGCTGGCCACCCGCACGTCGACCGGAGAATCGGGCGCATACTTGAGCGCGTTCTCGACGAGGTTGGAAAGGGCGTCGTGCAATTCGTGTTCGTCGCCGCGCACGAGCGCATCGGGCTCGACTTGGAGTGCGATGCGCGGCTTGCTCTGGAGCGCCTGCAACGCCGAGACGACGTTGCCGGCAACTTGGCCGAGATCGACGGTTTCCGGTTCTCGAACCGACGGGTTCTCCAAACGCGCGAGCACGACCAGCTTGTCGATCAGCGTCCTCATCCGGCGGCTCTCGGTCAGCATCGTTTCGTAGATCTTCGAGGAGATCGCGGGCTCGTTCTGGGCGCGCCGGCGCAACACGTCGATGAAGCCCATGATGACGGTCAGCGGCGTGCGCAGTTCGTGGCCCGCATCGGCGATGAATTGCCGCATCTCGAGTTCGGCCGCGCGCCGTTCCTCGAACGCCGCCCCGACCTGAGCGGCCGCAGCGTTGTAGGCACGGACGAGTTCGCCGATCTCGTTTCGATCGGTTGCAACGACCGGGTGCGGGGTAAAGTCGCCTGCCCCAAAACGGTTGAGCGAAGCCGTGGTCTCGCGCAGCGGACGCAGCGCTTGATCCGTGATGTAGCGCCCCAGCAGCCAAGCCGCGGCCACGACGAACAGGCCGACCAGCAGCATCGCGAGCCAGAAACCGTTGACCGCACGCACCAGCGGCCCAGGATCCGGCGAAATGATGATGCGCCCGTGGGCGATGTTGACCGTTTGCGGCTCGAGGTGCAGGAAGTAATTCAGCGAGAACGGGTAGGGCTCCATCCGTTCGTAGCGCCGCGGCCCGTCGCCCGGCCCGCCGGGTCCGCCTGGACCACCGGGGCCGCCCGGGCCGCCCGGGCCGAACATCAGCCCGCTACCGGGCGGGGGCGTCCCTCCGCGTTCGGGCGCGACGATCGTAACGGGAGCGCCTGCGGGGCCGTCGGGCACCGTAGTGGCAAGGAAGCGGCGCCGCGCGCCGTCGACGGCGAAGACCAAAACGCGGATGCCCGGGCGAGACAGGTGACGCGCGATCGCCGGCGCTGCCGCAAGGAGCGTGCCGGAGCGCCCGAGCTCGAGGCGCACTTCCTCGGGAGCTTGGCGGGCGACCTGATCGGCCGTTTCCCGCGCCGAGATTCCGAACATCGAGAGCGCAAACGCCGTCACCGCGCAGATCACGATCACGACCAGCACGATCGCGCCGAACACGTAGGTCGCGACCAGGCGCGTCGCGAGCGTGCGGAACATAAGAATCTACTCTTCGCGCAGCGAGTAGCCGACTCCGCGATGCGTGTGGATCAAACGCTTCGCGAAGCCGTGGTCGATCTTCGCGCGCAGATACGAAATGTACGTTTCGACCGCGCCCGGCCCGACAAAGCGCTCCGTGCCCCAAACCTGATCGAGCAGCTGGTCGCGGCTGAACACGCGATTGGGATTGCGCACCAGCGCGACCAACAGGTCGTACTCGCGGGCCGAGAGCGAAATCCGGCGCTGGCCGCGGGTCGCGACCCGCGTTTCGAGGTTGATCTCAAGGTCTGAAAAGCGCAGCGCTTGCGGCTGAGCGAGTTTCGGGCGGCGCAGAGCGGTCTCGAGACGCGCCGTCAACTCGGCCATTTCGAACGGCTTGGCCACGTAGTCGTCGGCGCCGCTCTGCAGCCCGACGACCTTGTCGCCCGTCTCGCCCTTTGCGGACAGCATCAGGATCGGCGCTTCGGTCAGCTTGCGGAACATCGGCAACAGCGAGATTCCGTCAACCTTTGGCAGCATCACGTCGAGAACGATAGCGTCGGGAGCCCATTCGCGCGCTATTTGCAAACCGACTTGACCGTCAGGTGCCGTACGGACTTCGTAGCCCTCGTCCCCCAAACCGATCTCCAAGAGGTTGCGAATGTTTCGTTCGTCGTCTACGACGAGGACTCGCGGGTGATCTTGCATCGTAGGCTCGATGCTACGAATCGACCCTGAGAGAAGCCTGGGAAGGTCCGGCCTGCCGCTCCTGCGGCGGACATTCTCATCGCGTTCTCAGGTTGGCCACAGAGCCAGGCGCGATACTGTGCGCATGCTTTCGACTCAAGTGCTCGTACCACGAGCGAACGGCCGCGTTGCTGTTTTCGTCGACCTGATCGGCGACCTCGACGCCACCCTGGGCGACCTTTTTGCCGAAAACCTCGCACGCCTGATGGCGCTCGGCACGACCGACGTTTTTCTCACTACAAAACACGTAACCGCTAGTTCGGTCAGCGGACTTGCGGCCATCGACGCCGCGGTCGCAGCTGCCCGCGCCGGCGGCTGCGCCGTTGCCATCGACCCCGGTAACCGCCGCATGCGGGCGGCCTTCGCGAGCGCCCGCACCCCGTGCGCGTCCGAGCGCTTCGCGGCCCGGCCGGCGAACGCGCGGCACCTGATGATCGCACGGCACTCGCCGAGCGACAAGCTGCCCAAGTCGGCCTGAGCGCACTAGCGAGTCGAGAGTTCTACGTAGACGCGCCGCCCGGGCGCTGGGTAGCCGAAGATCGGCGCCGCCTGCTCGTTGCCGAGATTGAAGGCGCGCAGGCCCACGACCGTATTGGGCTCGAGCTTGTAGCGCACGAACGCGTCGACCGTGTCGTACGCGTCGTACGTTGCTGCAACCGGCGCGGCCACGTTCGCGCGGTCGTCGCCGTCGTCGCCGACGATGTCCCAGCGCAAACCGTAGTTGAAGCGCGTCTGCGCGAAGGCGTGGACGAGCGATAACGTCGCCGAGCCGGCCGGGTTGCGCGGCAGGCGCGCTCCCGTAACCAGGTTCTGCGCGCGGTAGAGATCCGTGAACGAGCCTTCGATCGAAAGGCCGCCGCGCGGTGCGGTCGTTGCCGTGAGCTGCGCGCCCGCCTCCGCGGCGCGCTGCGCGTTTTCCGGCAGGTAGAGCGGCGGCGCCACCACGATGAAGTTCGAACCATTACGGTCGAACCAGCCGGCCGTCAGCGTGCCCCCAGCTGCGCCGTACGACACGTTGACGTCGGCGGTTTGCGCTTTTTCGGGCCGCAGGTTCGGGTTGGAGTAGCCGGGATAGTACAGGTCCTGGAGCGTCGGGACGCGGAACGTTTCGCCGAGGTTGCCGGTGAACCGCAAGCTGCCGCTGCGGATCGTACCGCCGAACGACGGCGCAGCCACGGTCCCGTGGGGTGCGTCGTTCTCGGCCCGCAGACCGGCGACGAGGTGCGTGCCGGCCAGCGGCGAGCTTCCCAGTTGCACGTACGCGGCGGCCTGCGACTCAGCCGCACCGATCGCAGACGCCGGAATCGGCGCAGCCGAGGGTTCGACGAAGTTGGGCGTGGTGGGAAACGTGAAGATGCCGGACTCGCGCGACAGATCGACGCCGAAGACCGCATCGCCGGGCGTGCCCGTCAGCACCTCGCGCAGCGACGCTTGCGAGCGTCCCGCGTACACGTCGCTCTCGCCGAAATTCTCGATCGGATCGTAGTACTTCAGTCGCGTCTGCGATCCACCGAGATCGAGCGTGAACGTCGAATTGGAGCCCGGGCGCTCGAGTTCGAGTAGCGCGGAGTTGGCAAGGTCGCCTTCGCTCGCCGTCGTCGACGGAAACGCTAGGCTGCCGGGCACGCCGAGCTGCGTGCCCGTCGAATCGAGTCGCGATCGAATGCGGAACCCGCCGGCCAGCGGCGTGTCGAGCGAAAATCGCCCGGCGCTCTGGTCGCCGTACGCCGGCGAGCGGACGCCGGCCGGAAAGACGCACGGCGCGATGGCCCCACTCTCGCACGAGGAGTACGGGCCGTAGTCAAGCGCGGGATAGGGGTAATCGCCGATCGAGACGTGACGCTCGAGCGAGAACCCGACGGTGCCGTTGCCGGCTCCTACTCGCAGGTCGCGATCGGCGTACGATCCGTCGGAAGCCTCGAAATAGACGCCGCGCGGAACGCGCGTGATCACGTTGATCACGCCGCCTTCGGCACTCGTGCCGTAGAGGGTCGAGGAGCCGCTTTCGACGACTTCGATCCGGTCGACGCCGATCGTCGAAAGCTCGCCAAGCTGGACCGCGCCGCTCGTCGGGTTCGTGACCGGGATTCCGTCGACGAGTACCAGCGTGCCGGCCGGGGTCGCACCGTGAATTCCGTAGTCGACTTGAGCGCCGAACGGGCCGTAGGCAAAGAGATTGACGCCGGGAACGCCCTGCAAGGCATCGGCGATCGTGCGCGCGCCGAAGGCGTCGATCTGCGCGCGATCGACGACGTAGGTCGGTCGCGAGGTCTGGCCGATCGGCTCCGCGCGACGGTCGCTGGTCACGACGGCGCGCCCGATTTCGCGCAGCGGCGTGGCGGACGGCGATGGGGTGGGCACCGGAGCGGCGCCCGCACGCACGACGGTAACGAAAAAAACGGTGAGCGCAAACGGCGCTGCAATCGAACGTTTCACGTAAGACCTACCTTTTTCGCGAGGTTGGTGGTTACGCGTCCGGCTCAGTCTCCTGACTTGCGGATCCTCGCCTTCGAGCCCGCGACCTTCCCGCCGTTATCCGGCAGTGACCGCGAGCGACTCCCCGCTTACAGTGGCGCGACCGTCCCGGAATTTCACCGGGTTCCTGGTGCGCGAACGCTACGTCGCCTGTTGTCTACGCGACGCGCTGCGAAACCTTTCGGCGGGAGTTCCTAGCCTCTGACGATCGCGACGGCGGTCACGTCTTCATGCGGCGGGAAGACGTAGATGAAAGGCGCGTCTTCGGGCGGTTCGACCGAGTTGCCGGCAGCCCTGAATAGATCGGCGACGTAGCGCGCCTCCTCGTAACTGCGATAGGGAGTCCTTTGCACGTCGCCGGAGCGGAGGTGCAAGCAGAGCACGAAGCGATCGTCGGCGGGTTCCGGCCCAAGGTCCATGTCAACACCATCGGCACCCCGCCCACCGAAGCCCACGTAACGAACGGCCTCACCAGCCAAGCGTGAGTTGGGTCTCTTCTTGGCGGTCCCCAGCGGCAAGGTGAGCGCGCAGCGGGGCCTCGGCTTCGAGCGTCGGGCGCGCTTCGAGCACGCTCGAAATCTCGCGCGCCCGCGAGATCACAGCGGCTGGAAGGCCCGCCATGCGGGCCACCTCGATGCCGAACGAGCGCGACGTGCTGCCCGGCAGCACCCGATGCGAAAACACCGGAGCGCCCGTGCGGGCCATGTTTTCGACCGCCGTCAGGTGAAAGTTGGCAACGAGCGGCCAGCGTTCGGCCAGGGCCACCAGCTCGTGGTAGTGCGTCGCGAACAGGGTCATCGGCGCGTGGGATTCGAGGCCGAGCAGGTACTCACAGATCGCCTGTGCGATCGCAAGCCCGTCGATCGTACCGGTCCCGCGCCCGACCTCGTCGATCAGGAGCAGACTGCGGCGCGTGCAGCGGCGCAAGATGTTCGAAGCTTCGGCCATTTCTACGTAGAAGGTCGATTGTCCCGAAGCGATGTCGTCGCCCGCGCCGATCCGCGTGAAGATCCGGTCGACGACGCCGAGTTTCATCGAGCGCGCCGGCACGAACGCACCGATCTGGGCCAAGATCGCAAGCAATGCGGCCTGGCGCAGATACGTCGACTTGCCGCCCATGTTGGGACCCGTCAACAGGATGAAGCGCTCGGCACGTTCGCCCAGGTGCAGATCGTTAGGCACAAAACCATCGCCCGCGAGCGCTTCGACCACGGGGTGGCGACCGTCGCTGACGTCGAAGGTGCTGCCCTCGACGAATTGTGGCCGGACGTAGCCGCGTTCGCCTGCGACCTGCGCGAGACCACAGGCGACGTCGAGTTCGGCCAGCGCGTCCGCCGTCTCGAGCAGTTCGTCGACGCCGGCCGCGACGGTCTCGACCAGGTTGGCGTACAGCGCCGCTTCGAGGCGCAACTGACGCGACTGGGCGCTCGCAATCGCGATCTCGAGTTCCCGCAGTTCGGGGATGACGAAGCGCTCGCCGCCGGCGAGGGTTTGCTTGCGAACGTAGTCGGCCGGAACGTGGGCCAGATTCGACTTCGAAATCTCGATCGCATAACCGAACGCGCTGGCATATTTTACCTTCAGCCCCTTGATGCCGGTACGCGTCCGCTCCCGTTCCTCGAGGGCGGCCATGCGCTCGCGCGCGCCGCCCCGCAACTCGATGCACTCGGCGACCTCGGGTGAGGCATCGGGCCGGATCACGCCGCCGTCGATCAGCGTCGCCGGCAAGGTTTCGCACAGCGTGCGTTCTAGCTCCGCGAGCAACCCCGCGTGCTCGCCGATCCGTGCGCGCAGTGCCTCCAAGCGCTCCGGCAGCGCGGCGCGCAGCGGACCCAAGAGCGCGAGGGTGCGGCGCAGCGAACCCAGATCGCGCGGCTGAGCGCGCCGGAAGCGCACCTTTTGCGCGATCCGCTCCAGGTCGAAGGCGCCCGCCAGCAGTTCCTGCAACGAGGCCCGCACCGGGTAGTCGGCAACGAGGGCCTCGACCCGGTCGGCGCGCCGGCCGATCGCCGTGGGGTCCACGAGCGGCGCGAGAATCCAGCGCGCGAGCAGCCGCGAGCCCATCGCGGTCTTGCAGCGGTCGATCGTGGCTAACAGCGTGGCCTTGGGGTTGGTTCCCTGCGATTTGATCAGATCGAGGTGTTTGCGCGTGTTCGCATCGAGCCCGAGAAAGGCGCGCGCGCGATAGTACTCGGGCTCGCGCAGCAAGCCGCCCTGCGCCCCCAAGCCGACTCGGCGCACGAACGCGCCGAGCGCCTCGAAGGCGCGGCGCATCGCAACCGATTCGTCGACCGAGAAATCCGCCGCCTGGGCGAACTCGTGGCGTTCCACCGCCGCCAGCGGTGGTGCCGTCATGCGAACGCCGGGTACGTGCGCTGCGATCGCAGCGCGGATTTCGGGCGGAACGTCGGCTACGATCTCCGCCGGCCCGAGGCGCACGATCTCGGCCAGCATCTCATCGAGACCGTTCTCGCTGCCGTACGACGTGGCGGCGGCGCGACCGGTGGAGATGTCCGCATAGGCTATTCCGATCGACTCGCCGGCAAGGGCAATCGCGGCCAAATAGTTGTTGCTTGCGCGATCGAGCAGGTGCTCCTCGATCAGCGTACCGGGGGTCACCACGCGCGTAACGTCGCGGCGCACGAGCTTGTTCGGCACCGGAAGTTCGAGCTGGTCGGCGAGCGCCACGATGCGCTGCTGCGCGACGAGGTCGGCGAGATATTTGTCGAGCGCGTGATAAGGCACGCCGGCCATCGCGACGCGTTGGCCGCCGCCCGCCTCCTTTGAGGTCAACGCGATCTGCAAAGCCGCTGCGATCGTCGTTGCGTCCTCGCCGTAGGCTTCGTAGAAATCGCCAACACGCGACAGCAGGATGGCGTCCGGGTAACGCGCCTTCAACCCGAAGTACTGTTCGAGCAGCGGCGAAAACCGCGCCTCGCTCACCCGTGAAATCCACTCGCGCGCGTCGAACCGGGCGGCAGAGCTGTCGCTCCATCTCTGTTTCGGGACACTGAGACCGGGAATTCGGACGGAAGGTTCGTAACCTTCTTCCGTGCTCCGTCCGCTGTGCTGCTGGTTGGCGTCGTCGCTGTCCGTGCCGGCACTGCTGCTCGGTGTCGCTCCGCTTCCCGCGCGCTCCGACGATCTGCAAGCGTTCCTGAGCGACTCGCACCGCTTTGCCGGCCTGCGCAGCTTCCGTCTGCACCTCGACAGCACGTCGCCCAAGGGCCGCTCGGTGCGTGACTTGGTCTACGTCGCGCCCGACAAATTGCGGGTCGAAATCAAGGATACGAGCCTCGTGGTCGTCGTGATCGGCACGAACGTGTGGCTGCGCGGCCCGGATAAGAAGTGGACCAAGGGCAAGCTCTCGACGGGCAATCCGTTCGCTCCGATCAACGCGATCTATCGGATCGTCGCACAAAGCAAGACCGGTAGCGTACACTTTTCCGGGACGCAAGACGTCAACGGGACGGCCACTCACGTCTACCAAATCTACATGGCGCCGCAAAGGGGATTTCTGGCCGAGACGACGCGCGTGTGGATCGGTCTCGCCGACGGGTTCCCGCGCCGGATCGAGGAACGCAACGGCCCCTACACCACAACGGCGATCTACTCGGATTGGAATCAGCCCACGCTGACCGTCAGCGGACCATAACTCGTGTACTTATCCGGCGATCAGATCGATCACCGGTCGCGCGTCGACCGCTTGCGCGACCCCGGCGTAGCGCTCCGCGATGCCGACGACCTCGCCCGTACAGCCCCAGGTGAAGGCTTCGCCGACGCGCACGTCGAGCCAAGGCCGGGTTCGCAGTTGCGCTTCGCCGAGCGGGCCGGCGGGCGCGATGACGGTGACGTTGTCGGTCGTCTTCGCTGCCAGTTTCGAGCGGTCTTTACGCGACGGACCCACCACCAGCGCCCGCACGGTTCGGCCGAGCTTCGCGGCGTGCCAGTCGCGCACGCCGCGATCGATCGTTGCGGCCAGCCGCCGCAGGCGCTCGCCGCCGACTCCGGCCGGAACCTGCTCCCAGAGCGCGGCCGGCGTGCCGCGGCGCGGCGAATACACGAACATGAACGCCTGCGCGAAGCCGATCTCGTCGCAAAGCGCGAGCGTGGCGGTGAAATCGTCTTCGCTCTCACCGGGAAAGGCCACGATGAGGTCGGTCGTCAACGCCCAGTCCGGACAGTAAGCGCGAAAGGCCGCGATTTTCGCGCGATAGTCCGCCACCGCGTACTTGCGGTTCATGCGCCGCAAGATCGGATCAGAACCGGATTGCACGGGCAAATGAAAGCGCGGGTTGAGTCTCGGAAGCGCCCCCATCGTGGCCGCAAGCTTGGCGGTGTAGTCCTTGGGGTGCGAGGTCAGGAAGGTCAGCCGGTCGAGTCCGTCGAGCGCATGCACCGCCTCGAGCAGGTCGCTGAAATCCGCCCCGCTCGCGGGCTCGCGATAAGCGTTGACGGTTTGGCCGACGAGGGTCAGTTCGCGCGCACCGCGCCCGATTGCGGCGCGGCATTCGGCAAGAATCTCGTCGAGGGGCCGGTTGTCGAAGCGCCCGCGAACGTGCGGCACGATGCAATAGCTGCAGTAGTACGAACAGCCGCGCTGAACGTTGACGAACGCGCGCACGTGCGCGTACGCATCGCCGACGCAATCCGCGTGGCCGCCCAGTGGTTCGAGCAACAGGCGTTCGTCGGCGAGGCTGAGGTCGTCGTCGAACGACGGCCGCCAGGCTGCGAGCGCGTCCCCCAGCCGGGCGAGGTCGCGCGTTCCGAACACGCCGTCCAGATACGGAACGCCGGCCTGCATCGTGTCCTTGTCCTGTTCGGCCAAGCACCCGCAAACGATCAACTTCACGCTCGGGTCGGCCGTTTTGAGCGCCTTGAAGTGGGCCATGCGACCGTAGGCGCGCCGTTCCGCGTTGTCGCGCACGGTGCAGGTGTTGAGCACGACGACGCTCGCTTCGGCGGGGTTGCCGGTGATCGCATACCCCGCAGCCGTCGCGCGGTCCGCCACGTACTGGGAGTCGGCCTCGTTCATCTGGCAGCCGAAGGTTTCGATGTAGATGCTGGCCACGAGCTACTTGCTGTTCGCCATGTCTTCCGACAACTTTTCCAGCAGGGCGAGCGGCAAGTAGAGTTTGCCGCCGATCGACTGCGGCGCGCCGTAGTATTCGATTGGGGCGCCGTCCAAGCGCATCTCGGTCTCGCCGAGATACGCAACCACGACGTGGCCGGCGTAGCGAACGACCACCTTCTTGCCCTCGACCGAAAAATCGTCCGTCGGCAGATAGTCCTCGGCGGGCGCGACGACGGCCGCGGGCGCTTCGTCGGCGCGCGGCTCGCGCAAGACGATTTCGGTCGTCGTGTCGGGCAGAACGTTGATCAGCCGCGTGAGTTTGGCATGCGCCAGCGTGACGGTCAGACGGTGCGGCCCGGCTTCGACGGTCAGGTTCTTTCCGAGCGTCGCGGGAAGCGGCAGGTCGTCGAGCGCTAGCTCGGCGCCTTCGGGAACGTCGCGCAGCACGATCGTGCCGCTCGCGTTGCCGGACAGGGCCTTGGGCCCGGCCGCCAGGTGCGTGCTCGACATCGCTACCGAGCCCGCCGGAACGACGACGTCCACCTCCTGCACGACCCAACCGGTCTTGGTAATCGTGAGTTCGTGGTGGCCGGGGGCGAGCGCGTCGACCAGCACGGGCGCCCGGCCCACGTAGGTTCCGTCCACCCAAATGTCGGCGCCGCTCGGCAAGGTCGTCACGTAAACGGCTCCCGACGGCGCCTCGGCGAGCGACCCGGCGGTGGCGGCGAGCACCGCCAGCGCGAACGAAGCGAGCCCGGCACGAAATCGGCCCATCATCGTAGCTTGGGGTTCGCCACGCGGTCCGCCGACCCCGCGCGGCGAAGGCCGCAGGATGGAGTTGGAGCTTTCCGCCAAGGTGCGGCCCGCGACCGTGGCCATTGTCGGACGACCCAACGTCGGCAAGAGCGCCCTGTTCAACCGCCTGATCGGCAAGCGGCTTGCGATCGTCGAGGAGACCCCCGGCGTAACCCGCGACCGGCTCTACGCGCTGGCCGACTGGAACGGCCGGACCTTCAGCCTGATCGATACGGCCGGCATCGATACGGACGCCTTGGCGGACGACGAGATGGCGCGGCGCACGCGCGCCCAGGCCGAACTCGCCGCGAGCGAAGCCGACGTGATCGTGTTCGTCGTGGACGCGGCAGCTGGCCTATCGCCGCTCGACGACGACGTCGTGCACATCATGCGCAAGACCCGAAAGCCCGTCATCTTGGTCGCGAACAAGGCCGAATCCGAGCGCGTGAGAGCGCAGATTCCGGGCGAGTTTGCGCGGCTGGGATTCGGAGAACCGATCGTGGTTTCGGCGCTGCACGGCGAAGGGACCGGCGATCTGCTCGACGCGATCGTCGAATCCTTGCCGCCGGAAGCCGCGGCTGCGGACGACGATTCCGAACTCGCGCTCGCGATCGTCGGCCGGCCCAACGTCGGAAAGTCGTCGCTGCTCAACGCGCTGCTCGGGGAAGAGCGCTCGATCGTTTCGGATGTCGCGGGCACGACTCGCGATGCGATCGACACGCTGTTCGAGTTCCACGAGCACACGATCCGGTTGATCGACACGGCGGGCGTTTGGCGCAAGATCAAACATCACGGCTCGATCGAGTACTACGCCTCGCTGCGAGCGCTCGGCGCGATCGCGCGCTGCGACGTCGCAATCCTGGTCATCGATTCGATGCAGGGCGTGCTCGATCAGGACCGGCGCCTCGCGGGCCTAGTGCTCGAAGAGCGTAAGGGCCTGATCATCGTTGCCAACAAGTGGGATCTCGCGCTCCAGCAAGACGGCGAGTTCAAGCAGAACGAGCTGATCGAAATCATCCACGAGAACATCCCGTTCGCGTCGTTCGCGCCGGTGACGTTTCTCTCGGCGCTCACCAAGCGGCGCCTGGGCAGCTTGATGCCGCTCGTGATGAGGGTCGCCGGCAATCTCGACCGGCGCATCGGGACGGCCCAGCTCAATACCGTGATCCGCGACGCGACCTACGCGCACCAGCCGCCGAACCACAGCGGCCGCCCGCTGCGCATCTACTACGCCGCCCAAGTCTCCACGCACCCGCCGCTGTTCATTTTCCACTGCAACGACCCGGACTTGCTGACCAACAGCTACAAGCGCTTCTTGGAAAACACGCTGCGCGCCAACTTCGATTTCGAAGGCGTGCCGCTCACCCTCGAGTTCCGCGCCCGGCGGGCCGAGGACGACGACCGGAAGTAAAGTTCTACAGTGGCGCGAGTACCAGCGCGAACGCCGCTGGATCGGTCTTGTACGTCCCGGCCGCAACCAACGCGTTCGGCAGCGCGCAGATCGCGCTGCCGGCAGGACCCCAGATGACGACGAGGCTGGGTTGGCCGCACGGTGTCTGCGCGAGCCCGTAATCTTGCAGGAACTGCGCTCCGGGACTGTCGGCATCGACCTGATAGGACGGCTCGATCGATCCTTGCGGATCGGCCAGAGATCCGAAGCGCGGCGTGCTCGTCAACTCGGCAAGCGCGAACGGACCCCAAAAGCCGCCGCCCCAATAGAGCGGAGAGGGCAGCCACACGATGCCGTTGTTCCAACCGTACGAGCCGCGAACGGCGTGCGGATTGCGCACTGCCGGAGCCCCGTGCCCTGCCGGCTGCTGACGGGCAATAGGTTCTCGCAGCGGCGCGGATTCCGGGTTGACGTCACGATCGAGATCGAAGCCGCCATGCGGCTGCGCAAACGCCGCCGCCGGCAATGCGGCCAGCAATGCCAATGCGCAGGCGATCCTCGAGCGCTGCTTGGTCACGTAACCCCGTCGAGTCTGCCAGCCACCGACACGTAGGTCCCGCGCCTGGTACGCAAGAGCACGAGCGCCTCACCCGGTCCCAACCGGTCGGCAACGTGGGGCAGGCGGTGGACCGCGTCGCTGAAATTCATGTAGACCGTTCCGTACTCGAGCGCGATCGGCAGCCTCTTGCCGGCTTGATGCAACGTCAGCTTGAACGGCAGGCAGCGTTGGATCTGGTTCTCAAACGAGCAGGCTTGGCTTACGACCTCGAGTACGCCCTGCCGGTCGGCCGTTCGAACCCAGAGCGTCCATCGCGTGAGCACGAGCCTGACGTCGCGATAGACCTTGATCGAACCGTCGCTTTGCTGGATGCGCGCAGTGCCCTCGGCGTTCGCCGCGCCGGTAGCGAAAACGAGCGCTGCAAGCGTCGCGTGGATGCTGGAAGTCAAGTGGCGCAAAGACAAAGCGCAATCCATGTTTGACGACCGCCGGCCGCGTTCCCACGCGCTCCGGCGCCGGGCGGCGGGTGGGCGCGCAATCCTGACCTAAGGAGCGCCTCGTGAATCTTCACCCGCCGGACATTTTGCTTTCGCGGGCCGAGCCGGCAGATCTCGGGCGCGCGGTGCTCTTCTGGCTGTTTCACGGATGGTGGTATCTTCTGGCTGCGTTTCTGATCGGCTCGATTCCGTTCGGGTTGGTCGTGAGCCGGCTGTTCTTCAAAACGGACATACGCGCGTCGGGATCGGGCAATATCGGCGCCGCGAACGCGCTGCGAACGCTGGGCCGCGGAGCTGGGGTCAGCGTGCTCGTGCTCGACGCACTCAAGGGCGCCGCTGCCGTGTTGCTGCCGCTGCTGGCGATGGAGCGGGGCTGGCCACCGTTTCATCGCGCTGCGGTTTCGGGCTCGCTGCAGGTCGACGGCTTGCGAGAAGCGGCCGGCCCCGCGATGTGCGCGATCGCGGCGATCCTGGGCCACTGCTACTCGCCGTGGCTACATTTTAAGGGTGGCAAGGGTGTCGCGACGTTCCTCGGCGTGCTGCTCGCCGTTTCGTGGCCGAGCGCGCTCGTGTTCGTCGCCGTCTGGCTCGCCGTGGTTCTTCCGACCGGACTCTCGTCGCTCGGCTCGATGCTCGGAACGCTGGGCGGGATTGCCGCGGTCGCGTATCTCGTCGGCCCACCGACCCTCTGTTTTTCCGTCCCTGCTGCCGCCATCATCGTTTGGCAACATCGTGCGAACGTCTCGCGGCTGCTAGCGGGCCGCGAGAACCGGCTCAACCTGCTCAAAAGATGAGCTTTTCGGCGCCCCGCCGTACCTGAGCCGCGATGATTTCTTCGAACGATTTCCGCAACGGCGTGACCATCGTGATCGAGGGTCAGTTGTGGACGGTCATCGAGTTTCTGCACGTGAAGCCCGGCAAGGGTTCGGCCTTCGTCCGAACCCGGCTCAAGAACGTCAAGACCGGCGCGACCGTCGAACGAACCTTTCGCGCGGGCGAGAAGCTCGAGCGCGCGACCGTCGACAACCGCGAGTTGCAGATGCTCTACAACGACGGCGACGGCTACCATTTCATGGATAACGAGTCGTTCGAGAACTACACCTTGCAGCGCGACCTGATCGGCGACCAGGCCGACTTTCTCAAAGACGGCATGAAGATCGACGTGCAGTTCCACGAGGGCGTCCCGATCGGCGTCGACTTGGCCGCCCACGTAGAACTCAAAGTCGTCGAGACCGACCCGGGCTTCAAAGGCGACACCGCGACCGGAACGACCAAGCCCGCCAAACTCGAAACGGGCGCCACCGTGCAGGTTCCGCTCTTCGTCAACCCGGGCGACGTCATCCGCATCGACACGCGCGATCGCCGGTACATCGGCCGAGTTCAGTAGCTGCCGTGCACGCTCTCGTGATGGGAGCGATCGGGTTCGTGGCGGCGACGATCGGTTCGCTTTCAGGGCTCGGCGGCGGATTTCTGGTGGCGCCGGTGTTGCGCATCGCTTTCGGCTTGCCGCCGGATCAGGCCGCGGCCACGTCCCTGGTGCTCGTGCTGGCGAACGTGGCCAGCGCCTCGGCGGCATTCCTGCGCCAAGGCCGGGTCGACGTGCGGCTCGCGACGACGATAGGACTGCTCGCGATCCCCGGCAGCATCCTTGGGGCGCTGCTCGTGAAACTAGCGCCGGGGGCTTGGTTCGATCTGCTGTACGCCGCGCTGCTGACGATCTTCGCGATCGACATGCTGCGCAACGGCGAGCGCCATAGCACGGGCGGCCTGCGCCGTTTACCGTGGGCCCGGCAGCGAACCTTTCACGACAAAGTTTCCGGCGCCGACTACACGTATGCTGAGAGCCCGCCTTTGGCCATGGGCGCCGGCATCGCGACCGGCTTCCTGTCGAGCTTCTTCGGCATCGGCGGCGGCGTGCTCGTGGTTCCGCTGCTGCTGCGAGTCTTCGCGATGCCGGCTCACATCGTCACCGCGACCTCGCACCTCGTTATTCTGTTCTCCGCGCCGTTCGGCGTGCTGACGCACGCGCTGACGGGCGGCATCAACTGGTTCGATGCGTTACCGCTGGCCGTCGGCGGCGTGGCCGGCGGCCAGCTGGGGGCAAGGTTCTCGCGCCGCCTCTCAGGCCCGGTGCTGTTGCGGATGCTCGCTGCGATCCTGACGATCGCCGCCGCCAGCCTCATCGTGCAACACGCGGACGTGTTGTTCGCGAAGCACCGCTAACCGGCTACGAGCTGCGGCGCGACGTTCCGCCGCCGTGCGCCGCTCGCGCTTCCTCGTTCACTTCCCGCGTTTCCAGAATTTCTAGCACCCGTAGCCGGTAACGAGAATCGAAGCGCTTCCGGCTGCAGCGGCCGCAAGAAATCGGGCCCGGCGGCCGGCGCCTGCGCAGCAGCTCGAGCGTGCAGCGGTCGCAGCGCAAGATGAAGCGCCGGTTGCTCTCGCGCCGGGGTGAGGCCGTGCCGAGATCGTGATAGATCGAACCCAAACCAAGCTCGTCCATCTTCTTCTTGAAGCGGGCGGTGTGACCGGGGTTCTCGCCGCGCGCGAACAGCCAGGCGTGGATCATCTCGTGCAGCAGCGTTTCGCGCAACGCCTCCGGATGCCGTTCGAAGTGTTTGGGGGAAAGCTCGATCAGCGGCGGTTTGTAGGTGATGCGGCCCGCCAGATTCGAGAAGCGCGCGTTGTAGGCGATGCGGTGCGCGGGTATCTCGCCGGCGAAATGTTCGTTGTTGAGCAGCGCGAACAGCATTTGCAGTTCGCTCGGATCGGGCAACTGCGACACGTTCGCTAGGCTTTGCACGCGGCCCGAGGAACATCCCGCTCGTGTCCGCCGGGCCCGCGCGCGGCCTACCTCCGCGCATCTACGTTCCCATCGTCTTCGCCGTCATGCTCGCTTTTCTGGGCGTGGTCGGATATTTCTTGAAGATCGGACTCGGCGTAACCGGCGCAGCGCTTGGCCCCGCGGTTGCGCAGGGCGACGCGAACCTGGCCGCCGCGGCCGGTCCGAACGGCGTCGGCGGCGGGACGCCGGCGCAAGCGGCCGCGGCCGCGCCTCCGCCGCCGGTCGCGCGACTCCTGGTCGAATTGCGCGACCGTCTGCAACGCAACCCGCGCGACCGCTCGGCCCTCGAATCGCTCGGCAACATGTACTTCGAAGCCGGCAAGTTCGCGCAGGCGCTGCCCTACTACCAGCGCGCGCTCGCGCTCGACCCGCACGACGCCGCCTTGCGGGCCGATTACGCGGCCACTCGCCGGGCACTCGTCCAAGCTCCTTGAAACTCTACATCAGCGCCGACCTGGAAGGCTGAGCGGACGGCGGATGCCGCGGATCGCGTATCAAGGTGAGCCCGGCGCGTTCAGCGACGATGCCGCTCGCAAGCTCGTACCGGGCGCGGAAACGGCGGGCTACGGAACTTTCGACGATGCGGCCGCCGCCGTACAGGACGGCACGGTCGAACTCGCGCTTCTGCCGGTCGAAAATTCGATTTCCGGTTCGGTTCCGCGCGTTTACGATCTGCTCTGGCACGACGAACGGCTTTCAATCGTCGACGAGATCGTGTACCGGGTCGTGCAGAACCTGATCGGAATTGCGGGCGCGAGCGTCGAGGATCTGCGCGAGGTACGCTCCCATCCGGTCGCGCTCGAGCAATGCCGCAAATTCCTGGGCCGGCATCACGCCATGCGCGCGACGATCGTGGCAGACACGGCCGGCGCGGTTCGCGAGATTACCCGCTTGGGTAATCCGGCGGTCGGCGCGATCGCCTCGTCGCTTGCGGCCGAACGCTACGGTGCCGAAGTCATGGTCCCCGCCATCCAGGACGTGGCCGACAACTTCACCCGCTTCTTTCTCCTGCGTCGCGACGCGCCGCGGGCGGATGGGACGCGGGCTTGCGTGGCCCTGTCGCTCGCAAACCGGCCCGGCTCGTTGCGCGACGCGCTCGGGGCATTCGCCGACGACGGGCTGGATTTGCGGACGCTAGTCTCGCGGCCGTCGCTCGAACGTCCCTTCAGCTATCGCTTCTACTGCGAAATAACCCCCGTCGACCGCGCTCGTCTCGAACGGGCGCTAGCGAAGATCGACGGCGAAGCCCGCGTCCTCGGCCTGTACTAACCGCACGGATGCGGTTGTGTCGCACGGCGCCGGATGCGCCATCAGTGCGACCTAGCCCCACGGATGCGGTTGTGTCGCACGGCGCCGGATGCGCCATCAGTGCGACCTGACCGCGCAGAGCCGGTCAGAGTGGCGGCGCTTGCTGCTCCGGCTTGGCGTAGACGCGCAGTTCCGCGATGTCGCGCGGAAACACCAGGCCCAGCGTCCAGTCGATCGCGACGCGGATGCGGCGATCGAGTCCCGGCAGTCGCAACAGATAGTACGTCCGCCAGATGACCCAGGCTGGGAAGCCCGTCACCAGATACTTGCCGAACAGCCCGGCCACGCCGCGTCGCGCGCCGAGCGACGCCATCATCCCGACCGCCCGATAGCGAAACGTTTGCAACGGCTGGCCACGCAGCGTCGCCGCGATGTTGCGCGCGAGCAGCGGCCCTTCGCGGATCGCGTGCTGGGCAGTGGCCGGGGCCCGGCTTCCGTCGGGCATTGGAATCGACGCGCAATCGCCGATCGCCCAAAGCCCCGGCCGCCCGGGAACCGAAAAATCGCCCTCGACTGCAATCGAGCCGCCACGTCCGGTCGCGATCGGCAGCGCCGCAACGACCGGCGATACGCGCACTCCCGCGCTCCAAACGATCGTTTTGGTTGCGAGCGTGGTGCCGTCCTTGAAGGTCAGGCCGCTGCGGTCGGCGCGCGCGACCAGCGTCTCGGTGAGGATGCGAATGCCTTGCCGCGCGAGCGCTTTGGCGCTGTACTCGCCCATGCCGGCCTGTAGGTCCGGCAGGAGCTTCTTGCCGCCCTCGATCAACACGATTTGGATCTCGCCCCGAGCGATGGTCGGATAGTAGCGCTGCGTGCTGATGAAAAAATCCGCCATCTCGCCCGCCGCCTCGACGCCGGTGAACCCGCCGCCGACGAAGGCAAAGGTCAAGAGGCGCTTGCGTTCGGTGGGATCGTTCGTAACGGCCGCCGTCTCGAGCGTCGCGATCACGTGGTTGCGCAGTCGATCCGCGTCCTCGAGCGTCTTGTAGGGTATTGAGTATTGCTCGATGCCCGGCAGCCCGAAGGTCGAGTTGACCGCCCCGAGTGCGAAGACCAAGTGATCGTAGTCGAAGCTCTGAAGAGACATGGCGATCGGGTGCTCGACCTCAACCGTCCGCCTTTCGAGATCGATCGCGCGCACGTCGCCGAGCGCGAACGCCGCGCGGCGCAACTGAGCGCGAACCGGCGTGACGATGTGACGGGTTGCGAGGTTGCCGGATCCGACTTCCGGCAACATCGGCGTGAACAAGGTATAATTTTCGCGGCTCACGATCGTGATCGTGGCTTCCTCGGGGCGCAGCACCCGCTCGAGGGTGCGGGCGGTGCCGATTCCGGCAAACCCGCCGCCGAGAATTACGATTCGCGCTGGCATGCGCGGATCATAGCGCGGAGAACGTCGCCCGTGCGACGAGCATCGTCGGGATCGAGCGGCTCGGGCGACGGTGCGAGCCGAGCAATGTCCCAGCGCTGGTCGTCGCTGCAGCCGAAGTAGCCGTCTGCGAGCGCGCACTCGGCATGGGTCGCGACGTGCTCGGGGTCGACCGGGATCGCGTAGAAGGCTGCCAGCCGGGCGGCCGTCGCACAGCACAAATCGATTGCCTCGGGCCGCAGGGGAAACGAACCGAAATCTTGCGGCGTCGCGTCCCGCATCGCGCAGATTGCCAAGCCGATCGCGTACGAGTTCCGTCCGCTCGTGTGCGCGGCATAGCCGATCGCGCCTTGGCGCACGTCGCGCATGTTCGCGCGCAAATCGTGGGTCACCAGCGCCACCGGCCCCTGGTCGCCGGCCAGCGCGATGCAGATGTGATAGGAGCGGTAGACCGTCCCGTAGTCCCCCGCGGTCCAGTGCAAGATGATGCGCCGCAGATCGCCGGGCGGAAAAACGGGCTCGCTGGGGGGTGCGGTCATGGCATCGCGAAGGCCAGGCCGATGGAGCCCACTCTGCCCGACGCCCCGAAGCCCCAAGCCGTCGAAGGCGAGTATCTCGCTCCCAACCCCCACCAGGCCGCGTCGGGCCGCAATTGGCGCGCCGCCGGCACCGGCGCCGTCGGCCTCGCGGTGCTGTTCGCGAAATTCAAAGGGCTGCTGTTAGCGCTGCTCAACTTCAAGTGGATCCTGTTCGCGGGCAAGTTCGCGTTGACCGGGTTCTCCTTTCTGGCCTCGATCTGGTTCTACGCGCTCTTCTTCGGCTGGAAGTTCGCCTTCTTCTTCGTGCTGCTGATCGCGTTCCACGAACTCGGCCACGCGGTGGTCGTGCGCGCCTTCGGCCTGTCGGCGCCGGGAATCTACTTCGTCCCCGGCCTGGGCGCGTTCACTTCGTTCGCGGGCGCGACGTCGGGCTATCAGCAGGCCGCGATCGCTTTTGCCGGCCCGCTCTTCGGCGCGATCGGAGGGCTCGTCTGTTTTGCCGCCGGCGTGCTTACGAACGACCCCTTTTGGTACGCGCTTGCCAACACGGCATTCTTCCTCAACCTCTTCAACATGATCCCGCTCGGCGTGTTCGACGGCGGCCGCATGACCGCGGCGATCTCCCCCTACTTCTGGATCGCCGGTTTCGTCATGGTCATCGTGGCCGCGATCGCGTTCCACTGGTGGAGCCCGATCCTGCTGATCGTCGCGCTACTCAGCATTCCAAGAGCGATCGCGGGCTTCCGCGGCCAAGTCGACCCGCAGTACAAAGCCGTGACGGAACAGCAGCGCGCCACGATCTCCGTCGCCTACTTCAGCTTGCTCGCGCTGTTGCTCGCGTGCCTGGTCTTCTCGCGCGTGGCGATTCCCGGGCACTCGCTCGTCCCGGCGTGAACGCGCGGACCGCGACGCTCGCGCTCGCGCTCGCCGCGGCCGGAGCGGGATTTATCGCGAAGCCGATCGCGACGTCGGGGCCGGCGCTGCGCGATTTCGAGTCCTACTACGCCGCCGGCGCGACTTGGCGCTATCACGGCGACGCGTACGGCCGCGAGGTTTGGCGGGTGGAACGCACGGTGCCCGGCGTCGTCGCCGCGCGCGACGAGGTTTTGCCCTTCGTTGGGCCGCCCTTCGGTCTGCCGCTGTGGGGGGCGCTCGCACAACTGGGTTGGAGCGGGGCGAGCGCCGTCTGGGAAGCGATTCTCGCACTCGCGCTCGGCGTGCTGGCGCTCGGGAGCCTGCGCCTCGCGGGCGGACGAATCGACGCCTTCGATGTCGCGGCGGTGCTGGCGTTCGCGGCTGGGTTCGGTCCGCTCACCAGCGGCATCGCGCTCGGTCAGGTCGCGATCGTTTCATGCGCCGCGATCGTGCTGACGCCGCTGCTGCTGCGGCAGCGCTACGCGTTCGCCCCGGCGGCCGGCGCCCTGGTCGCAGCGCTGCAGCCGAACCTGGGGATCGTCCTCGCCGCGCGCGCGTACGAACGCCGCGCTTGGATCGCGTTCGCGTTCGCGCTCGCGCTGGCCGCAGGTGGATCGGCCGTCGCGCTCGCGGGGAGCGGTGGACTCGGCCACTACTTCGAGGTACTGCAGGCGCACTCGGCCTCAGAGCGCTTCATCGCGATCCAGACGACGATCGCCGCCGTCGCACGTGGTTTCGGCGCGCCGGCGGGGGCATCCGGGGCACTCGCTCTCGCCGTCGCGCTGGGGGCGCTCGGGTTGCTGGCTTGGCAATTCGCTGCGCGTCCGTACTGCGCGGACGATCGGCTGACGCTGGCGTGCGCCGCATTGCCGCTCGTGTTGCCGTTTGCGCACGAGCATGATTTCACGATCGCGTTTCTGCCGGTCGTACTGGCCGTGCGGCGCGCGCGCGGCGCGGCCTGGGTCGCGGCGGCCGTCGCGAGCATGCTCGTCGCGGTCGACTGGCTCGGGCTCGCGCAGCGCCCCGGCGGCACGCTCGAAACCGTCCTGCTGACGACGGGCGCAGCCCTCGGGCTCGCGGCGCTCGCGCGCGGGCCGCTGCGGCCGTATCATTACGCGCCCTTGCTCGTCGTGGCGGGGGTTCTGGGGGCGGCGCAGTTCGTGAGCGCGCATTCGCTGCCGACGTGGCCCGACGCCTTACCAGCCCATTTTCAGCTGCCGCCGGCGCTCGGAGCCGCCGGCGCCTGGCAATGGGAGCAGGTCGCGAGCGGCGTCGCCGGTCTCGACCCGCATTGGGCGCTGCTGCGCGCGCTTTCGCTCGCCGGCTGCGCCCTGATCTGGGGTGTTGCAAGCGTCGTGCTGCTCGCATCGCGGACGGAAGTGCCGACCCGCGAATCCTTCACCCCGCGAGACAAATCACGTACTCCAAAGAAGGCGCTTCAGGCCCTCGAGTAGGGCCTCGCTTTTCCCGCTGACCCAACCCGCCGCTAGAAAGAGCCGTCGGTGACGGGCGTCGGGCTCAGATGTCGACGTTCAGCATGTCGTCGAAAGGAGCGACCGAGTTTGGGTGCCAGTTCCGCAGGTCTGCGTTGTAGGCCGCGAGCTGCTTGCGCTCGTCGACGACGATCGTCGGCACCTGATCGTAGACCGCGCGCTGGACCGCGTCGATCGCAGCCTTGCGGACCGCGAAGTCGTAGGATTCTTTGGCGCGGTCCATCGCCGCAGTGGCTGACGGATCGCACCAGCGCATATCGTCCTGGCCGTCCGGCGGAAAGCGATAACAGGCGTAGAGGTTGGAAAGGTCTTCGTTCGGATCGCCGCCCCAGCCGAAGATGACCGCGTCGAATTTTCCGCCGTAGACGATGCCACCGTTCGCGATCGTGGCGAAAAACTGGGACGCTTGGTAGCGTTTCACGATGAAGTCTACGCCGAGTTGCTTCCACCAACCGCGGATCAGCTCGATCTCGATATCGGTATCGGGCGAGCCCGCGGAGGAGGCGAACGTCAAGCTCAGGCGCTGGCCGTTTCTTACGCGGATGCCGTCCGGGCCACGCTTCCAGCCATCCGCGTCGAGCAGCGCGTTGGCTTTGGCGATATCGAACGGTACGCGCGGAAGGTTGAGGTAATAGAGGCTCGCGATCGAAACGGGCGTCTCGCTGAGCAGGTAGAGCCCGTTCTGAACTTTGTCGATGATCTCTTGGCGGTTGATGGCGTAACGCAGGGCTTCGCGTACCGCTTTGTCGCGAAAGACCGGGTGCGTCAGGTTGAAGTCGATGTGATCGAAGGTGTAGCTCGGAATCGAGTCGCCGACGATGCCGGGGATCGCGAGGGCTTGCGGATAGAAGTGCGGCGAGACCGGAATCCAGGCGTCCAGTTCGTGCGTCCGGAGTTGCTCGACCACCGTATTGCGGTCGGGGACGATTTTGAATACGATGCGAGCGAGCTTGGCCTGCCCCCGGAAGTAATTCGGATCGCGCACCATCACGACGGAATCGCCGCGCCTCCAGGATTCGTACTTGAACGGACCGATGCCGACCGGCAGCGAGTTGTAGGGCGCGTTGTTGAGGTTCGGCAGCCCGCGCAGCAGGTGCTCGGGCATCACGGCCGGGTTCGAACCGCCCGTGCTGAAGAACGTCACCCCGAACGACGAGTACGGTTTACTCAAGTGGTAAACGACCGTAAACTTGTCGGGCTCATCGATCTTCTTGATCAGGTCCCAGCCGTCGAGGCTCGCAATGTTGTTGGCCGGGTTGAGCACCTGCTTGGTCGAGAAGACGACGTCGTCCGCGCTGAAGGGCACGCCGTCGGACCACTTCACCCCGCGGCGGAGGTGAAAGGTGATCGTCTTTCCGTCTTTGCTGATGCCCCCGTTTTGCTGCGTCGGCACTTCGGTCGCCAGTTCCGGAACGGTCGCATTGCCCTTGGCGTCGGTCTTGATGAGAAACGCCATGCAGAGCGACGCGAGGTACATCTCGTAAGCGGTTCCGCTGATCAGGGGGTTGAGGCTCTCGATGTCGGTTGCGGTCGCGAACCGTACCTCGTGCGGACGCGTATACGGATGGCGCCCGCCCACGGCCGAACCCGTCCCGACCTTCGTGCACGCGGCAAGGCTTGCGGCGAGCCCGAGCGCGAGCGCGCGCAGCAGCGAACGGTTCATAGCGGTGCGATCTGGTCGCGCGCGCCGCGCCGGGCGTCAAGCACGCAACGTATCGGCGTCGATCCCGCGTGCGCGATAGAACTCGACGAACTCGGGCGGCGCGATCTCCGAGGGCTTGATCTCGCTACGGCCGCCCCAAAAGACGTTGGTGTAGCCGATCGCGATGCCGGCTTCGGCCAGGTGCGCATCGATCGCGGCTTTGTGCGCCAGCAGCAGCTCCCGGTCGAGCCCGTGCGCGACGCCCATGATGTTGACGTTGCGAAACTCGGGACCGCCCTCACGCCAGTAGGCGTGGGTCATGATGTGGTGCCTGCCGACCTCGCGACCGGCGTCGATCTCGCGGCCGGGCGGCACTTGCCAATGGAACAACGCGTTGTAACGCGTTACGCGCTCGCTCCCGGCGACCGCCTTGACGTGTTCGAGGAAGGTCGAAAAGCGGCCGATGACGCCGCGCCCCGCAAGCGATTCGGCTACCGCGTAGAATTCTTCGAGCGCGACGCCGGCTTCGGCCGCGCGCCCGGCCCACAGGTTAGCACCGAGTTCACTCGGCGCGAACTCGCGCTTGAGCGCGACCAGCACGGCCCACTCCCGCTGCGAGAGAGTCACGATGTTCGTGTCGAGCACGTCGGCTGGAACGTCCGCGCGCGAACCCGGCTCCAAGCCTCGGCGCCGAATATGCCCGACGCCGAGCGCAAACAGCCGCTTCGCCGGCATCAAGCGGAAGGCGTCTGCACCGACGGTCGCGCGCAAGAACTCGGCATGCTTTTCCAGCGAAAATCCTTGCGGCACCTTGAGTGTCGTCCAGAGGCGATAGGCGGATCCAGGCGTGGCAGGGTCGGCGGTGCGAACGACGACGTGGCCGGAAAAGGGATCCTCGCGCGACATGAAATCGAACGCCGCATCCAGCTTCGCGCTCGGCACCTGCCAGGCTACGAGCGCGCCCTGGGCGAGGTTGGTCGCGAGCAACGTCTGCCGCACGCGCCGGATCGTTCCCGCTTCGAGCATCGAGCGGATGCGCGCGATCGTCGTGTCGAGGTCGACCCCGGACCGCCGCGCGATCTCGCCCAGCGGGTCGCGAGAGAATCCCGCGATCTGGTCTTCGGAAACCCGCAAGATGGCGGCATTGACGGGATCGCCGACAGCGGCGGGGATTTCCACGAGAGCCATGCCCCGCTCTACGTCACGGGCGCAAATCCGTCCCGCCGGGGCCGACCGGGCTCCACAGCAACGCCATCGCCGATCGCCTCTGGACATTCGTTTGAAGGCTCGTCTGCGTCGGGTCTCCAGCTGAAGCCCGAGCATTCGCCGGAACGGCCGCGGCCGGGGTCGCGGCATTGGCGCGAGCGCTCGCCGGAACGCCGGCCGGGGCGTGCGCGCGAGCGTTCGTCGCGGGCGAGCGCTGCACGCGGACCAGGTTCGTCTTCGACGAGGCGTCGTAGTTCGCGCCGACCTGGTACAGATACGTTTGCTCGGCCTGGCGCAGCGTATAGACCGCGGTCACTTGGTCGGTCAGCGCCTGGGACAAGCCGACTTGCGCATCGAGCAGCAGCGGCAGCGTCGTCACGCCCGCCTTGTACTGAGCCTGCGTGGCCTGCAAGTTGACGACGGCGGTCGCGTATTCTTGTTGCGTTTGGACGAGCGCGGCTTGCGCGCTGACCAGACTCGTCAGCGCTTGTTTGATGCTCAGCTCTAGCCCCAGCGCCGTCGTCTGCAGGTTGGCGAGGGCGATCGCCAACTGCGCGCGGTCCGTGGCGGTGTTGGCGGCAGTGACGCCTTGATCGTAAATCGGAATCGACAGCGCAACGCCGAGGGTCTGCGAATTCCTGAAGTTTCCGGCGTACCCGTTGGTCGAATCGTCGGCGGCGCCGGCCGACCCCGCGAGCGTCGGGAAAAGACCCAGCTCGGCCGACCTCAAGTTGTTGCGGGCTTGGTTCACACCCTGAACCGACGCGTCGTAATCGGGCCGCAATGCGACGGCCCGCTTGAGCGCGGCATCGTAGGACGGGACCGGGAGGCTCGAGACCGGCGCGCCGCTGAAGATCGGTGGCGCGTCGTCGATGGGCTGCACTCTGACGTTCGCGTCCAGCCCCATCGCGTTGACGAACGCCGCTTCGGCGGCGAGTTCCGCGCCCTGCGCTCTTACGACCGCCAGGCGCGCTTGCGCGACCGGAAGTTCGGCCGTCGCGATCTGCGATTGAGCCGCGGTCCCCGCCCGTACCTGGGCGCGCACGAGATCTTCCTGCACCTCGTTCTCACGCACGATCTCGAGATCGACTTGCGTGAGCCTTTCCGCGGCGAGGTACGTGTAGTAGGCGCTGGCGACGTTGTAGGCGACCGTTTGCAACTCGCGCCGATAGGTGTCGGCGGAAGCCGTTTCGTTGTTTCTCGCGGCGCGAACGGCGGCGGCGATGCGGCCGCCGTCCCAGATCAATTGGCTCAGCGAGACGCTGAAGTCGGCGTTGTGCGACGTTGACGGACCGAGGGTCGTGACGCCGGTTCCCGACGTCGTGCCACTGGTTGCGCTAAAGCCGCCGGGCTGCGCGTGGTCGATTCCGTACGAGGCCGCGCCCGAAAGTAACGGCAGCAGCCCGGCTTGTTCCAAGCGGACCGCGGCCGCCGCTACGCCGACGTCGCCGCGAGCGATCGTCAGGGCCGGGGAGCGCGCGAAGCCGACCATCTCCGATTGCTGCAAGCCGAGCGAGGCCGAGACGTCGGGTGCAGGCGTGCCCGCATTCACGCCGGGCACGGGCGTTCCATACGCGGGGTAGGGCAGCGACGTCGTCCCCGTCAGCGGGGCCAGCGTCTGAACGGGATACGGCGTAGGCATGCCGACGTTGAGCGCGTTTCCCGCGGGCGATGCGCTCGCCGCGGGGGCACTCGCCGCGGGGGTGCTGCCGGGCGGCGCGGTAACGGCCGCAACGGCCGCCAAGGCGGCGAACATCAGCGCACCCAGTCCCATGCGAACTCGGCCAAATCCCATGTGTTCTCGTCCCTCTCAGCTAATGCGCGGACTTCGCGGACGGGGCGCTGCTCACCGCGACCACGCTGCCGTTTTGCAGCGCGTCAGGGCGCGCGGTTATCACCACCATACCCGGCACGACGCCGTTCCCGCGGACTTCGGCCAAGGTGTCGGTTTGCAGGCCGACTTGCACCGGTATCATTTTGGCTTTTCCATCGACGACCGTATATATGCTCGAGCCTGAATCGCCTGCGATGACGGCCGAAAGCGGAACGACAACGGCGCCCCGATGAAGTTCCTTCTGCACGCTGACGGTCACCAGCATGCCGCCGCGCAGCTGGTTGCCGGGATTGGGCTGCTTGAGGCGCGCCCGATAGGAGAGCGTGCCGGTCGTGGGTGTCGCGTTGACATCGAAGATCCTGCCCTCGAAGACGCGGCCGGGCAGGCTCGCCGACGTGAAGGTCGCGGGCGTGCCCTCGCGCAGGTAGCCCAAATCTTCATCGGGCACGTTGGCATTCACGTACACGGTATCGATCTCCGAGACTTGTACGATCGACTGATTGGGGCCGGCGAAGGCGCCCGGGTCGAGCAAGCGCTGCGTGACGACGCCGTCAAACGGCGCGTAGATCGCCGATTGCGCGATTTGTGTTTGCAGCAGCAGCACGTCGGCCTGCGCCTGCGCCAGCGCGGCGCGGTTCTGCGCAATCGTCGCCTGGTCCACTTGGGTTTGTCCCAGCCCCATCTTCGCGCTGCGCAGCGCCGCCTCGGCGGCTGGAAGGGCCTGGCGAGCGTTCGTAAGCTCGGCAACGGCCGCAACGTAGGTGGCACGCGACTGCTCGGCCGTCGTCTGCGCCACGTAGCCCTGCCGCAGCAGCTGTTCGTTGCTGCGGTAGACGAGTTCCGCGTTGCGCAAGGCCGCTATGTCGCTGGAGACGCGGTTCTGCGCCGCTTGCAGGTTCTGTTCGGCGCTACTCGCGTTCGAGGCGTACTGGGTCGACGAGATCGGGGCTTGAACGTCCGATCCGGCGAGCTTCGCCTGCGCCTGTCGCACGGACGCCACGTCCGACGCCAGCTGCGCGCGCAATTGAGAGTCGTCGAGCTTGGCCAGCAGCTGGCCGCGCTTAACGGTATCGCCCTCGTTGACGAGCACTTGGGCCAGCGTCCCGGACTGGGTCGAGCTGAGCGTCGACTGCTGCAGCGGCGCGATCTGCCCATCCAGTGAAATCGTCGTCGCGATGTCCTGGCGCCTGGCCGTCGTAACGTCGACGGCGAGCGGCGCCGCTCCCTGCGGTGCCGACTTCCCGCCGCCGCCGCAGCCGGGCAACGACATCCCTATCGCCAAGAGCACGATGGCGCGAAACTTCATCTGACTTTCCTCATGCCGAACGGCGACAGCCACGCAGCGCGGCTGCCCGATCCGGTCCTTATTACTCGTGCGGCGCCCAAATTGATTCACGGCACGAGCGAGGGGAGCGGCCGTGTTCGCGACTAAGATGCCGCCCATGGCCCCCAAAGTGGAGATCGGGCGAACCTATCAGAGCCAAACCCGCGTCGAAGAATGGATGACGGCCGAGAAGGCCGGAAACAAAGGGGTCGACGTGCTCTCGACCCCGATGCTGTTGCAGCTGATCGAGGACGCGGCGGTGCAGTGTCTGGCACCGGCGCTCGCGAGCGACGAAGTGACGCTCGGGACGTACGTCGATCTCTCGCACCTCGCGCCGACGCCGGTGGGGTTCATCGTGCGGACTGAGGTCGAAATCATCGGCATCGATGGACGGCGTGTGAATTTCGCGGTCGCGGCGTTTGACGAGCGAGAGAAGATCGCGGAGGGGACGCACGAGCGGTACATCGTCGAAAAATCGCGCTTCTTGGAGAATTTGGAAGAGAAGCAGTCGTAGGTTTTAGGTTGGTGGCGCGTGGGTGGGGGGCGCTCCGTCACGCCGCACCCGGCCAGCCGGACCGCTACAAAAATCCCATCCATGGGATTTTTGCTGCTGCTCCGCTCGTCGCTGTGCGAGCCGGATGCGAGCCTGCCGCTGCAGCCACGGATGGCGGCCGCAGCGGCGACGCCCTCCGGGCTACGCTCCTCGTCGGAAGCTCCGTCCGGCCGGGCGCGGCGCGCCGGAGCTGTTGGTGTTGGACGCCACGACCACGGGGGGAGTGGGGGGGGCTGGTGCTGCGTGGCTGGGCGGGGGCGGTAGGTGCGTGGGTGGGCGCGGGGGCTTCGCTGCGCTCGCTGAGCGGCGGGGGCGTTGGGCTCGCGTGGGTAGGCGGTGGGGGAAATCTTGGGAGTAGGTGGTGCAAAGGTTTGGGGGTGTAGGAAAATGGGATGAAATTGTTTGGGGTTATTGCGGAGGGCGAAAAAAAATTTCGTAGCGGGCGTTCGGTCGGTGACGGGCGGGGCGAGAAATGGTTATGAAATTAAAGGTTCGGCGGGCGGGGCGAAACAAAAAGGAATGTAACGGGCGTTAAGTTGTTGCGGGAGGAACCGCACGCTCGGTGTGTCCGCCTGGCGGCGGCGCACTGAAAATGGCGAGCACGTCGTGCTGGAGAGCGGCGTGCGGCGGCGTTTTTCCGGCTGGAGCGGGGGCGCGGGAGCGCCGGCGGTTCGGCGGCGGGGGTGCGTGGGGGCTCGCAGTGAGAACGGTTCCGGCATGCGCCGGACGGTTTCGCTCGAAAACGGAACGGGTAAGGCCTGTTCTGAGTTACCGGTCAAATCGAAGACCATTCTCCAATAAATATCTCTCATCTTAGGAGGCATCTAGTGAAACGATTCGTTTCGCGACTCGAAGCCGTATTGGCGGCGATCGCGTTCGGGATCGTGACCTTTGCGGTCTCGGCGATTTCGCCGGTTCTCGCCCAGGCGCCGGCGCCCGATTTCGGCACGCCGCCGTCCGGTGAAGTCCCGATCCTGTTCAACGACCAACATGTGTACTCGAAGCCCGACCGCCTGAAGAAGGGTCGCGTCCTGGCCGCCTTGGTGCGCGGGAATACGATCCTTGTTCCCCTGCGTTCGCTCTTCGAGCAGATGGGCGCAACGGTCTCGTACAATGCGTCGACGAAAACCGTCGACGTTTCCAAGCCCGGCGGCGACGTCCAAGTGACGGTCGGCAAGGCGGAAGTCGTGCTCAACGGCGAAACCCGCCCGCTCGACGTACCGCCCGAAATCTACAAGGGTACGCTCGTCGTACCGCTGCGCGTCATCTCGGAAGCGATGGGCGCATACGTTCAGTGGGTTTCCGACAAGCGACTGGTCGTCGTGCGCTACCTGACGGCGCCGCCGCCCACGCCGACACCCGCAACGCCGCCGCCGCCACCGCCGGCGACGCCGCGTCCAACCCCGGTCCCGACGGTCGCTCCGACCCCGACGCCGGTTCCGCCCAAAAAAGTGAGCTTCCAGGTCTACGCCGCGGGCGATGCGGTCTTCGATCCCAAGGTCTACAACGCGTTCAGCCCGGGCAACACGGGCGGCATGAGCGATGGCGGGCGCGTGGGCCTAACGCTCTCGATCGCCAATCTCAGCTTCATGGCCGAGGGGAACTTCGATCAATTCCGTTACCCGCATCTCGGCGATCCGGCCTTCGACCGCAACGGCAACACGGGTAGCCCGGACGGCACCTTCGACGGCTTCCCCAGCCCCGTCTGTAGCGCAGGCGGCGCCGCGGTCGGTGGCCAGGGCTGCGTTTCGGTGCTCGGACCCAGTTCGGGCTTAGCCTTCGTGCCCTCGTTCGTGGCGCTCGATACGGACGTCGACGGACGTGTCGGAATCGGAATCGCAAGCCCGAAGATCTACCTGGTGGGAAGTTACCTGGACCGCTTCACGAATTACGGCTACCCGCGTCTGGCCGGCGTTGGCGGCGGATTCGAGAAGCTGTCGGACTTCGACCAGCCGGTCGACCTGTACGGCAGCATCCTGTACTACCCGCAGATCCAGGGCGCCTACAACGACATCTTCGGTAACTCCCAGAGTCTGACGTACCGCATGCTAAAGTACCAGGCCGGCATCACGGTCAACGTGCCCAAAACGCCGCTGTTCCTGGACTTCGGATACCTCGGCGACCACGGCACCGAGAAGCAAAACGCTCCGGACAACTTCACGGAGAGCGCCTTGTACGGCGGGTTGGGGATCCACTTCTAGACGGATTCTCCGGCAGCCGCACGCGGTGCAAGGTTTGGGCGCCCCCGCACAGAGCGGGGGCGCCTTTGCCGTTCCAGCCACTTGGTCGCTAGGTGAAACGAGCGGACCGGCCGGCCCGATTGGCACAAACTCCGCCTCCAAGGGCGATGCGAGGTCGCCACAACGACGCCGGAGGGAAGAACCTGAAACGATTGGCTTTCGCCGTGCTTGCCGTCGCAACGTTCTCCGCGTCCGCGTTTGCTGCCGCAAGCGCGCAGACGAGCGCGACCAAGAGGCCGGACTTCGGAATTCCGCCTTCGGGCGAAGTGCCGCTGATCTTCAACGACCAGCACGTGTACGCCAAGCCCGACAAGCTCACGAAGGGCCGGGTGCTGGCGGCGCTCGTGCGCGGGACGACGACCCTCGTGCCCCTGCGCTCGATGTTCGAACAGATGGGCGCCACGGTCACCTACACCGCGGCGACGAGAACCGTCGACGTTTCCAAGCCGGGTGTCGACGTCCAGGTCACGGTCGGTAAGAACGAAGTCACCCTGAACGGCGAAACGCGCCCGCTCGACGTGCCGCCCGAGATCTACGAGGGCGCCGTCGTCGTGCCCGCTCGCGTCATCTCGGAAAGCCTCGGCGCCTACGTGCAGTGGGTCCCACAGAAGCGCCTCGTAGCCGTACGCTTTCTGAGCGCGCGGCCGGCGGCGACACCGCCGCCCCCGCCACCGAGCACCCCGGCTCCGGCGGCCCCGCCGGCGCCCGCTCCACAGCCGCCGACGGAGACGCTGACCCCGACGCCGGCCGAACGCCCGGCGGCCGAACTCTTCATCGCCGGCGACGCGCTCCTCGATCCCAAGATCTACGACGAATTCATCCCGGGCAGCAAGGGCAACACCTCGATCGCGGCTCGCGCCGGGGCCACGATTCCGGTCAGCAACTTGAGCTTCTTGGCCGAAGCAACGTTCGCCGAGTTCAGCGGTCCGCACGGCGGCGCGGCGGGGTTCGACCCAAGCTTGCCCTGTGGCGTCGAAGGCCAGCCTCCGGCGGCCAATCCGAGTTGCGTGTCGGTCCTCGGACCTGCCGGCGGCTCGGCCGAGGTTGCGCCGTTTCGCCTGCATAACGAGGACGTCGACGGCCGGCTCGGCATCAACGTCGCGAATCCAAAGCTGTTCCTGGTTGGCAGCTACGAGCGGTTTTCGGGCAATTACGGCTACCCGATCCTGGAAGGCCCGGGAGCCGGCCTCGAAAAGCTGCCGAGCTTCCAGCAGCTGCTCGACCTCTACGGCAGCTTCCTGTACTACCCGCAGCTCGAAGGCAAGTACATCGACATTTTCGGGAACGCGCAGCAACTGCAGTACCGC
>Ga0302325_10004055_pt1 | contig 33988 bp, 26 predicted proteins | sample Palsa_T0_2_FD_201948 | JGI IMG/M metagenome (GOLD analysis project Ga0302325, IMG submission 201948) | Peat permafrost microbial communities from Stordalen Mire near Abisko, Sweden - Palsa_T0_2 | ecosystem: Environmental > Terrestrial > Soil > Palsa > Peat permafrost | place: Sweden: Abisko... | reverse complement strand
GTAATCAAAGTCACGCCTTTTAACCATGACGTTCACCACCGCGGCTTTTTGTCCGAAGCAGCTCATGGCTGTTTGAAGCCTCCCCCTACAGGGCGGCTCCGAAGGGCCCACCTTCATCTTTCGCACTGCACAGCGCCTTCGCGCCTTCTTGACACAACCTCCCACACCACCGGACGTGCGGTTTTCCGCATCCGGCGGTTGAACTCAGCGGCGCATCGCCGCAAGGTCTGATGGCATCGGGAAACCGGTGGTCCGAAGGACCGCGTTGCTCAGGGCGGATTGCATACAGAGCGCCCCCGCGATTCGCCGCGCACCCCGGGCGCTGGAGGCCAATTTTAACAGGGCACCCGTCACCCCCAGACCGCGCAGCTTCCGCTCACGGCCCCTTCGGTTAGGCCACCGCGGCCAGAACAGCTTCCGGATGTGCCGACGGATCCAGCCTTCCAGCCGGAAAATCGGTGGCGTGTCCTCAGCCAGTCGGAAATATCCCCACCAGCCTCGGAGGTAGCTTCGCGTTGTTGATTCACCTCATGCGTCCCGCAATTGCTTGCTGGTCTTGCCCTGGCGGCCTCGCAACAACTCTCGCACCTTCGCTTTGAATCGTTCGATGCTCTCCGGCGCTATTCCGATTTGCAGTTTGCGGTTCAGTCGAAAGCCCAGGAACTTGCGTTCCCAGATTCTCCCTATCCCGCTTTTGGCTTCGTTCACCTTCAGTCGCAAATGCTTGTCGATCCAGTTCCGAATCGAGGCCAGCGTTCGTTCCGCCGCCTGACTGCTCACGTAAATGTTGCAATCATCGGCAGAGCGGCAGTAGGAATGCTCCCGCTCATCCAGTTCTTTATCGAGTGCATCCAGATAGATATCCCCTCCACCCTCGCGCCCCGCCGCGGGAACTTCCCGATCAGCCCCAACACCCGTTTGTCCCGAATCTCTCTTCCGATCCGACCCATCAGAATGTCGTGATGGACGTGGTCGAAGAACTTCGTGATGTCGATATCCACCACCCAGTCCTTCCCTTCCCGCGCATACTTCTGTGCGCCTTGCACGGCGTCCTGTGCTTTGCGCCCCGGTCGAAATCCGTAGCTCGACTCGCTGAATTGCGGATCGAAGATCGGCGTCAGCACCTGCAACAGCAGCTGCTGAATAAACCGATCCTGTACCGTCGGGATTCCCAACTGCCTCCGCTCGGCTTGGGTATCTCTACCCGCCCGGCCCCGGGGCGAAGACGAAGGGGCGCCCTTATCCCCTGACAAGTAGAGGTGTGCGTCTGCGCTCCTGGTCAAGGGCTTGGAACGTAGGTTCCCGCCAGCAGCTTCGCTCGAATCTTTTCCCAGTGCGCCTGAAGATGATTCTCCAGTTTCCCGGTCGTCATCCGGTCGATCCCTGCCGCGCCTTTGTTTCGCGTCACCGCTTCCAAAGCTCGCGCCCGGTTTTCGTCCGTAACGGCTTCTTCCATCAGGTTCTCGTACGTCGCTCTCTTTCGGAAGGTTCGCGATTCGGCGTTGTAAGTCCATCGCCTTTGGCTCACCACGGCTTCACCGCTTCTGCCTCCGGCACACGCGGAGTGGCAACCGTAGTTGTTACTCTCCGCGACTCGGGTCTCTGTGGGCCGATCCAGTCCCCTCTTTAGCTCCGTTCTTTAGTTCTTCAGCCCTTCGCTCCAGCCGCATTACCGGCCTTCTTCGCTACTGCGGCTTCTGCTGACTTCTCTTCCGCTCTCACCGAAGAGATCTCCCCAGGTAAGGCGCAGAATCTTTCCCCTCGTGCCGACCGGCGCTACTTGATGCGTCTTGATGACCTTTGGGCTTCGCTGTTGGTAGCCAGCTTGCCGCCCGCACCCGGGCCAGCAGGCGAGGGGAACACGCTCCGGGAGTCGTGCCTGGGTGGACAGCGACTCGAAGAATCCTGGACGGAGGGCCTCACTGCCAGTTCGTGTTCGTACGGTCGAGAGTTTGCTACGCGCTTCTTTCAGCTTCACCTCGCGGTTACGCCTTGCGTTTCGCTACGGTTACCGTCATCGGCCCCGATTGGCTCCTTTCTTCCAACTAGATTCTGCCCATGCTGGGCACACTACACGCGGCTTCAGCCGCGTTTGTGTTTCGGTATGGGGGAGACGCGACTAAACTCGCGCGTACCAGCATCGCATAAAGTGAACAGTATTGGATCTAACCGCGCGGCCGAAGGCGGGCAATTGCGAGCGATCGATTCGAGCGTTCGGATCGACCTGTTACACTTGTCTCTTCCGACTTAGTCTCGCTGCAGGTCTCAAGTGATTGCGCAACAACCCAGCCTAAGCTCGCGCCTCCGCCATCTGGAGCTGCTGATCCTGTTGGGAGCGCTGCAGGCCTTCGCGCCGCTCTCCATCGACATGTATCTTCCTGCTCTGCCGGTGATCGAGAAGGTATTTCACACTTCCACCGCCTGGGTTCAGATGACGATGGTGACGTTTCTGCTGGGATACGCGCTCGGCCAGCCGCTGTATGGGCCGATCACCGACCGCTTTGGGCGCAAACCGCCGCTCTACGCGAGCCTGCTGGTCTTCATCGCCGCGTCGGTGGCGTGCGCGCTTTCGCCGTCGATTCCCATCATGTCCATTGCCCGGCTGGTGCAGGCCATCGGCGCTTGCGGCGGCGCGGTGATGTCGCGCGCCATGGTAACGGATCTTTTTCCCGCGCGCGAGTTGCGGCGAATCTTTTCGATGCTGGTGCTGGTGCTCGGCGTGTCGCCGGTGATTGCGCCTCTGATCGGGAGCTACCTGCTGGTCTGGTTCGGATGGAACTCCGCCTTTGTCGTGCAAGCGCTGCTGGGCGCCGCTTGTCTCCTCGGGATGCACTTCCGCCTGCCGGAATCGCTGGCGCACGACGCCCGGCGGCCGTTGCGTTTCGATCTCATCAAGTCCACTTATGCGCGGCTATTCAGAGATCGAACCTTCATCGGCGCGTCGGTAGTTTGCGGCTTCAGCTCCGCTGGAACGTTCGCCTACATCACCAGCGCGCCGTTCGTTTTTATCGTGCTGTACAAAGTGCCGACGGAGCATTTTGGCTGGCTCTTCGGATCGGTAGCGCTCGGCATGGTGGCGGGTTCTCAAATCAACGGACGCATGTCGCACCGCATCCCGTTGTGGCGCGTGCTGCGGACTGCGAACACCGTTCAGCTCTGCGCGGGAATCCTGCTGCTCGGGAGCGTGCTGAGCGGCGTGGGAGGCATGTGGAGCGTTTTCGCCTGCGTCTTCATTTATGTTTCCGCGCAGGGGTTCGTGTTCCCCAACGGATCGGCCATCGCAATGATGCGGCACGGCGATATCGCGGGCACCGCTTCGGCGTTGCTCGGCACCAACCAGTTCCTGATCGCGGCGCTCGCCACCATATTTCTCGGCTTCATCGACAATCCGGTGCTGCCGATGGCGCTGGTGATCGCCGGATCGGCCGTCTGCTCTACGCTCCTCAACTTCCTGACTTTGGGTGCCAAGCTCGAGAGCGCGCCGCGAGCGGCCTGATATTCCGTTGGAGACCGTTCGCCGATGTTTCTTCGGACTGTGTCTAAAGTCGGAAAGACCGCTTGCTCACGCGCGCGGCTCGGCAGACTCCGGTTTCCTCCCCTTTGCCTTCGGGCGTCGGTGGCGCGTAATATCACCCCCGTGGACCCGCTCAACTTTCACCACGTCGGCACCGAACCAAGCCAATAGCTGTGTACACGCGGGCCAGCTTGGAAGCTGCGTAAAGTCAAGTATTTGATTCCTTCAAGCGGTAACTCACAGAACGGTCGAGCTCTTATGGACGCGATTGGTGTAGCAGCATAGCTCGTCAACCGAACACTGCCGGGACCGCAGTTCACGAGGCGCCTGAGCGACAGGAACGGCTCTATGTCGACACGCCCCAGCCTCTATGTGCGCGCGCTAAACGGTCGCCGTTACAAAGCCGCGAGAGAAAACGCCGCCCAACCAGAGCCCTCCAGCCTTACACGGGAAGTTCCGCGCTCGATGGGAACCCGTGCATCTCCCGCCCCAGGTCTCCGTCATACTTCTTGGTTGTCTTGAAGAGCTCCATGTGACCGTCCGCTGAGTCAGATCGGCAGCCGTCGCGGATGGCTTGCATTTCGGCGGCGCTGAAAGGCTGAAAGCCACGCGCAACTTCGAGATTCTGGTGCAGCATGCTCAAGGAATCGATGCCGCTGATGGTCACCGCAACCGGCAGGCTCATCGCATAGCGCAGTCCGATGGTGACAATAACGGCGCCCTCACGCACCAGTTCGCCGCTTCCTCCCAAACTCTTCATCCCCAAAGCTGCGATGCCGCGCCGGTTCACCTCGGGGACAACGACGTATTCCGCGTGAGATCCGTCACGGACGATGCCGAGTTCCCTGAACTGCCCCAGACTTCGGCGCCTTCACAATGCGTGCCTCTTACAGCAATGCCTGCGAAGTCCCGGCCGGGGGTCCGCGGCAGAGTTGTGTGCTTGAAGTGCCCCCCGACGTTTCCGATGTCGCTTGGATTGATGGCTGCCGCCTTCACTTGAACGAGTGCTTCCCCAACGCCAGGCTCCGGAATCGCTACTTCTTCGACGGCCCAAACTCAGTAAAACGCAACGATCTCATAACGTTCGTACTCATGGCGCTCCAATCAAACGTCAAGCATCGAGCCACGTCTGACCCCAGTCGCATTGACGCACTGCATGCCTAATACCGTTGGCGAAGTTCCGGGGCAACCAGAAGTGCAGCGCTCGCAGCCGTCACAATCAATGAGTTGGGAACACTTGAGCTTGACGAGGAATCACAACAGGGCTTTCTAGTGTCACGGTGTCGACACAGCGGGTCCCGCCGTCGTCTCCACCCGCATCCTTGGCTTGACACATTGAATGTACTGGCCAAACCCATGGCGCACGCACTCCTGCGTCTTAGCGCGATTTCCGCTTCACAGACCACTTTTGCTCCAAGGTACAGATTTCCCCGAATCGGGCAACCGCAGTATTCTGGCCACAGAGATGGTCAAGGTCGACCCGAAGAAAGGACGAACAATGTCGCGAGCAGAAATGGCGTGCGAAGCAACGGAAGACTCCGCGGGGACTTACGAGGAATTATTGATAAGCGAATCGCCAGCGGTTCCGTTAATTGCTGTGGTCGACGACGATGAATCAGTCCGGGAATTCGCTGGCCGGCCTCGCTTACGAGCGCGGCTCAGTAGATTCCGCGAGTCACAGAGCCGCGACCGTAAGGAAGCCGGTTTCGACACAGCGTGCTAGTTGTACGTCTGCCAGGCATGTCGGGCGTTGACTTACATACTCAGCGAACCGCCGCTGGCTGGTTGGTTCCAACGATATTCGTCACAGCGCCCGCGGATCCGGTGCTGGCAACCGCTGCGGGAGTTTATGGAGCGCCTGCTGGTTACCTATGATTGGGGCGAGGCTTTCGTTGCTTTGAATCTCGTGCTCAAGCCGGTGATCGACGAGTTGTTCCTGAAACAGGCGAGCGATCTTGCGCTCACTGAGGACGACCACTTGCTTGGCCAGATCTTCTACTCGCTGAACGAAGATTGCCAGCGGCGCCGCCAATGGAGTCAGGCCCTGGTCCACACCGCAACCCAGGACACCGCAACCCAGGACACCGCAACGAACAGCGAAGTCATCCAGGCCTGGAGCGATAAATGGTACCCGGGCGCCCTGCCCGCTGTGGACGCCTTGGTTCCTCTCTTCAAGGGAAGCGGAGGAGCCGCGGGGTCGCGGCCCCTCCTCAATCTCACCTCGCGCATCGGTGACTTCTGCGCGGACTGTCTGCGTGCCATGCAACTTCAACCCGGAAACAATTGAACCGTGTCCCGGCGGGGATATTCGTCGGATCTCTAATCGTTTCCGTCGGCTGCCGTGCAGCCGGCCGCGGTCAACTAATTCCCGAAATCAGCGCCGTGCGATCGATTGGCCAGTGGGATTCCCCGGTAAACTGGATCTGGCACGGGCCGTGTAAAGCGTCCGACCCCTCTTGACGCCATAGAGTAAAATTATTGCCAGCGAATCGCGCCCCACGCGGCGGTTTCGCCGAAAATTCGCCCAAAATCAACGAAAAGAATGCGCGACCAAACACAAAAATACCCCTGATGCGCAACCTCCCTTGGCTTGCCACCAGTTGCGGCGGTCGACCGGTTCGGGAGCCTGCCAAATTTCTCGCATGAATGGAATCACCGTCTCTACTGGAGGCTGAAGGTGGTCCGTAAGGCCGGTTTAAGGCCGTTTAAGGCTCGCTTAAGGCCAGTTAAGAGGCCATAACCACCCACCGCAGCGCCTGCTGCGCCGTCTTAGTCACAAGCCACTACATAATAGTTAAATGCCGATTCGCTTCCTGACGATCCTGTTAATCGCCGGCCCGCTGCTGTGGGCCGCCGGCGAGCCCGACCTGCTAACCGCCATCCGGAACGGCGACTACGCCCAGGTAAACCAGTTTCTTCGCGCCGGCACGGACGTGAACTCGGCCGATCGCGATGGCACGACAGCACTAATGCATGCGGTAATCGAGTCGGACGTGAAAATGATGCAGCTCCTGATCGACCGCGGCGCCAATGTCAACGCCAAAAACGCGTTCGATTCCACCGCCCTGATGTATGCCGCCACCAACCTAGCCAAAACCCGTCTGCTGCTGGACGCGGGGGCGGAGGTGAAAGTGACCGGCCCGCGCGGCGCAACTCCTTTGAGCATCGCCGTCACCGCCTTCGGATCGACGCCGGTCTTGAAGCTTCTCATCGCCAAAGGCGCACGGCCCGAAGACCGGCTCATGACACCGGTGGCGCAAAAGGGCGACCTCGAAGCCATCCGTTATTTGCTTGGCGTCGGAGTACACGCAGGTGACGCCACCACACTGTCGGCCGCGGTGTCGGGACGCTGCGAAGCCTGCGTCCGGTTGCTCGTCGAGCACGGCGCTTCCGCCAAGACCATCCGCTCCAGCGGTGCAGGTGTCCTGAACGAAACGGCCAAGCGCGCCATGCCCGAACTTTCCCAATATCTGCTGGACCACGGCGCGACGCTCGATTCCAAGGATCGCGAGGGTTTTACTCTCCTGATGCAGGCGGTGGAGTCCATGGAAGCTCCCGCCGATCGCGATCGGATGGTCCAGTGGCTCCTCGCGAAAGGCGTGGATCCGAACGCCACCAACGATCGCGGCGACACCGCTTATCTTCTTGCCGCGCGCGTCGGAATCCCTTCAACATTGGATCTGCTGACAAAGGCCGGCGCCAAAGCTGTTACCGAAGACTGGCCGAAGCCAACCGGCGGCGCACCCACTGTGCAAGCCGCGATCGCCAAAAGCCTGCCGCTAATTGAGATGAGCGGCGAGCAAGTTTTCAAGAATCGGGGCTGCGTCTCCTGCCACAACGATTCGCTGCCGGCCATGACCGTCGCGTTGGCCCGCAAGAAGGGCTTCGCCGTGAATGAGGACCAGGCCAAACGAGAACTGCAGTTCGCGGTCGCCACCGATACGCCTTACCTGGAATCCATGCGCATGGGATCCACCATCGGCGGAGGCTCCGATACCCTCGGCTACACGCTGATGGGGATGGCGGCCGCGGGCTACCCGGCCGATGCTTTGACCGACGCCCACATTCATTATTTCTCCACCGACCAATTGGGCGACGGCTCGTGGCGAACCATCAGCTATCGCCCGCCCGAAGAGTACGGACCTTTCACCACCACCGCGGTGGTTCTGCGCGCCATCAAGCTGTATCCCATCCCCGGCCGCCGGGAGGAATTTCAGGATCGAATCGCGCGCGCCAAACGCTGGCTGCTCTCGGCCAAAGCTGGTTCTGAAGAAGAACGATCGATGCAGCTCAACGCGCTGGCGGACGCAGGCGCCAGTGCAGCCGAACGTGCGCCCTTCGCAGAGGAGTTAAAAGCGGCGCAGAATCCCGACGGAAGCTGGAGCGTTCTTCCAGGCAGGCCCGGCGAAGCTTACGCCACAGGCGAGGCGCTTTATGCTTTACACGTCTCCGGAGATGTTTCCACTACCGAGGCTGTTTATCAGCGCGGCGTAGCGTGGCTGTTGCGAAATCAGCTCGCCGACGGATCGTGGTTCATGCCCACGCGCGCTGTTCCGGTTCAGCCGCATACATTTGAGAGCGGATTTCCCCACGGCTGGCATCAATTCGCGTCGGATGGAGCGTCAAGCTGGGCGGCCATGGCATTGCTCTTCACCCTTCCCGATAAGGCGGCAAAGTGACCGGACATGAGCGGTTTCGTCCCAAAATCGAGCAGCCAAGGCCGCGAGCCCGCCGGGAATTTGAGCCTTTTCGCGGCTGCCAAAGTGCTTCGGAGCTTTCATGCTGCGCCACGATCTGACCTGTGCCTTCCGCCGCCTCCGCTCCAGCCCCGGATTTACCACTGCCGCCATTGTGACGCTCGCTCTCGGAATCGGCGCCAACTCCACAATTTTCTCGCTGGTCAATGCCGTCGTCTTTCGGCCTTTTGGCGTCGAACGCCAGAACGAACTGGTGTCCTTGAACATTCGCACTTCCCAGGCGCAGTTTCCGACGCTTTCTTATCCCGATTATAAAGATTATCGCGACCGCAATACCGTGCTGAGCGGACTGGCGATGTACCGATTCATTGCTGTAAACATGAGCCGCGGCGGCGCGGGGAATTTGCGTTTGTGGGGCTATGAAGTCACTGGGAACTACTTCGATCTGCTGGGAGTGCAACCCATCCGGGGCCGCGTGCTGCATCCGGCGGACGATGTGACGCGGGGCGGGCATCCCCTGGCTGTGATCAGCTACAGTTGCTGGCAAAGCCGGTTCAGTGGGGACCCCGATATCGCCGGCAAAAAAGTCAGGATCGGAGGGCGCGAATATAGCATCGTCGGCGTGACTCCTCCGGCGTTTATTGGCACTGAACTGGTCTACACTCCCGAAATCTTCGTCCCCATGGCGATGACGGAGCAGCTCGAGCAATCCATGTGGATGGACAAGCGAGGCGATAACAATGGTCTGGTGGTCGGCCGCTTGAAACCAGGTGTATCTTTGAAGAGCGCGGAGGGAGAGCTTAACGTCATCGCGGGCGAATTGGGCCGCGAATATCCGAAGGAAGACGCGGGCCAATCCATCGTGCTCTCGCCGCCCGGCATGGCGGGTAATTTTCTGCGCGGCGCCGTCACCGGATTCTCGGCCGTATTGATGGCCGTGGCGGGCATGGTGCTGCTGATTGCTTGTGTGAATCTGGCCAGCCTGCTGCTCGCTCGCGCGGCGGACCGCAGAAAGGAAACCGCTGTCCGTCTGGCTTTGGGCGCCAGCCGCGGCCAGCTTCTGCGTCAGCTTCTCACCGAAAGCCTGATGCTTTCCATGTCGGGCGGCGCGGCTGGAATCCTACTGGCCACCTGGCTGAACGATCTGGTGAACGCGTGGCGCCCGCCGGTTGACGTCCCAGTGATTCCGTACGTCGCCATGGATGCGCGGGTGTTGATATTTACTGCCGTGGTTTCGGTACTCACCGGCATCCTGTTCGGCCTGGCGCCCGCGCTGCAATCCACGCGCGCCGGGCTGGCGGGGGCCATCAAGAATGAAGCGCCGTCGGAAAAACTGCGACGCCTGAACCTGCGCGATATTCTCGTCACCGCGCAGGTGGCGCTTTCCGTGGTATTGCTCATCGGGAGCATTCTGGTGGTGCGCAGCTTGCAGCACGCGCTCAGCCTGAATCTTGGATTCGAGCCGCAACATGCCGCCGTCCTGTCCTACGATTTTGCCGCGCAGGGCTACGATGAAGCGCGCGGGCGCGAGTTTCAGCGTCGCCTGCTGGATAAGGTGCGGTCCACGCCGGGGATTGCGGCGGCCGGGGTCATCGACGGCCTGCCTCTCACTCTGAATATTTCCAATAGCGGCATTCTTATGGAAGGCAAGCCGGCGCCGCGCGCGGGCGACATCCCGCTGGCCAACATGTACGCGATTACTCCCGGGTATCTCCAGGCCGCGCGCACGCGTCTGATGTCGGGGCGCGACTTCGACCGCCGCGACGATGCAAACGCGCCGAACGTCGCGATGGTCAATGAAGCCTTCGTCCGCCAACTCCTGCCGGGCGAAAACCCGATCGGCAAGCGATTCCGCCACAGCTTGAGCGGCAAATGGGTTCAGATCGCCGGCGTGGTGGAGGACGGAAAATATCGGTCGCTCGGCGAGACGCCGTCGCCGACGGTTTTCGAGGATATGGAACAGAGCTGGAATCCCCAGCAGACGCTGGTGGCGCGGTCGCCGCTGGACGAAGCGGAAACTGCCCATTTGCTGCGCCGCGCCGTCGCTGAACTGGACCCGTCGCTCACCGTTTTCGACGATGGCAGCCTGGCCAGCGCGCTGGGACTCGCTCTATTCCCGGCCAAACTGGTTGCGGTTGTGCTGGCGTCGTTTGGATTGCTGGCGGTGGTGCTGGCGGCAACCGGAGTTTACGGAATTATGGCCTACGCAGTGTCTAGAAGAACGCGCGAGATTGGCATTCGCATGGCGCTGGGCGCGGCTCCCTCGCAGGTGGCGCGCGTGGTGCTGATGCGGACGGCAATATTGCTGGGGACGGGAGTTACAATCGGTTTTGCGCTGGCGTTCGCGGGAGGAAAATTCTTCAGCCAGATACTTTACGGCGTCAGTGCGCACGATCCTTTGACTTACGTGTGCTCCATCGCGCTGATGGCGGTAGTGGCGTTCCTGGCCTGCTGGGCGCCGGCGCGGCGCGCCATTCATCTGGATCCACTGAAAGCTCTCCGTACGGAATAAGAGCGGGCGCTCCCGAGGTTGCGAGAACGCCCGCGCTCCGCTCCCTCACGGTCGCGGCTCTGTAAGTGGCTGTGAACGTCGCGTGCGCGGGTCAAAAGAGGCGCGCACGAGACGCAGCCGGGGAGCCCGCGCGGCGCTGGCGTTGTCAACGTCGCGTGCGCGGGCCAAAAGAGGCGCGCACGCCGTTCAGCGGGTTCGCTAGAGAGTCGGCGAGGGCCAGTTCTGCGGCAAATTCCACGCGCCTTCACAGTTCACCAGAAGTCCATTCGAATTGGATTGACAAACGCTGTTGTTGTCGCCTGGCGCGACTGTCGTCTGGATTGGGGTAGGCGACGCCAGGCGCGCAGCCGCTGGGGCCGCCGCTGCCGCCCGAATCGTGTGGGTCGACCGCATGAAACGGGCGACGCCCGCTCGACACTATAGGATGCCCACATTTGAAAAACGGGCAGGAGAAAAAAGAGTTTATGAAACGTTCGATTCTATACATGGCTATTGCCATGCCAGTTTTTATGGGTTGCTTGCCGAAATTGGCGCGGGCCCAGGCCGTCTCCGGTTCCGGCTGGACTGCGGAAACCAATACAGCGCCGGCTTTAGCCAATTTTGGAGGGAGCGTGTATCTGGCGTGGAAGGGCGCCTCCAGTAACGAGATTTGGTACACACAGGGTCCATCTACGTGGTCTCATCAAGCGCCGGTGTCCGGTGCTTTGACCACACAGGCTCCGGCGCTGGCGGCGGGCTCCGCATTGTCTTTGGCGTGGAGGGGACAGAGCACGGCGACCACCGATAAGATCTACTACGCAACGAACACCGGCTCGGGATTCGGCGCACACGCGACGGTCTGCAATACAGCCGAATGCGCCGAAACAATCGCTTCGCCCGCCCTGGCGGCCAATGGGGCGACCATATATGTAGCGTGGACGACATCGAGCGATGACATTATGCTCGCGACTTATACCGGGGTCTGGACGTTTGCGGCGACCCCGGCTTCGTTCCAGACCAGCACAGCCCCCTCTCTAGCGGTCTACGACGGCCAGCTATTTCTGGCCTGGCTGCAGGAGGGAACAAATCAACTGATGTACGCAACGGCACCTTTGTCGAGCATTGCCTGGCCGGCGAGCGGGATTTCGGTGGGAGGTACGACGTGGAGCGCGCAATCCGGCGCTGCCCCCGGGTTTGGTGTTTACGTTTCGGAACTCGTTAAGACTCCGAATCCCGCGGGGCTGTATATCGGATGGACGACGGGGACGGGGGCAATCGCTATCGATTACTCGCAGTGGAATGGCTCAGGGTGGAATGCTCCGGCCGCGATGCCGGCGCCGAGACCGGACCTGGTGACGAATACGGCACCAGCCCTGGTTAGCTATTCAGTCGCCCCGGAATGCGAAGTCTCGAATTATTACTTTGACGTCGCTTATCAGAATGGCGGCGACGACATCATTTGGACTCAGTTGATTGATGACGCAGTGGTGCCATGCCTGAAGTGTTGCCCTGGGTTCTAGAAATCGTGGGGCGGGAACGGCAACCAGCAATCCGCCCCGGCGTCGAACTTGGTGGTCCATGGCTTGGTAGTCCACCTTCCGTAATTCGGCCGGTGAAGCGCTCCACCACGTGCAGTGATTCCTGCCGGGTGCCCGTCCGTCTGGATCCGCTGAAGGCTCTCCGCACGGAATGAGAGCGGGCGTTCCCGAAGTGCGAGAACGCCCGCGCATCCGCTCCCTCACGGTCGCGGCTCTGTAAGTGGCGGCTCTGTAAGTGGCTGTGAACGTCGCGTGCGCGGGTCAAGAGAGCCGCGCACGCCGTTCAGCGGGTTCGTCAGAGAGTCGGCGAGGGCCAGTTTTCCAGCAAATTCCACGCGTTCACCGATCCGATACCGGTGGAAAAGTCCCAGCCCGTGGTGGCTGTATACGCGGGATAGTTGTAGTATTTGGAAGTGGACAGCAGCCCGTAGGTGTCGCCGGATGGCAAGAAACAGTTCACCAGAAGTCCATTGGAATTGGCTTGACAAGGGCTGTTGTTGTCGCCTTGTGTGACGTCGTAAAAGACACAAATGTTGCCCGTTTTGGGCACGGTGTTCGAGTTGCAGTAGGAGGGGCCGCCGGAGTAACCGTACTCAGCCTTGGCCAGAGCGTAGTAAACGCTGTTGGGATTTCCCCACCGGCTGCCGGTCTTTTCATTGACGAGGGCCTGGATGCCGGCCATGATGGGCGACGAGATCGAAGTTCCGCCCCAACCGGACCAGGTGCTGACAGGCAGCGCACAGCCGAAGCCGCCGGCTGGATTGCTCCAGCACGCTACGTAGTAAGCGTCCCAGAACCCGTTGGATGCGAACAGGGAGACATCCGGGGTATCGCGGACGCCATCGCTCGGATTGCCCAAAAGGCCACGCTGCCAGGCTGGCTTGGGGTAGCCCGCGCAAGTTCCGCTGACCACTCCGACGAGTGCGGCAGCCCCCGTCGCGCAGCCGCTCGGGCCGCCACTGCCGCCAATACTCTCGAGGAAGTCGAACTCGGGATTGTTGCAAAAGTCCAGCGCAGTTTCGCCGTAGTAGCCAGCCAGCAAGCCGCTGGCGCACGAATCATTCCAGGGGATCTCCTGGATGTACGACAAGGCGGAATTAAAGTACTTGCCGTTGGTAGAGCTCCAGTAGATGTCCGGATTGACGTTGTCCGCGGTATAACCGAAATCCAAACCGCCGACGGAGACGTTGAAAGGTGTGGAGGTGAAGCCGCTGACGCCGATACCGTGCGTGGCGACATTATCTTCGTCGGCGCTGGCCGCGTTTTCATCGCCCGAGGAAACGAAGATGGATACGCCTTCGGAGACGGCCTGCGCGTAAGCGCTGGCATAGGCCAGATTCGCTGTTTGGCCGTTAATCGCTTCGTCCTCGCCATAACTGATACTTACCACCGAAGGCAGAGCGGACGACGGTCCATTGATAACGTTTTCCAGAGCGATCAAACCTCCGAAGCTGGTGCCGGTGTCGGCGCAGGCCGCGAGAATAATAGCGGCATTCGGGGCTGTTGCCGTCGACCACTCCACGTCCAGCGCCGCTTCCGCGTCGTCGCCGTATCCGGGGATGGCGGGGTCGGAGACGAATCCGGGATTGGTGCAACCCATATTGCCCTTGGGACTCTCTTGCGTCAGAGTCGCGAGGGGATATTTCGCCTGCAGGCCGAAGGTCTGCCGGAACACCGCCCAGTCGTTAGTAGAATAAAGATAAGTATCTTCCAACACCATGATCGCCTGGCCCGTCCCCGTGTAGCCGGCCTTAAATACCGGATTCAGAGTGTAAATGGTGGCCAGATCGCCCGGGACGATGGCGTGTTGGATTCCGTACGAAGCGGTATAAGTGTAGTTTCCTCTTGGCACCAGCAAAGGCCTGGGCATGAAGTTATGCAATGAGACGACGCCGGCCACGGCGGGCGCCAAGGCGGCGGGGATCTTCGGGTCGCTCACGTTGGCAAAATGTTTGACGCCTTTTACTTCCAGATTGTGAATCTCGGTGTGGTAAGCTTCGCGGACCATGCGGGCGGTGCCGCTGAAATCGATCATCATTCCGCTGGGCTGAACTCCGTTGACGGTGAATCCCCGGGATTTCAACCAGGTGGTCACCGCGTCGACATCTTCCTGGGCCACGCCGTAGTGCTCGGCGAACTGATCCGCAGTCAGCCATTGGTGAAAGTTCACCGATTGCGCGTCATGCAATTCGTCGATGTATTTCAGCAGGGCCGCTTCGCGCTCCGGAGTGCGCTTTAACTGGAGCAGCATGTGATTCATTGGAAAATCGTCTGGAACCGCGCCGCGGTCGAACTTGGCAGCGGCTTCCGGGCGCGTGTTGCCCGCCAGGACCACCAGCTTCGATTCGTCGACGGCTTCGCGGATGGCGCGCGTTGGGCGGCCGGCCGGTTGCGCATAAACCACGGTTGTGAGCAGCGTGAAAACGAAAATCGAATGCACTGCTTCAGATATTTTTTTCATGAGATACCCTTCCCCTCCATATTCAGTCCAAACCTCAAGATTGCCGTTTGGCTTGTCGATTAGTATACACTAGCTACCGCCGGTTATAGGACCAAATGTCGAATGGTACCATCGGGCAACCGCTCGCTACTTTTCCTCGCTACTTTTCGATGACGAAGTTCCCCACGTAGAGAGCGTCAACACCCGAAGAATAGAAGCTGCGCACGGCATCGCGCGGTGTGCAAACCAGCGGATCGCCGAAGAGATTGAAGCTGGTATTGTACAGCACAGGAAGGCCTGTGGCTTTGCCCGCGGAGTGGAGCAACCGGTGAAACAACGGGTTATCCTGCTGGCGGACAAGGTGAACGCGCACGGAGTCCTTGCCCAGTAAGGCGGCTTCGAAAGTTCCGCGATACGGCGCGCGGACGCGTCCCAAGGTTGCCAAATAGCGCGCATTGGGACCGGCTTCGAAATACTCCGCGGCCATCTCCTCCGGAACGGAGGCGGCGAATTTGCGGAACGATTCGCGGTGCTTAATGTAAATGTTGAGGTTTTCGGTGGAATAAGGATTCAGCGGGGAGGCCAGGATGCTGCGGTTGCCGAGCGCGCGCGGGCCAAACTCCATGCGGCCCTGCATCCAGGCGATGATTTTCTGATCATTTAGATCGCGCACCGCGCGGTCGAGTAATTCTTCGGCGGTCATCAAATAATTAAAGCGAAGCTTGCAATTTTCCAGGACTTGCTTCACTTGTTCGGCCGAGTAGGCCGGACCGAGACAAAGATTGTTCAGCGGGGCGCGTTTTTTGTGTCCGAGAACGTTGTTCCAGGCGTAAAACACCGCGCCCAGAGCCGTTCCCGCATTGCCGGCCGCGGGTTGAACGAACACGCGCTTGGATTTTTCGAGCGCGCCGATCAGCAGCGCGTTCATTCCCAGGCCGCCGGCCACGCACAGATTTTCGGCCGGGCCAGCCATGCGCAGCACGGCGTTTTCGATGGCGCGCTGCAACCCGGCAGCGAGGGGCGCGCGCAAAGCCTCCGGAATCTCGACGCCGTCTTCAATGCCCAGCCCGGAGTAGAACTTTTCGCTGAAACCGCCCTGACTCAAACGATCCGAATCGAAGAAGCTGCGATCGATGCAGGGCCAGTCGGCCGTTCCCAGCAGCGCTTTGAACAGCGGCAAGAACCGCTCGCCGGAATCGGCGGTGGACAGCCACTGAACCTTGTGCTCGTCCGATCCGGCGGTAAATCCGAGCAATTCCGTGACGCGGCTGTACAAATCTCCCAGCGAATCCGGATAATACAGGTCCTTTTCCAACTGCAACTGGTTTCCAGAGGCGCGCCAGCGGGCGGCCGAGCGGAAATCGCCGTCGCGATCGAGCGTCAGTACCGTGGCGTCGTCAAAGGGCGACGGATAATAGGCCGAAGCGGCGTGCGCGGCGTGGTGCTCCACCATCAAAGTTTGGGCATTGGGAAATTGCGCGCGCAAGGTGAGATGAATCCGCTGCGCGAAGGGACGAACCAGGGCGACGCAGTTGACATCGGCGGGCGTGAGCCGGGCCACTTCGAGCGCGCTGGCAATGGCGGATTGCGGCAGCGCGCCTGAGTCCGGCGGGTGCGCGACCTTGCGCTCTTCGATGGCCGCCAGCAGCTCGCCATCCTGCAACACGGCGCACGCGGCATCGGTATTCATGCCGCCCAATCCGAGGATAATCATTGGGGGGTTTTTTCAGACTTTTTCTCGGACTTTTTCTCAATTTTCGCCCACGTGTCGCGCAGCGCCACAGTACGATTGAAGACCAGCTTTTCGGGCGTGGTGTCTGGGTCCACCGCGAAATACCCCAGGCGCTCGAATTGATAGCCCGTACCAGGCGTCGCTCCGCGCAGACTCGGCTCCAGTTTCGCTCCGGTGACAACTTCCAGCGATTGCGGATTCAGATTCGCGGTGAAATCCTGGCCTTCCTCCACCTGGTTGGGATCTTCGCGCGTGAACAGCGTATCGTATAGCCGCACCTCGGCGTCCACGGCATGAACGGCTGAGACCCAATGGATGGTCGACTTCACTTTTCGCCCGTCGGGAGCGTTGCCACCGCGCGTGGAGGGATCGTAACTGCAATGGATTTCGATCACCTGTCCGGCCTCGTCCTTCAGCACGCTTTGGCAAGTGACGAAATAGCCGTAGCGCAGCCGCACTTCGCGTCCCGGGGCCAGGCGAAAATACTGCTTGGGCGGGTCCTCGCGAAAATCGTCCTGCTCGATGTAGAGGACTCGCGAAAAGGGCACGCCACGGCTGCCCTTCTCCGCGTCTTCCGGATTGTTGACGGCCTCCATTTGCTCCACTTGATTTTCGGGATAATTGTCGATTACCACGCGCAGGGGCCGCAGCACCGCCATGACGCGCGGCGCCCGCTTGTTTAAATCCTCGCGCAGGAAGTATTCGAGGAGACCCAGCTGGGTGGTGCCTGGGGTTTTGGACACACCCACCCGCTTGCAAAAATTTCGGATCGCTTCCGGCGTGTAGCCGCGGCGCCGCAGCCCGGAAATAGTGGGCATGCGCGGATCGTCCCAGCCGTTGACCAGCTTGTTCTGCACCAGCGCCAGGAGCTTGCGCTTGCTCAGCAGAGTGTAAGTGATGTTCAAACGGTCGAATTCGATTTGTTGCGGACGATAGATGCCGAGCTGCTCGACGTACCAATCATAGAGCGGCCGATGATCTTCAAATTCAAGTGTGCAGATGGAATGCGTGATTTTTTCGATGGAATCCGATTCCCCGTGCGCGAAATCGTACATCGGATAGATGCACCACTGGTTGCCGGTGCGATGATGCTCGGCGTGCAGGATGCGATACATGATTGGATCGCGCAGGTTCAGATTGGGCGACGCCATGTCGATCTTTGCGCGCAGCGTCCGCGCGCCATCCGGAAATTCGCCGGCCTTCATGCGGGCGAACAGATCCAGATTCTCCTCTACTGTCCGGTTGCGATAGGGGCTCTCCTGACCCGGCTCATGGAGCGTTCCGCGCTGCTTGCGCACCTCGTCCGCGGACAGGTCGCACACGTAGGCTTTGCCCGCCTGGATCAATTGCACCGCCCAGTCATAAAGCTGGCCGAAATAATCCGACGCATAAAACAGCCGGTGTTCCCAATCGCCGCCCAGCCAGCGAACGTCCTCAATGATGGAATCGACGTACTCGGTTTCTTCCTTGGAGGGGTTGGTATCGTCGAAGCGAAGATTGCATTTCCCGCCGAATTCCTGGGCCAGTCCGAAATTGATGGTGATGGATTTCGCGTGCCCGATATGCAGGTAGCCGTTCGGCTCCGGAGGGAAGCGGGTGTGCACGCGGCCCCCGTATTTATTGGTCTTCAAGTCGTCCAGGATGATTTCCCGTATGAAATTCGAAGGGCTGTTCTCGGCCGGAGTTTCCCCGCCGGGGGCCTCATTCGTAGGTGGATGCATGGTCTCTTTCATTTGTTCACGGCAGCATTTGTTTACTGCAGCATGCCGATGGCTTGCTGGATGCGTTTGAGGCAGGTTTCGCGGCCCAGCACTTCCAGAGTTTCAAACAGTGGAGGAGCGTTCTTGCGCCCGCACACCGCGACGCGGATGGGCTGGAACATCTGGCCCGCTTTGATTTTGAGACGCTCGGCGACCCCGCGCAACGCCGCCTCCAGACCGGCGTGGCTGAAGCTGGCTTCGGCCAGGATTTCGCGCGCCTGCAGCAATACTGTGAGCGCCAGAGCCTGGTCGCCTTTTTGCGGGATCAATTCCGTTGGATCGTAAGGCGGCAGTTGATCGATGAAGAAGAAGTCGGCCATGGTCACAACATCGCGCAAGGTTTTTATACGCTCCTGCAACAGCGGAGCGATGCGCAGCATCTTGGCCGGATCGGCCTGCCATCCCGCGGCGCAGGCAAACGGAAGCATCTTCTTCGCCAGTTCCTCCACCGGCAGTGTGCGAATCAGTTCCGCATTCAGCCACATGGCTTTGGGGTCGATTGGGTCTTCGTCGGTGAAATTCACCACCGCGTTGTGGCGATGAATGCCTTCGAAGGAAAAAGCGTCCATCAGCTCCTGCCGCGTCAACCGCTCGCGATCGTCTTTGGGCGACCATCCCAGCAGGCACAGAAAATTGATGTAGGCGTGCGGAAGAAAGCCGGCGTCGCGATAAGTGGTGACGCTCACCACCGGCCCGTGTTTGCGCTTCGACAGCTTGGAGCCGTCCGGCGCTATCAGGAGCGGCAGATGCGCGAACCGCGGCGGCTTCGCGCCCAGCGCCTCGAAAATCAGCACGTGCTTGAAAGTGTTGGTGAGATGATCCTGGCCGCGAATGATGTGGCTGATCCGCAAGTCCACATCGTCGGCGCAGGACGCCAGGTGGTAGGTGGGAACGCCATTGCTGCGCAGCAGCGCGAAATCTTCGATATCGGCCGCGAGTTTGGACTGCTCGCCATACACGGCGTCGCGAAACTCGACGGGGTGCGAACCGTCGCGCGGCACGCGGAAGCGGAGAACGAATGGTTCGCCCATGTCGGCGCGGCGCTGGCTTTCTTCGGGCGAAAGCTCCCGCATTCCAGGGTTGAAGAGCCACGCCTCAGAGTGCGATGCGGACGCGTTCTCTTTTTCCTCGGCCGAGGCCGCGGGAACGAAATCGCGGTAGGCCAGTCCCTTCGCAAAAATGGCCCAGGCCAGCTTGCGATGCAGATCGCCGCGCTCGGATTGCGCGTATTGCTCGTCCCAATCGAGATCCAGCCACTTCAAGCCGTCGAAGATGGAATCGAGCGATCTCTGCGTGTTGCGCTCGACGTCGGTGTCGTCGATGCGGAGAATCATCGTGCCGTGGTTGCGGCGGGCATAGAGCCAGTTGAAGATGAAGGTCCTGGCGCTTCCAATGTGGAGATAACCGGTCGGCGACGGGGCGAAACGGACACGCAGCATGAAATTTCAGGATACAGGAGCGACGCCTGCATCCGAAAGCCGTAAGCAGCAATTCGAAGCACCGCTGGCTCACGCTCGCGGCTCGGTTGGAGGCATTGCGCGGCTCCTAAGCGGAAATCGCGTTAAAGAGCAGTGAAACATGTCGCGTGCACACGAATGTGCACGCGGCACGCAGGAGTGCGTGCGCCACGGGTTTGGCCGGTACACATTCAATGGGCTGGGAGATAGTGGAAGAGGCCGCCGATGCTTGAAGAAGCGCTGCTGGCCGTTGGCCGTCCAGCAGCGCCAAGCTCGGACGTGGTTCAGCGAACCGGTTCTGTGGCGGCCAACCGCGCTGCCTCCAGCGTGGCCAGCCGTTCTTCGAGCACACGAATCTGGTCGGCCTGCTTCTGCAACTCGTTCAGCAGCATCGGCGTCAGTTTTTGATATTGAACAGTCTCGATCTGGCCGTCTTTGTCTTTCACCGCCAGGCCGGGATAGACTTGAGCCACTTCTTCGGCGATCAAGCCGTAATCCAGGGGCTTCGATCCATCCGTGTAGGGTTGTTTGTAGCGGAAGGTGACGGGGCGGAGACGGAGGAGTCCGCTGCTGGCATCGCCCATGTCCTGAATATCTTCCTTGAAGCGCCGCGAGGAGGAGACTGTGCCCAACTGTCCGTTGCTATCGATTACCACCGCCACGGCGTTGGCGGCGCCGGTGGTGACCCCGCGAACGGCGGCCACGAAGACACTGGTTTGCACGCTGGCGGTTCCGATTTTTACGGTGCCGCTGGCGTCGGTGCCGGCTCCGGTGCTGGCAATGTAGACGCTGTTGTTGTTGCCGGCCGGCGCCAGGGTGCCCGAATCGCGCCCAACGCCGATGTTGGAGTTCCCGCCGACGTTTTGACCCAGCGCGTTGAATCCCGCAGCCGTGTTGCTGATCCCGGTGGTGTTCAAAAGCAGCGCGGATTGTCCGCTGGCCGTGTTGTTGGTCCCGGAGACGTTGGAAGTCAGCGCGGTTTTTCCAACGGCCGTGTTTTCGATTCCGCCGACGTTGGCCTGTAGCGCCTGGTACCCGGTGGCGGTGTTTTCATTGCCGATGGTATTGTTTTGCAGGGCGCTGACGCCGTTGGCCGTGTTGGTGACCCCGGATACGTTCATCTCCAGCGCATTGTTTCCGCTGGCGGTATTGTTGTTCCCGATGGTGTTGTTCTGCAGCGCCTGGAGGCCGGTAGCCGTATTGTCGTTCCCGACAGTGTTGGCCCCCAGCGCGAAGTAACCGCTGGCGGTGTTGGACGTTCCTCCGATATTGTTTTGCAGGGCGCTGACGCCGTTGGCCGTGTTTTGGGTCCCGACGGTGTTGGACATCAGCGCGGAGGCGCCGCTGGCCGTGTTGGAGCTCCCGCTGGTGTTGGACAGCAGCGCATCGATTCCGCTGGCCGTGTTGTCAGTCCCGCCGGTGTTGGCATGCAGGGCGTTGAAGCCGCTGGCCGTGTTTCCGCCCCCGATGGTGTTGGACTGCAGCGCGCCTGCGCCGCTGGCCGTGTTGTCAGTCCCGCTGGTGTTGGACAACAGCGCCATGGCGCCGCTGGCCGTGTTAAAGCTCCCGGTGGTGTTGCTCGCCATCGCGCTGGATCCGCCGGCTGTGTTGCTGGCCCCGGTGGTGTTGAACTGCAGCGCGTCCTGGCCGCTGGCGGTGTTGAGGCTCCCGGTGGTGTTGCTCGCCAGCGTTCCGACCCCGATAGCGGTATTGCCGTTCAGATCGCTCGGCGCGGCAAAGTACCCGTTCATATCGATGACCACATCGATGATCGCGGGACCGGAGTTATAGAGGCTTATCCCGCCCAGGGGCGCGCCTGCCGGAACAATCGCCGCGTTAGTCGCGATGAAGCCTTGCGGCGACCCAACAGTGGCGACAACGGGTTGTGCCGCGCCCGCCGCCCAGAGTGTGACAAAGCCGACTGTTACGCCAGACTGGGGGAGTACTCCCAGGTTCAGCGAGTAGGCCTGGGCATTGGAAGGAATGACGCCGCAGGGGGCAGGCGTGGTGTTGGCAACGGCTTCGGTAGAAGATGTTACCGGGAATGTCACCGTTGTCGCGGCAGCGATCGACGGCCCCGCAAAAGGCACGATGGCGCCGTTAAAGGAAGCGGCGACGCCGCGCGTGTCTACCAGGCGGCAGGGCGTGATGGCCACGAAAGTGAGAGCGTCCGTGGACACGGCGTTCCCGGAAAACTGGAGCTGAGGCACGGGGTTGCCGCCCGGCTCTCTCTCCGCCTGGTTGGCGTGCCAGTACAACGGAGTGGCCCAGTTTTTCAGTGGAATCACATTCTCCTGCGGCCGCTGCGCGGCCAACAGCATGGGAAGACAAACCAGAAGGGACAGAGTACGACCTGAATGTTTCGAAAAGGTCACTTGAATTTTCTCCTGTTGCCGCTTATCGGCACGTGTGGAACAAACTTTTAAGCGACACGCGCAAAACGGAGCGCGGCGCGAGCCGGTTAAACATAGCGTCGTAAGTATTTTGCGGACAAAACCGCTCGCTCACGCGCGCGGCTCGGTTCATCCGATTCAGAGCCGCGAGCGTCAAGTCTGATTTGCCGGACACGGTAATCCGGGATCTATCTGACGGGCGGCAGTTCGATTAGGGTGAGCAATTATCCGCCCTATTCCCACCCTATGTGTGTTAGAATCAAGCAACCACCTTTGCAGCAAGGGGAGGGATCATGTTTAGGAAGTTGATGCAGGCTTCCTCGGCGGAGGTCCGTTTCACGGCCCCCGCGGAAGAACGGAACGACTCGCCAGCCAGGCCGCCGGCGCCCGGTATCAGTGGACGGAATCGGAACGATTCGATTGAAAATACGAAGCTGTCATCCTTCGAAGATATTTATTACAAATCGTCCTTTAAAGCCGCTACGTCCACCGCCGCGTGGGACATCCTGAAAGTGGCCGATGTGCTCAACAGCGAGCATCTGCATGGTTTATCTCCGGCGGGCAAACACAGCGCCCTGATGATGGCCCTGGAAGCGGCGGGCGTCGCGGTGGAGGATATGCTGCAGGACGCGGTCCAGCGGCAGCGTGTGCTCAACGAGTACGACGATAGCCAGCGGAAGCGCCTGGAAGCGTTGGAAAAGAGCACGCTCGCAGAGAACGAGCGTTTGAGCCAGGAGATGGAAGCCCTGTGCGCCCAATACCGGATGCGAATCGCGGGCGCCGTGCAGGAAATCGAACGCGAGCGAGCGGCGTTTCGGGAGTGGCAGGAGCGCAGGGAAAGGGAACAGCGGCGGATCTCGGAAGCGGCCTCGGGTTGCGTTTCCGGGGACTCTTCCGCCAACAGCGACCTGAGCATCTCTCGGCTGCTGGAGAAAAACTCCGCGCGACTTAGGGAACTGGCCTGAGGGAGAGCCGGCCTGAGGTAAGGGCGTAGGCAACTGGATTTTTAACGATGGTGTCCGGCATCGATGGCACGATGACGACCATGTACGTCAAGGCCCCTAGGCGGGCCGGCACTCCACGAAGACGAGGCGAACGCTATTATATTTTATTTTTAATGGACGGTTTAGGCAGAATTGTTTCTTGTCATTGAAACGTAGTTTTTGCGCCATCAGGACCTAACTGGTGTGTGCGAAGAATGGAAACTGCCATGCAACCTGAATCGAAAGCTGCTTCGGAACGGAGAACCAAATCCCGCTTCCCGCTGCGACTGAGTGTTCGATACCGAACTCTTGCCGGCGGGCCGCTGATTGGGGAAGGCCGCACTGTAAACATGAGCAGTCGCGGCTTGCTGATCGCGTCGGAGGAAGTCAATGTTGACGCTGGCGAGCGATTGCAACTGACCGTGGATTGGCCCTACCTGTTGCACGGAGTTACTCCGTTGCAACTGATCGTCTCCTGCCGGGTGACTCGCTGCCATCCGGAAGAGTTCGCGGTGGAGATGGACCAATACCAGTTCCGGACCAAGAAACGTTAACAGAAAAGACCGCTTGCTCACGCGCGCGGCTCAGTAAGGAGTGCGATTGAATTCGGCGCTCCATTCCTGGGCGATGGCGTGCCAAGCGAATCTGCGCCGCGCCGCCGCTGCCATTTGTTCGCGCAGCGGCTCCAGCTTGGCTGGATCGCGAAGATTTGAAATCAGCAGCGCTTCCCACTCCGCGTAGACTTGCCGCGGGAGCGGGCGGCCGGGATAATGGTCTGCGCCGGTCAAGGTCCTGGCCCCGAATTCCACGGTTTCAGCCACCGCTCCGGAAGGAATCACCACCGGCAACGCGCCGCCGGCTTGCGCCTTCATGGCCGTTATACAGCTGGCCTCGGGGAAGGCTGTCGGATAGGCCCAGATTCCAGCCGAGAGAAATTGGCGCGCCACTTCCAGATGGCCGATTCGCCCGAGATGCTGCGCGCCCGCCCGGTGCATTTTAGCCAACATGCCGCGGCGGTAGGTCCAGAAAGTGACGGGGTTCTCTTTCCGATAGCTCTTCCATTTCCGAAAACTCCTGAAAGACGGCCGGACCAGTTCAAAGGCCCGCGCGCGCGCCGACTTGAATCCATAAAACACTGTCAGGCTAGCTTGCGGGACCTGCGCCTTGACGCGCGGCCATGCCTCCAGCAATGGGATCAGCCCGCGATCGTAGCTGGATCCATAGACCACTTTGTACGGATCGCGCGCTATCGGCTGGTCGAAGTGCTCGGGGTGAATCCCGTTGCGGCTGTAGAAGAACTTCTCTTCAGAGAGCGCGGAGTAATGGCGGCGGTGGAAGCGGCTCAGGACGACGATCTTCCGGTAGCGGTGCGCGGCTGCGGCGACGGCTTGCGGAGCAATCATGTTTTCCAGCCACAAATAACTGGGAACGTCCGGCGGCAGGGAATTTTCGAGCCACGGCCAACGCCAGACGACGATCAAATCGACGGGCTGCCGGCGGCTAAAGGCGCGGTAGTCCTGGTAGACCACGCCGTCATATTCTCCAGCGTCTGCGCCGCACGAGTTGTACACCTGCACGGCGTGGCCCAGTTTCTGCAAGGCCGCGGCCATCGCGATGAGCGCCTCCTGGCTTCCTCCGATGCCGGTGTTCACCGACTGCGGCGACCATGCCTCCTGAGAGCGTCCGCAGTAGAAGGCAATGCGGCGGCCGGTCATGAAAACCGCGGCCCGAGCAGGCGCTCACCCCAGCGCAACGCCCGTAAATACAAGGTGCGGGGAAGCAGCAGTTGGCACATGACGGCCGCGCCGATGAGCCAGGTTCTGGAGTCGCTAAGCAACCACACCGGCGACCAGCAGAAGGCAGTGGCGAGCAATCGCGCAGCGGTGAAGGGTTCGCCGGCTTCTCGCGCCAGGCGAGCATAATAACGATAGCGACCGGCGCGGCTGCGGTTCTCCTCCCGCTGAACGACATCCGGCGCAATCCGGCGCAGCCGTTCCAGAAGCTGCAGGTAGCCGGTCTCCATCCGCCGCCAGTCGCCCGAGATCTGGCCTTTGCGCCGCCGGTAGAACGTGAGCACTTCGGGGATGGCCACCGTGTTGCCCGGGCGAAGGCCGGCCACGCGCATCCAGACATCGATATCCACGCAGGCCGAGAGCTTGGGGTCAAACCAGCCGGCGCGGTCCAAAGCCCCACGCCGCAACAGGAGGCAGGAGCCGTTGCCGATTTCGTTGGTGCGCAGCAGGCGCGAAAGGCTGATGGTTCCGGCGCAGGAAGAAGACTTGAAGCCCAGGGAACGGCCGGCTTCGTCCACCAGCAGAGAATGGCCGAAGGTCATGTCCACTTCCGGATGGTTTTCCAGATAGGCGAACTGGCGTTCCAGATTTTGGGGCGACCAGGAATCGTCCGCGTCCAGGAAGGCGACCAGGTCGCCGGTGGCTTGCCGCAATCCGGCGTTGCGCGCGGCGGCCGAGCCGGCATGGCCCTCGCGAACGATCCGCAGGCGCGGGTCGTCGAGGTCGCTCAAGGTTTCCGTGGAGCCATCGGTAGACCCGTCGTCGACAACGATCACTTCGATGTCGCGGAAGGTCTGCGCCAACGCCGAGTCCACCGCCTCCCGGACGAAGTCTGCCACGTTGTAAGCGGGTACGATGACGCTAATCAAGTGAGTGGTTCAAATGCCACACACCACACTAGCAGCACGGCGTCGAAGTTTCAGCCTACTCTTTCTCCTTGTCGTAAAACGCCGTATCGTTCACCTGCGATCCTTTGAAAGTGATGGTCATCGTCTGGCCGCCGGCCGACACGGTCCGCCGCGCTGTTCCAATGGTGTGGCCGGCGTGGGTGAGAACGGATTCCGCCGTGTAGTCGTCAATGCGCTGCATCAGGATTCCGTCGGTGTCGGGAGAACCTTCGACCGGGTGCTCCTTGCCGTCGTGGCGTTCACCAGATCGCAGCCGTGTGGATTCGGCTCAATGCACGTTAGAACCCCCATCTTCAATCTGCGGGTGACTTCCCGAATTGGATGCGCCGCTTCCATGGCGCCGATTCGACTTCGCCACCCCGTGCCATACGCCGCGGATCACTACCGCAGCGGTGTCACGGCGAAATACCTGCAGCGGCAATTTGAGATGATGCTTCTTGTGCTGGGACTGCCTCGCTGAGCGAAACAACAAATTGCCCCGAGCACATGGAGGCGGAGGGCCTGGTCTAACCCAGGGTGCCTTTTCAGCGCCAAATCGCACATCTTGAGTTTGATTAGGCGAACGAGGGTCTCGGTCGAACCGATCTCTACGGGAGACCAACTTCTCTTGGTCAATGCCGACCCCGCGCCGCCGAGTCTGGCTCCGCCTTCAACCGGGTAGAGGTGCAGTGTGATATGTTGAATCAGTCGTGGGATGGACAGTAAAAACGAGGGCGGCCCATTTTTGCGGTCAAACCCCATGGTTTTGGATGGACGTAATAGACTCCGCCGTAGAGCGGCCTAAGTCCTTTGGAAATGGGTAAGTAGAAGGAAAGTAAGGCAAGCGGGAGTAATTCAGTGGTAGAATGCCAGCTTCTCCTGTAATCCTTTCCTTTTCTTAGCTCTACAGCATATACTTACTTCTTTATTGACCGTAAAGGAGGTCTGCTGTGGCGCGTGTCAACATTCTCAAACAGATCAAGTCCGATACAGGCTGGAAGCTCGTCGCGATTCCGCGCAACAAAAAGGGCGGCTACGACTGGGAGTTGCTGCCTGACGGTGGCTACTACATCGACTATTACCAGCGTGGAAAGCGGAAGCGCGAGGCCGCAGGTTTCACCGCGTCCGAGGCTCTGGAAGCAGTGCGACGAAAGAAGCACGTGCTCGAAGGTCGGGCGCTCGGAATTGAAGGTACGGAAGAGGAGGATACCAAGCGCACGGCCGTTCACGTGGCGGTCAAGCATTACCTCGCGTCGATCGAAGCGCTCAAGAAGCCGAATACCCACCGCAAATACAAAGCCGTGCTCGACCGCTTCGTGGAATTCCTGGCGCCCAACGCCGATCCGAAGAAGATCTCGCGGGACGATCTTACGGATTTCATGGTGGTGCTGAAGAATAAGCATAAGCTGGATAACAATACGGTCATCCACCAGATGGTGATCGTGGCGCAGTTCTTGAAGCGCTATGGCAAAGCCGGAGCAACTAAAGACATCGGACTGCCCGAGCGGATGATCACTCTCCCGAAAGAATACAGTGACGGCGATCTCAAGAACTTTTTCGATACATGCACTCCGGCCGAACGGGTGCTGTTCTCGACGTTCCTATTCACCGGATTCCGCGAGCAGGAGGTCGCGCATCTCTGTTGGCCTGATCTGAACTTCAACCTCAACACGATTCGAGTCACCTCGAAGCCCGATCTTGGGTTCTGGCCGAAACGCTGGGAGGAGCGGGAAGTCCCGGTTCCGAAGCCGCTTATCGAATTGCTCCGAACGCATCCACGACAAGGCAATAGCCGGTTCGTATTCCCTTCACCGAAAGGAAATCGCGAGCAAAATATGCTGCTGCGGTGCAAAGCGATAGCGAAACGGGCGCAGCTGGATGAGCGGAAATTTGATCTGAAGACATTCCGTTCGACCTATGCAACACGCATGCTCCGGGCAGGATTTGATGTGCGTACCGTCCAGCACTGGATGGGGCATCGGTCGTTAGAGACTACGATGCGCTATCTTGCGCCGGCCAGTGACGTCCACGACAAATTGGACAAAGTACAGATCGCAGGTATCTTGCTTCCTTAACCAGACTCAGCTGCCTCGGATAAGGGTTCCGAAAGGTGAACGGAACGCCAGACGCATCTTGTGTGGCGCCTCAGAGGATCGCTGATGAGTCAGCGAGATGGGCGCGTTGTTGAGCGCCTCCACGCGGTGCCTTAGCCGAAGTTCGTCACGAAAAGGGCCAAAACTGACCTAACCCACTTAGAATCAGTTCAGGCAGTAGCCGAGTCTACACTACATTCGCGATTAAACTGGAGATGCTCCGGCAAGCTGATGCCCAGTTGCCGGAGCAAGGATTTTTGCTCTGCCGTTGGTTCGGTAATTCGGCGCAGCCGAATCTCGCGACCGTCGGTGGTGGGAAGAACGATGTCGGCGCTCTGCAAGGTGGAAAGCAGAGCGATGGCCTTCATGGGCGATATCGGCTGGATATCATCGGCTCCGCCGGCAGAAGACTTTGAATCCAGTACCGACCGACGCTTCAGCAGATGTTTCAGCGTGACCCACAACGCATATCCCAGGAACGCCACCATCACATGCGCCTTGGCGCGCGGCTCTAACTGATGAAACAAAGGCCGAATCGACAGTTCGCTCTTCAGCGCCCGGAACGAGGCTTCCGCCTCCGTCAGTTGCATATACTTCGACCACAATTCTTGCGCCGTCTCCGCCTGGAGATTAGTCCGCAGCAGATACGCGCCCTCACGTGACTCGCGCCAGTGCTTGCGATCTCCTTTGATCTCCCAGAACAAGCGGACGCCTTCGGCCGTATCGCGCAGCACGAGGTCGTACAGATCGTTCACCTGCGGATGCCGGGCCTGGATTTTGCCCAGCCGCCGCTCCATCTTGTTGCGGTCTTTCAAACGTCCCGTGAGGATAGCTTTCTGCAGGCCTTTCAGGGCAGTTTCCATGCGGTTGGAAAAACGATTCCGGATCGCCTTCTCTTTCTCCGCCCGACCCGCAGTGCGGCACAGAATGTAAGTCTCCTCGCCTTGCGGTATCGGCACCTTCTTGACCTCTACTTCAGGCCTTACTTGTGTCCAGTCCTTGCTTCAGCAACTCCGCTTCAAACTGCTTCATCTGGCTGCGCGGTGTGCCGGTCAGATATTGCCCGCCGCGTTTGCGGATCGCAGCCAGATTCTCCTCGCTCACGATGCCGCGATCAAAAACCCATAGCCTGCGAGCCTTGCCATACTTGCGTTCCACCATGCGCAGGATTGTTTCCATGGTCGAGACGTCGCTTCGATTGCCGTCGAAGGTTTCATAGCTGAACGGGAATCCCGCGTGGTTCACGATCAACGCAATCACCAGTTGCTCGCAGTCGGGTCTGTGATCGCGGGAGTAACCGCGGCGCACCATCGGATTCTTCTCCGCCGCGCCTTCCACATAAGTGCTGGTCAGGTCGTAAAGCAGCACGTCGAACTCGGCTCCGAACAACGCGCCGTAGCGTTCTTTCAAGTGCCGTTCCAGCTTCGTTTTATGCGGCAGAATGCGGTCCAGACAGCGATATAAACGCGTGTCGTTGAGCTGGCCTTCCTCGATCTGCAGCAGATCGTCCAGCGCGGTGGTGGGGTACCAGCGTTGCTCGATGGCCAGCTCGCTGCCAGGCGCGCATAGCCGGTTGATCGCCAGCAAAGCCGCCACGCGCGACCACGGCACATCAGCACTCTCGTGATCGAGGGACTGCTCAAAGAAGCGATCCAACTCCAGACGCTTCCATAACTCCCATCCAAGAAAGCAGGCGCCGAACTGCCGAGTTCTTTCCAGCCGCACTTTGTTCAGCAGCACGCGCACCACTTGCGGATCGTCCCCCGGCGCCGCCACGTCGGAGGGAAACAGTTTCAGCTGCTCAGAGTCGCCCTGCTCGTTGAAGACCTCGGTGGTTCGCAGCCAGCGTGACTGCGCCGAACTATTTAACTCGCCCAGATAGCAGAGCGTCTTCTGACGCGGACCGTCTGGCGTGCGCACCGTTTCCACCAGCGACCAGTAGGTGTGATCCTTGCCGTCCTTCTCGCGATGGTTCGGCCGCAGAAACATTCTACGTTGATCGTGTCATGCGGCAGTTCACCTTTCAAGAGGGCAGGTCTACACTAGATCGTGATTTAAAAATGCGCGATTGATCCCACGCGAATTAGCTCCGTCGAACCACCAAAAAAACCTGGATTGATCAATTTCGTGACGAACTTCGGTTAGACTCGGTAAGAGCATAAATGAAGCCAAATAGCGCGGGACACAGAACCGATTCCGAAAGAAGCGAGAGCTATGGGAATGGCAAGAGAATCGTGGTTCGTGAGGAAAGTCGGGCGGTAGGTTGGGCGAGGCCTTCACAACGTTCGCAAGAAGTTCCTATTTCAGGCCGCGGGCCGCAATCTGCGGTTGCTGATACGAGGGTTGCCCGATCCGTACAAGCTCCCAGAACGGCGCATGATGGGGCAGGTCACTCTTACAATTTGCGGCTGTATTCTGAGGCGCCGGATCGACGGCGCGGCGGCCATCGAGAACTTCTTCACGCGTCAAAGCCCATGGTTTATACGCGCCCCCGCGTTGTTCTCAAGAACATCATTACTAAAGTCCGACAAGGTTTAGACGATTAGAACTGGTGGGGGCGCGATTGAGTACTGCTGGCCGTTTGGCAGCGACCCGGTCGACGCAACGCAACCAGTCGTGTAGATAACATCGCTTGACAAGGGCAAGACGCGGCGTATCCTTACAGGCAGCCCCATAAAGGATGGAAATGCCCATAAAACTGGTGTTTAGCGCGCTAATTCTTTGCCGTTCGATAGGATACGCTTGCTCTTGCGAGGCCCTCAGCGCGAAAGAAGCCTTCGCCGCGTACGATAGGGTTTTCTCCGGCGAGGTTTCCGGGGTGAAGTACGTTGACGACGCAGCCGGATTGTCGCCTCGCATCGTTGTCACGTTTAAGCTTCTGCAGAGATGGAAAGGTGGAGCGGATTCGCGGATTATCATGCACACCCACCGTCGAGATAAGAGCTGCGAAGGCTTCACAAGATCGCAAATCCAACTTGGCCAAAAGCTGTTAGTTTACGGAAGCCTTGTTTCGAGTCACGAATGGCCGAACAGGGAGGCATTAACGACGGATGTGTGCTCTCGAACGCAATTGCTGGAAAATGCCCAAGGGGACCTAAAAGTTCTTAGAACCTTATCAGCGAACTCTTTGAAATAGCACAAATTTCGTTCTTTAGGCCGATGTACATTGATCGTACACTTCGGCCTTTTTTTCACGGTTCGCTATTTCGGCGAGTGATGTGTATGCGCGAGTACCATCTCGGCCTCACGAGCAACCAACGGGTTCTGCCCATGCTCCGCGATCTCGCGTAGACCCTCTATCCCGTTAAGAACATGGCTTCTTTGCAAGCCGTGAACGGCGTTCATTTGAAGTTCGATGTTACACGATTCTTGGCTCTCTTGCGGGGCTAGGGACGTCACGCAGGCGGGAATTAGACTTTCAGAGGAGGAAGCTTTACCGATTACAGTCAATCTGGTAATGATGGCGCTTAGCGCGAGGGCCACCTCTGGCGGTGGAGATGGCTCGCCTTCTGCCACGTGACGCATAAGATATCCCAGCGATAAGGGAACCACCAACCTTGCTTGTCTGTCCCAGTAGCGTGTCATCTCTCCAATGGCAAGCGGCTCGCACGTCGCCGAGGGACATCCGAACCGGTCACGGGTATTCATAAAACGAGCAAGTTTTTCGCTTATATCGAGGAAATGCCGCGGGCCACCAATTACGCCCAACGCCACGATGGCCCCGGACCACGATTCCTGGGCGTCAGGCGAACGGAGGAGATCTTCCACAGCAACCGCTGCACCGGTGCCCTGTTTGGCGGCTGTTACGAGGTCGCGCTCCGGAGGAACGGAACCAGCGTAACGAAGTAACAACACCTGAATCGGATGGGAAAACTGTCTGACGCTTTTATATGCGACCGCCGTCTGAGCGATACAAACGAAAATCCAACACAACAATCGCCGCATCCGGCCTCGAATCATCAGCTTCTCCTTCCTTCGCAATCCCAATGTCGCAAATGTGAAGAGGAGTGCTGCACCCGCGACACCTGAAGCTATTCGACTGGAACTGCGAATACACCCAACGCGCGTCTCAGGTGCGGCGGGCACGAAACATTAAGAGTTTGACACTGTCGCGCTGCGTTTGTCAAGCAAGAAAAAGCATTCAGCACCATTTTATCCTACACAAAGTATCCGCTGTATTACAACGTAAACGCGGCACAGCTGCGGCGGCCTCGGCGCGACAGGCGCGACGAATTGCTGGGTAACTCCTACTGGGTAACTCCTAATGGAGGACCCCTGGGCAGTCGGCATGCACAGTTCAAGGTGCTCTTGGATTCGGTGACGGCTTGACGGCTTTCTAAAAATCTTCAGGAAGTTAGAATTTCCACAACACCTATCCTGCTTCCATAATCTTCCTCCAAGCTTGACGCGTTAACGTAGAAGAGGATACGATCAACAAGCTCGAAAGCAAATGCAGTTTAGCAAACCATCCCGAATTGTGGTGGTTTCCGATATCAACCTGAGAGTTTGGCCTCGCTGCGGTGATGAATACATTTGTTTCTCTGCACCACCCATCTACAATCCGGAGAATAGCCTTGGGGCTTACGAGAATACTGTTCCTGGTGTGCTTTGCGGCGGAGGGAGGAGTCTCTCAATCGCTCCAAAAGGTCATCGAATTTAGCGTGCGTAGATACCCAAGGGTAGATATAACAAGCGATGATGTGCGTACGATCCTCTCGCGGGCCGCCGACACCCTAAATGCGACCTGTAATCGACTGAATCGATCAAGGTCAACCAAGAATAATAAACCAGATCAACAAACCGAATTGGTTTTTAGTTTAAGGGATGATCTATCGAGCATTGCAACATTGAGCGACTCCGTCCTAGATCGTGCCGATTATCCGGATAGCGCGAAGCAAGCCGTTCGAGAGTCCGAAAGGACTGGAATGTATGGCAGGGATGCCGTTGAAGGATTAATGATTACGCCCAATCCGGCGGGGGTACTTCAGATAAACATCGTCGAAAAAATCGTGTCGCCATGTCCAAGTGAATTTACTCCGATCCCAACGCCGCAGCGGGAAACTGCCCCTGAGGGTGAGTACCCGTGGCTGGGCTGTTCCGGATATTCAGGGAATGTGACGGTCCTGCGACTTTTTGCTCCAAGAGTAAAAAGTGGTAGCCGTCGCCGTTATCAGCGATGGGCCAGCCGAGAAGGGATTCTTTGGGCGCACGAAATTTCTCACCTTCTGGGTCTTGAAGATCTAGAGCCCGCGCTACGACCGCGGCTACCCCGTCTTCAGGAGGGATTTGGTTGGCTGATGATGCATCCGTTCGACCCTATGTCGGTCTGGTTGTTTCCGGAGGAATGCGAGGTTGTGATGAACTATCCCGCAAACGAGAATCAGCGTGATGTTCTGCGAAAATACATCGAGAAAGTTTCCACGCCGGACGCGCCAAAGCTCAATAAGTAAGACAGCCTGGGCTTGAGGCTACGGATATTCCTCGCGATGGAGAACACTTGGGACGCCATGGCCCGGTGGCGGGGCTGATCCCTATAGTAGTAGCGGCTTCGCGAGGACAACGTCCCGTTCGGCGCGATTCGCGGGCGCGCTCATATCGGACACAGCCATTTTAAGAATAAATTGTTTTTGGTGCCGGGCGCCGGGAAGAAAAGCGGCATAGGTTTCCGAGCAATCGAAGTTTTAGAAGGTACCAAGCGGCGGGGCCGACCGCCGAAAAATGCAATCCCGATGGTTGCTTCCAGCGAGAATGGCCATAAGAAAACGAGAACGTTCAGCGCCGCACAACGGAAGAAGCACGCGGCTCGGATGAAAGCATATTGGGCGGCAAAGAAGAAGGCGGAACAGTAGTCATCCTCGCCCCATCGCCTTCCACACTCGCACCAATTTTCGGGATAGCTCGGCCTCGCCGAGGGTGATCTCATCGGGCGTGATAGTGTGTGACTTCCCTGCGATGTGCACCTCGATGAAGGATGTAATCACGCTCAAAGAAATAGACTCTCGCTGACTGTGCCGGCAGATCTTCAGCAGTGTCTTTATAGACCGCCCGCTCACCGGCTTCCGCCTCCGGCGCGAGGTCGCGCATCAGCTTCGGCGTACCGGCAGGATCGCATTCGTAGACCCTCACCCATTGGGGACGCTGTTCTTCGAAGGTGAGCTTGACCGTATACCGGGGGACATGCTCCTGGGCGAATGACACGCTGGCGGTATA
>Ga0302325_10004054_pt1 | contig 33991 bp, 28 predicted proteins | sample Palsa_T0_2_FD_201948 | JGI IMG/M metagenome (GOLD analysis project Ga0302325, IMG submission 201948) | Peat permafrost microbial communities from Stordalen Mire near Abisko, Sweden - Palsa_T0_2 | ecosystem: Environmental > Terrestrial > Soil > Palsa > Peat permafrost | place: Sweden: Abisko... | reverse complement strand
CTCAGCGACGGGCATCACGGTCAAGGTCTGCACGTCGTGTCCTCATCCGGGACAAGCATCAGCCTGCCCACCTCAGCCATAGACACTCACCGTGCCGAGTCCGTCGAAATCAGCCGACAGCACCCGCCCCCGGTGCAGCGGCGCCGGGGCAGTCAAGCCGCCGGACAGCACCAGCGACCCGGCTGCGAGTTGCTTGCCCTCGGCTGCGAGCACGTTGACCAGCCAGGCGACCGCGGCGGCCGGATGACCGAGCGCCGCCCCGCCTGCCCCGGTCCCGACCACCTCGCCGTGCGATCGGAACACGCAGCCGACCAGGCGGAGATCCTCGAGTTCGCCCGGCTTGCGGGCCTGCGGGCCGAGGACGAAGCGAGCCGCGCCCACATTGTCGGCGATGACGTCGGGGAGCCGGTAGGCGTAATCGGCGTACCGTGAATCGAATACCTCAATCGCGCCGAATACCGCCTCGGTCGCGGCCAGGACGCTAATGATCGTGGCCGGGCGGGCCGGTTCCTCCCTGAGCAGGAAGGCGATCTCAGGCTCGGCCCGGGGGTGGATGAGCTCGTCGAGCGGCAGCGGTTCGTCGGCCGGGGCGACCATGCCCGACGTGAGCCAGCCGTAAACGGGCTCGTGCACGTTGATGACCTGCTGCATGATCCGGCTGGTCAGGCCGAGCTTGGCGCCGATCAGGCGTTCGCCGCTGGCCAGCCGCTGCCGCACCACCAGATCCTGGGCCAGGTAAGCCTGCTTGACCCCAAAGAAGGGGAAAGTGCTGGTGAAGGCCGGGATCGCCGTCCGCTCGCGTTCGGCCGTGACGAGCTGATCGGCTATTGATCGCGGGTCCACTACGCCACCTGACCCGTGTCGCCGCGGTCGCCTGCGTAACTGAAGTGAGTCGTGACGGCGCCCAGATGACCGAACTCCGCGCGGAACACGTCTCCCGGCAGCACCGGTATCAGCCGGTGCAGGGCCCCGGACAGGACCACGTCGCCGGCCCGCAGCACGTCTCCGAACGAGGCGAGCTTGTTGGCCAGCCACGCCACGCATCGCGCCGGATGGCCCAGTACGGCCGCGCCGGCACCGGTATGCAGCGGCGCGCCGTTGCGGCTGATCACCATGCCAACCACGCTCAGGTCGAGGCCGGTGACGGCGGTGAGCTTCCCGCCCAGCACCAGCCGGCCCGACGAGGCGTTGTCCGCGACCGTGTCCACCAGCTGGATCCTCCAGTCGGCGATCCGGCTGTCGCCGATCTCCAGGGCCGGCAAGGCGCCGGCGATCGCGGTGAGCGCGTTGCTCGTGGTAACCCCCGGGCCCGCCAGGTCGCGGCCCATGACGAAGGCGATCTCGGCCTCGACCCGGGGCTGGATCAGTTCGGCCAGCGCGATCTCGTCTCCGTCGTCGACGAACATGTCGTCGAGCAGCACCCCGAACGTCGGCTCGAAGACGCGCAGGAACTCCTGCATCGGCCGCGAGGTGAGGCCGATCTTCCGGCCGCAGATCACGCGCCCGGCGGCCAGCCGTCGCTGTACGTTGCGGGTCTGGATGACATACGCGTCATCGACGGTCAGGTCCGGCCAGGCCTGGCTGATGGGATTGATCGCCACCCGGTCAGCTTCGGCCCGCCAGAGGCGGCCGGCCAGTTCTGCCGTCACGGTGTCACGGTCTGCTGCCTGCTGCTGGTCCGTCATCGGATCAGGTCACGACCGTGGTGAAGCGTGCGGTCTGAGGGGTGCGGTCATCCGAGCTCGGCTTCCCAGTTCCGGTCCTGCAGGGCGTCGCGGATGTAGGCGAGGAAGCGGGACGCTGTGACGCCGTCGAAGGCCCGGTGGTCGTAACAGAATCCGAGGATCGTCATGTAGTGGACCGCGACCGCGTCGCCGACGGCCGTAGGCCGGCGGGACACCATGTTGGTCGACAAGATCGCGGCGTTGGGCTGGTTGATGATGGGCGCCGACGCGTAGTCGCCGAACGGCCCCGGGTTGGTGATCGTAAACGTAGAGCCGGTCAGGTCATCGTTGGTGAACTTGCCGCCGTTGACCTTGTCCGCCGCGGCGCGGATGGCGCGGGCGAGCCCGCGCAGGTTGAGGCCGTCGGCGTCCCTGACCACGGGTGCCACCAGGCCCTGCTCGCTGAGGTCGACGGCGATCCCGAGGTTGACGTAGTGGTGCAGGATCCGCGTCTTGGCCTGCATGTCGACGGAGGAGTTGACCACGGGGAACGCGCGCAGGGCATCGCAGGTGGCACGTGCGATGAAGCTGAGGTAGGTGAGCGACACGCCCTCCTCGCGCCGGAACCGCTCTTTATGGTGGCGCCGGAGGTCCTCGATGGCCTGCAGGTCCACTTCGACCGACGTCCAGACGTGCGGGGCGGTCCGCAGCGAGGCGATCATGGCCTCGCCGATGGCCAGCCGCATGCGCGACAGCGGCTGCGCTTCGTCCCGGGGCCCGAGCTTGGCTGCCGCCGCGGCGGGGGCGGCCGCAGGGGCCGGCCGGGCCGGGGCGGTGACCGGCGGGGCCGGGGCCACGGCGGCAGGCGCGGAGGCCACGGCGGCAGGTGCGGAAGCGGCCGTGGCCGCGCGGGCGATAGCGGCCTCGACGTCCTCGCGCATGATCCGGCCGGTGGCACCAGATCCCTGGATCGTGCTGAGGTCGATGCCGTGCTGAGCAGCGAGCTGCCGGACGACCGGCGACAGCAGTGGGCCGCCGCCGTTCGCGGCCGGGGCGACGGCGAGTACGGGAGCCGGGACGGCCGCTGGGGCCCGGACGGCCGCTGGGGCCGGAGTGACCGCCGGGGCCGGAGTGACCGCTGGGGCCGGGACGGCGGCCTGAGCGGGCGAGGCAGCGGACGGCGCCTCGGCCCCGGGCTCGCCGATTCGGGCCAGGTCCACCCCGACGTCCACGGTCTCCCCCTCCGGAACCAGGATCTCCAGCAAGACGCCGCCGAAGGGGCTGGGAATCTCGGAGTCCACCTTGTCGGTGGATACCTCGAGGAGGGGATCGTCAAAGTCGACCGTGTCGCCCACGCCCACCAGCCACCTCGTCACGGTGCCCGTGGTGACGCTCTCGCCAAGCTTCGGCATCTTGAAGACGTCGGCCATGGTCCCTCCTGGAGTCTCAGCCGTGCAGTGTCAGCCGTGCAGTGTCAGCCGTGCAGGGAGCGGCCGGTGAGCGCGAGCATGGTCTCACCGATCGCCTCCGACAGGCTCGGGTGCGGGTGGATGAAGTGGCCCACGTCGGCCGGCGTGGCCTGCCAGTTGACGGCCAGATAGCTTTCCACCAGCAATTCGCTGGCCCACGGGCCGGCCAGATGGACACCGAGCAGCGGTCCGTCCCGCTGCGCGATCACCTTGACGACGCCGTCGGTCGAGCCGACGATCATCGCCCGGCCGTTGCCGGCGAAATGCCCGCGGTGCACGACCACGTCGTGGCCCGCCGCGCGGGCCTCGGCCTCGGTCATTCCGACCCAGGCGACTTCCGGGTGGGTGTAGACGATCCACGGGACCTTCCCGTAGTCGACGGGTACCGGACGCTCACCGAGGATCGACCCGATCGCCACGATCGCTTCGGCGTAGGCCACGTGCGCCAGACCCGGGGTGTCGATGACGTCGCCGACCGCGTAGACACCGGGACGGCTGGTCACGAGGGTGGTCGGGTCGACCTGGACGAAGCCGCGGTCGGATACGGCCACCCCCGCCTCGGCGAAACCGCAGCCCGCGGTGACCGGCCGTCGTCCGACCGACACCAGGACCTGATCGACCTCGAGCTTCTCCGACCCCTTCGGGGTCTCGAAGCCGATCACCAGGCCGTCCCTGGCGTACTCGGGCGCCGACGCCCGGGCCTCGGCGTGAACGCGGACCTTCCGCTTGGCCAGCGAGCGGGCCAGGACGCTGGCGACCTCGGGATCCGGCCCCACTGGCAGCACCCCGCCGGGCAGCATCTCCAGCAGCGTCGTCTTGACGCCGAGGTCGGCGAAGACCGAGGTGAACTCGCACCCGACCACGCCGCCGCCGATCACGGCGATCCGCTGACCGAGCGTCGGCAGGTTGGTGGCGTGGTCGGAGCTGATGATGGCTTCGCCGTCGAACTCGAAGCCGGGCAGCGACCGGGGTTCAGATCCGGTCGCGATGATCACCCCGCGGCTGCCGACCAGGACCGTGCCGTCCACGGCCACGGCGCCGTCCGGGGTAAGCACGCCATTCCCGCTGACCACGGTGACCTTGCGCTTGGCCAGCAGGCCGGTCAGTCCGCGGCAGAGCCGGTCGACGATGCCGGACTTGCGCTCGTTGATCTTCGTCCAGTCGGGCCGGTACCCGCCCTCGGGCATGATCCCGAAATCGCCGGCCCCACCCACCGTGCGGGCGACCTCGGCCGCCTGCAGCAGCGCCTTGGCCGGGATGCAGCCCCGGTGCAGGCAGGTGCCGCCGACCTTCTGCCGCTCCACCAGGGCGACGTCGAGCCCGGCCGAGGCTCCGTACAGCGCGGCGGCGTAGCCGCCGGGACCGCCGCCCAGCACGACCACGTCATGCGTGCTCATGTGGTCGCCACCCGCCGCAGGGTGCTGATGATCTCGGGCAGCTGGGGAACGGCCGCGTCCTCAAGCGCCGGGCTGGTCGGGATCGGGGTGTTCTTGCCCGCGATGCGGACCACCGGCCCGTCCAGTCGCCAGAAGCACTCGTCCTGGACGGTGGCGGCGATCTCGGCGCCGTAGCCGAACCGGCGGGCGTCCTCGTGCAGCACCACGGCACGCGAGGTCTTGTTCACCGACGCGGCGATCGTCGCGACGTCGAGCGGGACCAGCGTGCGCAGGTCCACGACCTCGACCGAAATACCCTCCTCGGCCAGCTTCTCCGCGGCTTCCAGGCCCTGGTGAACGCCGACCGAGTAGGTCAGCAGGCTGACCCGGGTGCCTTCCCTGACGACCTTCGCCGACCCGATCGGCACCGGATCCAGCGACAACGGCGCGGGGGCCTGGATCCGCCGGTACAGGTACTTGCTCTCCAGGTACAGCACCGGGTTGTTGTCGCGGATCGCGCTGATCAGCAGCCCGGCGGCGTCCTGCGGCGTGGCCGGGGCCACGATCTTCAGGCCGGGAACGTGAGCGAAGTAGGCCTCGATGCTCTGCGAGTGCGTCGGCCCGGCCCGCAGCCGCGCGCCGAACGGCGCCCGGAACGTGACCGGGATCGGATTGCCCGTCCGGTAGTAATGCCGGGAGCAGTTGTTGATGATCTGGTCGAACGCGCACGAGATGAAGTCGGCGAACTGGAACTCCACCACCGGCCGCAGGCCCATCAGGGCCGCGCCGCAGGCCAGCCCGGTGAAGCCCGACTCCGCGATGGGCGTATCCACGACCCGCCCGGGGCCGAACCGGTCAAGGAAACCCTTGGTCACCTTGAACGCGCCGCCGAACTGGCCGACGTCCTCGCCGATGAGGAACACGTCGGGGTCGGCGTCCATCTCGCTGCGCAGGGCGTCGGCGATGGCCTCCAGGTAGCTCACGGTCGGCGCCGCGGTCTCAGTTGGCATAGACGCGGTCCTCCTCGTGGTCCGGTTCGGGCATCGGCATGCCCAGAACCTTGTTCCGGTGCTCCAGGGCCGTCTTGCGTGCCTGCGCCCGCACCGCCGTTACTCCGCCGGAATCGAGAAAGCCGAGTTCGACCAGGCGGGCGCCGGTCTCCTCGACGGGGTCGCGTTTGGCCCACAGGTCGATGAGCTCTCTCGGCACGTAGTCGGCGGGGTCGTGCTCGGCGTGCCCGTGCATGCGCATCGTGACGGCCTCGATAAGCGACGGCCCGTCCCCGGCCCGGGCCCGGGCGATCGCGTTGACCGCGGCGTCGTGCACCGCGAACACGTCGATGCCGTCCACCTTCTCGCCGGGGATCCCGTAGGCCACCGCCTTGCTGGCGAAGTCGGCGGACGCGGTGGTGAGGGTGAGCGGGGTGGAGTAGGAGTACTGGTTGTTCTCGACGATGAAGACGCAGGGCAGGCGCTGCACCGCCGCGATGTTGAGCGCCTCGTGGAAGTCTCCGCGCCCGGTCGAGCCGTCCCCGCAGTAGGCCATGGCCACGCCGTCCGTGCCGCGGTACCTCAGCGCGAACGCCGCCCCGGTGGCGACCGGGTAGTTGTTGGGGATGTGGCTGACCGGGTTGATGATGTTGAGGTCGAGACGACCGTAGTGCAGCGTGCCGTCGCGGCCGCCGGTCGGCGAGGTCGCCCTGCCCATGAAGCTGGCCATCACCTGCCACGGCTCCATCCCCCGCCACAGGTGGACGCCGAGGTCGCGGTGCAGGGGCGCGAGCACGTCGGTGGGCCGCAGCGCCGCTGCCGTCCCCACGGCGATCGCCTCGTGCCAGTGCCCGGTGTACAGCGAGCCCAGCAGTTCGCCCTGCTTGTACATCGTGACCATCCGGTCTTCGACCGCGCGCGTCAGCGCCATGACCTCGAACATGCGGACGGCGAGATCCCGGTCCACGGGCGGCGGCTTTGGCTTGCGGGCGCGCGTGTTCGCGGTCGTGCGCGGGTTGGCCATGATGTTCCCTCCTCTGCCTGTCAAGGCGTCACCGGTACAGCGTCACCGGTACAGCGTCATCGGTACAGCGTCATCGGTATAGGGGCATCGCGTCGACCGGCCAGCCCAGATTGTGCACCGGGTAAAGGCGTATCCCAGGTTCTGGCAGCCCGGCCTCGGCCATCACGCGCCGGAAATCCGGGTTCCGCTCGAAGACGCGGAACGCGGCCTCGGTGTCCCAGACGTCGATCACCATGAAACCGTACTCGCGCGGTACCGCCAGGTGAACGATCGGCCGGCCAGACGAGATCGCCACGACCTCGCCCAGGACCCGGTTGTAGCGCTCGGCCAAATCGTCGCTGTCGCCGTGGAAGTCGAATACGGCCATCACTGCCATGGCCGCCTGCTACCGGGGGTCCCGGCCGAGGAAGCGGACCAGCAGGGCGTTGAAATCGTCCGCCCACTCGATCTGGCTCCAGTGGCCGCAGCGGCCGAAGACGTGCAGCTCCGATCGCTCGATCAGGCCGAGCAGCCGGTAGGCGTTGTCGAGCGGGATCACCTTGTCCTCGCGTCCGTGGATGATCAGCGTCTCGTGCGGGATCGCCTTGATCTTCTCCTCCGGGGTGGTTATGGCCTCGACCCAGCGCTGCCGCGGAGCCGGGAACAAGGCCGAGAACGCCTCCTGGACGCCTGGTGCGAGCGCCGCCCGGTACCGCACCTCGGCGAGCTCGTCGTTGACGAGCTCGCGGCTGTAGGCGAAGTAATCCAGGATCCGGCGCATGTTCTCGAAGCTCGGCTGATAACCCCAGACCTGGTCAAGACCTTCGGTGATCGGGAAGCTGATGCCGGTGGCGCCCATCAGGACCAAGCGGTCCACCCGGTCGGGGTGATCGGTGGCCAGCCTGATCCCGATGCTGCCGCCGAAACTGTTACCGACCACCGAGGCTCGCTCGATGCCGAGCGCGTCAAGGAAACCGATGATCTGGCCGACCCAGGCGGCCAGGTCGGCCACCCCGCCCGGCTTGTCGCTGAATCCGAATCCCGCCATGTCCGGGGCCAGGACACGGAAGGCTGGAGCGAGACCGGGCATGGTGAGCCGCCAGTTGGCGTAGGCCGTGACCCCTGGTCCCGATCCGTGCACCAGTACGACCGGCGGCCCGTCGCCGACCTCCAGGTAGTTCGTCTTGATGCCGCCCGCGTCGACAAACGACCCTACTTCCGGGTGGTCACTGTCAGTCATGGTTCTCCTCTCGCCAGTGTTCCAGCAGCTCGATGACGAGATCTTCGAGCGCGGCGGGGTCGGCCGGCTTCTCCGGCTGGCTGGCCGGCCGGTAGGACCGTTCCAGCTGCACCCATCCCTGCCGTCCGGCCTGGCCCAGCCACACGCAGCAGGACCGGTCGCCCCAGCTGAGGGTGAAGGCCAGCCGGCCGGTGCCGTACTCATCGACCAGGTCCATGGCCGCGCCGCGGCCGTTGAGCATCGCGTTCGCCTCAGCCATGACCTGCTCGCAGCGGCAGCGCAGGTAGAACCACTCGTCGGTGGCCCAGGCCAGCCGCTGCATGGCGGCCGGCTTGAGCGGCACCGCCGCCCGGCGGTTCTCGCCGTCCGCGGCGGCCCGGACCCGCAGCATGAACGGCGTGAACACCACGTCGCGCTGGCTCTCTGTCCTCATCACGCTCATCTCCCTAGCAGCGGGCTGCGCACCCCGCCGGTCGCCTTGTCCGAGGTATCGAAGAAGTCCTCCCGGTAGATGTCCTTCGGGAAGAGCCGTTTCTTCATCAGCGTCTTCAGCGCCGCCTCCACCATGGGAGGGGACCCGCACAGGTACGCGGCGTGCTGCCTGCAGGTCTCGAAGTCGGCGGCCACCACGTCGGTGACCAGGCCCCGGGCCCCGGACCAGTCCGTGTTGTCCAGGCCGGGGTGGCTCAGGCAGGGGCGGTAGCTGAACTGCTCCGGGTGCTTGTCCTGCAGCTCGCGGTAGAAGCCGGCGTCGTACAGGTCGTCCTGGGTGCGGGCACCCTGGTACAGGTACATCCGGTTGGGCAGGCCCTGCTCGAGCACGTGGCGGACGATCGACTTCAGCGGGGCCACGCCGGTCCCCCCGCCGACCAGGATCATCGGCTCGGTGCGCCGCTCGCGCAGGAAGAACCGGCCGTAGGGACCGGACAGTTCGATGGAGTCCCCTTCGGCGAGGGTCTTGAAGATCCAGCCATCCGTGCCGAGGCCGCCGGGAGTCCGGCGGATCTGCAGTTCCAGCCGGCCGGGCTCACTCGGCGGGTTGGCCATCGAATAGGTGCGGGTCACGCCCTGGCCGGGAACTTGCACCGAGACGTACTGGCCCGGGTTGAACGCCATCTCCTGGTCGAGCTCGATGGTAAGCCTGCGAGTGTCCCGCGCGATGTCCTCCAGGCTGACCAGCACGCCGCGGTAGTCGCGCACCGGGTGGAAGACGACGCCCACCTCGGCCTCCACGTCGGCTTCGATCGTGACGTCGGACAGCGGGGTGGCCACGCAGATCAGGGCCTTGCCCTCGGTGCGCTCGAACTCAAGCAGGGCGAAGTCGGAGGAGTCCTGGTGGTCGACTTCCCCCTCGAGCACCTGCGCCTTGCAGGTGCCGCAGGTCCCGTGCGTGCAGGCGTGCGGCAGCCACACCCCGGCACGCAGGCAGGCGTCGAGGATGGGCTGGTCGCTCCGGCACTCGACCTCGCGCCCGATCGGCTCGACGGAGATCGTGTAGCTGTCGCTCATCGCGGCTTCTCTCTAGGTCCGGAAGAGGATGAGTCCCTTGTGCACGACCCCGGTGCCCGCGAGCGTGGGGTTGGCGGCGGGATCGATGGCCTGCCCGCCGGCGACCTGCCAGCCCGTGGTCGCGGCCGGGTCGTAGTCGGGATCCGAGGCGGCCCAGGGGTCGATCAGCTGGGCCTTGAAGTCGGCCCACGGCATCGCCTTGGGCGCCCGGAAGCAGGCCGGGGCGGCGAACATCAGGTTGTTCACCCACTGGATGTTGACCAGGATGTCGTCACCGAACAGTTCCTGCCGGTCCCGCGAGGGGTAGTCGTAGTCATACAGCGCCTTGACGGTCATCAGGCACCTCCGGACTGAGCGGAGGCTTTCCATTCGTCCCACGACGCCTTGTCCGGCGAGGTCAGGTACTCGCCGTTGTCGGCGCCCGGCTGGATGCCGTACCAGGCCAGCACCTCGGGAATCGTGGCTCCGCCGCAGTTGCCCTGATAGATCTGGTGGACCGGCAGCCACGCCTGGACGTACTTCTCCGGTTCGCGATCGAAGATCCACTTGCACCCGTCGGAGCAGAAGTTGAAGTGCTCGCCGCGGAAGTCGCTGCCGCGGACGGCGATCCTGTCCAGGTTCCCTGGCTCGGTGAACGTCATCGGGATCTGGCAGGTCTGGCAGAGCATCGGCAGGCCGAGGTTGAAGAACCGGTGGCCTGAGTCGGCGAGCTGCTTGGCCCGGTCCCACAGCGGGCGGTAGTGGCGGTCGAAGGTGTCCGGGTAGCTGGCCGACAGCCAGTCCAGCTCATCCGGGGTCGGGATCGTGGTGTTGAACGACGCCGCGTGGCTGAAGTTGTAGAGCAGCCAGTACGCCTGGTGGCTCATGTAGTCCTTCTCGGCGATCGCCTGCTCCAGGTGACGGGGCGGCCGGATGCCGTAGTACTCCAAGTCGGGAAACAGCCCGCCAAGCATCTGCTCCTCGAAGTAAAGCTCGAAGGCATCCTTCCAGCTCATGAACCGCTTGGGGAGCATGTAGTCCATCATCGCGGCGACCAGGCTAAGCAGCCGGTACCCGCGCCAGAACCACTTGTCCAGCCAGTCCTGGATGATCGGGACGTTGCCCTCGTCCTGCTCCAGCAGGAACTTCAGCGCGCCCAGGCCCAGGGTCATGTGCCGGCTCTCGTCACTCTGGGCGGAAAAGCCGAACGTCATCGTGGCCAGGTCCCCGTTGAAGCTGGCCCCGCTCATGAACGGCACGAACAGCAGGTTGGTGAGCAGGTACTCGAAGCTGAACGAGATCGAGGTCAAGAACTCGAACGGGCCGGCCGTGATGGCGTCTTCGAAGAACGACTTGGGCACGCTCAGGTACCAGACCCGGTCGAACATCTTGGACCAGTCGTGCAGCCCGCTGTAATACTTGTTGTACTGGCTGATGGTGTGGATCTCGGTCTGGGTGTGCCGCAGCTCATCGATGCTCTGGCACAGCGCCGCGAACCGCGGGCCCGGCCCGTCCAGATGCCGGGCCAGGTACTCAAAGTGGCGGTGCGCCGCGTATTCCAGCGGGGTCACGCCCTGGAGGAAGATCTTCAGCGCGTTGACGTACCGCGCGTCGGTCAGGTGCAGGTGACCCTGCCCCTGAGCGAAACTCTCGATCACCGCGTAAAGCTTCTTGTCCTTCTCCGCCTGGTACTTGCAGTAGGAATCGACGGTCAGCCGGAACGGGTCCTCCCAGGCATCCCAGTCATGGATCTTGATGCCCTCGTACCGGGTATAGGGATACACCACCTTCGGATCGACGTAGGTGGGAGTCCAGTCCAGATCCCGGGTCAGCAGAGAGTAACGCTCCCGCATCGACAGCTTGGCCATGTCCGCTCCTCAGTGCTCCCACTTGATGATGATCTTGTCGTCGTCCCACTCCGCGATCGTGCCGAAGTAGGAGACGATGTTGAGCTGGAACTCATGGGTCTCCCAGTCCCGGCCCATCCGCTCGGTCACGCTGTCCCGGCGGATCACGAGTTCCCCCACCACGGTGACCCTGATCAGGCCGGGCATATGCACCACCTCGGCAGCGGGATTGTCGGCCTCGATCGCCTCCACCAGCGCGTGGGTGTCCTCGGAATCCTGCAGATCGACCCCGACCGGGCGGACCTTGCCCGCCGTGCTCATGAGCCCGCCCCCGGCCCGGCGCTGACCCGGATCCCGTACCTGCTCAGCTCGCCCGCCGACTCGGCGGCGGCCCGGTCGGCCGCGGCGATCAGGGTGGTGGACCCGGCGGCCTCGGCCACGCCCTCGGCCAGCAGCCGGACCGCGGCGCAGGCCTGCGGGTACCAGCGATCCACGATGTCGCCGAGCACCTTGCGGTTGGACTCACCGTGCTGCGGATCCTCCGACCACGCCTTCAGCAGAGCGGTCAGCCACCGCCTGTGACCGGCGAACCAGCCGTTGAAATGGCTGGCGAACAGGCTGTAGGCGGTGGCCCCGCGGACCAGCGCCCGCTCGTCGGTATGGGTGTACAGCACCGGGTACAGCTGCACATCGGCCAGGTCCAGCGCGATCAGGGACACCGCCCAGTCCGGCTCGGCGAACAGCTCCTCGACGAATTTGCGCAGGCCCTGGAGCTGGGCCGAATACAGCCAGTTCTTCTTGGCCTCGGTCAGCGTGTCCGCGGCCCCGCCGGCCATCGCCAGCCCGATCAGGCTCAGCATCTGGGCGTTGCCGATACGGTCGAAGCTCGCGAACGCCATCGGCTGGGACACCGTCGTGCCCCAGGCGAACCGGGACGCGTTGCTCGAGATCAGCTGCGCGCCCGATTCGTAATGGCGCAGCGGCAGCACGAACCCGGTCAGGAAGGCGTGCCAGTTCTCCGGCATCTTGTCCAGCAGCCGCCGGTCCTCCACGTACTTCAGCGTCTGGGCAAACGCCTCCCAGCGCTGGGCTGCGTCGGCGACGTACGGCGTGTAATAGAACTGACGCGGATCCTTATAGGCATAGGGATCGGTCAGCTTCAGCGCGGTGTAGTTCGGGTCGTAAATCTCCCGGTCGGCGTCCCAGGTGGGGCGGTAGTGGAAATTAGCGACCGGCTGAACGTTGTACGACCCCTCCTGGTACCGGCTCGCAGGCCGGTCACCGAACCGCTCCACCAGGTAATCGAAGGTATTCCGCTTCGGCTCGATGACCAGCGTGCGAAGCTGATATCCCGCCATAGAATGCTCCTTTCGGCCTTAGCTGTCAGCTGTAAACCTCGATGGCGCCGAGCCCGTCGAACTCGGCGGATACGACCGCTCCCGGCCCCATCGGCACGGGAGCCGTCAGGCCACCCGACAAGACCAGGGCACCCGGCGGCAGGGCCCAGTCGTCCGGGGAAAGCTTGTTCACCAGCCAGGCCACCGCGGCGGCCGGATGACCAAGCACCGCGCCGCCGGCGGCCGTCGCCACCAGGTCGCCCCGGGAGCGCAGGACGCAGCCCAGCAGCCGCAGGTCGCAGAGTTCCGCCAGCGTGCGCGCCCGGGGTCCCACCACGATGCGGGCGCCGCTCGCGTTGTCGGCGATGACGTCGGGCAGCCGGAAGCGGAAGTCTTCGTACCTGGAATCCAGCACTTCGATCGCGGCGAAGACCGCCTCCGTGGCGTCCAGCACGCTGGTGATGGTGGCCGGCGCCCTGAGTTCCTTGCCGATCAGGAACGCGATCTCCGGTTCCACCCGCGGGTGGATGAGCTGGCTCAGCGGCAGCGGCTCGCCATGGGCAAGCACCATGCCGGAGGTCAGCCAGCCGTAGAGCGGCTCGTGGACGCCCATCGCCTCCTGCTTGGCCCGGCTGGTGAGGCCGAGCTTGGCCCCGATGATCCGCTCGCCGCGGTCCAGGCGGTGCTGGACCACCATCCGCTGGGCCTGGTAGCCGGTCTCGGCGTCGAGGCCGGGGTCTGCGTCGGTGAACGGCGCGATCGCCTTGCGCTCCCGCTCGGCGACGATCAGGGCATCCGCGATCGACCGCGCTTCCATCAGGCCGGCCCTGCTTGTTCTGCGGCCCCTGGCCGCGGGCCGCCGTTACTGAATCGGGCGGTGACCGCGCCGAGGTAAGCGAACTCGGCCCGGAACACATCGCCGGGCTGGACCGGTACCATCCGGTGCACCGCGCCCGGCAGCACGACGTCGCCGGCGTGCAGCGAAGCGCCGAAGGTCGCCAGCTTGTTGGCCAGCCAGGCGACGCAGCGGGCCGGATTGCCCAGCGCGGCGGCACCCGCGCCGGTGTCGATGACCGCGCCGTTGCGGGTCATCACCATCCCGGCCAGGCGCAGGTCGAAGTCGGTGACCTTGGTCAGCTTGCCGCCGATGACGAGCTTGCCGGATGAGGCGTTGTCGGCCACGGTGTCGATGAGCCGTATCTTCCAGTCGGCGACGCGGCTGTCGACGATCTCGATCGCGGGCAGGACGCCGGCGATGGCGGTCAGCGCGTTGCTGGTGGTGACGCCGGGACCGGCCAGATCGGCGCCGATCACGAAGGCCATCTCCGCCTCGACGCGGGGCTGCAGCATCGTCTCCAGCGGGATCTCGTCGCCGTCCTCGACGAACATGTCGTCAAGCAGCACCCCGAAATCGGGTTCCGATACCCCCAGCAGTTCCTGCATGGGACGCGAGGTCAGCCCCACCTTGCGACCGCGGATCACCCGGCCAGCGGCAACTCGCCGGTCGATGTTGTAGGTCTGGATCGCGTAGGCGTCCTGAAGGGTCAGGTCTGGATGGGCGTCCGTAATCGGGCCGATCGGGGTGCGATCGATCTCTGCCCGCCAGAGGCGGTCAGCCAGCTCGGCCACGATGCCGTTGGACATGGCCCTCATTGTTTGCGCAGGTCAGCGAAGAAACAAGGGTTGCGCTCCGCTGGAGGGAACACGGCGGAAAATGGGTACCAAGGTCCCGGTCAGATGTGACCAAGGTCCCGCCGCTCAGGTCACAAAGACCCTGGCGCTGGCGCCAGAGACGCGAGCGGCTGACTACTATCAGCGTGATCAGGCGGGCTGAGGACCGCGCAGCACTTCAATGATGGACGAGTCGTCGCGGCGGCCGAGCCCGGCGCGCCGGCCGGCCAGGTACAGCTGCCCGGCGGTGGACGCGAGAGGGGCGGGATAGCTGTTCTCGCGGGCGGCGTCAAGGACCAGACCCATGTCCTTGACGAAGATGTCAAGCGCGCTCTTGACCTGATCCGCGCCATGGACCATGCGATCTCCCCGGTCGTCGAGCATGAACGACGCGGCTGCTCCCGTCCGCAGGACTTCCCAGGTGGCGGCGGCGTCGAGCTGCATCGCCTCGGCGAAGGCGAGCGCTTCGGCCGCGACCGCGATGTGGACGCCGCACAGCAGCTGGTTGACCAGCTTGACCTTCTGGCCGTCACCCGGTTGCGCTCCTACCACCGGGGCACTGCGGGCCATCGAGTCGAGCAGCGGGCGGGTGCGGCGTACCGCGGCCTGCGAGCCGGCCACCATGATCAGCAGGTCGCCTGCGCCCGCGCGGGCCACACCGCCGGAAACCGGCGCGTCGACGATCTCCACGCCCTGCCCGGCCAGCCGCTGCGCCCATCGCCGGACCGGTGCGGGACCGACGGTCGCCATCACCATGACCACGGCACCGGGGGCGAGGGCCGGCGCGGCGGGGTCGTCGCCGTAGAGCACGCTCTCGACTTGGGCGGGGGTGGCGACCATGACGACAAGGACGTCCGCGCCCGCCGCGGCCCCGGCGATGGACCCGGCCGGTTTCACCCCGTCAGCGCCGAGAGACGCCACCGGCCCAGGGTCGATGTCATAGCCGGTAACCGCGTGGCCAGCTCGCGCCACGCTGCGGGCCATCGGCAGGCCCATCGCGCCCAGGCCGATCCATCCCACTCGTGTCATCCGGGATTCCTCCATTCAGGTGTGACCGCGGACGCGGTCGATGACTTCGGCGAGGGTGTTCTCGTCGCCGACGTTGCCTGCGAACACGACATACGGGATGCCGACCGCCTCGGGGAAGGCCTCGACGGGGCGGAACACCGACACCATGCCGGGCAGGAGCTGGCCGATGACCTCGGCCCGGCGGATGCCCAGTCCGCGGACCGCCACGTCGTGGGAGGTGATTCCGCCCTTGGCCACGACCCAGGATGGCTGGGCGGCGAGAGCCTGGCGGACCACGTCGGTGACGGCACCGGAAACATTGCGGGAGATGGCCAGGCTGTCGTCGGCGTCACCGCCGCGGATCAGGGCGCGGCTGGTGAATACCAGGACGTCGGTGCTGGCCAGCGCAGCCGCGCTTTGCTGGCCGATCTCGGCGATGTGCGCGTCCCGCCGGCCGGGGTCGGTCAGGGTGGGGACATCAAGCTCGATTTCGGTGAGGCCACCGCGGTGCCGGGCGGCGGTCACCTGCCGGCTGGTCAGCCCGACGTGCGAGCCCACCACGACCAGGCCGTGACCGCCGGGGTTACCGTCGGGCCAGATCTCGCTCGAGGTCAGCGGGTGCCGCGGTTCCAGCCCGGCCAGGGCGCGCGGGAATGACGGCCCGGCGCGGTAGATAAACGACCGGCCACATTTCTCGGCATCAAGCAGGCCCAGGACCACGATCTCCAGGTCGGCGTAGTCGGTGGCGTTGACCACGACGAACGCGCCGTCGCGGACCTCGCCCAGGATCTCCGCCACCCGCCCCGGACCGCCGAGGCGGATGTCCTCCAGGGTGATGCTGCGGACCTGGTCCGGGGTGATAGCGCCACCGCTCTTCTCGGCCACGAAGTCGCGCAGGTTCGAGGAGCTGTACCCGAAGGTGGCGTCCCGGGCGAATTCGCTGGCGCCGACCGGGACCGGTTCGCCCGACACGTAGGCCCAGTGGATGTCCCCGGCGGTGAACCGGCCGGCCTCGAAGTACGCCGGGATCAGCAGGACCCCGTCGTATCCGGCGCCGGTCACCTCTCGCCGGGCGGCGTCGATGGCACGGACCTCAGCGATGACGTGACCGCGCAGGGTGGAGTCGCCCCGGCTGATGATCTCGATCGGGGCGCCGAGCCGGGCGCCCAGCCGGAACAGGCTGCCCGCCACCCGGGTGCTGAGCTCGGCGGCCGCGGCCTCGGGCAGGCTGCGAGTGTTGGTCAGGATGAAGCAGGTCGAGGCGGCGGCAGCCAGGGCCGCGGCATACTCGGCGTCGTCGAGGACGGTGACGACGCTGACGTCGTGCACGGTCTGGGAGCCGGTGGGATCGTCATCGAGGACGGCGATGCGGCGGCCGGCGGCGACATTGGAGTCGTGGATACGTTGCCGCGCGCCGGGCTCGGTGCGTATCGGCGGAGCCGCGGCCAGCACGGCGGCGGCCGACGGCGGGTCGGCGGGAAGGCTGGTCATTGGCGCTCCTAGCTGATGGCTGAATCAAGGGCAGGAAACCAGGCCCGTTCGGGATTATTGATCTTTTTTCCGAACGGGCGGTGGTGACTGCGTCCGCGCATGGCGATCATGCCGGCCTCAGGCCAGGCCCAGGACCTGGCAGGCGTTTCCCTTGAAGATTCCCGGTAGGACCTCGGCGCGCAGGTCGAGGCCGGCGAAGTCGTCGAGCCAGCGCTCCGGGGTGATCAGCGGATAGTCGCTGCCGAACAGGACCTTGCCGGAAAGCATGCCGCCGGCCGCCCGGACCAGCTCGGCCGGAAAGTACTTCGGTGACCAGCCGGAAAGGTCGATGTACACGTTGGATTTGTGCACGGTCATCGAAATGGCCTCGGCCTGCCACGGCACCGACGGATGAGCGAGAATCACCGTCAGCCCGGGGAAGTCCGCGGCGACGTCGTCGAGGAGCATGGGGTTGGAATAGCGCAGCTTGATGCCGCGCCCGCCGGGCAGCCCGGCGCCGATCCCGTTCTGCCCGGTGTGGAACAGCGCCGGGACGCCCAGCTCTTCCAGCGCGCCCCACAACGGACGGAACCGCTCATCGTCCGGCGAGAACGCCTGCAGGCTGGGGTGGAACTTGAAGCCGCGGACGCCATACTCGCGCACCAGCCGCCGGGCCTGCGCGATCGCGTCGGGTCCCCGGTGCGGATCCACCGACCCGAACGGGATCAGGACGTCGGCGTGCTCGGCGGCCTCGGCGGCGATATCCTCGCTGGACAGCGCCGGCCGGCCGGTCGCGGTGCTGGCGTCGACCGTGAAGATGACGGCGGCCATCTTCGCCGACCGGTAGCGGTCAGCCAGGTAGGCGACCGTGGGGGTGCGGTTATCTGAGGACTTGAAGTACTTCGCCGAAGCCGCCATCAGTTCGTCGTCCAGCGACAAGATGCCGCCGGAGTCCTGCTCGACGTGGACGTGCATGTCGATGGCGACCAGGGCATCCGGGTCGATGCGAGGCTCGTATTTCGTCATGGCTGGCTCCTTTCGGCCGCAGGCACGCCGTACAGCCGCCTGAGGTCTCTCTTGACGAGTTTCCCTGAGGCGGTGTGCGGCAGCTGGGCGACGAAGACGACGCTCTTGGGGATCTTGTACTGGGCCAGCCGGCCGTCCAGGTGGGCGATCAGCTCCGCCTCGGTGACCTGCTGCCCGTCGTGCCGGACGACGATCGCGCGGCCGGCCTCCCCCCAGGTGGCGTCGGGGACACCGATGACGGCGCACTCGGCGACGGCCGGATGGGCGTACAGGGCCTGTTCGACCTCGGCCGGATAGACGTTCTCGCCACCGGAGATGATCACGTCTTTGAGGCGGTCGACGATGTACAGGTAGCCCTCGTCGTCTACCTGCGCGAGGTCGCCGGTGTGCAGCCATCTGTCGCCGGCGAACGCGGCCTGGCTCACGGCTGGCTGCTGCCAGTAGCCGGGTGTCACGTTGGGCCCTTGCACCAGCACTTCCCCCCGCTCCCCGGCGGCCACGTCCTCCAGGTCGGGCGTGACCACGCGGACATCGGTGAAGAAGCAGGCGGTGCCGGCCGATCCGATCTTGCGGACGCCGTCCGCGGCACGCAGCATCGTCGCGCCGGGCGAAGCCTCGGTCAGCCCGTACCCCTGGACGATCATCAGCCCCCGGTCGAGGTAGGCCTGCAGCAGGGAGACCGGCAACGGCGCGCCCCCGCTCAGGGCGCTGCGCAGCGTGGACATGTCAGCGTGCGGCCAGCGCGCCGACTGGGTCAGCGCGAGATACATGGAGGTGACGCCGAAGAGCAGGGTCACGCCATGCTCCTCGATCAGGCTGATCGCGCGGTCCGGGTCGAACTTGGCCTCGATCAGCGCGGTCCCGCCCTTGAGCAGGGTGGGGAACAGGACCTGGTTCAGGGCCGCGGTATGGAACAGCGGCGCGGTCACCAGCGCCACCTCGTCACTGCGGACGTCCACGTCCACCAGCAGGTTGTACACGTTCCAGATGATGTTCCCGTGGGTGAGCATGACGCCCTTGGGGCGCCCGGTCGTGCCGGAGGTGTACTGGATCATGAACAGGTCATCGTGCCCGATCGGTTCGTCGACCGGCTCTGGTAGCAGGGCGCCGGCGCCGCCCCGGCCCACCTCGCCGGCGGGGACAAGGTCGAGCGGCAGCCGCGCCAGCTCCGGCGCGCTGACCACCTGCTCGAACCCCGGCGCCCAGATCAGCAGCCTCGCGCCGCTGTCGGTCAGGATGTACGCCGTCTCCGGCGGTGCCAGCCGGGTGTTCAGCGGGATGAACACGGCTGCCAGCTTCGCGGTCGCGAACATCATCTCCACCAGCTCGAACGAGTTCAGGCCCAGGAAGGCCACCCGGTCACCGCGGCTGACGCCGCGGGCGGCCAGGCCGTGCGCCAGCCGGGTGGTGTTCTCGGCCAGCTCCGCGTATGTCCTGCTGCGGCCGGCCTGGATGAGGGCCACCTTGCCTGGTGTCATCCGCGCGCGCCTGCCCGGCCACGAGCCCAGTCCTTGATCTCGCATGTCGTGTCTCCGTCACTCGGTGTCAGTCCAGGCCGAGCCGCCTGCTACCGAGGTCGCGCAGGCCTGGCTGATCATCGGCCCGCTTTCGCCGGGCATGCCGATCCGCCCCGCCAGCGTCGGAGCGCCGTAGAAGATGTCCGGCTGAGGTATCGTCCAGCCGAGGACGAGGCCGTCAATGCTGGTGGTATCGACGCGCCGGTCTGCGAGCGCCCGGCTGGCTACCGCCGTGGCCAGGTCCAGGCCCGGGCAGCCCAGCCAGCGAGCCCGGCCAGCGCGCGAACGGCGAGGACCGGGCGAAACCTGCCAGGATAGCCGCATTCGCGTAGCGCATCCTCGGATCCTCATTGAGTGTCGATGCTAAAGACACCGTAAATCATGGCGACCGCACCGATCTAGTTCGCCGAGAACCGCCGGCTCAACCGGCGGAGGCTGACGAGGCGAATCGATTTGTAACGGCTGGCTGCGGCCGGGCGCCCGCGCCTAGCGGTGACGGCAGGCGGTAGAGCGATGCTGTATGTCCTGGACGATTACGGCGCGCTTTGCGTCATCGATCCGGTACAAAACCCGCCACTCGGTGCCCAGGCGCGCGCTGTGGAAGCCGGTCAGGCCCGATCGTCGTTCCGCTCTTCTCCAAGGTGGCACGGACCCGGCCCGCGGACTTGGCGTCCTCATCGTCAAAGGCGGCGACGAACCGGCGTTACCATCGGCTGGTGCTGCCGTTTTCCGACCGGACCCGCACCGCGAACCTCACCCGGATGGCCGAGGACCGATTCGACGTGCTGGTGATCGGGGGCGGGATCACCGGCGCCGGCATCGCCTTGGACGCCGCGTCACGCGGTTTCTCCACGGCCCTGGTGGAGCAGGACGACTTCGCCTCGGGCACCTCGGGCCGCTCGTCCCGGCTGGTGCACGGCGGCCTGCGGTACCTGGAGCACCGCGAGTTCGGCCTGGTCGCCGAGTCGCTGCGGGAGCGGGGCATCTTGTTCCGGCTGGCGCCGCACCTGGTCCGGCCGATCCCGATGTACATGCTGGCCGACGACCTGCGCCGCCGGGCCACATACCGGGTCGGGCTGGCCGGCTACGAACTGCTCGCCGCAGGCCGGAACATCGGCTACCACCGGTCCGCGAACGCGGACCAGGTCCGGCAGGCCATCCCGGGCCTGGGCGGGCGGTCACGCGGTTTCCGGTACTTCGAATGCCAGGTGGACGACGCCCGGCTGACCATCGAGGTGGCCCGGGCCGCTCACGGCTTCGGTGCGGTGCTGGCCAACCACGCCCGGGTGACGGGCCTGCTCGGCGACGGCCGGGTCACGGGCGCGGTCGTGGCGGACGAGCTGACCGGGCAGCGGTTCGAGGTCCGGGCCCGGGCCGTGGTCAACGCGGCCGGGGTCTGGGCGGACCGGGTCACGCGGCTGGCCGCGGCTGACGGGTCGGGCAGGGCTGACGGGTCGGGCAGGGCTGACGGGTCGGGCAGGGCTGACGGGTCGGGCAGGGCTGACGGGTCGGACGGATCTGGCGGGGCTGGCGGGGGGCGGCTGCGGCCGAGTAAGGGCGTCCACCTGGTGTTCGCCCCGGGCGCGGTCCAGACCAAGGCGGCGCTGGTGGCGCCGTCGGGGGCGGGGGACGGGCGGTTCATCTTCATCGTCCCGTGGGAGGACCGGGTCTATGCCGGGACGACCGACACGCCCTACTCCGGCGACCTGGACCATCCGGAGGTCGACGCCGTGGACAGTGACTACATCCTGTCGGCGGTGGCCCGGAACTTCCCGGGCGTGACCGAGCGCGACGTGGTGGCTTCCTGGGCCGGGCTGCGCCCGCTGCTGAGCCAGGACGAGGACCTGGGCGACGCCCGGACCAGCGACCTGTCCCGGAACCACGCGATCTTCACCGAGCCGCCCGGCCTGTTCACCATCACCGGCGGGAAGCTGACCACGTACCGGGCCATGGCGCAGGACCTGGTGGACCGGGTCGCCGCCGCGCTCGGGGACGCGCGGCCCGGCCTGACCCGGCGCATCCCGCTCGGGCTGCACGGGTCGGCGGCGGCGGCCGTGCGGCTGGCCCGGGCCGAGGTGGCCCGCCTGGGCCTGCCACCGCGGGCCGCCGCCCGGCTGGTGCAGCGCTACGGCGACGACTGGGCCGAGGCGGCTCGCCTGATCAGCGAGGACTCCTCGCTCGGCGAGCCGGTGGTGAGCACCCTGCCCGTCCTGGGCGTGGAGGTGGCCCTGGCCCGCAGCCGCGAGATGGCCCTCACCGACTCCGACGTCTACGTACGCAGGACCCGGCTCACCACCCGCGACGCCAGGCTCATACCTTCAGCCGGATCACACCGGGAATGATGCCGAACGACACCGGCGTCGTGCCCACGATCTCCCCGTCCGCCTCGACCGGGAAGGGCCGGCCGGAGTCCAGCCGGATCCGGCCGGCCCGCAGCTCGGCGATGTTGCGGTGCGGCAGATGGGTCCCCCGGTACACCTTCGGCAGGGTGGCGAACGCGTCGGATTTCGGCCCGGTCATGACGAGCACGTCGAGCAGGCCGTCGCCGGGGTCGGATTTCGGCGAGATCTGCATGCCGCCGCCGTAGAACCTGCAGTTCGCGACGACCACGTTGAACGCCCGCCAGCCGAAGGCCTGGCCGTCGGCGTCCAGCCGGACCGGCGCCGGCCGGAAACCCGGCAGCGTCAGCCAGAAGCCGCTGGCGTAGCGCGCGGCGCCGAGGAACCGGCCCAGCCGGGCCGTCCGGGCCACCACCGCGCCGCCCAGGCCGGCCTCGGCGATGTTGACGAAGTACCTGGTCTGTTCGGCGTCGCCGTCGGCGCAGGTCACGGTGCCCACGTCGATGGCGCGGACGCGGTCCCCCGCCAGCCGCCTGGCGGCGGGCCCGGCGTCGCCCGGCAGGCCGAACGTCCGCACGAAATCGCACCCGGAGCCGGCCGCCACTATGCCGAGTACGGCGTCGGGGGCAATCGGAGTGCCGTTCAGAATCATTCCGTTGACCACCTCGTGGACGGTTCCGTCGCCGCCCGCTGCGACCAGGAAGCGCTCGCCGTTGCGCAGCGCGTGGCGCGCGGCCTCGGTGGCGTGACCCGGGTGGGTGGTCCGCACGATGCGGTAATCGAGTCCTTCGTCCCGCAGCACGCGCTCGACCCGCGGCAGTGCCGCGTCCACCTTTCCTCGCCCGGCCCTGGGGTTGGCGATCAGCACCAGCGGGCCGAAGGGGCTGGTCACGGCAGCAGGACCTGCGGGTTCATGATCCCGGCGGGGTCGAGGGCGGCCTTGATCCGGCGCAGCACGTCCACCCCGGTCTCGCCGAGGTCGGCGGCCAGGTACGGGGCCTTGAGGCGGCCGACGCCGTGATGGTGGGTGATGGTTCCGCCCGCGGCGGCGCAGCTGCGCACCGCCTGATCCCAGGCCGCCAGGTACCGCTCCTCCGCCTCCCTGTCGTCGGCGTCGCTGACCAGGAAGGTGAAGTACAGCGACGAGCCGGACGGGTACAGGTGGGACATGTGACAACCCACGGCCTGGGCGTGGGTGCCCAGCGCCGCCCGGATGCCCGTATAAAGTTCCGGCACCGTGGACCACAGGCCGGCGACCTCGAAGGTGTCCACGATCACCCCGGAGCCGAACGCGCGCTCGGGCCCCATGATCTGCGTGTAGGTGTCGACCGCGTCGTTGCGGTGCTGCCACCAGTGCTCCCCGTACCGGGAGCCGAGCTCAGCCGACGCCCCGGCACCTGTGAGCGTCTCGACGGCCGCCTGCTTCCTGGCCTCGGCGCCCGGCGGCCCGGCCGGGAAGCCGAGCAGCCCCACGCACCCGCCGGGATGGCCGATCGCCCCGAAGCTCAGCTGGGCGTCGGTCTCGTCGTAGCCGCGGATGACGGCGGCCCCGGTTTCCGCGCGCACGGCCTGGCAGAGTCCGTCGGCCATCGCGGCGAATCCGCCGAAGGCGAAGGCCAGCCAGTCCCAGCCCGCGGGCCGGGCCCGGCAGGCGAGCGTCGCCTCGGTGACCACCGCGAGCGTCCCCTCGGACCCGACCAGGAGCCGCCGCAGGTCCGGTCCGGCGGCCGAACGCGGCACGGGCCGGCTGCGCAGGATCTCGCCCTGCGGGAGGACCGCGGTCAGCCCGAGCAGCACATCCTCGATCGCGCCGAAGCCGGCGGACGCCTGCCCGGCCGACGACGCGGCGATCCAGCCGCCCACCGAGGAGATGGCGATCGACTGCGGGTAGAGGCCGGTCGTCAGCCCGTGTTCGGCCAGGGCCTGCTCGAGCCGGTCGCCGCGCACGCCGGCCTGGACGTGGACGACCTGCGACACCAGGTCGATATCGGTGACCTTGTCCATTCCGGACAGGTCCAGGACGACCGACCCGCCCCGGGCCTGCGCTCCGCCGCAGACGCCGGAGCCGCCCCCGCGGGGGATCACCGCCGTGGACGTCTGCGACGCCCAGGCCAGGACCGTGGCCACCTCCTGCGTGCTGGCCGGGAAGATCACCGCGGCGGGGAGGGGAAGCTCATCGCCCCGGACGCGCCGCAGCAGCGACAGCGCCCAGGAGTCGATGGCGCGCTCGCGCAGTGTCTCCGCGTCGGTCCGCACGGCGCCGTCGGGCAGGCGGCTCGCCAGAAATTCCAGGGGACTCACGACGCGGATCGTAACCCACGGGCCAGACCAGGGCGCACGCCAGGGTTTTGCCCGGGCGCGGCCAGCCCCCCGGAGAGCGACGGTAGTGGAAGCGGCATTGATATCCGCGCGCGAGGACCCAATGCCAGGCCAGCTCAGGGTCTGATTCGGTTGAGGGATTGACCCTGGCGGGTGCCTAGTCCTCGGTCCTGGCCGCGCCCGGGTACCGATCGCGCGCCGCCGATCGCGCCACAGACCAGGGCATCAGCCAGGGCACCTGACGGGTGCCGCCGGACCGCCGAACGCGCGAGGATGGAGGCAGCAGCAACCGCCCGGAAGGAGCAGATGATGGCGAGCACAATGGCCGATGCCGTGGTGGCGACGTTGAAGGCGTCCGGCGTCCGTCGGATTTACGGCGTCCCCGGTGATTCGCTGAACGGGTTCACCGACGCGCTGCGCCGGGACGGCGGAATCACCTGGGAACACGTACGCCACGAGGAAGCCGCCGCGTTCGCCGCAGCCGGCGAGGCGGCGCTGACCGGTGAGCTCGCGGTGTGCGCGGGCAGCTGCGGGCCGGGCAACCTGCACCTGATCAACGGCCTGTTCGACGCCAACCGCAGCAGCGTGCCGGTGCTGGCGATCGCGGCGCACATCCCGGCCATTGAGATCGGCGGCGAATACTTCCAGGAGACCCATCCGCAGAACCTGTTCCGCGAGTGCAGCGTCTACTGCGAACTGGCCAGCGTGCCCGCCCAGCTCCCCCGGCTGCTGGAGATGGCGATGCGCGCGGCCCTGCAGCGCGGCGGGGTCGCTGTGGTGGTCGTGCCCGGCGAGATCTTCTTCGCCGACGCGCCGGCCGATGCGCGGCCGGCCCGGCTGCAGGCCGTGGTGCCGGTCATGCGGCCGGACGAGGAGTCGCTGGCAGCGGCCGCGCAGGTGCTGAACGGCGCCGGCCGGGTGACCATCCTCGCCGGAGCGGGGTGCGCCGGCGCGCACGACCAGCTCATCGCCCTGGCGGAAGCATTGAAGGCACCCGTCGTGCACGCCTTCCGCGGCAAGGAGTTCGTCGAGTACGACAACCCCTACGACGTGGGCATGACGGGGCTGATCGGATTTGGCTCGGGTTACCGGGCCATGGAGCACTGCGACGCCCTGGTCATGCTCGGGACCGACTTTCCCTACCGCCCGTTCTTCCCAGAAGGCGTCCCGGTGATCCAGGTCGACGTCCGCGGCGAGCGGATCGGCCGCCGGGTCCCGGTCCAGGTTCCGCTCGTCGGCACCGTGAAGGACACGGTCGATGCGCTGCTGCCGCTGATCACGCCCAAGCCCGACTCGGCGCACCTGCACCGGCTGACCGCGCACTACCGGCGGGCCCGCGGCCGGATGGACAAGCTCGCCCGGGACCGGCGAAACGAATCGCCGTTGCACCCGCAATACGTGGCGGCCACGATCGACCGTCTCGCCGCGGACGACGCGGTGTTCACCGCCGACGTGGGCACGCCGTGCATCTGGGCCGCCCGCTACCTGCGGATGAACGGCCGGCGCCGGCTGGTCGGCTCGTTCAATCACGGGTCCATGGCCAACGCGCTGCCGCATGCAATCGGCGTGCAAGCCAGCCATCCGGGCCGGCAGGTGGTCACCCTGTCCGGAGACGGCGGGCTGGCCATGCTGCTCGGCGAGCTGATCACGCTGCGCCAGCAGCGGCTTCCTGTGAAGGTCGTCGTGTTCAACAACGGCGCGTTGTCGTTCGTGGAACTTGAGATGAAGGCCGCCGGGGTGGTCACCTACGGCACCGACCTCGACAATCCCGATTTTGCCGGGATGGCCCGGGCCGCCGGGCTTTTCGGGGTCCAGGTGGATAAGGCGGACGAACTCGAAGACGCGCTGAAAGAGGCCTTCGGTCACGACGGGCCGGCCCTGGTGGATGTCCGTACGGCCCGGTATGAACTGTCGCTGCCGCCCAAGCTCACCTACGGCGAGATCAAGGGCTTCACCCTGTACGCCACCAGGACGATCCTGTCCGGCGGCGGCGAAGAGCTGATCGAGCTGGCCCGGACGAACCTGCGTGAGCTGGAGGTCGAATAATCACCGGCCGCGCCTAAGGCCCACGCGGCCCTGGAGCGAACCTTGGGTCCTTCCGCCCGTGGGCTGATGGGACAGCTAACCTGCTCGGGTAGGCCGCGCCGGAACGCGGCTGCTGTGCGGCAGGTGGCTGGGAGGAAGCGACGATGCGATATGGGGCCTGAGGAGTTCCGGGCAGCTGGTCATGAGCTGATCGACTGGATCGCGGACTACCGGGCCCGGATTCCGCAGCTGCCGGTTCAGGCGCAGGTGGGACCGGGTGAGGTAGCGGGGAAGCTGCCGAGCCGGGCGCCGGAGGAGGCCGAATCGTTCCGCCGGGTGCTGGCCGACCTCGAAGAGATCGTCGTGCCCGGCGTGACCCAGGTTCAGCATCCTCGCTACTTCGGCTGGTTCCCGTCCAACGCGACCCTCAGTTCTGTGCTCGGAGACCTGGCCACCTCCGGGCTCGGAGCACTCGGGATCACCTGGCAGTCCGCCCCCGCGCTGACCGAGGTCGAGGAGGTCGTGGTTGAGTGGCTGCGCGAGCTGACGGGGCTGCCCGAGGGGTGGAAGGGCGTCATCCAGGACACGGCGTCCAGCGCCTGCCTCGTCGCTTTGCTTGCGGCCCGCGAGCGCGCGACCAACTACTCAGAGGCGCGCGGCGGGATGCAGGCCGAGAGCGCGCCGCTGACCGTCTACACCACCGAACATGCTCACTCCTCGATCGCGAAGGCAGTTGCCCTGGCCGGTTACGGGCGGGACAACCTGAGGTTGGTCGGCGTCGACCCGGTCAGCTACGCCATGCGTCCCGAAGCGCTGGCTGCGGCACTCGAGGCTGACCTGGCCGCCGGCCGGTGCCCGGCCGCCGTCGTGGCCAGCGTCGGCACCACCGGCACCACGGCCGTGGACCCGGTCGCGCAGATCGTCTCGCTGGCCCGTCAGTACGGGATGTGGGTGCACGTCGACGCGGCGATGGCGGGCTCGGCGTTGCTGCTGCCGGAGATGCGCTGGCTCATCGCCGGGGTGGAAGGCGCGGACTCGCTGGCCTGGAACCCGCACAAGTGGCTGGGCACCGTGCTGGACTGCTCGCTGTTGTACGTCGCCGACCCGGACCATCTAATCCGGGTCATGTCGACCAGCCCGTCCTACCTTCGTTCCGCCGTTGATGGTGAGGTGACCCAGTACAAGGATTGGGGCATCCCGCTCGGCCGGCGGTTCCGTGCTCTCAAGCTGTGGTTCCACCTGAGGCTGGACGGAGTTGAGGCCATCCAGGCCAGGCTACGGCGGGACCTGGACAACGCTCGCTGGCTCGCGGACCAGGTCTCATCGACGCCCGGCTGGCGTGTCCTGGCCCCGGTTAACCTGCAGACCGTCGTGCTCAGGCACGAACCCGATGGCGTCGTCTCCGATACCGGCTCCGTGCTGGACGCCGACGCGCTGAACGCGCACACGCTCTGCTGGGTGGACGCGGTCAACGCCTCGGGCGCCGCCCTGGTGACGCCGTCCCTGCTGGACGGCACCTGGTCGGTCCGGGTCTCGATCGGAGCCGAGCCCACCGAGCGCCAGCACGTCGAGGAACTGTGGACTCTGCTGAAGCAGGCCGCCGAGAGCAACTGAAAACGGCTTGTCCGCGTCACGGCACCTCGGGCTCAGGGTAACGGAGTCGGGGCGGCGGCGGGGTCGGCGGGCAGGGCGTGGTCGAGCTGGGCGCGGGAGGTGATGCCGAGCTTGGTGAAGACCTTGCCCAGGTGGTACTGGACCGTGCGCGTGCTGATGAACAGCCGCGCGCCGATCTGCGGGTTCGACAGGCCCTCGCGGGCCAGCCGCGCGACCTGAGCCTCCTGCGCGGTCAGCTCGACGGCCGTCTCGACGTCGCGCTTGCGGGCGGTCTCCCCTGTGGCCTGCAGCTCACGCCGGGCCCGTTCGGCAAAAGCCCCGATACCCATCGCGGCCAGCATTTCGTAGGCCGTGCGCAGGTGCTCCCGCGCCTCGGCCCGACGGCGCTCGCGGCGCAGCCACTCCCCGTACAGCAGGTGAGATCGGGCCAGCTCGGTGCGGATCCGGGTCCGGCCGAGGCGCTCGATCGACTCGCGGTAGCAGGGCTCGGCCTCGGGGCCGCCGAGCAGGGCACGGATCCGGGCCTCGATCCCCAGCGCCCAGTCGGTGGGCATCACGCGGGTCCGTTCGGACAGCCAGTCCAGGGCCGCCGTGACGAGCGCGACGTCACCGGTCCTGGCCGCGGCCTCGGCCAGCTCGGGTATGACCAGGGGCCCGTACCCCAGCTGGTCGCGGGCGAACGCCTGCCGCGCCGCGTCGCAGGCGGCATCGTGCCGGCCCAGGCCGTTGTTGAGGACCGCGCTCGCGTAGGCCGCGAAGCTGACCACTCTGCTTAGACCGCGTGCGGTCGCTTCCTGCAGGCCGGCTTCGATCAGCTCAGCTGTCTCTCGCTCCCGGCCTCGCCAGGCGGCGAGCATCATCGCGTTGTGGGCCACGGGCGGGTTCCCTGTCGCCTCGGCGATGAGGCGGTCTTCCTCGATCATCAGCGCCGTCGTGGCCAGGTCGCCAGCGACCAGGTGGGCTCGGGCCAGGTAGTTGAGCGCGAACTGCAGGTGCACCAGGGCGCCCGCGCCGCGGGCGAACTCGGCCTGGCGGGCGGCCATGGCAAACCAGGATTCGGCGTCCCACAGCTCGAGGGCGATGATCTGGCTGATTCTCCCCCCGGCGAGCCAGAGCCAGCGGCCGGTTTCGTCGGTGCCGAAATCCAGGGCGAGAACCAGCTCGAGGGCCCGAGCCAGCGCCGGGGCGGCCGCCGCGTGGCCCTGGGTAAGGCGTAGCGCGAACGCGTCGAGCAGGACATCGACCACCCGCGGCGGGTCGAGTCCGGCGGGTGTGCCGCGCACGCTCTCGGCCATCTCCCGCACCCCGCCGGGGATGTCCAGGTCACCGGCCCACATCGCGGCCTCCCAGAGGGCCTCCAGGTGTACCTCGCGCGCCAGGGCGACGTTGAGCGGCTCGAGACGGCGGGCCGCGCTGAGCAGCAGCCGGGCTGCGTCTCCGCCGCGCCGCTGGTCCAGCGCGATCTGCCCGCGCATGTGCTCCACTTCCGCGGTCTGCAGCGGACTCAGCGGGCCGGCCTCGACCGCGACAAGCAACCCAAGCGCCGCATCCAGCGCGCCAGCGTCGCGTTTGGCCCGCGCCCCCGCGATTAGCCGCTCCGCCCGGCGAACCGGATCGGGCGTCAGGATCGCCGCGCGCTCCAGGAACGCGGCCGCCGCGGCTAGCCCTCCGCGCGCCTGGGCCCGGCCCGCGGAGCGCTCAAGCTCCACCGCGACGTCCTCATCCAGAACCGCCGTGGCCTGGGCCAGGTGCCACGCCCGGCGATCAGGGTCAGTGGCCGGGTCGGTGGCCTCGGCCAGCGCCCGGTGCACCTCCTGCAGATCCTGCGCCGACGCCGACCCGTGTGCCGCCGAGCGCACCAGCGGATGCCGGAACCGCACCTGGGCGCCGAACTCGACCAGCCCCGCCTCCACCGCCGGAGTTCCGTCCTGAACACCGACCCCAAGCCGCCCGGCCGCCCGCCACACCAGCGACGAGTCACCCGTCGGCTCGGCGGCCGCGGCCAGCACCAGCAGCCGGGTCTGTTTCGGCAGGTCCTCGATCCGTCGCCGGAAGCTCTCCTCGATCCGCCCAAGCAGCGGCACCACTCCGGTCAGGCCGAACCCGCCCGCCAGCTCGGCGGGCGTGAGCCCGCGCGGCAGTTCGAGCAGCGCCAGCGGGTTGCCGCGCGTCTCGGCCACCATCTGGTCCCGGACCCGCGCGTCCAGCGGCCCGGTCAGCACCGAGTCAAGCAGCGCCCGCGCATCGTCGGCCGCCAGGCCCTCCACCGTTAGCTCAGGCAACCCGGCCAGTTCGTCGCCGGGTACCCGCGTGGCCAGCACCAGGCCCACCGGATCGGCCACCAGGCGGCGGGCCACGAACCCCAGGGCCTGCGCCGAAGCCCGGTCGAGCCAGTGCTCGTCATCGACCACGCAGACCAGCGGCCGTTCCGCGGCCACCTCAGAAAGCAGGCTCAGCACGGCCAGCCCGACCAGGAACCGGTCAGGCGCCGGACCCGCACCGACACCCAACGCGATCCTGATGGCGTCACGCTGCGGCACCGGTATCTCTTCCAGGTGATCCAGCATCGGCGCGCACAGCTGATGCAACCCGGCGAACGCCAGCTCCATCTCCGACTGCACCCCGGACGCACGCACCACCCGGCAGCCCGAGGCCAGCCCGGCCAGACGATCCAGTAGCGCCGTCTTGCCCACCCCAGGCTCGCCGCGCACCACCAGCACCCGGCTCTCCCCCGCCCGGACCGCCTCGAGCAGCCCGTCCAGCGCGGCCGATTCGGCGCGCCGGCCCCTCAGCGGCGCGACACGTCCCCGCCCGGGGTGAGGTGTAGCCATCGGCCCGGCGCTAACCCTGCGCCTAGGTAGCCGGTATCGGCCCGCCGAGCATGCACGTTCACACGGCCTCCCAGGCAAAGAGCCGCGAACTAAGGTGTTGCCTGCGGGCAAGCATAGCTCCCGGGTGCGCGGCAGGAAATCCTTTCCGTCGCTCAGTGCCTGGCCGAGGTCGCAGTCAGCAGGTGCCCCTAGGCCAGCACGCCGGCCCGCTCGAGGTCGGGCAGGGTACGGCGGAGCTCTTTGCGGGAGGCGACGCCGAGCTTGGTGAACACCTTGCGCAGGTGCCACTCGACCGTGCGGGCGCTGATGAACAGCTGGACACCGATCTCCGGGTTGGTGTGCCCTTCACAAGCGAGCCGGGTGATCTGCGCCTCTTGGGCGGTGAGCTCGGCGGCCGTCTCGGCCGTGTGCTTGCGCACCGTTTCACCGGTGGCCAGCAGCTCATGCCGTGCGCGCTCGGCGAAGCCGTCGATACCCATCGCGGTCAGCATCTCGTGGGCCGTCCGGAGATGCTCGCGCGCGTCAACGCGGCGGCTCTCGCGTCGCAGCCACTCGCCGTAGAGCAGATGCGCGCGGGCCAGCTCCACGCGGACGCGGGTCCGGCCGAGCCGCTCGATCGCCTCGCGGTAGAGCCGCTCAGCGAACTGACCGTCGCTCAGCAGCGCCCGCGAGCGCGCCTCGATGCCGAGCGCCCAGTCCGTGCCGGCGGCGCTGGTGGCCGCCGAGAGACGACGCAAGGCGCCGATCCCGCGCTCGGGCTGCCCGGCCCTGACGGCCGCTTCGATCAGCTCAACCGCTGGCCCGGCGGCCAGCCCCAGCTCGTCCGGATAGTCACTGACCTGTTCGGCTGCGGCCAGCGCCTCGTGGTAACGGCACCGGCCGTTACTCAGCACCGCCGTCGCCCATCCGGCCGCGGTAAGCCCGTGTCCTTCTCCGCTGGCCATCAGCTGTCTCGTGGTGCTCGCGAGCAGCTGGCGGGTTTCGTCGTCGCGGCCCCTCCAGGCGGCGAGCATCAGACGGCCGCATGGCCCGACAGGATGACCCGTCGCCCTGGTGACGGCCTCGGCCTCCGCGGCGCACGAGGCGGCCGCGGCGGACTCGCCGGCCAGCAGCTTAATCCCGGCCCCCAGGCCCAGCGCGACCGGGAGCACGGCCAGAGCCCCGGCTTCGCGGGCTAGCCCGGTGAGCCGGGCCGACAGGAGATAGCAGCTCTCGTCGTCCCAGACATGGTGGGATACCCGGCACGCGAGCGGCAGCCAGCGGAGTTCCTCCTCGGTGCGCGGTCTCTCGTCGCGGAATGCGGTCAGCGCCCGGAGCAGTACCGGCACGCCCGCGGCGTACCCGTCGGTGGCCAGCACGGCCAGTCCATCGAGCAGCAGGTCGGGAGCATGCGGCTGCGGAGCAGGCGGCAAGGCGCGCGCGGCCGCGGCGACTTCGCCCATCCCGCCGCGGATCGCCAGGCGGCCGTCGGTCAGCGCCGCGCCGAACGCGGCGCGGTAGGCGTCGCGGGCCAGGCCGAGGTGCAGCGGTTCGAGGCGTTTGGCCGCCTCGAGCAGCAATGCCGACGCGTCCCGGCCACGACCAGAGTCGGCCGTCAGCTGGGCGCGCAGCAGCTCCGCGCGGGCCCGCCCCAGCTCGTCGAGCGGTCCCGCCTGCGCCATGGTGAGCAGCCGGTGCGCGGCGTCGAGCGCGCCGGCCTGATGCTTGGCCTGCGCCGCGGCTAGCGCACGGCGGGCCCGGCGGGCCGGCTCGGCGGTCAGCTCGGCGGCGCGCTCGCAGAAGGCGGCGGCCGCCGCCAGGCCACCGCGGGCCCGGGCCCGGCCGATCGAGCGCTCGAGCTCGGCCGCCACGCCCTCGTCGAGTCCTGGGGTGGCGCGCGCATGGTGCCACGCACGGCGATCCGGGTCGGCGTCGATGGCCTCGGCGAGGGCACGGTGAGCGCGCTGGCGTTCCACCGGTGAGGCCGCCCGGTAGACCGCGGAGCGGGCCAGCGGATGACGGAACCTCACCTGCCCGCCCGACTCGATGAGTCCGGCGGTGGCCGCCGCCGCGGCGGCCTCGACCTCGACCCCGAGCCGGTCTGCCGCCCGCCACACCAGCACCGGGTCCCAGAGCGGCTCGGCCGCGGCGACCAGCAGGAGCAGCCGCGTGGCCGGAGGGAGCGGCATCAGCCGCCGCCGGAAGCTCTCCTCGGTCCGGCTCGGCGCGGCCGGAGCGTCCGACGAGGAGAACCCGCCCGCGAGTTCCTCAGGGGCTAGCCCGCGTGCCACCTCGAGCAACGCCAGGGGGTTGCCCCGCGTCTCGGCCACGATCCGGTCGCCCACCCGCTCGTCCAGCGGACCCGCGACGGCCGAGGTAAGCAGCGCTCGCGCGTCACCCTCGGCCAGCCCGCGGACCGCGAGCTCCGTCAACCCGATCAGGGCCTGCTCGTCGCCGGGCTCGCGCACCGCGAACACGACCGCGGCCGAGGCAAGACGGCGCGCCACGAAGGCGAGCGCCTGCGCCGAGGCCCGGTCAAGCCAGTGCGCATCGTCCACGACGCAGACGAGCGGTCGCTCCCCGGCCAGCTCCGACAGCAGGCTCAGCACGGCCAGACCCACCGCGAAGCGATCGGGAGTGGCCCCGTCCCGCAAGTTAAACGCCGTGGCCAGCGCCTCGCGCTGCGGACCGGGCAGGCGCCCGAGCCGGTCCAGGAAGGGTGCGCACAGCTGATGCAGCCCAGCGAACGCAAGCTCCATCTCGGACTCGACGCCCGCCGTTCGCGCGGTGCGACATCCGGCCGCGCGCTCGAGCAGGTATTCCAGCAGCGCGGTCTTGCCGGCTCCGGCCTCACCGCGCAAGACCAGCGCCCGGCTCTGCCCCGCCCGCACGTCCGCCACCAGCTGGTCCAGCGCCTCGCACTCGCTGCGCCGCCCTCGCAGCCGGGGCCCAGGTACCGCACCGGCCAGCACCGGGCCGACCAGCCCTCGTCCGGCGGGTACCGCACCGGCCAGCCCTCGTCCGGCGGGTGCCGTATCGGCCAGCGCGGGCGGCATGGCGGCCTTGAGCGGGTCCATGGGAGCGTTGCTCCTCGGGCCCGGGGGCCGTACGCGGCCCGCGGCGACAGGCGCGGCGGCGGGCAGGGTGGCGTACATGCGTACTCACTCCTTCGATGTGACGTCAGCTGCTGCAGACCCTGCGGGTGTTCTCGTGGCGGATTTGTAGCCGCCGGCCCACCAGCTGGTGATGACTGCGGCGTAGTCGGCCGCGGCGTCTTCCCAGACGAAGTGGCCCGCGTCGATGATGTCGAGCGTGCTGCGGGGCAGCCGCTCATGAAGGAACCCGGCGTTAACCGGCGGCGTCACGCTGTCGTGCGCGCCGGCGATGATCTGCACCGGCGTGTCGATCCGCGGCAGCAGGCCGGCCAGGACACCAAGCTCGGCGGGGTAGGAACGCACGTAACGCATGGACGCGGCGAACCGGTTGCCCTGGCCGCCGAGCAGGTAGTCCTCGCGGACCGAATCCGGCAGCACATGCCGTTCGAGGCCGGCCAGGGCACTCGCGACCAGCTGCCGCGGATCAGCGTGCCGGAACTCGTCGGCGTCTTCGGCCTCGACCCAGTCCTTGAGCAGGCCGCCAAGCGCCAGCGGAACCGCGGCGGCGCCGCTGCCCACGACCAGGCTGCGCAGCCGGTCCGGGTAGACGGCCGCGGCGAACAGCGCGGCCGCGGTGCCGGTGCCTGGCCCGACCAGATGCGGGTGATCGAGCGCGAAGGCATC